>CXWK01003538.1_pt3 | contig 16620 bp, 13 predicted proteins | sample 590851 | NCBI WGS metagenome assembly CXWK01 (sample SAMEA3498364, study PRJEB10139) | wastewater metagenome | biome: wastewater treatment plant; material: activated sludge | place: Denmark | collected 2014-08-01 | reverse complement strand
GCGCATCAACAGCATCGCCCTGAAGGATCGCGACCGGGCCGAAGCGTGGCGAAACGAGGTGGCGACGCTATTGACCGAGGTCGGCGAGATCGCCGCAGCGGCGGTAGCCACAGCCACGGAGCGCGGAGGCTTCTGATTTTGGTGGGGCGGAGCGGAGCGCGGGTGGCCCGCGGTGGGTGGCGAGTGGCGGGTGGCGGCCGTAGCTTCTGGCTGGCGGTTGGACTGATGCTGCTGACCGCGGTCGGCTGCCAATCGGCCGCGGTCGGTCCGGCGCAAACGGGCCCACTGGCCGCGGAGTCCGCATCCTCAGATGCGCACTCCGCCACCACCGCTGCCACTCGCCACTCGCCACCCCCCACCCGCCACCCGTCCGCATCGGAGGATGCGGACGCTGCGATTGCCGCGCTCCCCTGCTCCCCTGCTCCCCTGCTCCCCTGCCCCCCCGTTTCGCCGCCCGAAGCCACAGCCGCCGCTCCGCCCACGCCCACGCCCCAGGCCACAACCGTACCCGCCACTCGCCACTCGCCACCCGCCATGGCCACGCCCACCCCCTTACCGACCTTCACCCCACCTCCCCCGCCGCCGCCGGTGGCCGGCGAACACCTCTACTGGCAGCGCCCCGTCCCCGCCACCGGCCCAACCTGGACGGACAAGAGCTACCCCTATGGCAGCACGCGCGGCGGCATGTTGCGCCCCCACCACGGCGTGGAGTTCGTCGTGCCGGTGGGCACGCCGGTTTTGGCCGTGGCCGCCGGTACGGTGCGCGTGGCCGGCGACGACAGCCAGACCGCCTACGGCCCGCAGGCGAACTTCTACGGCAATCTTGTGGTAATGGAGGTAGACGGGACGAGCGGCACACCCGTCTTCGCGCTCTACGGCCATCTGTCCGAGGTGGCGGTCAGCGTCGGGCAAGGGGTGGTCGCGGGCGAAACGCTAGGGCTGTCCGGCAGCAGCGGCGTGGCCGACGGGCCGCACCTGCACCTCGAAGTGCGCGTCGGGGAGAACAGCTATGAGAACACCCGCAACCCGCTGCTGTGGCTGGCCCCGCTGCCGGGCACGGGTGTCGTCGCCGGGCGCGTCGTTGGCGCGGGCGGCGGGTTGCTACACGAAGCGCCGGTCGCTCTGCAGCGGGTGGACGGCCCCGCCCCCTACACCGCCACCGTGTCCTACGCCGCTGCCGGCCCTCGCGCCGACGGCGACCTGGGCGAGAACTTCGTCATGGATGACGTGGAACCTGGTTTCTATGAAGTGGTTGTCGATACGGGCAACCGGCGGCATACGGCCGAGGTATGGGTATACGCCGGGCGGGTGAACTGGGTTGAAGTGGTGGTGCCATAGTCGCACGTTGCATCGCCTCCCGCCCGGGCCCGAAGGCGCCGGGCTACTCAACAGCGCCGGCCGAGGCCGGCTTAAGGGGTACAGCTGAGGATGCGCGCTCCACAGGTGGACGGGTGCCTGAAGGCCCGTTGACGGGCCGCCGTCGCGTAGCCCCGTGGCCTCAGCCCGGGGCGGCCACAGACGCACCCGCCCGCCGGCTCATCACGTACCCTATGAGCGCCACCAGCCCCCCCAACACCAACGTCCCCACACTGACAATGACGCCGATGTCGAACCAGAACTGCTCCGGGAATAGACGAATCAGCGAATCGCTATACGCAAATGTCCACGTCTCCGGCGGGAAGAGCAGTTCGTGGAACTGGGTGAAGAAGAACGGCCAGGCGATGAGGATGGCCAGGGCGATGACCGCCAGGGCAATGACCGTCGCCAGCCCGGCGTAGAACAGCGTCCGCCAGCCGAAGTGTCGCGTCGCCCGGGGCACGAGCAGCAGCGCCAGGCCGATGCCGACAATGGCCCCGGCGACATAGGTCACGCGCTTCATACCGTCGGCCACGTTTTTCACGTCGATCATGTGGCCGATTTCGCGCTCGTTGTAGAGTGGTTCGTCCGTGCCCGGCAGGCGCAGCTCTTCCAGCAGGTGAATGACCTCGGTCGCCGATTCCCCCCGCTGCAAGTAGCGCAACGTGCCGCGGGCCAGTTCCAGCCGCTCCTCATCCGTGAAGCCGAATGGATCGGCCGCGATACGCGGATACTCAAAGGCCGGGTAGTCCCAGGCGATGATGGCCCGGATCATGCCCAGCCCCAGGAAAAACGGCATGGCCAGGATTACCAGCCAGCGGACGATTGTCTGTAGTACGGTGTTGTTCAAGCTTTCCTCGTTGTTCTCTCATTGCCCCAGTGTGCCCAGCCCGGCCGGCCCCGCTTCCAGCAGGTAGCGGATGACGATGGAATCGCTAATCGTCTCCACCGGGGCCCGGTCGTCGGTGAAGACCGTGCCGCCCGCGCTGATAGGGGCCAGGTTGGCCGCCGCCGTGCGCAGGGCGTCGCGCAGCAGCGGGTCGGCGTCCGGCGGTAGCGCGGCCAGATGGGCTGCCAGGGCCTCGGCTGTCGTCGGCTGCCGCGTCGCCACCAGGATTGTATTCAATGTCCCTGGAACGTCGATAGCATGGACGGTGGGGAAGACGGTCAGCAGCGTCGCCGCCACGCCATCGACCAGCCGCCGGTCGCCGGGCGCGCGGCCGACGTTGATGGCCAGCGCCCCCGTCTCGCTCAGCCGGGCCGCCGCCTCGGCGAAGAACTCGCGCGTCGTCAGATGCCAGGGGATGTAGGGCACCTTGTAGGCGTCGACGGTGATCAGGTCATATGGCCCGCTCAATCGGGCCAGGGCATAGCGGCCATCGCCGGTGATGGCCCGCACGTTGGCCTCATCCAGGGCGAAGTACCGCCGCCCCACCTTGACCACGGCCGGGTCGAGTTCGATGCCGTCGATGGTGATCGGCCCGAAGACGCGCGTCAACTGCTTGGGAATGGTTCCCGCGGCCAGCCCGACGACGGCCACCCGCTGCGGCGGCGCAACCTCGGCGGCGAAGTAGGGCGCGGCCAGCATGATGCTCCACACCGAAATGGCGGGCACGCGGCCGTTGTCGCAGTAGAACGAGTGGTACGCCTGCCCTTCGTTCAGCAGCAAGTAGTTGCAATCGTCCTGGCGAATGACCTGGATGTAGTTGTAGGCCGACTCCGTCTCGTAAAGCTGGCCTTCGATGGACTTGATGCCGCCGCGCAGGCCAAGGGCGACGACGGGAACCAGCAGCAGCGGCAACGCCAACAGCGCCACCGGCGCGCTCCCCGCCCCCCGCGCCCGCCACGCCCCGACCAGGCCGACGAGCAGCAGGATCGAGCCGAAAATCACCGCCGTCAGCCGCGACCCGGCCAGGGGGATGACCAGCAGCACCGGCAGATACGTGCCCAGCAGGCTGCCCAGCGTCGAGACGGCGTAGATGCGGCCGCTGACCCGCCCCGCCTCGGCCACATCGCGCACAGCCAGCCGCACGGCGAACGGCGACAGGCAGCCCAGCAGCGTCACCGGCGCGACCAGGGCCAGCACCACCAGCAGCAGCGAACCGGCCACCGCGCCGACATTCAGCGCCGCCAGCGCTCCGGCCGCGCCGCGCAGGACGACGCTGGTCAGCAGCAGGAAGAAGACGACACAGAAGCCGGCCACGCTGACCAGAGCGTAGAACAGAAAGGGATCGGGCCGGCTGTCAGCCAGACGGCCGCCGATGAAGTAGCCGGCCGTTAGCGACAGCAACACCAGCCCAATCACGTTGGCCCAGACGATGTTGGACGTGCCGTAGACCGCCTGTAACAAGCGACTGGCCGTGAACTCGATGGCCAGCGTGCTCATCCCGGCAACGAAGACGGTCAGGAACAGGTAGCGGCGGGCGGAAGTCGATTCATTCATGGTTGGTGGTGGGTGAAGGTTGGCGGGTGGCGGGTGGCGATGGCGGTACATATGCTTCCTCGCTAGCCCCTAATCCCTAAACTCCTCGCGCATCTCCTCAACCGACATCCGGCCTACATTGCGAAAGATCATCGTCAACGGCTGATCGTACACTACAAAGCTCTCATCGACCCGTCCGAAAGGGAGAGTCGGCCCGTCGCCCATAACTTCGGCCACGGCTACCGGCGGCGTCAACCCCGGCCAAACGAACGTGTCCGGCACGATGTTCAAGCCGAACAGTCGCGGCGCGCGCCTGCCAACCCACACCGGCTCGTACCCCAGCCGCCCGTCGAAGAGCAACTGGTGGTACTGTGACGAGATCGGGAAGCGCTCCGGCAGGCGGGGCACGACGCCATAGACGCGGTTGGAGAGGGTGGTCACGTAGTCGGCCGCGGCCAGCAGTTCCAGATTGACCAGCAGCTTAGCTTTGTCGTCGGCCGCGTCGGGCCGCGAGAGCCAGGTGAGCTCGGCGTTGGGAAACTCCTCGCGCCGCCGCTGTTCGCCATCGACGAGCATCGTCGCCGGCAGATAGTCGTCCCATTGTTCGCTCAACAGCGTCGTGCCCGGCGGCAAGTTGGCGTAGACCCAGCGCGAGGCGGCGTTCCAGGGGTGCGCCTGCCGATAGATGCCCACAAAGGCTACCGCATACAGAGCCGTAAACACCAGCACAAGGGTCGGTGCGACAACAGTCGCCACTCGCCAGCCGCCACCCACGCTGCGCGGCGACAGGCTGCCAGCCTGTACTACGGCTCCCCCGCCCCCCTGCTCCCCTTCTCCCTTTCTCCCCTGCGCTATTGCGACCAACAGGGCCGCGCCGAATAAGATCAACAGCGGCGCGATAGGCTGCATATAGCGCATGAACTTGACGAAGAAGCTGCCGGTGATGACGAAGTAGGGCACGACCCACAGCAGGAGGATGCTCCCCGGATCGTCGCGCAACCGTAGCGCGATTCTCCCGAATCGCGCCTGGCGAGGCTTCCCCGTCACGGCCTCGCCAAGGTCAGGAGAGTCAAGAGGGCGATTCGGGAGAATCGCTCTACGGCCCGCGCCCGATAGCGCCCAGCCCAGCCCGGCGAAGGCCACGATTCCCAGCAGCGGCCCCATGCCCCAACGCACCTGCATTTCGATGAAGTAGAGATAGGGCAGGGTATCCTCATACTGGCGGGTGAAGCCGAGGTCGGCCGCGCCGCGGGCCATGGCGTTCTGTTCAGCCACGTTTTGCAGATAGCAGGAACGCGCCAAGCCCTCCGGCAACCTCAGTGGCCCGAACGTTGGCCGCGCTTCCGGCAGGGGGCAGGTGCGATCCAGCAAGGCAAAGGGGTTGGTCAGGGCGAAGACGAGCGCGGCCACGCCCAATGCCGCCGCGGCCTCGCCCCACCAATGCGATTCGCCGGCCGCCCAGACCGTCCACAGCAGCGGCAGGAGGAGCAGGACGGCGGTGAATTTGGAACCAACGGCCAGCCCCACCAGGGCCGCGGCCAACAGGAGCGAGAGCCGGCGGCGGCTCGTTCCGCCCGCGCCGTGGGCCACAACCATGGCATAGAGTGCGGCCAGGGCGAAGAAGGTCAGATAGGGATCGCTTGTGAAGAAGTGGGCCAACTGGACGTGGAGTACCGTCACGGCCAGCAGCGCGGCAGCCAGCAGGCCCACTGTCGGGCCATAGAGCCGCCGGCCCAGCAGGAACACCAGTAACACCGTACCCATGTCGAATAGCGCCGTCAGCGCCCGGCCGACGGCCGTCAGATGGTGGAACTCGATGCGCCCCGCGCCGTTCAGCACGTCGGCCGTCAGCGACCAGCCGGCGGGCAACAGCGGAACCAACGCCGGCCCCATGCGCTCAACCAGCCGCGTCGCCAGCACGCCCAGATAGAGCGGCACGTGGCCATAGGCGAAGTCGCGTGGCTCGTCCTGTAAAACAACAATCCCTTCGCTGGCCGCGCGCGGCGGCCAGTAGAAGGGATTGAACGTCGATGTTGCCGGTTGCCAGTCAGCCCGGCTCAGTGAGCCGGGCGACGGGAACTCGATTGTGGTTGCCACCCAGGCGATGTAACGCTCGTCCGGGTGGTGGTGCTGGAACTCGTCCCAGTCCAGGCCAGTCAGGCGCAGAGCGGCCGCCAGTAGCAGGATGGCGACGAGAGCGGCGCGCTGCGAACGAGACACAGCCGGGTCTAGAAGTCCTCTTCGTCCTTCTTGCCCTTGGAGATGACTTCCACGGCGTCGGCCGCGCCTTCGCCCTCTTCGCCCGCTTCCCCTTCCTCGGCCGCGGCGAACTCGAAGCGGGCCACAAGCTGGGCCGGGTCGGTCAGAATCTCGACGCCCTTCGGCGCGGGAATGTCGCGGACGTAGATGAGGTCGTCGGCGGTCTTGATGGCGCTCAGATCGATCTCGATCTCGGCCACCAGATCATCGGGCAAACATTCGATTTCGACTTCGCGCAGCATCAGCGAGGCCACGCCCAGGCCCTCGGCCTCCGGCGTCGCCGTGCCGATTGTCACCAGCTCGGCCGATGCGCGCAGCTTAACCTTCATGTCCACTTCCATGAAATCGATGTGGACGAGATCGCCGCGGGTGGCGTGCTGCTGAATTTCGCGCACCAGCACGGTGCGCAGTTGGCCGCTAACCTTCACGTCGGCCAGGTGGGTCGTGCCGACCGTGCGCAGGGCGCGGCGCAACGCCTTCTGCTCCATCTGCACCGAGACCGGCTCCTTGCGGCCGTAGATGACGCCGGGAATCCAGCCCTCGCGCCGCAACTGGCTCACCTGCTTGCCAATGACTTCGCGCGGTTCCGCTTCGATAACGATTCTTTCGCTCATGCCTCTGTGTCCTTCTCAAAGCAACATACAAACAGGTGCGACGCGCCGGTCGGGAGCGGAGTTGCGCCCGAACTTGTACGCCACACCTGCTGCGGTTATATTCCTTACTAAACGTCTTGTCGGCTAACGTGGTCGCTGGGCGATGACGCGCATCGCACCCGAACGAACACTGAAGTATAGCCGCAAAATCAGGTAAGTCAATCCGGGAATGCAGCTTTCATGAGCGATCAAACGATGCAATTGGACAGCTTCTACGCCGAGGTCGTGCGGCGCGGCAACATGCGCTCGGCCGACCAGGCCGCGCTCGTCAGCAGCGCCGTGCTCCACACCCTCGGGTTCAACCTGAGCGGCGGCGTCAAGCGCGAACTGGCCCACGCCCTGCCCGAACATCTAGCCCGCCAACTGACGCGCGGCTGGCGTCTGATCCACTTCCGCAACACCTACCTGCCGCTGGAGAAGTTCGCCGCCGACGTGGGTCTCCACAGTGGCAATACCGACCCGCAATATGCCCGCATGGCCACCGCCGCCGTCTTCGGCCAGATCAAGCGGCTCATCAGCGACGACGTGAGCCGCCGCGTGGCCAAGGACCTTAGCCCTGAAGTCCGCGACCTCTGGAACAGCGCCTAGGCTGGCCGCGCTACCACGGCCGGCCCATCTGTGGCTGGTGATGGCGTGGCTGGCGCTCGGCTTCGTGACCGCCTGCGCCCCCACGCCCGCGGCCGTGGCCCCGACGGCCGCGCCGGTCACTGTCGCGTTGACGCTCGTCGCCGATGGGCAGACCCGCGCCCTGGCCACGACGGCGCGCACCGTTGGCGAGGCGCTGGCCGAGGCCGGCGTCGCCCTGGCCCCGGCCGATGAGGTCGAACCGCCCCCGGCAACCGTATTGGCCCCCGCGCCCGATGGCGCGCCGCTGCCCGTCACCGTCGTGCGCGTCACCGAGACGACCGAGATCATCCCGGAAGCCATCCCCTTCGGCCGCCAGATCGTGCGCAGCACAGACCTGGCCCCCGATGACCCGCCACGTCTGCTCCAGACCGGGCAACCCGGTCTGCGCGAGGTGACGGTGCGCATCGTCTACCGCGACGGGCTGGAGGTGGAGCGCTGGCCGACGGCGGCGACGGTCGTCGAGCCGGCGCGCGATGAGATCATCATGATCGGCGTGGCCGCCGAGCGCGACCGCATGACCTTCGACGGTGTATTGGCAACCATCGACGACGGGCGGGCCGTGCTGTTGGACGGGGCCACCGACGCGCCGCGCCAACTGGCGGTGGAGGGCGCGCTTGACGGCCGCGTCTTCCAGTTGTCGCCCGACGGCGCGTATCTGCTGTATACCCTCGCCGAGGGGGATGCGGCCACCTTCCGCAATGCCTTGTGGCTCATCCCCACCGCGCCCGACGGCGTGGCCCGGCCACTGAACATCGAGAACGTGTTGTGGGCCGGCTGGGACCCGGCCGCGCCCTCGCCGCGCATCGCCTACACCACCGCCCGCTCCACGACGCTGCCGCCCGGCTGGGAGGCCAGCAACGACCTGTGGCTGCTGGAACTGCCACCCGACGGGGCGCAACCCGCGCCGGTGCGCCTCGTCGAGAGCTATGCGGCCGCCTTCGCCTGGTGGGGCGGGCAGTACGCCTGGTCGCCCGACGGGCGGCTGGCCTACGCCTTCGCCGATGAAGTCGGCGTGCTGGCCATGCCGACGGCCGAAGAGGCAGCCCTGCTCGACCCGGCGACGCCCCAGGAACCGGCGCGCTCCATCCTTCACACCTTCACCGCCTACGACACCGGGGCCGATTGGGCCTGGCTGCCGGCGCTGGCCTGGTCGGCCGATGGCCGCTTCCTGGCCTTCACCGACCATGCCGGCGCCGATGAGGTCATGGATGCGCGCTTCGACTTGCACCTGGCCGACGTGGCCGCCGGCCTACAGGCTCCCCTGGTCGAAAACGCCGGCATCTGGTCAAACGTCGTCTGGTCGCCCGACGGGGCGCAGATTGCTTACCTGCAAGCCACGCGCCCGACCGCGGGCCTGGGCAGCGACTACGCCCTGTGGCTGGCCGAGAGCGACGGTAGCGACGCCCGCCGCCTCTTCCCGCCCGAAGGGGAGAGCGGCACGTTCGCCCCGTTGCAGCCGCTGGTCTGGGGGCCGGACGCCGACCGGCTGGCCTTCATCTTTGACGACGCGCTCCACATTCTGGAGCTATCGACCGGCGACGTCTACCGCGCCGGCCAGGACGATACGATCAGCAAGTTCCCTACCTGGGCCCCCTATGGCCCGGCGGCCGGCAATTGAACTTGCCCGACGCTGCCAATTACCCCGCCAACACCGTGAACACAACCGCCGCCCAACCCGCTGCCCGCCGACGCCGATGGCTGACCATCATCCTGCTGGCCCTGGCCGCGGCCGCGCTATTGGCGATGGGCGCGACGGCCGCCCGCCAGCGCTACCTCACCCGCGGCATCCCGTCCGGCCTGCCGGAGCCAATCCTGCTGGGCGGGGCGCGCGCCGGGGTCAATATCTATCTGGCCGAGGCGGACGACGCGGCCACGCGCCAAACGTTGGCCGCGGTGCGCGCCGCCGGCATCAGTTATGTCAAGCAAACGTTCAACTACCGCGAGGGCGACGACTGGGCCGCGGCCGACCGCATCTTCAGCGGCGCGTCGGCGGAGTCGCTGACCATCGTCCCCCTTCTCGATGGTGACCGGCAGACCGGTTTCGCCCCACCCGCGCCGGCCGCCTTCGCCGCCTGGGCCGGGGCGTTCGCCGCGCGCTATGGGGATCAGGTAGACGCCTACATGATCTGGGACGAGCCGAACCTGTCCAGCCATTGGGGCGGCGGGCCGGTCAACCCTGGCGACTATGCCGCCCTGCTGAGCGCCGCCGCTACGGCCATCCGCGCCGCCGACGCCGGGGCGACCATCGTCGTCGCGCCGCTGGCCCCAACGACCGAGACCGGCCCGCAGAACCTGTCGGAGTCGCTCTTCCTGCGCGCCCTCTACGAAGCGGGCGCGGCCGGCGCCTTCGACGCCGTGGCCCTTAAACCCTACGGCTTCGACACCGGCCCCGACGACCGCCGCGTGGCCGCCGGCACGCTCAACTTCAGCCGCGCCATCCTCGTCCGTGAACTGCTGCTGGAGTTGGGCGACGGCGGCACGGCCGTCTGGGCCGGCAACTGGGGCTGGAACAGCCTGCCCGACGGCTGGAGCGGCCCGCCGTCGATCTGGGGCCAGACCACGGCCGAGGGCCAAGCGGACTGGACGGTCGCCGCCCTGGAGCGGGCGCGGCGCGAGTGGCCGTGGATGGGCCTGATGTTCCTGGAGAACTGGACGCCCGGCGCGGCGGCCGACGACCCGCGCTGGGGCTTCAGCATCGCCGAGCGACCGGCGGCCGACGCCCTGGCCGCCNNGCCCGGCTTCCACCCCGCCCGCCCCGACGACCCGGCGCAGCGCTACAGCGGCGGCTGGCAGTTCTCGCCCCAATTCGGGGCCGACATCGGCGGCGACGGCGACCGGGTGACGTTCACCTTCTGGGGCACCGGCGTCGGCCTGCGCGTGCGCCGGGCCGACTTCCGCGCCCGCCTCTACGCCACCATCGACGGCCAACCGGCCAACGCCCTGCCGCGCGACGAGAACGGCGCGACGCTGGTGCTGACCTCGCCCGACCCGGCGGCCGACTTCCTGGCCGACGAGTGGCTCGCCCGCGGCCTCTCACCCGGCGTCCACACGCTGGAACTGACCGCCGCCCGCGGCTGGGATCAGTGGGCGCTCAACGGCTTCGCTGTCGCCTATCGGCCGCCAGAGGTGGGGCCGGACTGGTTGCCGGCGGCGCTGGGCGCGTTGGGCGTGGCTCTGGCGACGCTGGCTGTCGTCGCCGGGCGCGGCGCGGATTGGGGCGCGACCGGGGCGCGAGTCGGTCGAGCCTATTCGCGCCTGAGCGACCGCACCCAACTGCTGCTGGTCGGCGGCCTGGCCGCTGTGGCCGGGCTGACGGGCTGGCTGACCTGGGGGCCGGACGCGCTGGGCATCTACCGGCGTCTGGGCGACCTGGGCCAACTGGCGGCTACGGGCGGGGCGGCGGCGCTGTTCTACGTCACGCCGTCGTTCCTCATTTACGCTCTGGCTCTGGCGGCGCTGATCGGCCTGCTCGTGCTGCGTCCGGCCTGGGGGCTGGCCCTCATCGCCCTGACGATACCCTTCTACGTGCCGCCACTGCCCAAGCCCATTCTCGGCTATCGCTTCTCACCGGTGGAGGTCTTCACGCTGGCGACGCTGGCCGCCTGGCTGGCGCGGGCGGCGCTGGACGCCGGAGCCGCCTACCGCCGCGACGGCCGCCGGCCCGCCCGCCCGCGCCTCGTGCGCGCCGATTGGGCCGCGCTCGTCTTCGTCCTCGTCGCCACAGTCTCCCTCTTCGTCACCGCGCGGCGCGACGTGGCTCTGACCGAGTGGCGGGTGGTCATTATTGAGCCAGCGCTGTTCTATCTGCTGCTGCGGGCCATCCGGCCCAGCGGCCGTGAGCTATGGGTGATGCTCGACGCCTGGGTGCTGGGCGGCGTCATCGTCGCCGGCTACGGCCTATGGCAGTACGCCACCGGGCAAGACCTCATCACTGCCGAGGGCGGCCTGCTGCGGCTGCGCTCCATCTACGGCTCGCCCAACAACGTCGCCCTGTATCTCGACCGGCTGCTGCCGCTGCTGGTGGCCGTGCCGCTGCTGGGCCAGGCGCTGAGCGCGACGCGCCGCCGCCTCTACGCCGCGGCCGTCGCCCCGGTTGGGCTGGCCCTGTTGCTGACCTTCAGCAAGGGCGCGCTACTCCTGGGCATTCCGGCCGGGCTGCTGGTCGTCTTCTGGGTCTGGCAGCGGCGCGCGGGGCGGCGGACGTGGCCGTGGGTGGTGGGGGCGGCCGTCGGCGGCGTGGCCGCGCTGGCCCTGGCCAGTCAGGTTCCGGCCCTGGCCGCCCGGCTCAATCTCTTCGGCGTGACCGGCTTCTTCCGCGTCAGTCTGTGGCGAGCGGCGGCCAACATGGCCAGCGATCATCCGCTGCTGGGCGTCGGCCTGGACAACTTCCTCTACGCCTATCGCGGGCGCTACATCCTCGACGCCGCCTGGCAGGAGCCGAATCTCAACCACCCGCATAACATCGTCCTGGACTTCGCCACGCGGCTGGGCCTGCTGGGACTGCTGGCCGGGGCGTGGCTGGTGTTCGAGGCGGTCCGCGCCCTGTGGCAAGCGATAGACCTGTCAGGTTTTCCCAAACCTGGCAGGTCTGGGGCGTCAGCCGAATGGCTGGCGGTGGCCGCCGGTCTGGCCGGCGCTCTGGCGGCCATGCTGGCCCACGGGCTGGTCGACCACAGCTTCTTCCTGGCCGATCTGGCCTTTGTCTTCTTTCTGATTCTGGGTGTGGCCGTGTGGTTGGAGAATACGACTACGAACCTAGCCGATCAGAATTCGCTCTTCGGGGTAACCAACGGCCGGGGCAACGCGGGGCTGGGCCAGGGCGACAACGAGCGTCAGCGTGCCGGCGCGGCCGAAGAACATCAGCCCGGCGATGAGCATCTGCCCAAACAGATTCAATTGCGGCGTCAGGCCCAACGAGTAGCCGGTGGTGGAGTAGGCCGAAACCGATTCGACTAGGGCCATTGTCAGCGTCACGTTCTCCTGCGTATAGAGCAGTAGCCAGGTGACGACGACGACCACGGCCAGGGCCACCGTGATGACCGCCGCAGCCTTGAACAGAATCTCCAGCGGAATAGTGCGCCGCCCAGCGCGAATCTCATTGCGCCCGTGGACGAAGTTCCACATGGCCAGCACCAACACGGCGAAGGTGCTTGTGGTGATGCCACCGCCCATCGACGCCGGCGACGCGCCAATGAACATCAACACCGTCAACAGGAAAGCGTTGGGCGCGGCCAGACGGCTGAAATCGGCCGAGACCACAAAGCCCGACGTGCGGCTGGCCACCGAATGGAAGAACGACACCAGCCATAGCCGTCCGGCGGTTTCCTGTTCGAAGGCGCTGCCGCCCCGAACCTCGGTGAGGTAGAACAGGATCGTGCCCACTCCGATGAGCACCGCCGCCGTCACCAGGGTGAGGCGCGTATGCAGCGACAGCCGGCGCCGGCGCGGATAGCGCAGCAGGTCACCGATGACCGGAATGCCGATGCCGCCCAGGAAGATGAGCGCGGCCAGCGTCAGCAGCGTCAGCGCGTCGGTCGGAAAGCCGACCGGCGCGGTGGGCGACCCGGCGAAGAGGTCGAAGCTGGCGTTGGTGAAAGCCGAGACGGAGTGGAACAGGGCGTAATAGGCCGACCAGGCCGGGCCGAACTGCGGCCACCAGGCCAGCCACAGCACAACCGCGCCCACCAACTCGATGAGCATCACGGCCAGGAGAATGTGGCTGGTCAGGCTCAGGATTTGCCCGGCCGAGATGAGGCCCAGCGAGTCGCGCAATGTCAGACGTTCGGCGAAGGTCACGCGCTTGCCGATGAGCCGGAAGACGGCCACGGCGGCCACCATGAATCCCACGCCGCCCAACTGCATCAGGACCAGGATCACGATCTGGCCGAACAGAGAGAGGTCCTGGCCGGGGTTGATGACGTTCAGGCCGGTGGTGGCCACGGCCGAGACGGCCGTGAACAACGCCTCGTTCCAGGTCAACGTCCGTTCCGCGCCGCTGATGGGCAGCGCCAGCAAGACAGTGCCCACGGCGGCCAGCGCCGCCAGCCCGCCCACCAGCCCCAGGCCGCGCTGCGACTGCGACAGGCGGGGCAAGCTCGGCCGCCAGCGGAATATGCGCGGCGGCGGCCGATTGGTCGGCGCGGCAGTGCCGCGCGCGCCCGGCGCGGGGTCAGCCATGCGGCTGCCCACCCTCGGCAACCTCGCGCACCGGGATGAGCGGCCCGGCCAGCAGTAGCTCGTCGCCGGGCAGCACGGCCGTCTCCGGCCCGGGGTTATAGATGAGGTCGCGCCCCATGAGTAGCAACACCTGCAACTCCGGCGAATAGTCGGCCATCAGCTCGCCCAAGGTGCCGCTGAAATGCCGTGGAGTCCAACGGGTAATCAGGTGATCAGCGAAGCGCCAGCCTGCCTCGCGTACCGACCCTCCGGTCACCAGGTCGGCCACGGCCCGGGCCGATTCGATGTCGGGGGCAACGACCTCATCCGCGCCGACGCGCAGCAGCACGCGCCTATCCCGCTCCGATTGCGCCTCGCAGATGACACGCTGCACGCCCAAATCCTTGAGCGTCAGCGTTACCAGCACGGCCTGGGCCAGATCGCCGCCGATGGCCACAATGGCCGTGCTGAACGCCTCGATGCCCAGCGACACCAGCGCCTCGTGGTCGCTGGCGTCAACGGCGACCACGTCTTGGAGGTTGTCGGCCAGGCGCTGGACGACCGCGGGGTTACGGTCGATGCCCAGCACCTGATGGCCGCGCTCGGCCAGGGCCAGGGCCACGTTTTCGCCAAAACTGTCCAGGCCGACAATGACAAATTCGCCGCGTCTGCTCCTGCGCTTCATAAGTTGTGCCGTCCGTCACAGCGGCTTGGCCCGCCGTGCTTCTGAGAAGATACTAAACCCCACGCCCCGGCCATTGGGTCGCGCCCCACAGTGGGTTACAATCCTGCCCGGCTCAGTGCGCGGCAAGTGGCCGTCTGGAAGCGCATGCGAAAGTACAAGCTGCCTTTGCTCCTCGGCCTCCTACTGGCCGGTATTATAACAGTGTGGCTCCTGCCGTCGATGCTGCGGGCGCTGCCGACTCGCTACGCGATGCGCCTGCCCGAACCGTTGCAGGCTCTGGCGCTGCCGGCTGACCCGACACCGATCCTGCCTACTGTGGCCGCCCCCGTGGCCGCGGCCGGACTGCTTGGCTCCAACGCGCCGGCGACGGCCACCCCACCGGCCAGCCCGACTCCATTGGGCGTGGCCGAGACTTACAGCACGCCTACCTTGGCCGCCACGCTTTTGCCCACGCCTACCGCCACCACCCTACCTACAGCCACCCCCTGGCCCATCCCACCCGCGGCACGCATGAACGGTTTCACCCACGTCTTTCAGGAGTGGAACAATTGTGGCCCGGCGACGATGGTAATGGCCCTGACTTACTTCGGCCGCGTCCACAGCCAGCGCGACACGGCGCTCGTGCTGCGACCCAATCCCGAAGACCGCAACGTGACGCCTCAGGAGATGGCCGGCTTCGTCAACATGCAGGAAGGGCTGCGCGGCGTGGCGCGGCTCAACGGCGATCTTGATCTGCTCAAGCGGCTGCTGGCCAACAACATACCGGTCATCATCGAGATCGGCTTCGACCCGCCGGGCGAGTATCAATGGCTTGGCTGGTATGGCCACTACCTGCTGCCTGTGGCCTATGACGACGCCACGCAGCAGATTTGGGTCTACGACTCGTGGCTGGGCACCAGCGAGGTGCCGCAGACCAACGCCGACCCCAACGGCCGCGTACTGTCCTACGCCGACTTGGAGGCCTATTGGGCGCAGTTCAACCGCTCCTACATCGTCCTCTATGAGCCGGAGCAGGAAGCGCTGGTGACGGAACTGCTCGGCGCGGCGCTCGACGACGCCGCCATGTGGCAGGCCAGCCTGGCGCGGTCGCAGGCCGACGCCGCCCGCGACCCGGCCAACGCTTTCTACTGGTTCAACCTGGGCACGACCTACAACGCTCTGGGCGACTACGAAAAGGCGGCCACGGCCTTCGATCAGGCGCTAGCCATCGGCCTGCCCTGGCGCATGCTGTGGTATCAGTTCGGCCCCTACGAGGCTTACCAGCAGACCGGCCGCTATGACGACGTTGTCCTGCTGGCCGAGACGACACTGACTGACCGCCCCTTCTTCGAGGAGTCCTACTACTACCTGGGACTGGCGCAAGGCGCGCTGGGCGACACGCCGGCGGCGCGGGCCAATCTGGAGAAGGCGCGCGAGCTGAATCCGAATTTTGCCCCGGCCGAGCGGGCGCTGGCCGAGTTGCCGCCTGAGGGCTAGGAAAGAAGAAGAAACCGCAGATTACGCAGATTGATTTGGTCGTTGGTCAATGCGACTAACGACTAGCGACCAACGACCGAGCTCACTCTGCGACTGGAAAATGACACTATGCGCAATAGAACAAAGAGCATCATCCTGCTGATCGCCGTGGCCCAGCTTGGCCTGATCATCGGCCTGTTGGCCCTGCCGACGGTCGTGCAGGCCATCCCCGGCCGCTACCGCGTCTGGCTCCAGGAGAATTACCCCCTGTTGGGCGACGTATCCGAGGGGGTAATCCAGCAGGTCGCGCCCGTGGCGACGGCCCTGCCCGCCCCGCAGCAAGTGTCGGAAAACGCCATCGACCTCGGCTCGCTCATCGACGCCCAGCCGGAGACGACGCTCGATAGCGCACCCGAGGAGACGGAGCTGATCGGCGTGCCCACCGGCGCGGAGGCCGTCGCGCCTGTTGTTGAGCCAACGGCCGCGCCCATCGAAGCGGCGGCGACGCCGACCGAGGCCGCCACCGTCGCCCCGGTGGCCACCGACACCCCCGCGCCGACGCCCACCCCCATGCCGCTGCCCGATCGTGTTGTGCTGGAAGGCATGGGCGTCGTCAAACAGTCGTTCAACAACTGCGGCCCGGCTAACCTGACCCAGGTGCTCAATTGGTACGACTCGCCCATCACCCAGGCCGACGTAGCCGCCTATCTGAAGCCTAACCCCGAAGACCGCAACGTCAGCCCCTGGCAAATCGCAGATTATGTCAATGAGCAGATGCCCGGCTTCAAGGCCATCGCCCGCAGCGGCGGCGACCTCGATATGATCAAGCGCTTCCTGGCCGCCGGCTTCCCGGTGGTCATCGAAAAGGGGTACGAGTTGCCCGACTCCGGCTGGTGGGGCCACTATCTGACCGTCTACGGCTACGATGACGGCATGCAGGAGTTGTATAGCCAGGACTCCTATCTCGGCCCGTTCGACGGCAGCGGTCGCGTCGACCCTTACAATGA
>CXWK01001153.1_pt2 | contig 16668 bp, 13 predicted proteins | sample 590851 | NCBI WGS metagenome assembly CXWK01 (sample SAMEA3498364, study PRJEB10139) | wastewater metagenome | biome: wastewater treatment plant; material: activated sludge | place: Denmark | collected 2014-08-01 | reverse complement strand
CATGCCGGCGAGGGTCCGTGAGAGCAGCTTGTCGACGGCGAAGATCACCGGTGTCGCTGCGTGTGTGAGTTCGAGTGGTGTCCGTCGTGACAGGGCGACCAGTTCCTCGGCGGGGTTTGCCAATGTCGCTGCAACGTCGGCGAACGTGAAGGGACGTGCTTGGCGTGCGAGGGTCGTGATCGCCCACCCGAGCACCGCGTCCTCGATTGGGTCGAGCGGCCGGCCGAGCACACCGGCGACGAGTGCTGCTGCCAGTGACTGTCGGCGCACGGTTTCGGTGGGGTCGCCGCGCGCGTCGAGTGGGTTGAGCCGGTCGGTGCCGCCGGGCCGTAGCTGGATGACCGGCAGCCCGTGGGCGGCGGCGAACGGGCCGTACTCTCCCTTGGGATCGAGGATCGTGACTTGTCGCTTGGACCCGTAGACGGCGAGCTCGCGGCCGAGCATCGCCTTGACGAGTGCGGACTTGCCGAAGCCGAGGTCGCCGACGATCGCGACGTTGGGGTTGGTGAGATGTGTCGGGTACAGCTCGAAGGGGTCGAAGAAGAACCCGCTTCCGCCGCCGGTGACGTTGACCCCGATGTACGGGCCTCGCTCGCCGAACCCGGTGTCGGTGTGGCACGGGTACACCGACGCGAGGTGTGCCATCGTCGCCCGGTGGCGTTCGATGTGCAGTCCGGGTGCTCGGCGCCAACCGGGCCGGCTGTCGTCGGGCAGCTGGTCGATCGTCGCCTTCATGACGTGAATCCGGGAGTCAGGGCGCGTCCGAGCGGGAGCGACGCAACCCAGCCCTGGTCGTGTCGTGCATCCAAGGGCCGGAGATCGAGCAGGCATTGGGCTGCCGCCTGTTCGATCACGGTGCAGTCGTCCTCGAGATCATCGAGCGTCGACGCGGTCACGTTCACGAGCCCGACGAAGCGGAACTCCGCGTGCCCTTCGGACAGCTCGTGCTCGCGGCGTTCGGCATCGGCGAGCCGTTTGCGTTCGCGCGCGTTGACCCGGAACCCCTTTCGTTCCTTGAGGTCGCTGTCGGCTTCGCGAGCCATCACTTCACGATCCGCAGCCCGCGCTGCGCGGCCCATCGGAACCGGCTCCATGACGACGGCGACCGTGCGGATGCAGTGGGTGTCGGCGAGCAGTCGTGACAGCCAGTCGGCGGGCACCGGCAGCTGAGGCCAACCGGCAACCCGATAGCTGCGGTGGAACGCATCGTCGACGTGCACGTGACGCCAGTCGGGCTCGACGACCATCGGCCCCCATTCGAACGCTCCTCGCCGCGCTGCTGCCGCAAGTGATCGCGTCAGCGTCAGCACCTGTGCTGCGCGGGCTGGCGCGCTGCGGACTCGGATCGCACTCGACAACTCCAGGGCGGACATCGGAGAGTCGACGTCGAGCCCAGCTGCTTCGAGCCGTGACGCCAACTGTCGTGACTCGTCGAACAGCGCGTCCACGGCGGCGCCGAGTGCAGACTTCAGCGAGCGTCGCGCTCGGACGCGGCGCAGGTCGATCGTCACTGCGACGAGGACCTCGTGCGCGATCGTCGCCGGGGCTTGCTCGTCGACGAGCGCCAGGTAGTCCGCCACCGCAGGGTCGTGGAGCCGCTGGTCGATCCCGACGGCATCGAGGAACGCCCGGTGGGTGTCACTCGTGACGGGATGGCTCCACTCCTGCCACACGACGTGACGTACCGGTGATTGCTCGCGTGCGAGCGGTGAGAGCGCAGCTCCCCATGCGCCGAGCATTGCGTCCTGCTCGACTGCGCCCGCCAAAGGGAACCCGTAGCCGCGCACCCGGAGCACGGCAGTGACGGTGCCGGCCGCCTTGTCCCGGATGACCCCGAACGGACGATCGGACGGCTCGATGAGCTCGAGCCCGCGAAGGGCGTCCGGCAGCACTTCGTCGGTGTTGTCCCCGACGAGTGACGGCCGGACCCAACGCCGACGACGGATCGCACGTCTCCCATACAGCCGGGCGCCAGGCATGAGCGTCTCGGCAATCGGGGCACCACGCCAGCGCCCGAACGCCAACACCGACGCGACAGCCGGACCGATCAGCCCGACCAGAGGGTGCAACGGCGTCTGGAGGGCAACGGCGAGGACGACGGCACCAACGATCATGGGGACCGCTTGCCGTGCGCTCAGTCCGAGCAGCAGCCCTGGCCGATTCGAGTCGGCGAACCGGTAGGCCCGTGCATCACTCATCGTTGTCGTCTCCCGATGCAGAGTCGTCCGCAGCTGCGCCAGCGGAACGAGGTGTTGGCCGGCGGTCGCGTCTCGGTGGCAGTGTCGGCGTCGACGCTCGGGTCGACCGGGAAGCACCGCCGCTGTCGGCGGTCGATGAGCCGCCCGTGCTCGAACTCGATCCTGCGGCGGTCGGCCCCTGTGGGTTGGGTGATGCGGACAGGGTCGACGACGGGTTGTTGCCGGATGCTGCGCCGGTGAGGCCGGGGATCGCTCCCCGCTGTGCCGACGGGCCCCCGGCGCCCCGAGCACCGGCTTGGCCAGCGACACCCTTGGTGGCTGCAGATCCTGCGGCCGACGCACCGAGACTCTTCACCATCAGTGCCGTATGGGCCGCCGTCGTCGCCCCGCGCGTCCAGCCTCCAGCGACACCTGCGCCGACGATCGCACCCTCGACGGTCGGCATCAGCTTGTAGAGCACCAGCGGGGACACGGCCGCGATCAAGAAGCACACGAACCCGGACATGAGCGTTCCGACCGCCGCCGCTCCGTCGTTGATGACCGAGGCACTGTCCGGGTCGCCGGATGGATGTGCGATCAGGTTCACTGCGACGACGAGGCTGACGACGATCGCCAGTTTCGACACGATCAGTGCGACGGTGAGGTGGATCAGCTTGCGGGCGGTGCCACGGAACAACGGCAGCACGTTCGCCGACCACACCAGCGGCGCCAATGCTGCGGCGAGGTAGATCAGCGACGATCGCATCATCAACGAGACGACCAGGCCGATCAGCCCCACAAATCCCACGAGCAGACAGAGCGGCCCGACGAACGTCGTGGCGAGCGGTCCGGTCGTGGTCGCGACCACGACGATCCCCTCGATCATGCTGACGAGGTCGGCTCGGCCCGACTGCCAGACCATGGCCGAGGCTTCGTCGACGAGACCCAACAGCAGGTCGATCACGGTCACCGTCATGGCTGACGCAACGATGGACCAGATGCCCTGCCGGACGGCGTCGAGGATTTGCTCGGGACGGCCGGCGAGCGCCGCCTGGATGCCCGAGGCGAGCATCATCGCCACCGTGACAGCGAGAGCGAGCACGCCAAGCTGGACGGCAAGGTCGTTGGCGAACCAGCCGGCCGTGACACGCGGCGTTGTCCCCGAGTCGAGCACGGACCACACCCACTCGACCAGCAGCGCCAAGCCGTTGGCGAGCCAGGTGTAGATGCCGGTCACGACCTTGTCCCATGCCCAGCCGACCGCCTCTCCGATGGCGTTGAGACCGAACCCGAACAGGTCGCCGAGACCACCGATGACCCAATCGAACATGTCACGCCCCTCCCACGGGTGGCCACGCAGTGACCTCGCGCATCTCAGCGAGCGAGGCGACCGGGGCGTTGGTGGCGAGCGCCGGTGTCGGGCCTGGGCGGACCGTCCATCCGTCGACGTGCCAATCGCCCTCCTCCCACACCAATTCGACGGTCACCGTTCGCCACAGCTGCCTCGGCGCTCCGAGGCGGTCTCCTCCGGCGACGAGGAGCGCCCACACCTGAACAGTCGCCGAGTTCGCCGTTGCCGATTCGACGACGGCGGTGAGCGGGAGCTCTTGGAGTAGTAGCTGTGAAGGCGTCAGACCCTCGCCGGCCAGGTCGTCGATGAAGGCGTCGAGCTGAGCGGCCGACAGATCCGCAAGGGTCGGCCCGTAGCGGCGCGAGGCCAGAACCCTGATCATGTCGGAGCGGGTGATGAAGCCCGCGCGGGCGAACTCCCCGGTCAACGACACCGCCGAGACCGCCGCTGCGCGAGCACCGGTGGCGTCGCGACTCCAGCCGACCGGGACACCGAGCTCCTCGGTGCGCGGACCGGTCGCCGGCCGCTCGTCGGCCGACTCGGCCGCCGTGCTGGGACGTGTGGGCGGCGCTGCTTCCGGGCCCGCAGCGGCGCACGTGCGAAGTCCGATTGCCGCTGCTGCGACGAGCACGGTGGCGCCCACAACGATCACGCGCCGCATGTCAGGTCGCGTTGTAGACGGTCATGGCGATCGTGTGCGCCAGCCCAGCGAGCATGGCCGCGCCCACTCCGCCCAGCACCCACTTCCGACCGGCCGAGCTCGCGCTGTACGACGAGCCGAAGTGGCCCACGCCAGTTGCGACGCCACCGATCAACAGCCCTGCGACCGCCGCGGCGATGCTCGCGTACTTCAACCACCCGAGCAGTTGGGTGATCAGTGTCCCGCCCGGCAGGGAGCTGTCAGGCGCCGGGTCCGGCACCTGAGCCCACGCGGGCGACGCGCCCATCAGTACTCCGCTGGCGACGAGCATCAGCCCGACCGACAGACGCGCTCGATGCCTCACCGGCATGGCACACCTCCTTGGTGTCTGCGACACACCGCTGCTCGGCGTGTCGATCACCGGTGAACCCACCCACGTCGTCAGCAGATCGCGACACCCCAGACCACACCCGGCCCGATAAGACCTGCGACTGTCACGAAGCTGCCGCCTCGAGGGTGCGACAGAGGAGATGAAGCTCCTCGCTGTCCCCATCGCCGGACTCGTGCTCGCGCTCGTCGCATTTCCCGTCGTCTTCGCGACGGGGGACAACCCCGGCATCGGATGCGCAGCCGGCGGTGACGTCGCACCGATCCTCGCAACAATCCGAACGCTCGAGTCCGGCGGTGACTACACCGCGCGTGCCGCAGGGTCGAGTGCATCCGGCGCCTACCAGTTCATCGACTCCACCTGGGCCAACTACGGCGGCTACGCACAGGCATGGCAAGCACCACCAGGGGTGCAGGACGCGAAGGCCGCCGAGAACGTCCGCCGCGTCCTCGACGACAACGACGGCGACGTCAGCGCCGTGCCCGTCGTCTGGTACATCGGCCACCTCCCCGGCCCGACATCACCGACGTGGGACCAGGTGCCCGCGCCATCGGCAGGCAACGTCCTCACGCCCCACCAATACCAACAGCGATGGCTCGCCGAGTACGACCGGCAACTCTCCGGCGGCGACGGCACCACCTCAGGAGGGTCATGCGCTCCCGGCGAAGCGATCACACCGTTCGCCGACGGCTACGCGATCCCCGGCCCGGCTGACCTGTTCGCCACAGCACCGGTCGACGAACCTCATCACACCTATCCGGCCTGGGACTGGATGGTCCCCACCGGAACCCCGATCTACGCCATCCGAGGCGGGCGAGTCGTGACCGTCCAGTACTGGCCATACAACTGGTGGGACCACGGCTGCGGCCAGAACTCGGCCGGCTGCCAGACGTGCGGCATCGGCGTCACGATCGAAGACGACGAGGGAACCCGCTGGGCCTACTGCCACGGCAACGCCGCCCACGTCGCAGCCGGCACCACCATCGCTGCCGGCACCCAGATCCTCACGTCTGGCAACACCGGCCGCTCCAGCGGTCCCCACCTTCACCTCCAGATCCGCACCGCCGACGGCCTCCTTCGCTGCCCCCAGGTGCTGCTTCGCTCGCTGCGGGATCATCTGTCTGGCCTCTCGCCGCTCGCGTTGTACACCGATGGTTGCTGGTACTGACGCCCACGCCTGTCCGTGAGCATCTGCGTGCTACCGCAGCTCGACCTGGAGCTCAGCTGCTGTCTCACGAACCACTTCGATCACTTGGTGCAGGAACTCGTTCTGATGAGGAGCCGGCGTCGACTGCGGAACGGGTGCCGCCGGAGTGTAAATCTGCTCGGCTATCACGTTCGCCCTCGTGAATGTTGAGCCAGTTCCCGAGAGGACGTACGCATGGTTCCACTCGCGCGAACGCTGGGCGAAGATCCGCTCGTGAGCGAGAGCGAGAACACGCTCGCTGAGGCGATTGGCAAGCTCGTCATACATCGCTTGCTTCTCATCGACACTTGGATCTCCGGCAGTCCAGGTGACCGGTGACTGGATCATCAGCCACACCTGATCCTGAAGCCATGCCTGAAGATCGGCAACTGGCTGAAGGTTCCGGTACTCGTCCTGGTTCATCACGGCGAACCTGCGGCTGAGGGCCTTGATCGATGCCCAGTGTGCCTTGTCGACTTCGTTGGACGTAGTCAGTCCCAGGATCGCTCTCCAGTGCCGATGGAACCCTTCCACGGCGTCGCGAATCGCAACCACGAGGTTGGTCCGGTCGTAGACGGGGCGCGTCTCGGCGAGCGTCGGGCGATCACCACTGCGTTGAAGCGACTCAAGCAGGCGGCGGAACTCGGCGACGGTGAGCTCGTCGTCATCGGCGTTGAGCTTGCGGTGGCAATCCGCAAGGAAGAACGAGGCGTCTCGCACTCTTGCGCGAAGGGGGCGTTCCGCGAAGACCCCGAGGTCTTGGCCGATCCGAGCGAGGACACCATCACACGCCTTCACAACGTGGAGCGCTCTGTCGGCCGGGGTGGGGAGGTTGTCTCCGGTGACTGCGTCGAAATGGGTGAAACAGATGTGCAGCTTCGCGCCGTGACCGGTTCGTGCGAGTGAACGCAGCAGTGCGGTGGGGGCCGCTTGAATCGGGTGTTTCGAACTGTCTACCAATGTGACTGCGTCGGCCTCAGCGATCAGCCGTGTGAACTTCGTTGAGATGCTGGAAGCGCTGTCCACTGTGTGCCCAAGCCCTTCGGTGTCGATGATCACCAACCTCGGGGTGTCGCCCTCATGCCAGGCCGGGCGGAAGGGGCCGCGTACGCGGACGCCGTCGACGAGCGGTGTCAAGAGTCGACCGAAGCCAATCTTCGAGTTGCTGGTGAAGCGCCGGAGCTGACGGATGAATTCGGCACGGTCGCCAGTCGACCAAACCCACGACGTTGGCCAGCTCTGACGATTGCGGCGGAGCTCGCCGATGTTCCCGATGAGGTCGAAGCGACGTCGCATCTCGTCGACCAGGGCGTCCGTTAGCCGGTGGACGTCGTCGTCATCGCGCAGATACTCATCGAGCCCCTCTTCGACCAGTTCTGATCGAACGAGTTGATCCTCGTCGGTTAGGACCGATCCAAGGTCCGCCTCGATGCGAGCTACCGCCGTGTCGGAGATGGCGATGACGCGGTCGACGACCTCGTCGATGAGCTGATTGGTTTCATCGAGCGAAAGTTCGCCGAGTTCGGGCATTCCCTTGTCGGCGGCCGCGCCCCTGGACGCGAACGATGTATTTGCGAGAAGACCAGAGACCGATTCTGAAGCGTCGTTGTCAGCCGGAGCGCCGTTGCCGAGCACGTAGTTGAAACGGAATCGCTCGTCGCGATGCTGGAGAAGCGTTCTGCGGATTTCGGATCGGTCCTCTCCGCGGTGGCTGGCGAGGGCGGCCTGCAGCACGCAGTCCTGAAGGTGCGCCGTCACCTCGTCGAGCGAAAAGAACGTGACGGCAGCCGAGTAGTCGCCTTCGCCGATGATCACCTCTGTGTCTGCGATCGTCGTCCGACCAGTGGCGGTCGTCGGGAAGCGCTCCGTCTCGGGATCGGTGCCAATCAGTTGACGGAGGACGGTGGTCTTGCCGGCCCCGGTCGTACCGAGCAAGAGCACAGTGCGGTAGCCCTCGTTGGCACTCGGCAGCGGTAGGAGTTCCTCGCGGCGGGCACGAGTGTCTCGAGCCTCGGCCGTCATGGGTCCGAAGAAGATGTCGACCACGCGGTCCGGGAAGCGGCCCGAGGCCTCTGCACGCGCTGAAGCGGACCACCAGCGCTCGTCGGCGAGCATTGCGTTGAGCGCCACGACCAGGATTTCCGCTTCGTCATCGTCGCGGGTTCCGAGTCCGTAGCGCATCCGCTTGCCGGGCTTGCCGGTATCGGGGTTGACGACTGCGGGATGTCGGAAGATGACCGACCATCCCGCCCGCTGGGTCCGCGTCTTGCTCGCTTGGTAGGTAGACATCGTTTGCGCTCCTGTTGTACCGACGTTGTACCGGCTACCATGGCAGGAGTCGCCTTGACTGTCAAGGCCCGTCGGTACAACATCAGTACAACGTCTTCTTGCGCCTCCCTCAGCGGCCACAGCCATCACCCTGGACGTCACTAGGAGGGATTCCCGCCGGCAGTCCGGGATTTGGCACGAGCTAGCGTGAACGTGCCCGCCCCTCTCGTGGATGGCCGTCATCGCGGGCCTACGGAACTCGACAACTGGGGTGGATATGCGCATCGACGACTTGCGTGAGGCGGACCCTTATGCGCAGCTGCGGCGTGGCCGAACACGCCCGGATCCGGACGCATCGTGCGAACACGACATGCTTACTCTGGAAGCCACCGAGCTGGCACACGGGCGGCGGCACCTGACGATCGTTCACGGTGACCCCCACGACATCGCCGCATCGCGGCACCTCTCCGAGTTCTACGAGGAGCTGCGTCGGCTCGCCGCCGGTTGCGGGTGGGTGCGTGTCCGCGGGAACGCCGAGTACGTCACCGTGACCGTCGGGGGAGCGGTCGCCGACGAGCAGATTGCGCTGTTCGAGGCTGCTGCGGCGTTTGCGGATCCTGGCGCCTGGACGATCGTGGCCTCGGCCGTGCCGCCGCTCAGCTGATGTTGCTGGAGGTTCGCTGCGAACGAAGTTCGTTGTAGAGCGCGGTGGTCGCCGGCGACGGTTCGACCTCGAGGTCGGCCAGGTACACGCACAGCTCTTCGTACGCGCCGACGAGGCCTCGTGTGTTCCCGGCGTGCGCCTCGAGTCGCATGCGGAGCCGGTAGAGGTGCTCGTCTCCCGGGAGGCCGCGCAACCCTCGACTGATCGCGTGTCGGGCGAGGTCGTGCTGTCCGGCTTCCAGTGCGAGCGCGACGAGGCGGTCGACGGCTCGTTCGATGACACGGGCCGCTTCGGCGACGTCCTGGTCCCGGTGCGCCCAGTCGTAGCCGACGGCGTCAAACGGAGGACCTTCGACCATCGAGAGTGCCTCGCGCAGCGCTGACATCGCCTCGGTCGATGACATCTCATCCGCCGCAGCGACGGCTCTGCGGAGCAGGTCGAGGTCGGTCGTGACACGCGGGTGCAGCCGCAGCGTTCCGTGAGCACGATCGGCCGCTGGCATGACTGGGGTGCCGTCGTCGAAGTCACCGAGCGCCCGCCGGACTGCAGCGACGAAGTTCCACACCGTCTTCGGCTCGACGGGCTTGCCACCCCAAAGCGCGTCTTGCGCAGCGGACGCGGCGAGCGTCCCACCTCGGCAGGCGAGGAGCACGGCGAGGATGAGCTCGCGCCGGCCGATGTCCGGTCGGTCCGGGATCGAAGGCACGCCGAGCACCCGCACGACGAGTTCCGGCCCGGTCGCCTCCGTCGCGAACAACTGGCCGTCTGAGTCGGTGGTGGGTTCGCCAGGTGCGTTCGACGGGGCGTCGCTGGCCGTCTGCTCGGCGCTGAAGTCGACAGTGAGCACGTGGGTGGTGTCCACACCGTGCTCGTGTCCGTTGACCCGATGGCTGTGGGCAACGAAGGGTTCGACGCTGGGCCGTGCTTCATTGCCGACGCCTTCATCTGGCGCATGCGGTCCAAGCGCCGAGGGGTCGACGGTGTCCGGCTCGACCTCCGGGAGGTCGACGACGGCGACAGTTGCGGCGGCGAGGGCATCGGCCGTCGATGGATCGAGCCGGACTGGTGTGAAGTCGATACCGACGGGTTCGAGCCGGGCGGACTCGCCATCGCTTGAGATCTCGATTCGTGCTCCACCATCAGCGATCGCGGCGCGGTCCGATGCCATCACGAGCGCTGCACCTCGCCGCGGCGAGAACATGGCATCTATGTCACCTTGGCAGCCGCTGGCGATGATGACGGTGGCTTCGATGGGCGCTCCGCCTCCAACGCGTGCCCGGAAGGTGTCGGCTCGTGAGTCGTGCCGGATTGCTGCGCCGACGGAGTCGATGGCGTTCTCGGCGGCCTCGACCGCTTCCGTGAGTGTCCGCGCGGTCAGACGATGGCGGGGAGCGACGAGGGGATCGACGTCGATGTCGACGATCGAGACGTACGCGTCGGCGAGATCGTTGCCACAGGCGAGCTCGAGTGCTACGGAGCGGAGAAGGCCAGCAGTGCAGTCGGGAGGACCCGTGACGGAGAGGGTGCCGAAGGCCTCGAGGTCGATGAGGAGTTGGCGGCCTTCGCGCTGGCCGATGGTGACCAGTGCGGGGATGCCTGCGGGGAGCTCATCGGGTGGCACGGGACTCTCCGGGTCGTAGTCCAATCGCCACGCCCACCCGCCGTCGGCGGCGCGCCATGCACCAACCGTTGGCGAATGCTGCGGCGCGTCCCAGAGGATCTCGATGCCGGCCTCTTCGGAGAGTTCGACGGCCAGAGGAGCGCCGGTGACCTTGCGCGGGTCGAGGTCTCGTATCAACGTGGCCATCTGCTGGCCGGCCCATCGGACCAGTGGGACGTCGGCCGCTGCGACGACAGCGATCTCGGCATCGCTCGGGATCACTGCAGCAGCCGCTGATCCACGAGTCGCTCGCCGACGCCTGAGCCACCGCAACCGAAGCGCGAGGCCCGTGCTCAGCGCGGTGGCTCCTGCGAGCCCGACGAGGATCGGGGCTGGACTTCCTCCGTTGCCGCTTGTCGCCGCTTCCGTGTCGGTGGGCGTGGTCGGCACCGTCACGGCTGGAGCCGGCGCTGTGGTTGGCGGCGGTGGCTGCGGGGTCGTTGTACTCGGAGCCGGGGGTGTGGCTGTGGTCGGCGGTGGGGTGGTGGTCGTAGGGGTGGTGGCCAGCGAGTCGTCGGTCTCGCCGACCTCCGCCGTCTGGTCCGGCTCGGATGGAGTATCGACCGGCTCCGCCACATTCGGCTCTTGCGTCGCCGGGATGACGAGGTTCCAACCCACGACGATGAGGTCGGGGTCGGTGAGTCGTCTGCCATCGGGTTGGATGCGGTCGCAGTTGGCGTCGAAGAGCTCTGGGTACCGAGTTGGGTCGCCCAGGTACTGGTCAGCGATCGAGGACAACGTGTCGCCTCGTTGCACGACGTGTACGACGTCTGCTGCGTCTGTCGTCTCGATCGGCGACTGGGGTGTCGGAAGGTGCGCGGCGCTTGGCAGGCGCAGCTGCCAGCCCGGCACGATCACCTCAGGATTGGTCCACGATCGACCGTCCGGCTGGGGAAGTCCGCGGTTGATCTCGTACAGCTCGCGCCAGCGCAACCCATCGCCCAGATGTGCTTCGGCGAGGCTCCACGGGCTGTCGCCGCGTTCGACCTCGATCACGGGAGCCGCGTCCCGCGAGATGCCCGGTGGGGCGAGCCCCTCGGATCTGCTGGTGTCGGCGGCGGTCCCGTCGAGGGCGATGGTGATCGCGATGAGATGACCCGGTTCGGGTGACTCGTGCCCGAACGAGGAGGCGGTGGCGCCGGACGCGTTGGCAGCTGTGGCTCGGGGGACGGAGGCGTAGGAAGGCCCCGCGCTCTGGAGCAGGCTCAACATCAGGAGGACCCCGGCGACCAGGGTTCGAGCGGATCGTTGGAACGGCCCGGCGAAGGCGATTCGCGGTGCTTGGAATCCCCGGATGCCGGCGACGAACTCGACGACCACTGCAGCAGCGAAAGTCGCCCATGCGACCCACGCCGCCACCGTGAGCACGACAAACACCGTCGTGTCCGAAACGGCAGTGTCGCTAAGTCGGTCCCACCAGTCGCCACTCGGTGAACCGGGCAGGCGGCCCCACGACGAGAGGAGAACGGGCAGTCCGACGAGCAAGGCTGCGAGTGCAGCGAGGCTCGCCACTCCGCGAGTGAGCGCTCGCAGGCGATTCATGGCAACTCGACCTTCACGATGTTCACGGTCGAGGTGGCCGTGAAGCTGGCGGTCTCCGCGCCGGCGAGGCGGAGGAGTTGGAGGCTGGTCGCGCTGGTGACCGTGACCGTGATCGTTTCGTCGGTGATCGCGACGGTGCCGGTTGCGCCGTGTGCGGCGAGGTAGTCGAGTGCGGCCCGTTCGGCTGCGACGGGGTCGAGAACTGTGAGCCCCTGCACTGCTGAGGCGGAGTCGAGTTCCTGTGCTCCAGCCCGGGCGGCGGAGCTGGCCAAGGCGAACGCGTCGCTTCGGGCACGGAGCATGGTGCCGCCGTCGATGACGAGGCCGATGATCAGCACGCACGCGACGGTTGCGCTGATGGCCCAGACGGTGACCGAGCCTCGGTCGTCGTGGACGTCGACGCGTCGACGTTGGCCAGTGGCGATCATGGCGTCCGCTCCCGGAACGCGTCGCGGACCTCACTCGCTGATCCCGAGATGGTGAGGCTGCCGGGGAGAGGGAGCACGGACGCTTCTTGCAGGTCGGCCGAGCAGGTGACCGTCACTTCGATCACGTCATCGGCCACCGACGCGCTCATGGACATCGAACGGCACGACGCCGAGCCGACGTCGAGCGTTTCGGCGACGGCGCGTTCCACGTCAGCGAGCCGGCTCTGTGGGTCCCGAGCGATCGACAGGTCTCGTGCTGCCATCCGTGCCGCAGCATCGACGTCGGCGCGGGCGTTGCTGACCCGCCCGACGGCGATCACGCCGAGGAGTAGCAGCCCGAAGAGGGGAGCGAGGATGACAAGCTCGACCGACACCGACCCGCGATCGGATCGTCGGGCGCTCATGGCTCGATCCGTTCTGTCGGTGCGTCAACGGTGACGGACACGGTGAACGACACGCCGGGCAGGATCGACACGACCCGTCCGGAGACGGTCACGGATGACACCGCTGCAGTGCGGGTTGCGTCGATGTTGCGGTTCTCGAGTCCGCCGCCGGATTGGTCGAGGAACTCGGACGCGACGTCGATGCCCTCCGACGGTGATCCGTTGATAGTGCGGACGTGGTCGAGCCCGTGGCGTGCGGCGGTCTGCGCGACCGCGCGGGTGTGGTACCAGACGCCCACCTGCACGACCATCAGCAAGAGCAGCACCATCGCGGCGGACGCGATGACGAACTCGACCGTCGACGAGCCTCGGTCACGTGGTGACCTTTGCTCGACGGGGATGTCGGAGCGCGTGTGTTCGTCAAGCGGCGGATCGAGTCCGCGGCCGTTGCGATGCCGTCGCACCGCTGGCCCTGTCAGAGCTCGAGACCGGCGATCTTGATGTCGACGGCCGCTGCAATTGCTGCCATCGCTGCGATGGCGATGGCCGCGGCGGCCGCGACGATGATCACCTTCTCGACGATCTCGCCGCGCTCCGCCTCCTCGGCGGCGCGTGCTCGTGCTTCGATGAGTTGTGCCTGGAACCAGACGATGATCGCTGTCATTGCTGTTGCCTTTCTTCGTACCGGGGTTGTGAGCCGGCCTGTGGGAAGTGCATTGAGTTCCTCCGCGCCGGCGCCTGCTTCGATGACCTGCTGTTGCTGGTCAGCGGTGCTTTCGCCGATTGCGAGGGAATCTGACACTTGGTCATGATTCGTGACTAGTGTTCGCATTTCGTGAGAGTCGATGTGGATTGCTGAAGTGGCGAGACCGTGAGCGTTGCGGTGGTGCGTTCGTTGGAGGCGCCGCGCCGGCTGGTGACGGTCGAGGAGGTCGCCGAGTTCGAGCAGGAACTCGTCGACCAGTACCTGTTGGCGATGGTGGGCGCCGGGATCACCGACGGACAGGTCGCCCGGGAACGTTCCGTCGTGTTCGCGTTCATCGGGTTCTTGCAGCGTCCGGTGTGGACTGCTGCCCCGGCCGATGCCGACCGGTTCCTGGCCGACCAGCGCCGCAAGGGTGGGCTGGCGCATTCGACGGTTCGGCAGAAGGCGCAGGTGCTCGCTGATTTCTTCGAGTTTCTGATCGGCCGCTATCAGGGCGACATCGTGACGTTGACCGGTGTGCTCGTCGAGCAGCCGATCGACGAGTTCAACCGTCCCGCTGGTGGCCGTCCCGGCGTCGGCCGGGTTCCACCACCGGTCGACGAGGTCGACGGGTTGTTCGGGGCGTGGGCCGAATCGTTGCCGGCCGCCCGCAAGTATCTGCCTGCCGCACGTGACTATCTGGCGGCGTCGCTGTGGCGGCGGGCCGGGTTGCGGATCAACGAGACCACGATGTTGGACATCGGCGATTGGCGTCCCGATCTCGGCGAGCTCGGCAAGCTCCATGTCCGCTTCGGCAAGGGAAGCCGAGGTCGCGGACCCAAGACCCGTCTGGTCCCATGCATCGACGACGTCGACGCCCTGTTGGAGTGGTGGATGGTCGACGTGCGCCACCAGTTCGGTGACGACTGGAACGACCCGGCCGCTCCGTTGTTGCCGAGCGAACGACGCGACGACATGACCGGTCACCGCCAGCGGGTCGGGACCGAAGCGTTGCGGACCGGGCTCGCCGACGCGGTCGACCGATGGTTGCCGGCCTGGACCGGCAAGCTCACCCCTCACGCGTTGCGGCACTTCTGCGCTTCGTCGCTCTACACCCGAGGGGTCGATCTGAAAGCGATCCAGGATCTGCTCGGTCACGAGTGGTTGTCGACCACGACCGGCTACATCCACGTCCCCGCCGAACACATCGAACGCGCTTGGCGTCATGCCAACGAACGAGTCACTGCCCGCCTGGGCGTCATGGAGGGATGAACCAATGCGCTGGAACCTGCGCCTCGCCGCGGCCGAACGCGGCATCTGGAAATCGACCGATCTGCGCCGCCGCCTCGCCGACGCCGGCCTCGAGATCAGCGCCGGCAAGATGTCCGGATTGTGGGCCGGCACACCGACCACGATCCGACTCGAGGACCTCGACGTGATCTGCGCCGTGCTCGACTGCAGCCCTTCAGAGCTGTTGATCTGCGAGCCCGACAAGATCGCGGCGCGCCGACCCGCGAAGACCAAAGCCGTCGGCGCGCCGACGCCGTTGACACCGCGACTCGGCCGCAACCGCACCAAACCACCCGCGTGACCCAGCCGGCGCTGTGTGAACACTGCGGTCTCCGGCCGGTCGGCTACACCGGCCGAGACGGCTGCTGGGACTGTCTGCCGAGACAACGCACACCACGCCAGATCTGCACGCACTGCACGGTCAACCCTGTCGCCTACTTCGGTCGCGACTGCTGCTACGACTGCGTCCCCCGCCAACGCCGAGCAGCGCTGGTCTGCAAACGCTGCGGGTCGAGCGACCACTACGCGAGCGGGCTGTGTCACCGCTGCCACCGCAACGCCCCGCTCATCGACAGCTGCCACGACTGCCATGCGTGGGGCACACTGCGTCGCAACAAGTGGCTCTGCGAAGCCTGCCGCGGATGGCGCCGCCGCTACACCGACACCGGCTGCAGGTCGTGTGGCCGAACCATCGTCGTCAACGAACGCGGCTGCTGCCGGCTGTGCTCGCGGCAAGCAACCATCCTCAACCGCCTCCACCCCACTCATCGCACACTCGACGTCGCCGCCAGCAACCGGCTGGGCCAACAACTGTTCTTCGCCGACCTGATCCTCAAGAAGCGCCGACCACCCACCGCCGCGGTCGAGCCGGTCACCGTCCGCCACGAGTGGCCGGCGCGCTACCCGATCGACGCCGTCCCGCTCGTGTTGTTCAACTCGCCCCGCCACCTCGACCAGCGCATCGTCGCCCGTCTCGGCCCGCCACCGATCCCCGAACTCGCCGACGCACTCCAACACGCCGTCGCCGATCACGGAGACCGGCACGGCTGGAGCATCGAACAGCGCGACAAGACCTGGCGCGGGATCCGCACCTTGCTCGCCCTGCAAGACCTGCCCGGCACCCGCATCGCATGGAGCGACACCCAACTCGTGATCCCACTCGTCACCAGTTCGGCCCAGTCCGTTCTCGAGGTGCTCGACACCGTCGGCATGCTCCGCGACGACCGACCACCGGCGCTGCACGCCTGGTTCACCGCCCGCACCAACAACCTGCCCGACCCGATCCGCCACGAACTCACCGTCTGGTTCGAGGTGCTCCGCGACGGCTCGACCAGCCCTCCACGCCGCAAACCACGCCACCTTCACACCGTCAGGGCCCACGTCACCAGCGTCTTGCCGACCATCCACGCCTGGGCCGCCACCGGTCACCAATCGCTGCGCGAGATCACCCGCGACAACATCACCGCCGCGCTCGCGACCCAAGACCATCAACGCCCGTCGGTCCCCTCCCTGCGAAGCCTGTTCGGCTACCTCAAAGCCCGCAAACTGGTCTTCAGCAACCCCACCACCCGACTCCGCCAACTCCCCACCACCAACACACCCGCACCCGCCGAGCTCGACCCGATCCGAGCAGCGCTCCACAGCACCGACCCCGCCCGAGCTGCGCTCACCGCGCTGATCGCCTTCCACGCCCTGCGACCCACCGACATCTGCAACCTGCAACTCATCGACCTCGACGGCCGCCGCCTCAACGTCGGCGACCACCACCATCTCCTCGCAGACGCCGTCCGCTCCCGCCTCACCACCTGGCTCGCCGAACGCGGCCGCCGCTGGCCCAACAGCATCAACCCACACCTGTTCATCCACGAACGCACCGCCGGACGAACCCGACCCGCCACCACCGACTGGATCGCCCTCAAGATCGGCACACCACCCAGCACCATCCGCCAAGACCGCATCCTCGACGAAGCCTTCGCCACCGGCGACCCACGCCACCTCTGCGACCT
>CXWK01095201.1_pt1 | contig 16679 bp, 13 predicted proteins | sample 590851 | NCBI WGS metagenome assembly CXWK01 (sample SAMEA3498364, study PRJEB10139) | wastewater metagenome | biome: wastewater treatment plant; material: activated sludge | place: Denmark | collected 2014-08-01 | reverse complement strand
GAGAGTATTTTCCGACGTGCCACGGGGCCGATGCCTGGGATCTCATCGAGGAGCGTTTTAGTGTAGGATTTTTCTCTGGAGCTTCTATTATAATTGATAGCAAATCGATGGGCTTCATCCCGTATTTTCTGCAGGATCATGAGCTCAGGCGATCATTTTTCGAGGAGTATTGGATCCGAATTCTTCGGGAGAAAAACTTCCTCGATTCTTTTTGCGAGAGAAACAATGGGAATAATAGTTTTTCCTCATGAGGCTTTTTGAATCGCTTCTTCGGCATGTGATAATTGCCCCTTGCCCCCATCGATGATGATGAGGTCTGGCCATGGATCCTCACCTCGGAGAGCTCACAGGGTACGCCTTGTGAGTATCTCATCCATGGAAGCAAAGTCATCGATTTTTCCTGTTTCGAGGTTTTTAATCCTGTATTTTCTGTAGCGTTTCGGGTCAGGTTTACCATTTACGAGGACTGATTTACTGGCGACAGTATGTTCGCCGTGACTGTGGGAGATATCGAAGCATTCGAAAATAATCTCTTTTTTCTTTTCCAGTGTTTTCGTTTCGAATCAGAGCTTTTCCAGGAGTTCGAGCATGGTTTTTTTTGAAAGTGTCGTATTTTTGAGGCCCGACATCTCTTCTTGGTAGGCGAAGTTGAGTAGGTTCGTATGGGCGAATTCGAAAATGCGAACTTTCTCGCCACGAGAGGGTTGTAATATTTTTATTTTCTCTGAGTCCGCGTATTCTTTCACGTCAGCCATATTTGCTATATTTACATCGGTATAGAGGACTCGTACATTTTCCTCTGAGATATACTGTATCATTGCCTGGCTTACAAGCGTTTCTGGTGTTTCTTCAAGAGGATTTGAGAGCTTGTATTCATGGACACCAATAATCATATTGTTTTTCACTTCCACGATACAGAGGAATACCTGATTATATTTTTCGAGAGTTACGATTATAGTCGCATCACCCTCTATAGCATCTCTCACGATTTGAGTGTTTCCTGCCGATTCGATCTGCATGATGATATTCTTATATTCTGCTGCCTCTTCATAGTTTCTCTCGGAAGCGGCTTCTTTCATTTTAGCCCTGAATTCTTCCATGACTTTTTCTTGTTTCCCCAGGAGAAAATCGCGAGCTTGTGACAGCCTCTCTCGGTATACCCTTATCTTCGTGGCATCTCCGGTACAGTGACCAGGGCAGAGGCCAATATACGTATCCATGCAGGGTGGTCAGAACTTCTCTATTTTTTCATGATTGCCGAGCTGGAATAGCTTTCGGATAAAACGGACATAGCTTCGGGTGTCAAAATACTGGCTGTATGGTCAGAAATACTGCCCATGTTTTGTTTTGAGGCGAGTTCGGATAAGGCAGGGAATTCCATCGTCTGTGATTTTTATATAGGAGAGATTTTTCCCGTCCTTCATGAGGACATTGTATTTTGGTTGATTTTTCTTGATCAGATTCGTTTCGAGCATGAGAGCCTCTATATCAGATTTTGTTTCTATGAAGTCGATTTTCTCAACTACTTTCACCATTTTCTTTTTCGCGAAATTGAGAGTGGCTCCAGCCATGAAATACGATTTTACGCGCGCTTTCAGATTATTTGATTTTCCTATATAGATGATGGCCTCTTCTTTATTCTTCATCAGATATACCCCCGGACAGGAAGGGATATAACTATAGAGCGATGTTTTTCTCTCTTTCATATCGTTATTTTAAATACAAAAGACAAAATACAAAAGACAAAGTGGAGGAAATTAAAAAAATCCCTTGCCAGAGGCAAGGGATTTTTAGTTAAAATATAACTATTCAGCGAGGAGACGAGTGATAGCAGCGTCAAAGTTTGCTTCTGGTTGAGCTCCTGAAACGACTTCATATTTACCAGTTTTGGTATTGATGAGGACATTTCCTGGAGTACCATTCACACCGAACTTGCTAGAACCTTCTGACATATGAGCATCAATTCGAGCCTTGAATTTACCGCTATCGACACATTTTTTGATATTTGCAGCATTGAGTCCGACTTCTTTCACAGCCGCATCGATGACGTCTTGTGTAGGAGTTCCTTTTGTGAAAACACTCTCTACAAAACTGAAATATTTGGCGCTTCCTCCTGCTTCTCCGACACATTCTGCTGCTTGTGCAGCTGGCATGGCAGTTGGATGGAATGGGAGAGGGTAGTGTTTGAATGCGAGAGCAAGTTTGCTACCATATTTTGTTTCGAGATTTTTGATAGCACCAGAGTCGTGGAGACGCTTACAAAAAGGACACTCGAGATCAGAATACTCTATCCAGAGAATTTGTGCTGATTCGCTTCATTTTACATATGTGTCTTTTGTGAGTTTTGCTATGTCATCCTGTGTGAGTGAACCAGTAGCTTTTGGATCAGCCGCTGGTTGACCATTATCTGCTGGAGCCGCTGGTTGTTCACCATTGAGCATCTTTGCCTGAGATTCGAGTGATTGTTTTACATTTTCAGCATATTTTGGATTGCCGACCATTTGTTGATACAGTTTGTAGTTTGCACGTCCACCAACCTGATCTATTTGAGGTTTTTGGATCATGAAGTAGTTGGCAACGATGGAAACAATCGTGCTAGCAGCAATAACTGCGTAGACAGTAGAATGATTATGTTTGTCCATATTTGGAGATAAATTTAGGAATTAAAGGACCGCCCTAGTATATATTTGCATGACTCAATCGCAAGGTATCCTCGCTTCCTTACCCTTTACTTTCTGAGTCTGCATGGTACACTCAGAAATAGGACATAAAAATATTTCTTTGACAGGGGACTTCTTTTTTTTAGAATGCGGGCACATTATACGGAGGGATGGCAGAGCGGTTTAATGCAACAGTCTTGAAAACTGTCGTGGCGCAAGTCACCCTGAGTTCGAATCTCAGTCCCTCCGCCATTGTAAATTCAAGTTCCGACGATGGTCGGATTTTTTTGTTTTTACATCACAGATAAGCTCTATTTTGTCACGACATAATACATTGCTCTTGGAGGGGAAATCTGGTACTATGAAATCATGCAGTATCCGAACCATTCTCCTTGGATAGAGCAGCTCGACCAGACAATTGACTTTCCTGGTCTTGTTTCGAATAAAGAAACTGATGTCGTGATTGTTGGAGCTGGTATTGCAGGGGTTTCTACAGCATATCAAATTCTGACTCAAACCGATCTGACTGTTACGCTTTTGGAAGCGAAAAAAATCGCTCGTGGTGCGAGTGGTCATAATGCTGGTCAGGTAGTTCTCTATTTTGAGAAACCTTTTCAGGAAATCGTACAAGAATATGGCCTCGAAAAGGCTATTGATTGACAGAAAGCACTTTTCCGATGATTTGATATCCTCGTTGATATGGCAGAAAAGATTGGCATGAATGAGCAAATAGAGCTTTGTGAAGGGTATATGGGGGTCCGATCTCTGGCCCAACTCATTCGCCACCTCGAAAATAAATATCTCAGAGATGTGGGTTGAGCTCAATTTGATGCTATTTTTGTTGATAAACATTGGTCTATTATCAACGATCTTCCAGAGAAATTTCAGGATATGGTGACCATTGTTGACCAGTCTTTTATTCGTGAAAAACTCGAAACAAATGAGTATTTTCCTGTTCTTCTCACATCGCGCAAGGCTTGTGTGAATTCAGCTCTCTTTTGTCAAAATGCTCTCTGATATCTCGTAAAACATTTTCCAGAGAGACTTCACATTCATGAACATAGTCCAGTCACTGAAATACGCCTCCATCCTGAACAGGCAAACGAAGTATGGGTAGACCAGTATAAAATTTCTGCTACCGAAGTTATTCTCTGTACGAATGGATTTGACCATTTTCATATCGTCGATCTCCATCATCCGAGTTCTCGAGAGAGGGATAAAATATTCCATAAAAATATTCATGGTCTTGTTGGTTATATGGCAGGATTTCTTTCTCCTCATAAGAAAGCAAGTGCTATTAGTTATTATCCAGATGCTCTCCCGACAGACTGGCAATCAGATAGGTATTTTTATGTCACACGCCGTACGTTTCAAAAAGACAGCAACAAGCAAGGCCTCATCTGTGTTGGCGGGCCGGATAGTCTCATTCCTCATGAAACTCACTATGACGAGACGACACACGATCCAAAAGAATCTTATCAGCAGATACAATCATTTCTCAAAAAATATCGCACAGAGAATGTTCCAGAAAATTTTCCCTACACATGGCACGGTCTTATGGGGTATACCCATACAGGTCTTCGCTATATCGGGCAAGATCCACATACGCCTCATCTCTGGTATAATCTCGGCTGTAATGGTGTGGGTATTGTCGGGTCGGTATATGGTGGGTGGAAGATTGCCAAAATTCTCTCAGGTACTTCATTTCCCCCGAGTATTTTTGACCCGCAGTAATTTAAAATCTGTAATTTTTTTAAAAAAAAGCAAAAACAGATATACTGATACTCTATGAAAATAAGAGATCTTATATCGACATTTGTTTGGATTACTTGACGTACTTTTCGCATTGCACCTTTCTGGTATACTGGTTTGGCCACTTCCTACGTCGCTCAAAGCCTGCTTCCTGTAGCTCAGACATATGCTCTTGCGCAAATACTCTGAGAAGCTGTGCGAATCCTCGGTACTGATACTACTGCATTTACTCCTGATTTGATTTGGTGGATTATTTTCGCTCTATGAGCTACCATACTGAAGCAATTATCGGATATGAGTTCTGTGTTTTTTTGGTTGAGACTTCGGTATGTCTCGGATACGCACATATATGGAGATTTTCTTGCGAGATTGGCTGACATCGATATGCCGTATCATGAGGATCCAGAATTTCAGTCAAATGTAAAAAAAATCGAGGATGCTCTTGCGTGGCGTGTTATGAGCTTTATTGAGAGCTCTCTAAATCTCCTCTCTCAGGCAATGGGTATACTTTTGATTTCTAGCTTATTCATAAACATCGCCTGGTGGATACTCTTGGCAATTCTGGCACCTGTTGTCGTTGACTACCTCATCAATATTTACTTCGGTGCTGATATGTGGGGTATATGGATGTCCCATGGTGATGAAAAAAAGGATGCTGATCATGCTCTCGATGGTTTCAAAAATCGTGAAGTAGTCAGGGAATCCAAGATCTATGGTTTTGGCAACTATATTGCGAGTAAATATAGAAAAGCGTACCAAACGTTTACAAATACTATTGTGACCCGGCTCAATCGTAAATACTTGTCACTCGGAGCTTCTACAATCGTTGGCTCATGTATATCTCTCGGGGTTCATATATTTTTACTCATGGAACTCCTCTCCAGAAATATCATATTGTCTCAGTATTCTTTTTTACTAGGTAGTCTAGGTACTATTAGCGGTTATTTTTCTACTTTTCAGAGACACCTCGCGAGCCTCTATGAGAATGGACTCTATGTGTTTGATTTGAGGAAAATATTTGAACTTCCTGATATCATCGATAAAACCCACTCTCATACTCCAGTTTCCCAGAATCCTCCAAAAATAGAGTTTCGCAATGTGTCATTTTCTTATCCGAAAAGCGGAGAAAAGGTTTTAGATAACCTCTCTTTCATTATAGAGCCAGGTAAGAGAGTCGCTCTTATTGGCGAAAATGGTGCAGGGAAGACGACTATCATAAAGCTTCTTGCCCGATTTTATGATGTATCGGAAGGTGAGATACTCATTAATGATGTGAATATTCGTGAAATAGACCTCAAGAGTTATTACCATCTCTGGTGAGTGCTTTTTCAAAACTTTGCACGTTATTGGTTCACTGTTGATGAAAATGTGGCCCTCTCTCGTATTGATAGACTCTCTGAAAAGAGACATATTTCTGATGCTCTTGGCCGTGCCGATGCTCTGAGCCTGGTAGAAAAACTTCCCCGAAAATGACAGACTATGCTCTCGACTGATTTTACTGATGGTGTCGATCTCTCTGGTGGTGAGTGGCAGAAAATAGGTATTGCTCGGTGTATGTTTGCTGATCCAAAATTTATCATTCTCGATGAACCAACGAGTGCCCTTGATGCACTGGCTGAGGCACGAGTTTTTGATCAACTCTACACTCTCGCTGAGGATACAACGATGCTCATTGTGTCACATCGATTTGCTACAGTCCGCAAGGCGGATAGTATTATCGTCCTGCAACACGGTCGTATCGTAGAACAGGGGTCTCATCATGACCTCATGTCACACGGATGACTCTACGAAGAGATGTTTACAACTCAAGCAGCTGGTTATACTGACTCATAGTTATGGCTTCAAAAAAAGTCCTCGTCTGACTCTCTGGCGGTGTTGATTCAGCCGTTTCAGCCTATCTCCTCAAACAACAGGGGTATGATGTGAGTGCATGATTTATGATAAATTATCTCACAGAAGATGATTCATGTCCGACACGTGTCGATATGGCAGTTGCGAAAGAAGTAGCACAATATTTGGAGATTCCCTTTTTTACGTTTGATTTTATTGAAGAATATGAAAAAAAAGTTCTTCAATATATCTTTGAGTGATACAAAAAAGGCCTCACTCCCAATCCTGATGTATTTTGTAATACGTGGATTAAATTTGACCTTTTTCGACAAGAAGCATTGGCATACTGATATGATATCGTTGCTACGGGACATTATGTCCGCCTTGGTAGACAAATGAATAATGAAGGAATAATGAAGAAAGAAGGACTTTTTCGATGAATTGATCCTGACAAAGACCAGAGTTATTTTCTCTCCGCCCTCAAACAAAAACAATTGAATCAAACACTTTTTCCGATAGGAGACCTCCTCAAATCCGAGGTCCGAGATATTGCTCGCAAAGCAGGGCTTCCAAATGCAGAACGCAAAGATTCTCAAGGATTGTGTTTCGTGTGAAAAGTGGATTTTTCTGAATTTCTCAAATCACACATTCCAATCCAAAAAGGTGACATAGTTGATACACAATGACATATACTCGGTCAACATGATGGAGCATTTCAATATACGATTGGTCAGCGTAAGGGGATAGGAGTTTGATGAGGTCCTGCACTCTATGTGGTTGAAAAAGATGTCATCAATAATCGAGTGGTAGTTGGAGAGGAAAATGATGAGCGTCTCTTTTGCAAAACATGTACCCTCAACAATGTGAATTGGCTTTCAGATATTCCAGATGTGTATACTTGCGAAGCACAAATACGCTACCGACAAGCTCCACAAAAATGCAGTATAACTCGCCGTGATAAAAACCTCGATATCATCTTTTTAGAGTCACAGCGTGCTATAACTCCAGGGCAAGTGTGTGCTCTCTACGAGTGAACGAAAGTCCTCGGGAGTGGCATAATTATGGTGTAGTTATTGGGTCGTTTCGTTGAAACATCCATCTTTGAGACAACAGTGTTGCCAAACAGGTTGTCTCTGGACATCTGTTCGTACATAACCTCAACGAATAATCTGCGACATATTGTATATGGTAAATCTGTCGAGGAGGTATGGGCTTTTTGGGTTTTGATTATATTTGCGACACCATGATTCTGCGAAGTATTTTTTGTAGCGTGTGTCGGTATATTCACTGAGAATATTGTAGACGTATTTGCGCCATCGATCTGAAATGCTCAGTGTGTGGAGGTTACTAGGCTTTTTGAATGAAACACGTCCATCTGAATCAGTACCAAAGACATAGTCTTTCCATATATCCCTCTGTACTACTATGGATGGATTATTACGGGCGACAAAATCTCCCTCAATCACCAGCCAAAAATCTGTATTTGCCGGATCAGGAGCAAACATTCCCCAGTACTGATCTATTCTAGGTAAAAATACCCACCAATGTAGAAGAGAGGTATGCCAAGTAAAAAGAGTTTTGAGGAGGTGAGATTTTTCTACAATATTAAATTGTTTTCCATGAGCAATATCACAAGAAACAGGTCGTCTAGAAGCCATAAAATCATGCCCTATCCACCCGTTAGCAGTAGAACCTGTTGTGGGATTATCGAAGAGGTGTTTTCTTTCCCCTATAATACCGATTCCGCTCAGTGGCCAAGTACGAAAAAAAGCATTCCAATTACGACCACAATTCATCACAGCGAAATTCATACCTATGACGCCGTAGAGAGAGATGCCACAGATTATTCCACCTATTATTTTCCAGATTTTATAAGTTGGGGCAGGCGGTATAGGTTTTGGGAGTGTGCAGGATTTTCTCCAATGAGAAATACTGTGATAGATGAAACGACCAATAATGCGAGAAATTTTTATCCCGAGGAACCCAGCGAAGATTCTTCCTATCCATGATTGCTTCATGAGCTCGACAAAAGCATCGTAGCCAAGTGTGTTTTTTTTATTACGATGCACCACCCACATATCATTTTTTTGTGAGAGTTTTTTGATTGATTCTGGTGCATCACTGAGCCCGATGTATTGTACTCCTACTGTGAGTCAGAAGTTTTGCAGTACCCGTATCCATCGTGTGCAGAGACCACAATGATTATCATAGTAGACAGTTGCGAATCAGCGAGGTCCCCAGCGTTTTATGATTCGATCCCAGAAACTACTAGGGAGAAGTCCAATGACAGCTATCATCGATATCCATGGGAATATACCAACACCAATATGGGTAACAATACCCACATGAAGACTAATAATCGCAATTATGCCTATGAGTCGTGCCCAGGTGTGGAAAAAGGGGAATATGAGCAATATTGGCCCGACAAATTCTACGATCATACTGGATCATGACAGAAAACGTAACAACAGGGGATGACTATATATTATATTAGCAATAGGAAGCCGAAAAGTTTCTAGTGAGAGTATCTCATATACTGCAGAATGTGTGATATACCACTCAGGTCAGAGCTTCATGTAGGCAGTCACCCAATACAAAAATATTTGTTGTGAAATAAAAGCAATGCTTCCAATAGTGCAAATAGAGGTGAGAGAAGGAAGTGGATATCTATTTTTATCCCATGACCAGTATCGATCGAGGGGGAGAAACATCGACCAAAATATGATGACCCTGAGAAAATCATCTGCCGCAGAATTGATGGTCATGTTTCTGTTATGAAGAGAGACAGTAAGAATCCAAATCAGAATAATCGCTATTTTTGCACGGTACCCTACGAGGAGCCAGAGTGCGAGGAATCAATGAAGAGTAAATATCAATATCTGAAACCAGAGTTGTCCACTTGCTGTATGAATTGTCCAACTGGTACTACTTTCCCACAACTGAAAAAATGCCTGCCGTGGATAGATACCCATATCAGTGTAGTGCTCGACCATATACCGACTTCTGAGTAGTAAATCAGCGATAATGATGAGTGCTAGAGCAATACGAAAGAGGCTCAGTGATCGCAAATCGAGAGACCATGCACGTGCTATACGTTTTCAGAGCGCTCTACTGTAGGAAGAGAGGGAATGTTCCATAGAAATATTTATGAAAATGGTACAGAAGTCCTCTAAAATACAATACAGAGTGATTCTATGTCCTCTTGCATTCTCGGATTCTTGATTATGATTTTTACATACTTACTTATTCGCCTCTATGTCATTTATCGAAGAATTCAAAGCCTTTGCCATGCGTGGAAACGTCGTCGACCTCGCCGTGTGAGTAGTTATTGGCTGAGCTTTTGGAAAGATCGTCACTTCACTCGTTGCCGATATCATCATGCCAGTCATTGCTGTTTTTACGGGTAGTATCAATTTTACTGATTACAAAATCTTTATTCGTAAAGCAGTAGAAGAAATCCCTGGAATTCAAAAGGCTGTACCAGCTGTGACTCTTAATTGGTGAAGCTTTCTCCAGGCCCTAGTAGATTTTTTGATTATCGCTTTTTGTATCTTTCTCGTTGTCAAAGCGATGACAAAACTTCAGAAAAAACATGAGGCCCTGCCAGCTCCTGTCGAGGATACAAAGTCCGAGATGCTCCTCGCGGAGATACGGGATTTATTGAAGAAATAGTATTTAATAATTTTTTCAGAAAGCATTTCTTGGTAACCTCACCCTCCATTCGGGAAATTGATCCAAAATCCACTGAGTGTAGGTATTACTATTTGGACCGATGAGTCTGTATTTGTGCAAATGAGGATAATTTCTTGGGCTTTCCTTGATCTTTGCAATGATTTTTTGTGCTACTTCTCCGGAAATACTATCGACCACTTTTGTTTTCCATCTCCAACTCTCTACCAGAGGCAATATTTCTAAACCATCAAAAAATCAACTATTGTTGATATGCAGATATCACCTCGCAGTATCCTTATTTTTTCGAAAAAGTACTTCATATCGTGAGAGTTTTCATCCTTCATTCAGAACAAACCACGTATGAGCTCCAAAACTCAGAGGTATATGTGCCGGGCAAGAGCAGAGAGATACTTCAGTGGTATTTTGATTGATTTCATCCATAGCTAGATAACAAACTCCCCATTTTGGTAGATTACTTTCTCACTTCCATCTTGTGATGTCACTGTTACAGTTCTATCAGTCGTGCTCATCATATCAGTATGGATGACAGAGTCGTTGTAGCCGAGACGTTCCCATTCTTCGAGTGTCGTATTTGCGACGTCGCCAGTGTAGGCATCTTTGTAGGCCATACCGAGGGCGATGTGGGTGTTGCCAAATGGTCCACCGACATTTTCGTCATAGAGTGTTTCTCCCATAAATTTCGTAATTCGAGAGAGTTTTTTATCTGTGAGAGAAAATTCTCCGGCTTTATTTGCGTCTTTCTGGGCGATCATCTCTTTCAAGAGTCACTCGTTTTCTGTCGCCGTAGCATTTATTACAAGACCGTCCTTAAACTCCAATCGGATTCACTTGATGATATTGCTCTGATAGGAGAGTGGCATATTGTAGCGAATCCAACCCTCTGTTCCGCGCCAGTCAGGACTCGTGAAGACTTCAAAACTAGGGATATTTCGACCACTTCCTCCGAGCCATTTTCTCTTTTCTCCGATTTTTACTTTCAGGTCGACATCTTCGCCCACGACGTGTACCCACTCTATCTGCATGTCAGTGAGTTTTTTCGTGAGAGTATGAAGCGTTGCCTCTGTTTCTTGCCATCGCTTGATTGGTTCTTCGTTATCGAGGAAACATGCGTGAATTATCTCGTTCCAGTATTCTTCGAGCGACATCCCAGCAAAGCTTGCCATTGCTTCGGTGCCGTAGAGACCAAGTGTCCAGGTAAATTTTCCTTCATTTTCCTTTTTTTGCATCGCTTCACGGTAGGGTTTGATAGTCTTAAATCGATTCATGACTTTGCTACCATCGATACCAGCGAGTTCGTATTTCTCGTGTTCAGCAATTATATAGAGACGGTGGTCACAGTCTTCGACAGTTCAGAGGAGCCGCTTCATCGGACGATAGGCGATTTGGTCATCGTTCGCATGTTGAAAAAAACTTCTCTGCAATCCATCAGGGATAATATCGACCACAGGATGTCCACCAGACCTGAGTACAGCATCATGGAGAGGTTGGAGCATCGGACGTGCACATTCCGGTACGCAGAGGAGGACGACTTCTCCTGGCTTGATACCCTGTCCGCCACTGAGAGCGAAATTGACGAGGATATCGGCGTAGCGTTCGAGAATTTGAGTATTTGGTGTAAACATAAAAGAAATAAGAGTTAAATAAGCATTATTTTGACATCTTCTGCGACTTTATTTTTCCCAGAGAGTGCATTGAAAATCGAATAAGTTTTTCATTTTTCCTGTTTTATTGCTGCGATTTTATTCTCTGTGAGAGTTCTACATTCGTTGATAATAACTGAGATACCACAGGCATCAAAAAGTACAATCGCATTGCCGAGAATATTTGTGATTGGGCGAGAGAGAAATATTTTTTTCTTTTTCACTCTGTAGGCCGAAAATTTTCATAAATTGTAACTACCTTCTTTGTAATCTGGATATGTCTCTACATCTTCTTCTTCATCGAAACTATAGGCATAATCAGTGGATATTTTTTTTGTTTGTGAGCGAAGTCTTACCACATTTTCTCGTTTGTAGAGAAGGATATCCTTGTATGTTTTTTCATCCCAAAAATGGCATTCTACAGTCACTTCTTTGCAGATGAAATTGAGGCTGAATTGTTGATACACTCAATCACTGAATCATTGTGCGATACGTGCGATATTATATTTCTGGAAGAATTTACAAGAAGCTAATTTTTCTACGAGCTCAGGTGTTGTGAAGAGTTGGATATCAATATCGGAGTCTGGTGTAATACTATAATCTTGCCCGTAAGCCATTGAACCAGTGAGGAGCATCGCTGTACTGTATTTTTCTAGTTCGGGAATGATAGATTCGATAATTTTTATCCTACGTATTGTCTCGGTTTGAGCGACACGTGGTTTGGGAGGTATGAAATTTCTATCGAACATGACTGTAGTATAGATAAAAAAGAAAAGATAAAAGAGAAGAAATAGTTGATTTTTTTGACTTCCATTACTCTTTCCCTAGTATTTCTACCTATGATAAAAACAAATACCAAAAAAAAGTCGTCACCTAAAAAGACGCCAGCAATTGCTGCAAAAGCTCCTGTTGCAAAAAAAGTCTCCCCATCAAAGAAAACAGTGGCAAAATCAGCTCCAAAAAAACCAGTTCGCAAGGCAACGCCACAAGTTGCTCACAAAAATGAAAAATCATTGCCCCATTCATCAACAAATGATTCAAAAGAAGGTGTGAAAATGCTCGGGATTCTTCATCTCGTTGGAAATATTTTTTCTGGAGGTTTACTGGGTATTATTCTCGTTGTTATTTATCTCTTGATTCAGAAAGATCAGCTTTCTCAGCTCGAAAAGGAAACATGTTATGAAATTATCAATTTCAATCTCAGCTTCATCATCTATACGTTTATTTCCGCATGTGCCATGTTTATTCTCGTAGGATTTCTCCTCTTACCGATAGTCGTGGTAACAGGTATCGTTCTTATGATAATGGGATTTCTCAGACATCTGGTTGGTGAAAATTATAGATACCCACTCATTATCCGATTTATCTCGTAAAAGGGTTGCCTTTTTCGGAAAATCCCTACTATTCCTCTCGTGCCAATGTAGCTCAGCGGTAGAGCACAGGACTCATAACCCTGTGGTCGGCGGTTCGACTCCACCCATTGGCACCATTGTCATTTTTTGACATTTAGGATATTTTCATACAGTGTAGATACGTGTCGCGGGGTAGAGCAGTGGTAGCTCGTCAGGCTCATAATCTGAAGGTCGCTGGTTCGATCCCAGCCCCCGCCACCAAAAAACATCGAAAAAATCTCCAAGTACTTGGAGATTTTTTATTTATTTTAACCCACGAAAGAAATCGAGTATCCATGTTCCACCGCCTGGTGACTGCCATGATCCACCTGTTGGCCAACTATGTGGGTCACCGCCGTAGCCTGTATATCACTCGCACCAAACGACTTGATTTCCCGTAGAGCAATCATTGTATTTCTGACAGGTGAGAGAACCAATTTGGACATTTTCAGTTGATTCGCTACATTCATTTACTTTCAGACGTGTATCACGTGCGCTTATACCAGAAGTGTATGATGAGAGCTGGTCATTTGTATTTTGGAAAAAGAGAGAGGGGGCAGGTCCAGAACATGCGCTTCCAAATGGTCCAGAACCGACCACAGCCAGACCGTTCACGAATTCTCCACGTAAGCAGGCTATACGCTGTGCCATCCATCCACCGAGAGAATGTCCTATGGCGTAGATTTCATTTCGATTGATACAATAATTGTCGGATACTTGTTTGAGAATGGCATCTATGAAGGTCATATTTTCTTTTTCACTCCAAGAAAAACTACTGCCTGAACTTGAGGGAAGTCCAGCAGGATAAGCAATGATGAAGTCTGATTGTTTCCCGAGACCCATATACGCCTGGACTTGATCTTTGCTATTGGTACGACCATGTGTAGCAAAAGCAAAAGCATATTCTTTGCTATTTGTGTATCCGCTCGGTATGTAGAGATTGTATTTTCGCTCCTTGCCTGCTATGGTGAGAGTATTTTCTCCTGATATGAGCGATCCATTTGCTTGGCAACCTGTGCTTTTTGTCGATATAGGACTATTTGTACGCTTGAATTCTTGTAAACGGACGATGAGTTCGGCTGATTTCCCACGAGATATAAGAGTCTTGAGCGTATATCCTTGTGAGAGAAGAATATTATTGGTATTGAGTGTATTTTGGAGGTTGATATACCAAGGAGATGTCTCTGTGCTGATACCGAGAGAGAACGCTTTATTACCAAACGCTCCAGCCTCGAGCGTTGTGACGGAATCGTTGGGTTTAAATTTTCCATCTTCAAAACCATTGGCAATGCCGAGTGTATGTGCAGCGCAGATATACTTGTGATACCACATATTTGGATCTACATCGGGGAAACATTTTTCAGTTCCTATTTCAGGAAGTGTGATAGCACTTGCTCGAAGTAAAATCGTGAGAATTTCTGCTCGAGTGATATTATTTTCTACTCCATAACGACCATCACCATAACCATCTGTGAGTCCTTGATTCTGGAGGTTTAGAATGGAATCGCGATACCATGAGTATCCTATATCTGTGAAGTCAGCAAAGACTCCATTGAGAAAAAAGAACAAGACAATAGAGGGGACGAGAATTTTTTTAGTAATCATAAGATATAAATCTTATACCTTTATTATGAACCCACAAGTCCTCCGTGTGAACATTTGGTGAGGAAGACTAGACTTTTTTTAAAGCCTTTTTTCTAAAAATTTTGGAAGAAGTCATGGATGGTTTTGTTGGCTTCTTAATTTCTTTTTCGATGTATTTGACGCGATCAACGAGTTCATCCTGTTCTTTTTCTTCTTCCTCCATAGTATCAACGAGTTGAGAGATTTTTTTCTCACTCCTGAGAGCTCTGATAAAACCAGAGGTGAGTATACCTGTAGGGAGTGCCACGAGACCTATACCTATCATAGCTAAAGCCATACCTAAAATCCTCCCCCAAAATGTAAGAGGATAGATATCGCCATATCCTATAGTTGTGAGCGTGACGACTGACCACCATATACCATCAAAAATATTATGTACATGGGTATTTTTACCATTTTCAACCGCATAAAAGAGAACTCCAGATATGAGAATACACTGGATAGAAAGGATAAAAATAACCATCATCTCGAACCATATCTCTCGTGACATATCCCGCAGGAGCCGGAGTACTCGTGATGAGCGATAAAAGTGAAACATATTCAGAATCGTAGTGAATCTGAGGACTCGGAGTATCACCGTGTCAGCATTGTGTAAATCATGTGTCCATATCATAGCAAAGAGGGGAGCTATAACGATCATATCGATGATAGTGAGAGGATGCACGAGAAAGAGAAGAGTGGCTTTTACTGGTGAATCTCCAGTATATGTCTGAGAAGCGTTCCAGAGTCGGTAGAGAAATTCCGCGAGGAATGCTGCTAAGATGGCGATATGAATCGAGAGAAAGAGACTCTTCAATTCTGGCGTCATAATATGCTCCACTGATTCGATTATAGTGAGAGTGATACTGATGATGACGAGAACGACCATCAGGAGATTGATGGTCATATTGAGTTTCTCTTCAGGTTTGAGTACACTTGGAAACATAGATTTTTCTATTGTATGGTATTTTCCTTCTTGCCCTAGAGTTTAGAGTGGAAAAATTGGAAAATGTTTCTTAGTTCATAAATACTACATTATTTCGTGTAAACGAAATAATTTGCGTGAATAACTACTTGTGATTTTTCACTGGTTTTGTATTTTTTAAATTCTTTTTTTGATATGCGTGCGAGTCATTTTCCGAGGACTTTTCCATCTGTATCACAAACTTCGAGGAGATCACCTACCTCAAAGTCACCAGAGGCTTCTAAAATACCTATCTCGAGTATAGAGATTCGTTTTTTTCGCTGAAGAAGATCACTCAGACACGCATTGACGACGATTTTTCCTTTTGGGAGCGCACCTGCCTGAATCCAAGATTCCATCTGTGTTTTCTTACGAGATACTGGATTTTTATGGAAAGAAGTTCCTATTTTTTCGTTACCGATGATATCTCGGATGACGTGAGGTCTTTTACCCTCTCAAAGTACGACATCTATACCAGAATAGGTCGCCGTTTGTGCACTGATGAGTTTGCTGTACATCCCTCCTCGTCCAAAACCTGATTTCTTTTTTGATACATATCAAAATACTGTGTCATCAATTTTTTCCACATTATGAATAATCTTTCCTCCTTCATCAGGATGGTGAGTATGAAGTCATTTGATATTTGAGAGAAGAATGAGCTTACCAGCCCCGAGCATGATAGCTACAAATGCAGCGAGCTGATCATTGTCAGAGAAAATTATTTCATCATTTGCGACGACATCATTTTCGTTGATGATAGGCACGATACCGAGTTCACACTGTTTCTGAAGAACTGACTGTATAGATGCATACGTATCTTTGTTTGAAAAATCAAATCTGGTCAGGAGAGCCTGAGATACTATCATATCGTATTGTGAAAATATTTCTTGATAGACTTTCATGAGAAAAGGTTGGCCGATGCTCGCTGTGATTTGATTAGTGAGTGTTGATTGATCATGATGCTTGAGGAGATTTTTCCCCAGAGCACACGCACCAGAGCTTACCACGAGACAGCAATATCATTTTTGTCGGAGGAAATGTATATCTTCTGCTACTTGACGTATGACCTGAGAGTCAAATTGTCATTTTTCGTCCATAAGGACTTGAGATCCGATTTTGATAACAA
>CXWK01029995.1_pt1 | contig 16687 bp, 35 predicted proteins | sample 590851 | NCBI WGS metagenome assembly CXWK01 (sample SAMEA3498364, study PRJEB10139) | wastewater metagenome | biome: wastewater treatment plant; material: activated sludge | place: Denmark | collected 2014-08-01 | reverse complement strand
GCGTTCGTCGCGGAGCAGCGCGCGGTGAACGCGACGCTCACGAAGCACCTCGCCCGCCTGGTCGTTGTGCCCGCGAGCGAGGGCCTCCCCGCAGGGGTGCTCTACGAACCTTCGCCGCTCGTGCGCCGCCTGTCGGGCCTCTTCGGGTCGCGCCCCTCGACGACGCGCCTCCTCCTTGCCGCCACCATCGCGGCCGCGCTCGCCGGCAGCCTTTCCGCGTGCGCCGCGTTCGGCGCCGCCCACGCCATGATCGGAGTCCCATGAAGAAGCTCAGAATTCACACGCTCCGCGCCTTCGTCGCGGCCCTGCTCGTCGCCGCGCTCGCCATGGTCTTCGTCGGCCCGCTTCTCCTCGGCTGCACGCCACGGGCGCAGACGGCCGCCGAGGTGGCAGCCTACGGCGCGGAGCTCGAGGCGTGCGCGGTGCAGGCGAGCACCTGCCCGGGCTACGTGGCGTGTCGCCAGCGGGTCGCGGCGCGCTACGGGCGGGCCTACTCGGGGCGGTGCGTGCCGTGAGCGACCCGTACGGCCCCCCTGCGTATCCCATGGTCGACCCGTTTGACCCGTTTTCCCGCGCTGTAGGAGATCGCAACATGGCCGAGACCGCCGTGCCCATCCAGATGAACCGGCGCGCACGCCGAGCCGCGGCCGCCCTCGCTCGCCGGGCCGAGGTGCGCGCGTGACGGCCATCCTGCTTTCCGTGCTCTCGGCGCTGGAAAGCGTCGTCGAGCTCATCCGCGAGAGCGGCACCGAGGCCGAGCGGGAGGCGCTGTTCATCGCGACCGAGCGGCTGGCGAGCATCCACGCCAAGGCGAAGTTCGCCGGGCTGAGGGAGGACACGTGACGGCCCGGCTGTGCGAGGCGTGCCGCCGCGCGATGGTGGCCGACATGCGGGCGCGAGCCATGCGCGAGGCGCGCGAGAGGGCGACGTGTCCGTGAGCCCCTCCCCCGTCGGCCGTGAGTGCCTCGGCGACCCTGACGCGTGGCCCGTCGTCGAGCTCGACGGCACACGCTGGTACGTGGCCCCCGTCTACCTCGCGCCGGTCTCGCGCGGGGAGGTCGAGGCGATCGCCGAGGCGCGCGGGTGCGAGCTGCCGACCGCCGCGCTCGTCGACGCGATTTGGACGGCGGCGGACCTCCGGCTCAGCCCGAACCACCTCACCCGCGACTACCGCAACCCGAAGGACATGGTGGCCTACCCCGAGCAGGCCGTCGCGATCGAGCGGGAGATCGCGCGCACGCTCGACCCCGAGGGCCGCGACTCGTTCACGCTCCTCGCGGGCTCGCACAAGGACTTCGCCCGGATGCCCGACGGGCGCGTGGACCTCTACGGCTGGCACACCCTGCGCGGCGTGCCGATCGAGCGGGGGCGCACATCGCACGGGCCGGCGTACGTGGACTACTCCCAGGGCCTCCGGCTGGTCAGGCGGTGCCCGTGAGCCAGCGCGACCCCGTGCGGACCACGCCCACGCTCGAGGCCTACGTCGGCGCCGTCGTGCGCGCGTGGACCGACGTCGAAGCGTGCACGCGCGAGGCCTGCGCCGTGCTTTGGGCGCAGTACATGATCGAGACCGGCGGGCGGGCCTGCTGGAATTGGAACGTGGGCAACGTGAAGGCCTCCGACCTCTCGCGCCCGTGGCACGCGCTGCGCGGCGTCTGGGAGGGCGTCTCGGCCGCCGAGGCCGCTCGCCTGGTCGCGCGGGGCGAGGCCGTCTACGACGCCAACGCGGCGCACCAACGTGCCGTTGCGCCCCGGACCGCGGTGGTCTTTGAGCCGCCGCACCCGGCGACCCGGTTCCGGTCGTTCGACTCGCTCGACGAGGCCATGAGCGAGCACCTCGCCCTCCTCCGCCGGCGGTTCGCGCGCGGGTGGCCAGGCGTGCTCGCCGGCGACGTCGTGGCGTTCGCCCGTGGCCTGCGCGCGCAGGGGTACTTCACCGCGTCGGCCGAGGCCTACGCGGCCGGCATGCGCGCGCCCTTCGCGGCGGCGCTGGCGTCGGGGGCCTACGAGATGGCCACGGACCCGCGGCCCGAGCCCGACATGGGCGGCCCGGTGCACGGCACGCACGTGGTGGACGCGGCGCTGGCGGAGCGCGACGAGCCGGGCGAGGCCTAGCCCTCTCGCCCCGCCGCCCGCGCCACGGTGGCCAGCGCGGCGTCCAGCCCACCCCGGCGCGCCACGGCCCAGGCCAGCGCGACGAGCGTGGAGACCTGCACGCCGGAGCTCGCCGAGAGCGCGCGGATCTCGCTGGCGATGTCGGGGGGCAGGCGAAGTTGCAGTTTTGTCGTGTGCCTCTGCGCGTCCTTGATGGTCACCGCGGCCTCGCGTCGATGCGCGAGGCGTCGGTCGAGGTGAGGCGGTCGCGCGTCCAGAGCAACGCGCCGGCGCGAGCAGCGCGCCTCACCGCCGACGCGAGCGCAGGGTCGTAGCCGTCCTCGCGCAGAGCGGTGGCGATCTCAGTGGTCGTGGTGCGGGTCGTGATCTTCATGGTACGGTTCTCCTACGCCGGAAGGCCCGCCGCGGTCTCCCGCGCGGGCCTGGGGCGTCATGCTCTCCGGGCCGTTGCGGGCCGCGGGGAGCGCTTTGGGTCAGGCGATCGGGCTGGTCTCCTCGTAGACGCGGAGCCACGTCGCGCCGCGGACGAGCGAACTGGCCCGCGCGACGGCGCGGAAGGGGCCGCCCGTGGCGCGCTTGGCCGCGCGCCTGGCGGCCTCGGCGGTGCGGTGTGCAGACATGACCGTGGTGGCGTCGCCGTAGTTGCCGGGGGCGGGGACGACGACGTAGCTCACGAGACCACCTCGACGACGAGCGAGTACGGGCCGCGCTGCTGTGTCAGCCCGCAGTCGACGAGCGCGGACGCGGGGAGGGCGGCGGGCGTTGCGTGAGCGACCACGCGCCACCTCGTCAGCCCCGCGCGCGGGCTGCCGTCCGCGTTCACCGTGCGACGAGCGCGGCGCACGGTGCCGTACGAGTCGATGCCTGTCGCGGCGAAGACGGCGCCGACGGGCAGGACAGCGAAGAGGTGCGGGGTCTTGTCGATCTTCATGGTGGTCTCCTTCGGGTGGTGCCGGGCGTTGCGCTCCCGACACCAGGCAATCTAGTCTAGGTGGTATCCCACCGCAAGGCCCCCCGTGTCGATTGTTCGCAAGTGCGCGTAACTACACCGGAAGAATCTTTGCGCAGGTTGCCCCGTCCCACTTATTCAGCGGGGCGAACGCGTCCTCTGCGACAAGCTGGATCGCTGGAGCCGCGACCCGGAGTTCACCTACTCCTCCGTGCGTCGCGGCAGTATCCGAGGGCTCGCATCGTTCGAGGGCTCCAAGCAAAATGGTGGCGATGGCAGCGAGGTTCATGGGCGGGCCCTCGGCGGCTTCATTCCGCGCACGATGGCCTCGGCGAGACGCGCGGCTTCATCGCGTGCAGTCTGCACGTTTAGCTCGCCCGAGCGGCACCGTGGCTCTAGCGCCTTCTCGACGCGCCGGCCCACGGCGTACGTGTCAACGGGGCGCCCGTCGGGCGTGTGGTGCGGCACGGTGAGCACGTAGCCGAGCGCCGCGTGCCACTGCCGCGGCAGCAGGACGCGATCGTTCGGCCACGCGCGCGGCAGGTCGAAGGCGAGCTGCGTCACGGCGCGCAACGCCGTCACGGCTGCCTCGCGGCGGCGCGGAAGGCGAGGGCTAGCTCGAGGTCGAGGATGGACACCCCGAGCGCCCACTGGGCGTGTTTGTCGGCCGGCGCAGTGGAGAGCGCAGCGGCGTCCAGCTGGCCACCTGCCCCGACGTCGCGCCACTTGCGCACGAACGACGACCACCTGCGCCAGCACGCCAGCGCCCCCCGCCTGCACGCCTGTCGGCGCTCGCGGTCGAGGCGGGCGCGGAGATGTGCCGCAATGGTGCCCCACGACGGGCTCGCGACTACGCGGTAGCGCATGCCGAGGCGGTGCGCCTTCGCCTGCTCCTCCAGCCACGCGAGCACATCCGCCGCGGTGACGAGGTCCGTGGGGCCCGCGTAGGGCCGGGGGTCTACGGGGGTGGTCACGGCTCCCACCCTTCGTCGTCGCGCAGTTCGCGGACGGCCCTGACCGCGTCAATGTACGCCTGATCGCACTCCTCGATCCAGGCCAGCAGTGCCGCCTTGCGGGGCTCGGCACGCATGAGTCGAATCGCTCGCAGCCGCTTCGCCGTGTGCGCCATGTCGGAGGCGATGCCCTCCTGGCAGCACGCCGCGCACGTGCCGTCCCCCTGCGGATCTGAGCAGGCGGCGCAGTCGCTCACGGCTCCCCCAGTGCGGCGCGGGCGGCGTTGCGCGCGGTGATGGCGCCGCACTCGCACACGTGGAGGTCACCGCCGGTGTCCCCGTCCGGGTCGTCGGTCAGGCAGTCGTCGTCGCAGCCGTACCCGCCGCAGTCCACCGCGTGGCAGTTGGGGTGCGCCCGCAGCATTCCACGCAACGCCGCCTCCGCAGCCCGAAGCCGCGCGGAGAAGGCGGGCCAGGCGTTCTTGGTGTGCATGGCGAAGTCCTCATTTGCGCGGCACTCGCCGGGCCACGCGTTGTTGCCACGCAGGATGGTCCTGCCGTCCAGCGTCGGCGACCCGTCGAACGCGAGCGTTACGGCCACGCCGGGGATGTAGCCTCGCTCGTCTCGGTACCACCGGCCCGCCGTCGCAGCCGCGTGGAGCGCGTCCAATTCGTCGAGGGATGGACTAGCGGGCTTCGCGACGCGCCGACGCTTCGGCGGCGGCTTGGTGTGGTGAATGAAACACGGCGAACCGCCACGCGCCTCGTCGTGGCACGGCGCGCATGACCCGTCGTCGTTCGTCCAATTCGGGCTCATGGGGCCTCCAGGGCGGCGAGGGCTTCGTCGAGGACGTCGCGCGCGTTGTCGCGGCACATGTCCAGGCCGGGCGCCTCCATCGCGCGGTACTCCCGCGCCGCCTCCGCGACCGCCCGAAGGCGCGCGTTCTCGGCCTCCAGGCGGCGCAGCGTCGCATCGCGTGCGCCTGCACGCGCGGCAGACGTGCACGCCCCCGCCAGGACAGCGCGATAGTCCTCGGCAAGCTTCGCGTTCTCGGCGAGGAGGGTGTCGAGGTCGTCGAGGATGCGCTCGGCCGCGCTCCCGGTCCGCTCGCCCATGCGGTGGATCGCGCCGGAGAGGTAGAGCCTGTCCTGCTCTGTCGCCTTGAGCCCGCTCATCGCGACACCTCCCCGAGCAGGCGGGCCAGCGTCGCGGGGACGTCGGTGGGCGCCTGCATGATGGCCTTGATGTCGTTCACTCGCACACCGACCGTGTTAGCCCCCGGGCCCTCGTGCCAGATAGTCAGGGACCGCACGCCCGGCATCATCCCCACCGCCTGCGCGACGAGGCACTCCTGCCGCACGTGGGCGGCGACGGCGAGGATGCCGGCGTTCTCGCCCAGGCTGGGACTCTGGCACCCATCGTGCGCCCACGCTTTCGCGAACGCCGCCGCGTACACCCCGCGCAACTCCTCATCCGTCGCGCGGTCCTTCGCGGGCTGCTGCCTCGCCCGCTCGAGGCCCTTCTCCTCGATGAGTTTCCGCGCGCGCTCGCGCTCAGCGAGGCTCTCCTCGGCGCGGCGCCGGTAGCCGTCGCTCAGGTTGCCTTCCCCCCCGTGAAGCATCGCGCGCAGCTCCTCATCCGTCGGCTCCCCCTCCCCCGGCGCGGTGAGGCGCTCGACCTCGGCGCGGAGGGTGTCGCGCTCGGCCTCGGCCGTGTCGGCGCGCTCGCGCTGAGTGCGCGCCTCTCGCATGTCGCCCTCGAGGAGGTCGTCGCGCTCCACCTCGAGCACGCGGGCAAGCTCCTTCGCCTCGTCGCGCTCCCGCTCCGCGTCGCCCGCGCGCTCCGACAGGGCGGCGCGGGCCCGGATGAGCTCGCGCTCCGCCTCGGCGTGCGCGGCCTTCCACGCCTCGGCGCTCGGCACCTCGCGCTTCACCCACCCCGCGCGCTCCAGGTCGGCGGGGGTGGCGTCGCGGGCGTTCGCGGTCCGGATGGTCAGCAGCTCGCCTCCCTCGGTGCGCGACACCGCATCAGGCGGCACCAACACAAGGCGCTCTTCGGTGTCCGGCGCGGGAGTCCTGATGATGATTGGCTCGCTCACTTCTTCGTTTCCTTTCGCTTCGCCGACTTGCCGTTCGCGCGCTTTTTCGGCTCGCAGAAGTCGCCGTCGCACACGGGACACATGAATAGGTCGCGCGGCTTCATCGTGAGTCCGCAGTGCTTGCAGTAGTGGGTAGCCTTCGGGTCTGCCGCGATGTCGCGCCTCACTTGCTACCAGCCTTTCGGAACTTGCCCACTGCCTCGACTCGTGCCCGTGCCGCCGCATCCAGCGCAGCAGCCTCGCCACGCCGCCCGCAGTGCGGGGCCGCGCTGAACGCCTCTTCCGCGTCCGTCTCGCGCATCGCCGCCCGCACCACCGGCATGGGGTCGGGGCCGGAGGCGGCGAGGTAAGAGCGAGCCTTCACCAGCTTTTCGGGCGATATGTATGGCGCGTCGGCCACCAGCTCCCGCAGCACCTCCACGGCGCTGGCCTCCTGCCCAAAGGTGCGGAGGTGGCTCCGCATCGTGCACACCCCTGGCGGATATGTGTTCTTCGAGTTGGTCCAATCCACGGCCTCGATGGGCCGCGCCCGCACGATGCGGATGACGCGGGCGTGGGGGACGCTGCGGCGAACGGAGGCAAGCGCATCGCGCGCCCACATCCTGCCGCCCGCATCCGGCCACCGTAGCGCACACCCGAGATGCGCGGTTGAGCCTCCGATGGCTCCGCATCCCTCATACGGCCCGCCCTTCACGCCCGGCGGCGCGTGCGTGATGGCGTAGGCGATGACCTCGCGGGCGCTCACGACAGCCCCCGAGCTTCGAGCCGCGCGATCTCTCGCAGGCTCTCCGGCGTGCCGAGCTGCTCCGAAATGGCGACCGCCTCGGCGAGCTCCAGCCGGTGCACGTGGCGCTCGTGGCCATCCTTCGCGGCCTGCGGGAGCGAGTAGCGCTCTTCGATGAGCGGCTCCCAGTCTTTGCCCTCCTCGCGCAAGGGCTCGCCGGTCTCCTTGCACGCGTAGACGTGCGTCTCGTACCCGGTGCCGATGGCCGCAACGAGCGAGTCAGGCTGTCCCGCCTTGATGGCGGCCAGCGCGCGCACGTCGAGACAGACCGTGCTGACCAGGCGATTCCCCACCTGCGTGAGCCCCACGTGATGCGCGTAGTTTTTGTGCTCTTTTCTCATGTTCTCCACTCCCTTCGAGGGCCGGCCGGGACTCGAACCCGGCACACCACGGCGGCCCTGCGTCGCTCAGGTCCAGTCGTCCGTGGGGTGAGCCGCGGGAGCGCGCTCCTCTCGCCGCTCGCTGCCACCACCGAGGAGCGTGAGTTGGTCCACGCGAACCTCGAGAGATGCGCGCGCCTCACCCTTCGAGTCGTAGGCCCGCGCGGTGACGCGGCCGACGATCGCAACCGTCTTTCCCTTGACGAGGAACGACACCAGCTTCTCGCCGCGGTCGCCCCACATGGTGCACTCCACCCACTGCGTCTCATCCTTCTTGCCGGTGCTGCACGCCACCGAGAACTTGACGAGCTTTTCGCCCGAGGGCGTGTGACGAAGCTCCGCGTCTTTGCCCAGATTGCCCGCCAAAAATGCCTGAATCATGCTGTCTTCTTTCCGGTCACTGACCATCGTTCGTAAGTGGCACTCGCCTTTTGCAGCCGTGAGAGATCCTCTTTCGAGGCCCCCAGCTTCTCCGCCAGCGCATAGGCGCCTTCGCCGTCCACGCCGCCCTTGCGCGTGACCGAGACAGGCCCGTAAGCCCGCCCGTCGGGGAGCGTGAGGCGCCCCGCATGCTCGGTCAGCACGAAGGACCGAAGCTCCTTTTTGACCGCCTCGACGCGAGCCTCGACGAGCCCGAGCAGCTCGACGGCGACCGCGGCGTCCTCGGCGGTCTTCACGCCGGTGACGAGCGGGTTTCTGCGTGACGTGAGCGACGTCACGGGCACCAGCGCCGCGGCCTCGACGAACGCGGGGCACGTGCCGTTGAGCGGGCAGTACATCCCCGAGCAGTGGTCGCCCGGGCGGGGCTCCGTCGGCCCCAGCGCGCGAATCTCCGAGAGGTGCGCGTCAGCCTCCATGGCCGACAGGGTCCCGTAGTCCACCGGGCTCCCGTCGCCCTGGAGCCAAACCGCGTGCATCTCGCACTCGTCGCCGCCCGTCGTGTCGAGCACGAGCGCGGCCAACGTGCGGAGCTGCTCGCCGGCGTGAGTCGTCCCGCGCTCGCCGTTTTTCCAGTCGGTCACGCGCCAGTGACGGCGGCCCATCATCGCGACGAGATCGACCGTGCCCGCGACGACGAGGCCGGCCCGGGTCCCGTACGCCTCGCGCCCGTGGCCGAGGAAGTCGGCGCGGACGCCATCCCAGCCGTAGGCCACCTCACGGTCCATCGGCCGGTTGCCCACGTGGGTGGAGATGTACCGGCGCGCCGTCGCGACGGCGGGATCCACCTCCTCGCCCTCGATGGGTCGGCCGATGTCCGCCTCGATGAGCGCGTGAACGCGGGTGCCCTCGGCGCTCGCCTCGCTCTCCGAGCGCGGCGGAAGCTCCACCGCCAAATCGAGCCAGTATCCGCACTCGCGGGCGAGGCCGGCCTTGCTCGCGGTGAGCCTCACGCGGCACCCGCGAGCGCGGCCTTGCGGTCGTTGTAGGCGGCGAGCACGTCGGGCGGCGGCGACTTGCCCACGCGGGCGGCGATGGCGCGGAGGTCCTCGATGGTCGAGGCCGCGCGAATGTCCGCGAGCACCGAGCGAAGGATCTCGCCGTTGACCTGCTTCGAGGTCTCTGTCTGGGGAGCGTGCTCCCGGGGCTCTCGCGGGGGCGCGGCGCCGTTGCCGTCGTCGTCCTCGGCCACCACGCAGGCCATCGCCGACAGCGCGTAGCGGCGCGCGTAGGACAGCGCAGACCCGTACGCCTGCGCGATGTTCGTTCCCTTCTGTTCCTGGTAGGGCACCTCGACGCGGGACCGCATCCACTGCCCGCTGACGTGCGTGAACTGCGTCACCACCGCCACGTGTCCCGTCTGCCCGATGGCCGCCCCCTGCGTGACCGCGATCCCGTTGGCCAGGAACACCGGGAGCACCGCCTCGCGCACGCTCCCCAGGTCGGCGTACTTGTTTTTCAGGTGCGGGTTTCGCGCGTCCTTCACGGCCGCGGGCATGGCGATTTGCGCCGCCACCAACGCCTTCGCGAAGTCCCCGATCTGCTCGCTCGTCTCGTAGTCGCTGTTCATGACGCCCTCTCCTCGCGCGCCCTCGCGCGCAGCCCGTCTGCCTCGCTCAGCAGCGCGCACACCGCGAACAGCTGCCCCGCCTCGACCGTGCGCCGCGACTGCCCCGCCAGCGTCGGCGGCAGGGGCGCGCGCAGCCACGCGCGCGCATCCCTCAGCGCCGCGCGGGCGTAGCTGTACAGGGCCGCGCTCGTCGCTCCAGGATAGGACGCGCTCACGCTGCACCCCGGCTCGTCAGGATGCCCTGCGCGAGCGCGGCCTCTTCGGCCTCCGCGCCGTGAAGCTCCAGCACGGTGTACCCCGCGCCGTCGCACTCCTCGCAGCGCTCCGCCTCCCTCGCGTCGGGGGCCTCGCGCTCCCCGTGCATCACGGGCCGGACGCTCCCCCGCCCGCTGCACGCCGTGCAGGCAATTCGCTCCCGGTAGGTGCCCTCTGCGTACTCGATTCGGTGCTTCATGCCGGTGCCTCTCTTTCTGCCGCTCGTTATGCCCTTCCGTCGTGCGTGCGTCAAACTGTTTTTTCTCACCTTGCGAAAAAAACTTCTCACTGTTATACCGAGGCATGCTATCCAAACGACTCGCCGAGCGGCGCGCGGAGGTGGGGCTCTCGGGCCGCGCTCTTGGTGCGCTCGCTGGCCTTTCCACGCGCATCGTCGCGCTCATCGAGCGCGGCGAGACAAACCCAAAACGAACGACGATTGACGCGCTCGCCGCGGCTCTCGGGTGCCATGCTGAATGGCTCGCCACGGGCTGCGGACCGAAGCTGAAAAGGAAGAAAGCAGCATGAAAGCAAAGAAGTTTACGCCAGCGGACCCGACGAACCCCGCGCACTACCGCTCGCACCCCTCCGGCGTCGAGTGCATCACGGTGACCGAGCACCTCGGGTTCTGCCTCGGCAACGCGGTCAAGTACATCTGGCGCTCGGGGGAGCGGGCCGAGCGGACCATCGAGGACCTGCGCAAGGCGGTCTGGTACCTCGAGCGCGAGATCGCTCGGCTCGAGCGGCCCATCCCGTACAAGCTCGCCGGGAAGGCGGTGGCGAAGTGAAGCCGCACCTGCGCACCTTGCCCGTGACGCTGGCCCCCGACGAGGTGGCCCAGCGCGCGGCGGAGCTCGCTCGCGAGCTGCACGACCAGGCCGTTGCCGAGGAGGCGGCCGCCGCGACGAAGAAGCACATCGCGAAGGACCTCGAAGCGCGCGCGCTGAGGATCTCCCGCCTCGGGCGCGTCGTGCACACGCAGCGCGAAGACCGGCAGATCGACTGCCACGAGGAGCACAGCGCGCTCGACGGCACGGCGCGCACGGTGCGCGACGACACGGGCGAGGTCGTGGACACGCGGCCGCTCACCCAAGAGGAGCTCCGCGACGCGCGCCAAGAGGCGTTGCCGGGTTTTCGCGTGGGCTCGTCGGCGGAGCCCCGGAGCGCAGCCGAGGCGGTGGTGGGCCACATCGAGCAGGCGCGGCAGAAGCGCAAGGCGAAGGCGCCGCCGGAGGGGGGAGCGTGAGCACCTACGTGCGGGTGAACTTCCGCGACGCGTCCACCGGCCACGGCTGGTCCTGGCGCATGCGCGAGGACGTGGCGCACCTCCGCGCGGCCGAGCAGGTGAGGGCCTGGGCGCGTGACGGAGTGGTCGTGACGTTCGAGGTGAAGCCGTGAGGCGGGGCTCATTGCTGGCCGGGCTTCGCCCGCGCGACGACGAGAGCGAGACCGAACTCGATGACCAGGAGGCGCCCGAGAGCGAGGCGCCGAAGCCACCGAAGAAGGCCCGCGCCGCCCCATCGCAGAAGGGCGTACCCAAGCCGAGCCCGGCGGAGACGCGCGCGCTCGACGCGAGGATCTTCGCCGCGGCCGACAAGCTCGAGGCGAAGCTCGGGCGCGCGCCGACGCACCCCGAGATCGTGCTCGAGGCGAAGGTGCCGGGCCCGACCGACGGGGCGCGCCGGCAGCGCGTGAGCGTGGCCATGCGCCGGCGTGGCCTGCTCGCCGAACCCGCCAAGCCCGCCAAAGCCACCAAGGCCGCGAAGGCCGCGCGCTCGGTCCCGCCCGCACCGTTGCGCCCGGCGGTCGCCTCCACGCTGATCGAGGCCCTCGTCGCCGAGCGTGAGCGCCTCGCCGGCATCGTGGCGCGCCTCGACGCGACGATCGCCGACCTCGGGGGCACGCCGTGAAGCCGCGCCTCGCATCGAAGCTTGAGACGAAGCTCGCGCTCGAGCGGACGCCGGGCTGCGCGGTCTACACCGAGGGGAAGACTTGCGGCAAGCCAGCGAAGCGCGCCTACACGCGCGGCGGGATGGCTCACGCGGCGTGCGAGGCGTGTCTGGTGCGTCTCGGCGTGGTGAAGGCTCCCCCGGCGCCCTCGGGACAGGGGGAGCTGCTGTGAGGGCCCGGCGACGGAGCCGCCTCGAGGCGGAGCTTTGGCTACTCGCCGCGCTCCGGCGGGCTCCTCTCGATGGGGTGGAGCGCCTCGCGGTGTGGGCGCGGGCGCGCAGCATGGCGCCGGCGGAGATCGCCCGCGCGGCGGTCACGGTGCAGCGGTGAGCGCGTACGCCTATCAGCCGAAGCTCGTGCGCGACGTGCGCGCGGCATGGGCCGCGGGCTCCCGCTCCGTCGTGCTGCAGCTCGGCACGGGGGGCGGCAAGACGCACACCGCGGCGAGCATCCTGCGCGAGGAGACAGGCCCCGTCGTGTTCGCCGCGCACCTGGACTCGCTCGTCGGCGACACGGCGAAGCGGCTGCGGGATGCCGGCACGCCCTGCGGCATCGTCGCGCCGTGGGCCCCGGCCGAGCCTTCGCACCGCGTGCAGGTCTGCAGCCTGGGCACCCTGCACGCTCGCGGGACGCGTCCGCCGGCGGGGCTGGTCATCCTCGACGAGTGCCACCGCAGCGAGGCGCCCACCGTCTCGGCCATCCTTGCCGACTACCCCGAGGCGCGCATCCTCGGGCTCACGGCGACGCCGCAGCGGGGCGACGGCGCGCCGCTGAGCGGCTCTTTCGACGCGATGGTATGCGGGCCCTCGGTGCGCGAGCTGACGGCCATGGGCGCGCTCGTGCCCGCGCAGATGGTCGTACCGTGCGACGAGGGGAAGCGCGGCGATGCGGTGGCCGAGCTGCGCCGCCTCCCCGCCTCGTGGCGCGCGCTGGTGTTCTGCGAGTCGCGGGCCGAGGCGGCGTACACCGTCGAGCGGCTCACGGACGCGGGACATCCTGCGGGCTACATCGACGGCGAGACGCCGCGGAAAGAGCGCGAGCGCCTCCGCGTGGCCCTGCGCGCGAGGGAGCTTCACGCGCTCGTCGGCGTGTCGGTGTTCGTCGAAGGGTTCGACGAGCCGAGCGTGGACGTGGTGGCGCTCGACGCCGCCTTTGGCACGCTGGGGCGCTACCTTCAGGCTATCGGGCGCGGGCTACGTGCGCACGACGGGAAGACGCACTGCACGGTGCTCGACGTGCGCGGCGCGGTGTTTCAGCACCTCCCGCCGGACACGCCGCATGAGTGGTCTCTCACGGGCGAGGCGGTCACGCAGCGTCTTGCGGGCCTCGCCTTCTCGCGGTGTGAAGCGTGCTGGGCGGTGTTCCCGAAGGCGAAGGTCTGCCCGCGGTGCGGCGTCGCTGCCTTGGTGAAGGTGCTCCCGATGCGCAGGCTCCAGCAGGCGGCGCGCATGGCGAAGCTCGAGGCGATGCCCGCGGACCTGCGGCGCGCTCGCTACCACGCGGGGCTCGTGCACATCGGCGTGAGCCGCAGGCGGATGAGCCCCGAGCGGGCGAAGCGTTGGGCTGACGAAGAAGTCGCGAAGAGGTTCCCGTGATTGCAGCTCTCTACGTGCAGAAGGGCGGTGCGTACTTCGGGCTCACCGACGTGGACCCGTGGGACGAAGCGCGAGACGCGCGGCTCTACGCGGGCCCGTGGCGTGTCGTGGCGCATCCGCCGTGTCAGCGGTGGTGCCAGCTCGCCGGGCTGAACCAAAGCCTGTTTGGCTATCGAGTGGGCGACGACGGCGGATGTTTTGCGGCGGCACTCGCGTCGGTTCGTCGGTTCGGTGGCGTCTTGGAGCACCCTGCGTTCTCGCTCGCGTGGAAGGCTCACGATCTCCACGAGCCCAGCGCTGCGGGCGGATGGATCAACGCAGACTTTAAGGGCGGATGGACGTGCCACGTCGAGCAGGGCCACTACGGGCACCGGGCGCGCAAGGCGACCTGGCTCTATGCCGTGTCCCCCGCGCTTCCGGCGCTTCGATGGGGGCCAGGCCCAAAGCCAACTGCGACCGTGAGCAACATGCGGAACCATGGCGGCGGCAACCTCGAGCGCATCGTGCAGAGGCGAGCAGACGCTAGCCCGACCGCGTTTCGCGATGCGCTACTTGCCATCGCGCGGGGCATCTCGTGAGGCAGGCTCGAAGGCCCGAAGACCAGCTGCAGGACGCCATCACGGCCGCGGTGGGCAGCCTTCCCGGCGTGGTGCTCCTCGACATGCGGCACGTGGGGAAGTACGCGCGGGTCTACGCCGAAGGCTACGGGCCGCCGGTGCAGATAGGGCGCACGGGCCAGCCTGACCTTCTGCTTCTCGTCGACGGGCGCGCCCTGGGCCTCGAGCTGAAGAGCGCCACGGGGCGCGTCTCCGCGGGGCAGGTCACATGCCACGCGGCGTGGCTCTCCTGCGGTACCCCCGTCGCCGTGGTGCGCAGCGTGGCCGAGGCGCTCGCGGCCATCGAGGGGCGGCGCGCGTGAGGGACGCAGAGCTAGACCGCTTCGTGTGGCGAGCGAAGGCCGAGGCGCGGCGCGACATGGGCCTCTGTCCGGACTGCGGCGCTCCGCGGGGCGAGCGCTCGAGGTGCCTGACCCACCTCGCGGTGCACGCCGAGCGCGCACGGAAAAGGAGGGCAAAGTGACGCCAAAGCAGGCTGAGCAGTGGCGCAGACTGACGCCTCGGCTGCGCGCGCTCCTCCTGTCCCATCGCCCCGACGAGTTCGAGCGCGATGAGTCGTTGCGGCTCGGCACGATGCGAGACCTAGAGGATGCCTTTGGGCCCCGCATCTACGACGCGAGCGCGGCACGCGTCGAGGAGGGGGAGCGCGAGCGTGAACCGCACGAGGTGACCGAGTACGCGATGACGCTGCAAGAGATCGCCGACGTGCTCGGGCTGAGCAGGGAGCGCGTCCGATGCATCGAGGCGCACGCGCTGCGAAAGCTGCGCGGCGAATTCGATCGCATGTCGAGAACTGAGGCCCGCCGTGCTGCTCAGTAGCCTCGAGACCACGGACGCGGCGCTCTTCGGCGCCGTAGTCCAGGGCGACGTGACCGACGACGGCGCGCCCGTGGGGTGCGAGGTGCTCGCGATGGCGCTCGAGCTTCACCGGCTCGGCGCCGACGTGGCCGCAGGCCTCACGGCGTGGCGCCCGGGCGAGCCGTGGGAGCTCTGGGTGGACGCCGCGGTGGCGGAGTGGGCGGAGCTCCGCCCGCGGGTGCTGCGCGGCTACGCGATGATCGACGCGCTCGCGCTCGTCGGCGAGGCCACGCGCGCCGATGTGGCCGCGCAGCGGGCCATGGAACGCGCGCTCGAGCGGCACAGCGCGGCGCGGGCGGCAGGGGTACGGACGGCGATCCTGATGCGGGAGGTGCTGCGTGGATGACTCGCTCGGGGCGCTCACGGGCGCGAAGAAGCCGAAGAAAAAACCGCTCGCGCCTGCGGCGTGGGGCCTCGTGTGCGAAAACGGAGTGAAGCCTGACCCGTGCCTCCACAACGCGGTGGCCCTCATCCGGCAGAGCTACCCGATGCGGGAGGCGCTGGCCTACGACGACTTCTCCGGCCGCGTGCTCGTGCGCGAACCGCTGAAGCCTCCGCGCCCGCTCGAGGAGGCGGACGAGCTCGCGTGCGCCCGGTGGCTCCAGCGTTCCTGGAACAGCCGATTCAGCGCCGGGCTCGCGGCCCTCGCGCTGCGTGACGTGGCGCTTCAGCACCGCGTAGACGTCCTCGAGGAGCACGTGCGCAGGGTGAAGTGGGACGGCGTGCCGCGCGTCGACGCGTTCGCCTCGCGTTACCTCGGGTGCGAGGACACGCCCTATCACCGCGCCGTGGGCCGCGTGCTGCTGCTTAGTATGGCGGCGCGCGCGCTCCGCCCGGGGTGCCAGGTGGACACGCTCGTGGTGCTCGAGGGCGCGCAGGGGTGCGGGAAGAGCACGGCGGTCAAGGTCCTGGCCGGCGCGTTCTTCGCCGAGCTTGAGGGCACCTTCGGCTCCAAAGACGCGGCCGAGCAGGTCGAGGGCGCGTGGCTCGTCGAGCTCCCCGAGCTGCAGGCGCTGAGCCGCGCCGAGGTCACGGCGATCAAGAGCTTCGCCACGCGCGCCAACGACCGCTTTCGGCGCGCCTACGCCCGCACGGTGACCGACGTGCCGCGGCGCTCGGTCATGGTGGGCACCACGAATGCCGACGCGTACCTCCGCGACGAGACGGGCGGGCGGCGGTTCCTGCCCCTCGTCGTGCTCCGCGTCGACCTCGTCGCGCTCAAGGCGGACCGTGACCAGCTCATCGCCGAAGCGGTCGCTCGCGTGGACGTCGGCGAGGCGTGGCACATCACGGACGAAGCGGTCCAGGCGGACGCCGCCGAGGCCGCCCGGGACCGGTACGAGAGCGACCCGTGGGAAGCCGACCTTGCGTCATTTTTGGCCATCCGTCCCCGGGTCTCGGTGGCCGACTGCCTCTCTCACCTCCGCATCGAGGCCGTGCACAAGAGCGGCTCCGTACAGACTCGATGCGCGAAACTATTGGTCTTTTTGGGCTACCGACGAATCCAGATTCGCGAGGGAAATTCGCGCAAGTGGCTGTATTCACGCGAGGCACAGGTTTCGCTGCCTGGTGCCTCTGGTGACAAAGGGGCAGAGATGGTGACACGCGAGACGCTACAAAAACCAGGGTTGTCACCACAGGCACCACAGGCACCATCAGATCATACAGACTCGCCCTGCGCGCGCGCCGGAGAGGTCTACGGAGGGCATGGTGACGATGGTGACAGTGGTGACAGTGGTGACGTCACACCGCGTCAAAGCCACGCTTTCTCCGACCTGCTCGAGGACGAGCCGTGAGCCCTTCGGGGTCGGCCTGGGCGGGGGCTAGGACGCGTCGGCGCTCTGCGGGTGCTGCCTCGGTAGCCTGCGCCCGGCGGGCGCGTCCTGGGGCAACGTCGAGCGGGAGGGGGCACCGGTGGCGAGGGGGTGCGCTTCAATGTGCCCGGAGGGTTCCCTCGACGCCCGCCGCTCACTCCCTCGACGGACCCGCACCATTCGCCCCGAGACGAGCCCGAGCGCCTCGGCCCTCACCGTGGGGCGGCCCTACACGCCGACGCGTCCACGGCCCCGCCACGGGGCAGCACGGGGCCGAAGGGGTATGGGAGGGGGTGCCCGGTGCGCGGAG
>CXWK01016197.1_pt1 | contig 16691 bp, 8 predicted proteins | sample 590851 | NCBI WGS metagenome assembly CXWK01 (sample SAMEA3498364, study PRJEB10139) | wastewater metagenome | biome: wastewater treatment plant; material: activated sludge | place: Denmark | collected 2014-08-01 | reverse complement strand
CTGCGCTGGTGGTTCGGGAAGCCGAACCGGCCGCCCCGGGACTACGATGCGATCGTGGCGCGCTACACGGAGAAACTGGCTGCCGGGGGAAGAGCGTTCGGCGTCTTTGTTCCGCCTGCCGTCCCCGCGACCAAGGTGGAACGCATCGCCGGATCGCTACGGAAGACCGTGCATTCGCTGACCCGGTGCGTGGATGGCTGGTCCGAGCATGATCTGGATACCGTGCTGCTGCCCCATCCGCTGCTCGGCAAAGTGACGGTGCGTGAGATGCTCTACTTCACCATCTACCATGTGCGGCACCACCAGGCCTTGGTGGAGCGGGATACGGCCTGAGGCCATACGCGCCACTGAACGCGCGAGCGCACCGACGACCGGGCCCCTCAACGCCATCCGAAGAAGAGCATCAGCAGCAATACCCCGATCAGGTCCATCCACACGCCGGTCTTCACCATCTGGCGCATGGGGATGCGACCGGTCCCGAAGACGATGGTCTGCATGGGCGAGGCCACGGGCAGCATGAAGCCCAGGCTCGCGCCCAATGCGGCGGGCCACAGGATGCTCTGCGCATCCATACCCCAGCGCTCGGCCATGGCAGCGAGGATCGGCAATGTGAGGCTCGCCGTGGCCGTGTTGCTGCCCAGCTCGCTGAGCAGGCACACGATCAATGTGGTGGCACCGATCAACAGCATCATGGGCAGGGAGCCGAGGCCCGCCATGGCTTCGCCGATGATGTTGCTGAGGCCCGTGCTTTCAACGCCAGCTGCGAGCGCGAAGCCGCCGCCGATGAGCAGCAGCACGCCCCAGGGCACGCGCTGCTCGGCGAAGGTCCACGACATGAGCGATCGGCCTTCTTCATGTGTGGCATAGGCATCGTGCGGTCGCCGCATGCGCTTGCTCGCGGGCAGGAGGAAGAGCAGCACCGCTCCCATCACCGCAACAGCGGCATCGCTCACCTCCTTCAGCGCGGCAGCGCGATCGCGCCAACCGGTGAAGAGCACGTTGTCTCCTTGCCTCAGCGAATCGCCTGTCATCCAGAGCAAGGCCACCAAGGCGAACACGCTTCCAGCGAGCCACTCATCGCGCGAAGCCCGGCCCAGTGCCTTCAAGCGTTCGCGCACCGCATCGGCGCCGCCGAGCGAATCGCCCTTCAGCTTGAAGACGATGCGCGTGAGCAAAAGCCACGCGACCGCGAGGAAGATGATCGCAAGCGGAAGGCCCGTGGCCATCCATTGGCCAAAACCGACGCTGGCCTGGTCGGGATACAGCTGCTTCCACAGCGCGATGAAGACGAGGTTCGGCGGCGTTCCCACCGGTGTGGCCATACCACCCACCGTTGCGCCATAGGCCACACCGAGCAACAACGGCACCGTGAGGCGCTTGCGCGCATCGGAGGGTGCGTCCTCATCGTCGACCAGGCTCAATGCGATGGGCAGCATCACCAGTGTGGCCGCGGTGCTGTTGATCCACATGCTCAGCAGCGCGCAGGTCACCATCACGCCCAGCACGAGGCGCTCCGAGCTGCTGCCCACGCGGGCCATGATGCCCAGGGCGATACGCCGGTGCAGACCGCAGCGTTCGATGCCCAAGGCGATGATGAAGCCACCGAGGAAGAGGAAGATGATCTCCTTGCCGTAGTGCGCTGCGGTGCCGGGAACGGGATCGATGCCAAGCAGCGGGAAGAGGATGAGCGGCAGAATGGACGTGACCGGGATGGGCACCGCCTCGCTGATCCACCACAGGGCCATCCAGGCCACGAGGCCCGCCATGGCCGCGGGCTGACCGCCGAAAGACCGCATCAGGACAAAGACCAGCAGGGCCAGAGCGGGACCGGCAAGCAGGAGCAGGAAGCGGCGCATATGGGAGCGGCCGTCCCGGCGGGACGGCCGCTCCAAGGTATCATCCGCCCGCGATCGGGCGGTGTCTCCGCCGATGAGGATCGGCGGATCGTGCCGGGTGCGACATGGGTCGCTCCCGAAAGGCGAAGGCCCCGCTCCCGGGACCTTCGTGTTGTGGATCGCGTTCAGTTCCTCATGCCAGCGCCGCGCCAGCACTGCCGATCTCAGCCTTTTCCTCCAGTGCGCGCAGGCGCTCGCGCTTCTCCGCGCGCTTGTACTTCCACCGCGTGAGCAGCAGGTACATGCTGGGCACGATGGCCAGGGTGAGGAAGGTGGCGAAGGTGAGCCCGAAGATCACCGCCCAGCTCATGGGGCCCCAGAACACGGTGTTGTCGCCGCCAAGGCTGAACTGCGGATCGAGAGCGGTGAAGAGCGTGAAGAAGTTGATGTTGAAGCCGATGGCCAATGGGATGAGGCCCAGCACGGTGGTCACGGCAGTGAGGATCACCGGACGCAGACGGCGCGCACCGGCCTCCACCACCGCGCGGCGCAGCTCCTCGCGCGGCAGGCGGCCCTCTTCGGCGACGCCCAGCTCGGCCTTGCGGCGGCTGATGAGCAGGTTCATGAAGTCGATGAGCACGATGGCGTTGTTCACCACCACGCCCGCCAGGCTGATCAGGCCGATCATGGTCATCATGATGATGAAGTCCATGCGGAAGATGATGAGGCCCAGGAGCACGCCGATCAGCGAGAAGAGCACGCTGGTCATGATGATCGCCGGGTTGCTGGCGCTGTTGAACTGCAGCACGATGATGAGGAAGACCAGGAAGACGGCCATGAGCAGCGCGGTGCTGAGGAAGTTCATCTCCTTGGCCTGCTCCTCCATCTGACCGGCGAAGACGTAGGTGTAGCGCGGGTCCTTATCGTAGCCCGCCAGCCCGGCCTTGATCTGGTCCACCACCTCGGTGGGGTTGAAGCCCACGAGCAAGTTGCTCTGCACGCTCACCACGCGGTCCAGTTCCTGGCGCTTCACCGAGCTGAAGGTGCTGGTGCGGCCGGCGGTGGCCACGGCGCTGATAGGCACCTGGCGGATCTGGCCGTTGGTCTGGTCGCGGAAGGTGACGCGCATGTTCATGAGCGCATCGGCATCGTAGCGGTACTCGTCCTTCAGACGCAGCACCACGTCGTAATCGTCCTCGCCTTCCTTGTAGGTGCTCACCTCCTTGCCGTAGAGCGCGGTGCGGATGGCATCGCCGATGGCGTAGGTGCTCACGTTGAAGCGGCGCGCTTTGCTACGGTCCACTTCCAAGGGCATCTCGGGCTTGCCCTGCTCGATGTCGATCTTCAGCTCCTCCACGCCACGCACGCCAAGCTCATCGATGTGCTTCTTCAGGCGCGTGGCCTCAGCGATCATCTCCTCGATGCCGCCGCCGCGGATCTCGATGTTCACGGGCTTGCCCTGCGGCGGGCCGTCGGCGTTCTTCTCCACGGTCAGCACCGCGCCGGGCACCGGGTCGATGCCCTTGCGCAGCTCGTCCATCACGGCGGTGCTGCTGATGCCTTTGCGGTCGGCGAACTTCACGAAGCTCACCTGGATGCGCGCCTTGTGCGGCGTGGGCAACAGGCTGGGCCCTTGCGCGGGATCGCTGGTGCCCTCGCCCACCTGCGCGATCACGCTGCTGATGAGGAAGTTCTCCGCGCCGTCCTTGTACGCGGGCTTGTCGAGGATGGACAGCACCTGCTGCTCCTCGATGCGCGCCACGCTGTCGGTCTTGGCGATATCGGTGCCGATGGGCTCCTCGATGTAGATGTTCACGTACTGCGGATCGCCGATGGGGAAGAACTCCACCTTGGGTGGGAACACGCCCATGAGCAGGAACGAGAAGATGAGCAGGCCGAAGGTGCCCAGCAGGTACCACAGCGGCTTGCGGCCGGTGAGGATGCGGTCGAGGCGGCGCTTGTACCACTCCTCGAACTTCGGCCAGGTGCGCTCCTGGAAGCGCTTGGTCTGCGGGAAGAGCCAGTAGAGGTTGAGCAGCACCATCAGGCCCGCCGCGAAGAGCAGATTGCCGATGGTGAACACGGCGGTGCTACCGCCGAAGTGGCCGGCCAGCGAGAGCACCAGGCCGGGCACCAGGAAGCGCAGGGCCAGGCGCCACGACCTGCGCGCAGTGGGCTCATGCTCCTTCACCTTCATGTACAATGCGGCCAGCACCGGATTGATGATGATGCCTACGAAGAGCGAGCTGCTCAGCACGATCATGAGCGTGATGGGCAGGAACTTCATGAACTCGCCCATGATGCCCGGCCAGAAGAGCAGCGGCAGGAACACGGCCACGGTGGTGGCGGTGCTGCCGATGATGGGCCAGGCCACCTCGCCGATGCCGGCCTTCGCGGCACGCGATGCCGAGTATCCCTCGCTCATGAGCCGGTAGGTGTTCTCGATCACCACGATGCCGTTGTCCACCAGCATGCCCAGCGCGAGCACCAGGCTGAAGAGCACCATCATGTTGAGGGTGACGCCATAGATGTTGAGCAGGAAGATGCTCAGCAGCATGCTCATCGGGATGGCGATGCCCACGAAGAGGGCGTTGCGCAGGCCGAGGAAGAAGAGCAGTACGCCCACCACCAGCACCACGCCGAAGATGATGGAGTTCTCCAGCTCGTCCACCTGCGTGCGGGTCTGGTCGCTCTGGTCGCCGGTGATGGTGATGGTGAGGTCGCTGGGGAAGCGCGTGGCCTTCATGTGCGCGAGCAAATGGTTCACGCTGTCGCTCACCACCAGCAGGTTCTCGCCGGCGCGCTTCAGCACGTCGAGCATCACCACGGGTTTGCCGAACTCGCGGGCGTAGCTCTTGGGCTCCTCGTAGGTGAAGTCCACATCGGCGATCTCGCCGATGCGCACGATGTCGAGCTTCTCCTGCTTCACGATGATGGAGCGCACCTGGTCCATGTCGGTGAACTGGCCATCGACGGTGACGGTGCGGCGCATGCCGTCGATCAGCACCTCGCCGCCGCTCACGCTCACGTTCTCGCTGCGGATGGCGTTGGCCACATCATCGAAGCTCACCTCGCGGCTCTCCATGGCGTGCAGGTCCAGGGCCACGCGCACCTCCTTCTTCGGCACGCCGCGGATATCCACCTTGCTCACACCGGGCTGGTCCTCGATGGCGTCCTCCAATTCCTCCGCCCATTCATTGAGCTGCTCCAGGCTGTAGTCGCCGCTGAGGTTGATGTACATCACCGGCACCAGCTCGCTGAAGTTCATCTCGAAGATGTTCGGCTCGGCGGGCAGGTCATTGGGGAAGTCGGGGTCGCCCATGGCCTTGTCCACGGCGTCCTTCACCTTGCGCAGCGCCTCGGTGGGCGTCACGTTGAAGTTGAACTTCACCTGGATGTTGCTGAAGCCCTGCACGCTGGTGCTGTTGATCTCATCGACGCCGCTGATGGACTTGATCTCCTTCTCCAGCGGGCGCGTGATGAGCTTCTCCATGTCATTGGGCGCGTTGCCGGGGTAGGCGGTGCCCACGTAGATCTCCGGCGTGATCACCTCCGGGAAGGCCTCGCGCGGCATGGCCAGGTAGGCCATGAGGCCGGTGAGGGCGATGAGCACGGTGACCACCAGCACGGTGACCTTGTTGTCCACCGCCCAGCTGCTCCAGCTGAACTCCTTGTCCTTGTGTGCCATGTTCTGCGTTTCCATGCGGAGGTGGGATCAGGCGCCTTTGCGCACGCTCACGCGCTGCTGGTCCACGATCAGGCGCGCGCCCTCGTCGATGAGGCGCTCGTTGCCCTGCAGGCCGCCGGTGCTGTCGCGGGCCACCATCACGTTGCCCTGATAGGTCATCAGCGGTTTCACGAAGCGCTTGTGCGCCACGCCGGTGCCGTTGTCCTCGTCGAGCACGAACACGTAGCTCTCGCCCTTGCTGTTCTCCATCACCATGCGGCTGGGCAGCACGATGGCGCCTTCCTGCGCCATGTCGCGGATGCTCACGCTGGCCAGCTGGTTCGGGCGCAGCCTCACGCCATCGGGCGCTTTCAGCGAGACCTTGAAGGTGCGGTTGTTCGGGTTCACGTACTGGCCCACATGCTCCACCGTGGCGGTGAAGGCATCGGCGGTGCCGCTCAGGCGAACGTTCACGGGATCACCGCTCTTCACGCTGTTCAGGTAGGCCTCGGCCACGTCGCACTCGATGCTCGCACGGCCCAGGGCCACCACGCGCGCCACGGGCATCATCGGGTTGGCCATGTCGCCCACGTTGGGGAAGATCTCATCCACCACGCCATCGAAGGGCGCCATGATCTGCGCGCTGTTCCACTGCTCGCGCAGCCCGGCGATGCTCGCGTCCAGCGCTTCCTTGTTGCTCCTGGCCTGCAGGTACTGGATCTCACTGCCGATCTTCTGTCCCCACAGCTTGCTCTGGCGCTCGTACACTTCGTTGGCGAGCTTCAGGTTCGCTTCGAGCTGGTCGATCTGCTTGCTCAGCGCGTCGGTGTCGATGTCCACGATGCGCTGGCCCTTGCGCACGTTCATGCCGGGCCTCACCAAGATGGCGCGCACCGTTCCGCCCAGGGTGGTGTGGAGCAGCGCGTTCTGATCGGCCTTCACGGTGCCGTGCACCTGCACTTCATGCGCGAATGCGCCGAGCGCGAGGTCGTGCACGGTGACGCTGGTAAGGGCGCGCTGCAGGCTGCTGTCATTCGCCACGAGCCAGGCCTGTGCCTCCTTGATCAGTTCGCCGGTGGCGGCATGGTTGGCCTTCAGGCTGTCGAGCTCCTGGTGTTTGCGGCCCACATCACCGGTGGCCGGGGCGGCGCCGCAGGCGGCGATCAGGGCCGCCAGGGTCATCAACACGATCGTCTGTTTCATGGGGGTCGGTGCCCGGTGGGGCGATGCGGGGTTGCGGATCAGTAGAGGTCGAGGCTGCGGCGCAGGTCCACACGGGCCATCAGCAGTTCGGCCAGGCGTTGCACGTAGAGCTGCTGGGCCTGCAGGTATTGGCTTTGGTCCTGGTTGAGCTCGAAGCTGCTGGCCAGGCCGTTGGTGAACTTGATGCTGGTGCGGTCGAAGATGCGCCTGGCCAGGTCCAGGCTGGCGAGCTCGCTGCGGTAGCTCTCCTCGGCGGCGAGGGCCTTCTCGGAGCGCTCCTCGGCCTCGGCCAGCAGACGCTGTTCGGTGGCCTTCAGGTTCACGCGCGTCTGCTCCAGGGTGATGTTGGCCTGCTTCACCTTGTTGCCGCGCATGCCGCTGCTCCAGATGGGCACCGTGAGGTTCACGCCCCAGAGCGTGGCCGGGAACCAGTCGGTCTCGATGGGCCCGTTGGTGCCGAAGCTCTGCCGCTGGTGGCTCAGGAAGCCGTACAGCTTGGGCATGTAGGCCGCCTTCTGGTTGCGCACGTCCATGGTCTGCAGCCGCACCAGGGTGTTGGCCAGCTGGTGGTCGATGTGGGTGTTGAGGTCGATGGCGCGCGTCACCAGGTTCTTCTCGTCGGTGTCGTCCACGATGGTGCGCAGGTCGTCGGTGAGCTCCAGGGGCGTGTCGGCGGCCAGGCCGAGCACGAGGCGCAGGTAGGCCAGGGCCACGCTTTCCTGCTGGGCGAAGCTGCGGGCGCGGTCGCGGGCGCTGGCCAGGGCGATGGCGAGGCGGTCGGTGTCGGTGTTCTCCATGAAACCCACCTGCACCATGCCTTCGGCCTCGCGCAGGCTCTTCTCCAGCACGGGCACGCTTTCGGCGGCCAAGCGGGCGCCTTCGCGGGCGGCCAGCGCGCCCAGATAGGCCTTGGCGGCCTGGGCCATGGCGTCGGCGCGGGCCTTCTCCAGCTCCTGCTCGCTCTGGATCTTCAGCTCGCGAGTGGCCTCCAGGCCCACGAGGTAGCTGCCGTCGAACAGTAGCTGGCTCAACTGGGCGGCGCCCGTCACCGTCCAGGGCACGCCGAACTGCACCTCGAGGAACTCCGGTTCGCCGCCGAAGAAGTTGGGCACCACGCTGGTGGGCACGTCGATGTAGTTGTTCAGTCCGCCGGTGACCTCCACCTGGGGCAGGCCGATGGCGAGCACTTCCTTCACGCGGGCCCGGGCCTTGGCGGCGGCCAGTTCGCTGTTCTGCACGGCGTAGCTCTGGCGGGCGGCCAGGTCCAGGGCCTGCTTCAGGCTGATGCCCATGGGGCCCTGGGCCGCCGCGGGCGGGTGCAAGGCGGCGAGGGTGCAGGCGAGGACCAGAAGGGTGGGCAGGGTTCTCATCAGGCGCGTTCTTTCTTGGCTTTCTTCTCCAGGTAGGCGATGCCTTTCTTGCTGGCGATGCCGCGGATGTGGTACTCCAGGTGCTTCCACAGCACATCGGGCAGGCTGAAGCGCTCCGGGGGGAACACCCGGCCGTCCCAGGTGGAATCGATGCGGGCGATATACAGGCGGGTGATCACCTCCACGTCCAGGTCCTCCCGGTAGAAGCCCTCGATCACCCCCTTTCGCAGGTTGGTGGACACACAGGTGGTGATGTCCTCCTGCTCGCGATGCTCCATGATGTCCCAGGCCCGCGGATGGTACTTCTGCAGGTCGAACTGCACACTGGGGTGCATGTGGCCGATCTGGCCCACGATGAAGCGGGTGATCTCCTCGTTCTCGTCGATCGCGTTCAGCCCGCGCCGGCAGATGGCGTTGATGCTGTCGCGGTGGAAGTCGCAGGTCATGGCCACCGCCTGCTCCACCAGGTCGTTCTTGTCGGTGAAGTGCTCGTACAGCGTCTTCTTGCTGACGCGCAACTGGGTGGCTACCTCGTCCATGGTCATGCTCTTGATGCCCAGGCGCATGAACAGCTTGAGGGCCTGTTCGAGGAGTTCGCGCTTCTTGGCGTCCATGACGAGGTGTTCGGAAGGGGCGCAAACGTACAGCACACCGGAAACGTTTTGCAACACGTTTTGTTTCCAACGTGATGGGCGGTTGATCCGCGGGGATGAACGGCCGGAGGCGGATGGCCTGAGGCTGGCAGATGGAGGCAGCGGCAGGGCGACCGGACGGCCACGGTGGGCCCGACCTCACGCAGAGGGGCACAGGGCGCCGAGCAGTGGGCCGCTGCAGGCGCTAAGCGGGTGGCCGGTGGCCGGAGGCGGGTGGCGGAAAGCGGGAGGGTCCAGGACACCTCAGGGCAACTGGTCGTGCCGGACGCTGGTCGGCACACTTCCGCCTGTATTCACCAGCAACGGGTCACGGTCGTTCAGCGAGCCGGTGTATTTCACCACACCGTTCATCGTGTTGTCCGCATTGAAGTAGCCGATCGCCGTGTTCGTCGGTACACTGCCACCGATGGCCAACAGGATGGGGTCGCGGTCATTGTTGGAGCACGTGTACTTGATCGTACCATCGAAATTGGTGTCTCCGGACCAAAGCAGACCATAGAACAGTCCCGACCAGACCGCATCGGTGCCCTAGGTGTCCGCTCCGCCGGCCGCGAAGTCCGCCAGGGTGTTCTGCCCGAAGGCTCCGGGGTTGGCGGTCATGGCGCCCAAGTCATTGCGATGGCGGATGGCGATGTGGCAGGTACCGTCCGGGTCCGGGCCGAAGGGCCGGAGCGGAGCCTGTGTGTGGTCCACGACCAGGCCATCGCAACGCAACAACGCCGAGCGCGAGGCCACGATGAGCGACGGATCCGTGGGGTCCCGCGGTTCCACCACCACCCAATCCATGACACCGGTCGCACCAAGGCCTCCATGGATCGCTGTGCTGACCGTTTCCCCACCTCCTCCACGGCTGTGCACCTAGCCCATCGCCGTGCAGGGCTCCTGCAGCGGTATCGCCTGGATCTGCGAGAGATTGTTGCCCATCAGCCTGCTCCCCGCATCGAACGGGCCTTGCAGGAACGCACGGATGCGCAGGGAGGGCGTGACCTTCACGCGGGCGAAGTGCCGCACCGCGCGCCCTCCGACCTCCGTGAACCGCCCACCCATCAGCAGGTCCCCATCCGCCAAAGCGATCAGTTCGTTGGCCGCATTGTTCACCACCAAGGCCGCGGACGCGATGCCCTGCCGACCGGGTCGAAGGCCCTGAGCTCCGTCTGAGAACCTGTTTGCAATACCCGCATTTGGCTGCGCGTTGGTCTTTTACGACCATACTTCGCCGCGAGAACAGCCACGTAGCTCCGGCTATGCTCCTATTCTCGCGTCTCGTCTGGTCGCCAAATCCTCAGCGCTCGCTTCAAAAGGGGGTATTGCAAACAGGTTCTGAGTGTCCGCCGCGTTGCGGTCCACCAGGCTGATGGTGCGACCTGTGAAGGCCAGCACTGCTCCATCGGCCCGGTCAAGGCTGGTCAGGTTGCTCCGGGCGAGCCCATCCACCGCCGAGAAGTCACCACCGACCACAACACCATAGAGGGCGAACGCCAAGGCATGTACGGCCCATTGGGACCGGTATCCCACGCGGTGGACAGCTGACGCGTGCTGGTGCTGTACACCGCGAGGCGACCACGTGGCTGGCCGGAAGCCTGCGTGAAGTCCCCGCCGACGAAGAGGTCATCGGTGATCCATCAGGTGGTGTCCAGCTCGAAGGACTGGGCACGTGTGAACGTTGCGAATGCAAGGACAACGACCGTGCAGAGGACCTTGGTGCACCTGCGCTCTTGTTTGATCCCGCGAAGCTCAGGGCTGCATGGGCAGGTGGGAATAACCCGTTCGGGTCGACCGGCACCCGGCCTACGGAAGCTGGTCGGAGCGAGTGCTGCTGGGTGTGGTGCCACCGATGCTCAGCAGGACCCTATCGCGATCGTTCTTGTTCCCCGTGTACTTCACCAGTCCGTCCATGTTCACGTCGCTTGCACTGTACACGCCGCTCAGGATGCTGTTCGGCGAAAGGCCTCCAACGCTCACCAAGATGGGATCGCGGTCATTGGCGGCCCCCGTATACTTGATAGTGCCATCGAAATTCACATCACCGCTCCACAATGTGGCGACACTGCCATTGGTCATGCGGGCATTGTTCCCAAAGACGGGCGTGGCGGGCAAGGAGAAGTCGATGAACGGACTGGTGGAGAAGTCGACCGGTTGTGCGGTCATCACCCCCAGGTGATTGCGGTGGCGTACGGCCACGTAGTACGAGCCGTTGGGGTCCGGGGTGAACGTGGGCAGTTGGGCCCAGTTGCTCGATCGTATGATCCCGTTCGTCAGCAGCAGTCCACTGAGCGAGGCGACAACGTTCGCGGCATCCAATGGGTCGCGGTATTCCACCAGTACCCAATCCACCACTTCGGCGCCCGCGCTCCCTGACAGCGATGCGGTGTAGATACTGGCGGGAGCCACCTCTCCTCCACCATCACCACTGTGCACATAACCCAGCGACGTGTACGGTTCAACGAGCGGAAGGATCGCTCCATCCCGCAGGGGATTCTCCATGCCGCCATTCTGGAAGGGTCCATCCAACATGACGCGGATCGTGTTGCACGGCTCGGCGCGCAGATGAACAACGCTGTTGATCGGCTCAAAGGGGTTCCCCACCATGAACAGGTCCCCGTTCCGCGCTCTGATGATATCCAACGCCCACATGCTGGGGACTGCCTGTGCCGCGAGCTGAATCCCGGTGCGGGCATCATGGATAGCTGCAAAATTGGCCGCCGTGTAAAAGCGGCCATCGTACGCCGTTGCGCATGGATAACCCGATATGGTGTATGGTGCGGCTGCACCGGTGCCGGCATCCAATATCATATTGGTGTTCAGGGGAAAGCCCAGATCATCATTCAACCCACTGATGAAAAGCTTGCCATCCGTCTTGGCCAATTGCCAGGCACTGCCCGGTTGGGCAAAATCCACCGCAAGGGGCAGCACGGAGGCGGTGGACACTTTGATGGAACCCACCCGCTCGCGCGGTTGTCCACCAATGGAAGCAATATGCCCACACACGAAAAGCGTGTCGTTGTCCAGGAGAATGTCCTCGGGCTCGTCCTCCGTGCCGAGAGGTACGGCCCATGGAAGCGTGGCCGCGCCGCTGATGGAGATCGCGGCCAAGTGCTCTCGCGGCTGGCCGGCAATGAACCGGAATGAACCACAAACGAACAGCGTGTCGCCCTGCAAGGCCATGTCGGTCACATGGACCGTATCCGGCGATACCATCCATGGGAGCGCACTTGCTGTGACCGGGTCGATCGCCGCAAGGCCCACGCGACCGGCGCCACCGATCAGGGTGAAATCACCACCGGCGTACACGGCACCTGTTCCTGCTCGCTCCAGTGCATGCACTGCCCCATTGGCTTGTGGTGCCCAAGACGTTGGCAGACCGGTTTGCCGATCGAAAGCGGCGAGGTTGCGACGCGAAAGCCCGCCGCCGCGCTTGAATACGCCACCGATGAAGAGCTTGCTTCCTTGGGTTGCCATGGCCATCACCGTGTTCTCTGTCGCCGAAGACCAATCCGTGATGATAGACAACCCTGAGCTCGGCACAGCGAAGGCCGCGAGCCGTTGCCGACCCGAACCATCCACCAACGTGAAATCACCGCCCGCATAGAGCGTGTTGTTGGCAACAGCGAGACAGTGCACGTCGCCGTTCAACTCTCTGCTCCAGCTATGCAGAACGCCGCTCGCATTCACCAAAGCGATGTGGTTGCGGGCCGTCGCGGACACCGTGGTGAAATCGCCGCCGAAGAAGACGTTGGTGCCGGAGAGGGCCATCGCGCGCACGATGCCGTTCGCATTGGGGTTCCAGGCTTGCGGTGTGTTGGAGGTGGGCGGGAAGGCCGCGATGCGGTTGCGGGCAGTGAGCAGATTGACCAAGGTGAACGCACCACCGACATAGACCACCGTGGGCGTGGCCACGATGCAATGCACCGTACCATTGGCGTTCGGTGTCCAGCTCGTGAGCGCATGGTTGCTCACGGTGAAGGATGCCCCACGAGGCCGGGCAGCACCGTTCACTGTATTGAAGTCACCGCCAACGTAGAGCCTGCCGCTGTTCAATGACATGCAGTACACCGTGCCATTGCTCGTGCCTGCTGCCCATGTCACGTTCGCTCCGGTGGAAAGGCGCACGGCCGCGAGGTTGTTGCGCGCCGCAGCGTTCACGGTACTGAATTGACCGCCCAGGTAGAGGGTGTCCCCCTTCAGGGCCAAGGCGAGCACATCTCCGTTCACCACTGGGCTCCACGGCGAAAGGCTCCCATCGGCAAGTATGCGCGCGAGGTGCTGCCGGGGTTGTCCTCCGATGTTGGTGAAAGCGCCACCGATGATCCAGCCACCCGAACCATCGGGCACCACGCACAGCACCGTACTGTCCGGAATGGGAAAGCCATCGGTCGCAAAGCCGCTTGTCGCATTCAGCTCCACGCCGTAGGGTACAGGGGTTGGTGGCGATACCCTGTCGAACGCGCCTCCTACCAGGATACGGCCCGCCACCGTGTCCTCATTCACGCAAAGCCCCAGCCCATAATCCAAATGCCAGAACGCGGGGTCGATGCTGAGGTTCTGCGCGTTCAGCAGGAGGCCGAACAAACTGAACACTACGCCGAGAGCGATGCGCTTCTGTATCATGGGTGATGGATGGATCCGTCAAAGCTCCAGTGCCTGATGTTCATGTGGAATAACCCGTTCGGGTTGATCGCATGGCGTCACCCTCGCGGGTTATTGTTCAGTCTGCGGCCTCTTTCGCTCCTTTGCTGCATGACCATCTGCCACCGCGTGTTCGTGTGCACCCTTGCCGTGTGGGCAGGCCTGGTCGGAACAAACGCGCAGGACAACCCCGCCCGCCTCGACTCCATTGTGCCTTTGCTGGATCCCGCGAAAAAGGACACCATGCAACTCACCATGCTCATCTTGGCATGTGAATCGTGGACAACCTCGCCGAAAGCCTACCCATACCTCGAACGCCTCGACGCGCTGAGCACCGAACTGCTTGCGCAGGATCATCCGCGCGTAAAAGCGCGCGCCCGACACGCACGCGGCGCCTACCACTTCTTCACGGGCTACCACGCCAAGTTCGAGCGCAATGTCCCCTTGGCGCTCTCGTCCTTCCAACAGGCCATTCGCGACTTCGAAGAAGGCGATCACCAGCATGCGGTGGGCGAGTGCTTGGACGCGCTGGGACTGGTCTATGGCCTTGCCGGCGCGAAAGACAAAGCGGAACAAGGGTTCCGCGATGAGTTGCGCATAGTCCGGGCGATCGGGCACCACTTCCTTCAGAACCAAGCGTTGGTGCACCTCGCGGGCATCCACGCTGATCGCGGCGAATACGACATCGCTTGGACCTGTCTCGACTCATGTGTGCGTGGCACGCCCGGCGATTCGTGCCTCGTCCTGAACGAACGTGCGCGCATCCGTAGCATTCAAGAGAGACGTGCCGATGCGATGGCCTTGCTGGAGCGCAGCCTGCAAGTGGCAGGTCGGTCGAGCAACGCATGGGATTCGTTACCGGCGATCACTCCGCTCATCCAGCTACATTACAAGGAGGGCCAGTATGGCAAGGGGCTCTCGATGGCCTTGATGTGCGCGAGGCTTGCCGAGCGCATGGGCGACGCCACGGCCCAATGCGGCTGCATCAACCTGGTCGGGGACGGTTACCGCTTTTCCGGCGATCCATTGAACGCGGCGAGGTGGTACGAGCTGGGGCTTGCATTGGCGGAGCGAATCGGCAACGTTGGGGTGGCGCGCGAGCTGGGCGATGAAGGCTCCATGCTCTACGCTTCGAGCGGACTGAAGGAGGTCTACAAACTGCAAGGCCGCACCGCCGATGCACTGCGCATGACCGAACGGTGGTCGGTCCTCAAGGACAGTGTGCAACGCATGAACGGGCGCGAAGAAGTGCTCAGCGCCCGATTCCTCGAAGAAGCGCTGCGCGATAGCCTGGAGCAAGTTGCCAAGGAGCGCGCCCAAGCACTTGAAGTGGCGCAGCAGCAGCAACGCGACCGATCGAAGCTCTACGTGATCATCGGCGTATGCATCACTGCCCTGGTGGTGGCCTTGGCCTTTTGGAGCCGCGCACGTTATATGCGTCGTGCCAATGCGGCCATCCTCAACGCACAGCAGAAACTCGGAGAGAGCGAACGGGCGCGTGAGGCCAGTGAGGTGCGCACCCGGATCGCCCGCGACGTGCATGATCAACTGGGCAGCGACCTTACCAAGCTTGTGCTACTTAGCACCGAGGCCAAGGAAGTTGCGAATTCCGATACGACCGACCTGCAAGACATCACCGGCGATATCGAGCGCATCGCCGGAGAGGCCAACCGCTCCCTCGGCGACATCGTCTGGTCCATCGACCCGCACCACGATTCGCTCGCGGGTCTTACGGAACGTGTTCGTTCGCATTGCGAACGCATGCTCAAGTGGAGCAAGGTGGAGCACACCATCGATTGCGCGCATGAAGGCCCCGACCGGTCGCTCGACCCCGCCACCAAGCGCGACATCTACCTCATGCTGCGCGAGGCCCTGAACAATGCGGTCAAGTACGCCAAGGCGAAGCACATCCATGTGCGCTTCCATTCATCGGCAACGCAGGTCGAGTTCGAAGTGAAGGACGATGGCGTGGGCATGGAGGCAAGTGCACGAAATGGCCATGGTCTGAACAACCTGCACCATCGGGCCGAACGGCTGGGAGGACAACTGACCGCAGGCAGTGCTCCTCGTTCAGGAACAGTGATCACCTTCGAAGCGGCTTTGGAACCTGTTGCGCATGTGTAGGCGATCCCGAACATTTTCTGCCACCATCGCTTCGTGCCTTGCTCTATTGGCCACAGGACACACGGGGCTGGATTCGTTGAGAGCCCTTGCGTTCGACCGCACCACGCCGGACAGCCTCCGCTTCACCGCCTTTTACGACCTCGTGTGGGACGGCTACCTGTTCTCCGACCCTGACAGCGCTTACATACTTGCGACATCGTTACGCCGCGAGGCGCGCGCGAAGAACAACAAGGTCTTCGAGGCACGGGCAAGCGAGCTGTTCGCTGCGGTGTGGTACGTGCGAGGCGACATGCGCACAGCCCTGCTGCACTACGACACGGCCCTTGCCCTGCACAAGCGCAATATGGATCATGACGGTCAGGCTGATGTTCTCACGAACATGGCAAGCATGCTCTCGTACTTGGGCGACCTCGACTCAGCACTCGCGCTCTACAACGAAGGGCTCGCGCTCCATGAACGTTTACGGGACAGCGCGGGCATCGCCACCGACCTCAACGCCCTCGGCCGTGTGCAAATGCTCCGCGGCGATCACGCGCGAGCGGTGGAATTGTACATGCGCAGCTTGAGCATCCAAGAGCAACTGGGCAACAAGCGCGGGATCTGCACCTCGCTTGCGAACCTCGGTGGTCTGTACCTCAATCAAAGCGATTGGAAGGAAGCGCTCGACCACTACAGGCGTGCTGCCACCATCGCCGAAGAACTCGACGATAAACACCAGCTCGGCAAACAGCTGGAGGAGATCGGTTCTTGCTTGGAGGAACTCGGTGACACGGCACAGGCCATGCGCGTGCTGAGGCGCAGCGAAGCTGTGCGGATGCGTATCGACGACCGCCATGGGCTCGTGAACGTCCGCAACCGGATCGCCGGGCTTCTGGTGGAACAGGGGCGCTATTCTGATGCACTCGAATTCTACAACAGTGCCGAGGCCATGGCCCGCACTGAGGACCTACCATGGGGTTTGGGCAACGCACTGGTGGGCATAAGTCACGTTCTGTTATTGACCGCCCATCCGGAGAAAGCACTGCGTGCCGCATTGGCCGCCGACAGCGCCGCGCTGATCGCCGAGGAATTGAACCTGCGGCGCGACGCGGCGGAAGTGAAGTACGCTGCGCTCAAGGACTTGGGGCGATGGCAGGAAGCCTTGTCCGTGCACGAGCGGATCGTGCAGCTCAGCGACAGCATCATGCGCGAGGAGAACCAGCGTGAAGTGCTG
>CXWK01007034.1_pt3 | contig 16694 bp, 14 predicted proteins | sample 590851 | NCBI WGS metagenome assembly CXWK01 (sample SAMEA3498364, study PRJEB10139) | wastewater metagenome | biome: wastewater treatment plant; material: activated sludge | place: Denmark | collected 2014-08-01 | reverse complement strand
GAACACCTGGTGCGGCACGGTGACCGCCTGGTCACCCAGCGCCAGCTGTTGACCGCCGTGTGGGGCCAGAACTTCGACGACGAGTCCGGCTACCTGCGGGTCCACATGGCCAACCTGCGCCGCAAGCTCGAGGCAGACCCCTCACACCCCAGGCACTTCAAGACCGAACCGGGCATGGGCTACCGGTTCCTCACCGACGGAGACGAGCAACGATGAACCGCTTCGATCGCACGCTCCAAGGCATCCTCGAGTCCGTCAGCGCCACAGGGTCCAGACGGGTGGGACACGGGCGGTTCGAAACGGTGGAGCCAGCCGAGGGGCAGCCGCTGCAGCGGTCCCGCCTGGTCGCCGGCTATGTCCTCGCCGTGGCGTTGCCGGCGGTCACCGCAGCGGCGACGATCCCGCTGCGCGGCTCCCACACGAGCGCAGCGGCCGTGGTGCTCGTGCTCGCGGTCGTCATCGTCGCTGCGATCGGCACCACCGGTCCGGCCCTGGTGGCGGCGGTGTGGGCCGGGGTGGTGTTCGACCTGCTTTTGACCAGGCCGTATTACCGGCTGGCCATCTCGGACGGCGACGACCTGTCCGCCGCCATTGCGCTGGTCGTTGTCGGCGTCATCGTCGGCGTGCTCAGCAGCAGGCTGGCCAGCCTGGCCGCCCGCAACACGGCGCGTCGTAAGGAGCTCCACCAGCTGGTTCGGTTCGTGAGGGCCGCCGATGGGGCAACCTCGATCGGCGAGCTCAGCGAGGTGTTGCGCACCGAGCTGACCGATCTGCTCGGCCTGGCCAGGTGCGACTGGTTGCCCGACGGGGAGGGCGGCGATGGTCCCTGGTTGTTGTCGACCGGTGCGGTGATGGGGCCGGTGCCTGCGATGAACCCCGACCGGGCCGTGCTCCCCGACGGCCTCGACCTGTCCGTCGAGGTCGGGTCGGTCCGGTTGGGCCACCTGACCTTGTCACCCCAGCCCGGCCGTCGCACCTCGGTCGAGGAGCGGCTGACCGCAGCGACGATGGCCACGGTGTTTGCCGGGGCCGTCGCTCGCCTGCGGGCGTCGAGCCTCGAACCGGAGACCTGATCGGCAGCCCTGTGACCTAAAAAGCATCGAAGTGGGGAGTGGAAACGACCGCCAGGCGGTCGTTTCCACTCCCTACTTCGCAGTTTTGGGAAGCGTGCGCGAGAACGCGTTCTACCGAGTACGGTGGCGTTCGTCACAGATCCGGGGGGACGCGACATGGAAGTTTGGGGACGACGCAGGTCGGCCGGGTTCGGGTCGCGGCTTCGCAGGCGGACATTGATTGGGGTTGTCGCGGTGGCCGTTCTGGCCGGCGGCTGCACCCGCGGCGCGGACGAGGTCGAGACCGGCGGGCAGGCCCCGGTCGCCACAGACGGGGCCGCAGGCGCCGACGAGACGCAGGCCCCAGACAAATCGGCCACGGCAGCGGGCACCTTCGGCGACCTCAAAGAGGTGTGCGGGCCCGGCGACGCCTCGGGTGCGACCGCCCTGGGGGTCACCGACAACGCCATTCAGGTGGGCACGATCGCCGACCCGGGCTTCGTCGGTCGCCCCGGCTTGAACCAGGAGATCTTCGACGCCGCCGAGGTGTTCACGTCGTGGTGCAACGACGCCGGTGGCATCAACGGCCGCAAGATCGTCGACGTCGAACGGGACGCCAAGTTGACCGAGTACAAACAGCGCGTCACCGAGTCCTGCCAGGAGGACTTCATGCTGGTCGGCAGCGGCGGCGTGTTCGACGAGACTGGACAGGAGGAGCGCCTCCGCTGCATGCTCCCCGAGATTCCCGGCTTCCAGGTGTCGCCCGAGGCCCGCGCCTCAGACCTGTCGGTCTCACCGATTCCAGCCGCGATCGACGAGTTGCAGGTCGGCCTGTTCCGCTATTTGGAGGACGAGTTTCCCGGGTCGACCGACCGGGTCGGCTTCCTCACCGGCAACATCGGATCGTTGGTGTTCGTCGACGCCCAGGCCCAGGATGCCGCCAAGGAACTGGGATGGACCTCGGTGTATCAGGCCCAGTACAACTCGACGGGCGAGGCCAGCTGGACGCCCTTCGCCGAGGCGCTGTCGAGCGACAAGGTCGAGGGCGTGGTGTACACCGGCGAGCCGGAGAACCTGGCCAAGTTGCTTCAGGCGATGGCCGACATCGGCTACGAACCCAAGTGGGTGCTCGCCGGCACCAACGTGATCGATGAAGGCTTCATCAAGGTGGGCGGCGCCGCGGTGAAAGACGTTTACGCCGTCGCCTCGATCGTCCCGCCGTTCCTCGCCGCCGACAACCCGGCGACACAGCAGTACCTCGACCTGTTCGCCGAGTACCTCCCCGACGGCAAGGACCAGGCGCTGCTCGGCTACCAGGCCTTCTCGGGCTGGCTGTTGTTCGCAACAGCCGTGAAGCAGTGCGGCTCCGACGTGACCCGCAGCTGCGTGTACGACGCAGCGAACGACATCACCGAGTGGACCGGGGGCGGGCTGAACGCCGCGACCAACCCGGCAAAGGACCAGGGCGCCGACTGCATGATGGTCGTCGAGGCCACGCCGAAGGGCTTCGTCATTCCCGACGACTTCAAGCCGACCGACGGGCTGTTCTCCTGCTCGAAGGACAACATCATCAAGCTGACCGGCGACTACGGGTCGGGCACCACCCTCGAGTCGGTCGGCAAGTCGATCGACGATCTCGAGTGACGTAAGTGGACAAGTTTCTGATCTTCACCATCGTCGGCCTCAGCCTGGCGGCGATCTACGCCATCATCTCCAGCGGGTTGGTGCTCACCTACACGACGACCGGCATCTTCAACTTCGCCCACGGTGCCATCGGCATGCTGGCCGCCTTCGCCTACTGGCAGATCCGCTTCCAGTGGGGCTGGCCCACCCCGCTGGCCCTGATCGTGGTGATCGGGGTGATTGCGCCGCTGTTCGGCCTGATGCTCGAACGGGTGATCATGTCGGGCCTGGCCGGCACGAGCGAGGCGACCAAGCTGGTCGTGTCCATCAGCCTGCTCGTCGGCCTGATCGGCCTGGCCAACCTGATCTGGACGCCGGGTCAGAGCCGACCGATGAGCACCTTCTTCCAGGGCAAGAGCGTCGACCTGGGCGTCACGTCGATCACCTACCACCAGGCGATCACGATCGGGGTGGCGATCGCGGTGGCTGTCGGCCTGCGCTGGCTGTTGTACCGCACGCGCATCGGCGTCTCGATGCGGGCCAACGTCGACGACCGGTCGCTGGCGCTGCTCAACGGCGCCCGTCCCGACCGCATCGCCCTGATCAGCTGGGCGGTCGGCGTCGGGCTGGCGGCCGTGGGGGGCATTCTGATCACACCGTCGCTGTCGCTCGAGGCCGGGTCGCTGTCGCTCCTCATCGTCAACGCCTACGCAGCGGCGATCTTCGGTCGCCTGCGCTCGCTGCCGCTGACCTTCGTCGGGGCCATAGCGATCGGCCTGACCGAGGGCTACCTGGCCGGTTACCTGCCTGGCGACAACCGCTACCTGGCCGGGATGCGCCCGGCCGCAGCGGTGATCATCCTGTTTCTGGCGCTGCTGTTCGTCCCCAACCCCCGCCTGCGCACCCGCACCCAGCTGCGAGAGTTCTTCCCGTCGCCGTCCCGCCCGGGCACGTTCGTCCTGGCCGGTGTCGTGATCGCCGTCGGGGTCGTCATGGTCACCACCCTCGACGCCGGCAGCCTGATCTCCTACGGGCCGGTGTTCTCGTTGGGGATCGTCGCACTGTCGTTGGTGCCGCTGGTCGGCTTCGCCGGGCAGATCTCGCTGGCCCAGCTGACCTTCGGTGGTATCGGCGCCATCGCCGTCGCCCATCACGGCGGTGGCGGGTCGCCGCTCGGCCTGGTGCTGGCGATGGTGTTCGCCGCCGCGGTCGGGGCGCTGATCGCCCTGCCGGTGATGCGGCTCTCGGGCATCTACCTGGCGCTGGCCACCGCCGCATTCGGCGTGGCGATGGACCGCTGGATCTTCAACCTGCCCGACTTCGACCTGGGCCCGATCCACATCAGCCTGTTCAACGTCAACAGCACGAGCATCGACGCGCTGTCGCTGTTCGGGTACCGCTTCGACACGCCCGGTCGGCAACTGATGCTGTCGGCGGTGGCCTTCGCCGTCGTTGCGGTGCTGGTCGCCGCACTGCGCTGGAGCCGCTGGGGCCGCCAGCTGGTGGCCATGCGCGACAGCGAGGTGGCCTGTGCCACCTTCGGCCTGGACCTGCGCTGGCCGCGGGTGGGCGTATTCACCCTGTCGGCGGCCATCGCCGGGTTGGGCGGTGCCCTCTACGGCATGCAGCTCGGCACGGTGTCACCATCGCGCTACGACCTGCTCACCGGCCTGCCGATCTTCATCCTGGTCGTCGTCGGCGGTGCCGGACTGATCGGCGGCGCCCTGTTTGCCGGCATCAGCCTGTTTGGCCTCATCCCGCTGACCTCCGGCCTGGGGCCGCTGTTCGCCAAGATCAACACGATCACCCCGGGCCTCGCCGGCATCGGCCTGGGTCGCAGCCCCAGCGGGGCCGTTCCGTTGATCTCCGCTGGGGTCGCCCCGCTGCGTCGGGATCGTCCGGCGCTGATCGCCATGGTGGCGGCGATGATCGGCGCCTACGCGCTGCGCCTGGCCGGGGTGATCGACAACTGGCCGTTCGCTGCACTGGTGGCGGCCTCGTTCGTGATCGCCGGGGCCCTGGCGACGGCGAGGGCGGGACGGGCTGCCGGCGCAGAGCGCAGGGCGACACCGACCGGACAGTTCCCCGATGCCGGCATCGAGTGGGCAGGGATCGCACGGGCCTGGTCGGCCGCCGACCTGGCCTCGATGAACGAGGAGCTGTCCTTCGACGGGACCGGCAATGCGGGCGTGGCGTTCGTCCCCGCCCGTACGGGTGGGCTTGGTGGGCCTGGTGGGCCGGGCGGAAGCGACGAGGAGGTGGTCGGTGGGCGTGCTTGAGGCGACCGATGTCGTCGTGTCGTTTGGCGGTAACCGGGCGCTCGATTCGGCTTCGGTCGTCGCCCCCGAGGGGCAGATCACCGGGCTGATCGGGCCGAACGGGGCGGGCAAGACCACCCTGTTCAACGCCATCACCGGGCTGGTCACACCGTCGTCGGGTCGGATCACCCTCGACGGCGTCGACATCACCCGCAAGTCGATGCACCGGCGGGCGCGGGCCGGCCTGGCTCGAACGTTTCAACAGCTCGAGCTGTTCACGATGCTGTCGGTGCGCGAGAACATCCGGGTGGCGGCCGACATCCATCACCGGTGGGCCCGCCATGCGGGCGACCCGGCTGCGTTCACCGAGCGGGTCCTCGATCGCGTCGGCCTGCGCGACGTGGCCGACGAACGGGTCACCACGCTGTCGACGGGCCATGGCCGGCTGGTCGAGCTGGGCCGTGCGCTCGCCTGCGAGCCGAGCGTGCTGCTCCTCGACGAACCGGCGTCGGGCCAGAACGATGCCGAGACCGCCCGCTTCGGGCAGCTCCTCGTCGAGCTGGCCGGCGATGGCACGACGATCGTGCTGGTCGAACACGACATGTCACTGGTGATGGAGGTCTGCGACACGGTCAACGTATTGAACCTGGGCCGCATGCTCATCAGCGGACCCCCCGCCCAGGTGCAGGCCGACCCGGCAGTGCTCGAGGCCTACCTTGGCGCTCCTCAGCCGGATCAGCCCAAAGCGGGTGCTCGATGAGTGGGAGTCCGCTGGTGGAGCTGCGCGGCATCCACGCCGGCTACGACGGGATCGATGTGCTGCATGGGGTGGACCTGGTGGTCGGCGCCGGCGAGGTGATGGCGATCCTCGGGCCCAACGGCGCCGGCAAGTCGACCACCCTCAAGGTGCTCGCCGGCCTGCTGCCGGCGTCTGCTGGCGACATCAACATCGCCGGGCGCCGGGTCAACGGCGCCAGGGCCGACGACCTGGCCCGGCGCGGCCTGTGCCTCATCCCCGAAGGTCGGGGCATCTTCCCCAACCTCACGGTGCGGGAGAACCTGTGGATGATGACCCACCGGGGCCAGGACCGTGCCCGCATCGAGGAGCGCTCGATCGCCCGGTTCCCGCAGCTGGCCAAGCGGATCGATCAGACCAGCGGCACCCTCTCCGGCGGCCAACAGCAGATGCTTGCCATGGCTCGCGGGCTGGCGACCGACCCGGCCCTGTTGGTGCTCGACGAGCTGTCGATGGGGCTGGCGCCGATCATCGTCGACGAGCTCTACGCCACCGTCGCCCAGGTGGCCGCCCAGGGCACCTCGGTGCTGCTCGTCGAGCAGTTTGCCCGCATCGTCATCGACGTGGCCCACAGGGCCGCAGTGATGGTGCAGGGCCGCGTCGTTGAAACCGGACGGCCCCACGACATCGAAGAACGCCTCTCCCAGGCCTACCTGGGTGGATGAAGGAGAAGCCCTGTGCCCGAGAACCCTGTGCCCGAGAACCCTGTGCCCGAGAACCCTGTGACTGCCGAGAACCCCGAAACGGGCGAGGGTATCAACCGGGTGGAACAGTTCAGCGCCGAGATCGCCGACATGGCGCTGCCCGGCACCGCCAGCGGTCGCGACCGTGCGCTGCTGTGGGTCGGCGCGGCGCTGATGATCGTGGCGGTCGTCATGGTCATCGTCGCCTACTTCATCGGTCACAGCACCACCAACCCGCTGCAGCAGCGCGACGCCATCGTCAGCGCCCTGATCGGGCTCACGCTGGCCGTCGTCGGCGCGGCGCTGTTCGTCCGCTACTCCCTCGCCCAGTTTCTGCGGTTCTGGATGGCCCGCCTGTCGTTCGACTCCGCCACCGCCACCGACCGGCTGGTCGACGCGCTCCGTGAACGGGACTGAGTTGGACGAGCGGGACTGAGTTGGGCGAACGTCCAGTCCGAACCAACGGGACTGACGCCATGGCCGTGACGCGGCGGCGGACTATCCCTCTGCAGCCCGGTCGGCCACGATCAGGATTTCGCCCTTGTCGTTGAAGATCGTCAGCTGCTCGCTGATCTCCACCCGGGCCGCAGCGTTGAGCGCCGCTCCCAGCGCATCCTCCTGCTCCATCAACCCCTCCGGGTCCTCGCAGGCCATCAAGGTGCGCTGCCCGTCGCCGATCGACAGGGTTGAACCGTCGAGCTCCCAGGTGCTCCCGATCTTGTTGCAGCCGGCGTCTGCGCTGAGTGTGCCGTCGTCGGCGAATTCGATCGTCGGGGTGGTGCCCTCGAGCGGGGTGGCCAGCGCGTCGTCGGTGGCCAGGTTGACGATCTCCCAGGTTCCCACCAGCGCGGTGGCGAGGTCCTGGGTATCGAAGACCAGGTCGACGTCGTCACCATTGGTCAGGGTCAGCCGGTCGCCATCGACGGCGACGCTGTCCACCTGCTCGAGCGCCGTGAGGAAGGCGGTCTCAGCCTCGTTGGTCGCCGGGTCGCAGGCCATCCTGGTCGTGGCGATCGGTCCCAGCGCAACCCGGTCGCCGTCGATGGTGAACTCGGCGTTGTAGGTGTTGCACGGGGCCCGACCCGACATCCGGCCCGACTCGACGGCGAGTGTGACGCTGCTGCCCCCGGGGATCGGCGGAGTGCTTCCAGCGCCGTCGAGGACCCAGGTTCGTTCGTCGAGCGCTTCGCTCAGGTCTCCCGCCCCGCCGGCCTTGTCCGGGGTGGGATCGTCGTCGGAACCGCCGCAGGCGGCGAGCGCCCCAGCGGCGAGCATCAGGGCGAGGGCCAGGCCCAGCGGGCGGCGCGCCGCCGTTCTGATTGGGAGGAGTCTCTGGGAGGTCGGGCGTGAGGCCATTCCCGGGACGCTAGCGACCGAGGGCCGCTCCGGGGTTCCGGGTGACCGGCCTACGTCGGGTCGACGAAGTGGACCGGCAGGTGTTTGATGCCGCCGATCCAGTTGGAGCGAAGCGGATCGGGTGGGCCGAGGGCCTCGATGCGCGGCGCCCGGCGGACCAGCTCCTCGAACAGCACCCGGATCTCCATCTTCGCCAGCTGGGCGCCCAGGCAGAAGTGGGGGCCGCCGCCGCCGAAGGCGACGTGCGGGTTGGGGTCGCGGGTGATGTCGAAGCGGAACGGATCGTCAAAGACCTCCTCGTCCCGGTTGGCCGAGACGTACCACAGCGAGATCTTGTCGCCCGCCTTGATCGTCTTGCCCCGCAGTTCGAAGTCGGCGGTGGCGTTTCGGCGGAAGTACATCACCGGCGTCGCCCAGCGGAGGATCTCCTCGACCGCCCCGGCGATGTAGCGGTCCGGGTCGGACACGAGCAGCGCCCATTGGTCGGGGTTTTGAAGGAACGCGTTGAGCCCATGGGAGATGGCGTTGCGGGTCGTCTCGTTGCCGGCGACCGACAACAGCACGAAGAACATGTTGAAGTCGGTCTCCGAGAGCGACTCGCCGTCGATCTCGGCGTTCAACAGCGCGTCGATGATGTCGTCGCCCGGGTTGGTGCGGTGGGCCTCGGCCAGCTTCTGGGCATAGAGGAACATCTCCACCTGGGCCTCGGCCAGGCGGTCCTCGCTCACCTTGTACTCCTCGTCGTCGCCGCCGGCGACCAGCCGGTTGCTCCAGTCGAAGATCTTGTGGCGGTCCTCCCGGGGCACCCCGATCAGTTCGGCGATCACCTTGAGGGGCAACTCGGCGGCGACGTCGACCACAAAGTCGACCTCGCCCCGGGGGAGCGTCTCGTCGAGGTTTTCAGCCGTCAGGTCCCGGATGTGACCCTCCATCTTGGCGATCATCCTGGGCGTAAAGCCCCGGTTGACCAGGCGGCGGTAACGGGTGTGGCCCGGCGGGTCCATGTACAGCAACAGGCTGCCGGTCACCTCGCTGTGGTCCTCCTCGTCGGGGCCCGGCTCGGGCAGGCCGACCACGCCGCCCAGGGCTGCAGCGGAGGAGAACGTGGCGAAGTCTCGGCTACACGTGATCACGTCCTCGAGCTTGGTGATCACCCAGAACCCCGGGCCATCGGGCTCGGCGTGATGATGCACCGGGTCGTTGGCCCGCAGCCAGGTGAACCAATCGTGCGGGACGCCCTCGGCGAAGCGATCCAGGTTGAGCAGGTCGATCTCGGGGGCGTCGAGCTCGGTCACGGTCGCATCCTTCCCTCAGCGCAACACTCGGTGGGGCGCAACGCTGTTGGTCGATCAAAGTAGAACGGATTCTATCTGAACGGTCTCTAGATGTGGTGTGTCTCTGTTCACCCGCTGGGTCGGCACGGGGAACGCGATCGCTGGCGAAGGGCGCGAGAACGTGTTCTACTTGAGGCGACGTTGGTGGGCGCCAGCCCATCGCCGCAGGCCGTCATCGCAGCCCAGCTCCACGGAAGGTTGGCCCCATGACACTCACCGAACCGGTACCCACCGAGACAGCCGATCGAGAAGCCAGCGCCGCTGCGCCGTACACGATCATCTCGGCCGACTGCCACGCCGGCGGCAGCCACCAGGCCTATCGGGAGTACCTCGACCCCGAGTTCGTTCCCGACTTCGACGCCTGGCGCGGCGAGTACAAGAACCCGTACAAGGATCTGGGCGACAAGCGGAAGCTGCGCAACTGGGACAACGAGATGCGCAACTCCCAGCAGGAGGCCGACGGCATCGCCGCCGAGGTGGTGTTCCCCAACACCGTCCCGCCGTTCTTCCCCAGCTTCGTGCTGTTCGCCAAGCCGCCGACCGACGAGGAGTATCGCCACCGCCATGCCGGGGTGACGGCCCACAACCGATGGCTGGTCGACTGGTGCAACGAGTATCCGGAGCGCCGGGCAGGCGTGGGCCAGATCTTCCTCAACGATGTGGACGACGCCATCGCCGACGTGCGCTGGATCAAGGAGAACGGCCTGCGCGGGGGCATCCTGCTGCCCAACATCGCCCCGGACGTCAAGTGGGTGAAGCCGCTGTACGACCGCTGCTACGACCCGCTGTGGCAGGTGTTGCAGGACCTCGAGGTGCCGATCAACATCCACAGCGGTTCGGGCAACCCGGACTACGGCCCCTACCCGGTGTCGATGCTGCTCTACATCAATGAGGTGCCGTTCTACACCGAACGCCCGCTGGTGCAGCTGATCCTTTCGGGCGTGTTCGAACGGTTCCCCCGCCTCAAGGTGGTGCTGACCGAGGCCGGGTGTGCCTGGGTGCCGCCGCTGCTCGAACGCCTCGACACGAACATCCGCAGCATCCGTGACACCGGGGCCACCGGCGAGATTCGCTACGGGGCCGACCACATCCTGCCCAAGGACGCCACCGAGTACTTCCACCAGAACGTGTGGATGGGGGTCAGCCAGCCCCGACAGGCCGACGCCGACGCCCGCCACATCATCGGCCTCGACAAGTTCATGTGGGGCAGCGACTACCCCCACGACGAGGGCACCTACCCCTACACCCGGGAGAACCTGCGGGCCCGCTTCAGCGACGCCCCCGAGGCGGAGATGCGCAAGATCCTCGCCGGTAACGCCGCTGAGATGTACGGCTTCGACCTGGACGCCCTCGCCCCGCTGGCGGCGCGCATCGGGCCGACGGTCGAGGAGGTCGCGCGGCCGATCGGCGGGGTGCCCGACAAATCGCTCGAGCGGATCTCCGGTGACATGGATGCGAGCGCAATCAAGTGAGCGACGCCACCGACAACGAGGTCGCAAGGTCCGCCGCCGGGTCGCCGTCCGGCGCTGAGTCCCCGTCCGGCACTGAGTCCCCGTCCGGCGCTGAGTCCCCGTCCGGCGCTGAGTCCCCGTACGGCGCTGAGTCGACGTACGGCACGGTGGCGCCGCAGGCCGAGAGCGGGGGCAACGTCCCGGCGCTCGGCTCGGCCCCCGAAGTGCTGATCGTCGACGATCCGGCGCCACACGTGCGTCGCCTCACCCTCAACCGGCCCGAGAAGCGCAACGCGCTCAGCCACCAGCTGCGCGCCGAGATCATGCATGCCCTGCAACAGGCCGACCAGGACCCCGAGGTGCGGGTGATGATCGTGCGCGGTGCGGGCACCTGCTTCTCCGCCGGCTACGACCTGGGCGGCGGCAACGAGGGCGTCGACATGCCCCACTTCACCGCCGAGGGCGAAGGCCAGTGGCCCCGCCACGTCACCGAAACCTGGATGAGCATCTGGGACCTGGCCAAGCCGGTGATCGCTCAGGTGCACGGCTACTGCCTGGCCGGCGGCAGCGAGCTGGCCACCGGGTGCGACCTGGTCTACGTCGCCCACGACGCCAAGATGGGCTACCCGGCGGTGCGTTTCGGCGTGCCCGACATGCACTTCCACGCCTGGATGCTGGGCATGCGCGCCGCCATGGAGATGATGGTCACGGGCGACTCGATCTCCGGCGACGAGGCGGTGCGCCTCGGCTGGGCCAACCGGGCCTTCGACGAGGCCGACCTGGACGACGAGGTGCTCGCCGTCGCCGGGCGCGTCGCCAACATCCCCACCGACATCGTGTCGCTCAACAAGCGCGCCGTGCACCGGGGCATGGACACGATGGGCATGCGCACCGCCATCCGCCAGGGCACCGAGCTGTGTGCGATGGGCACCAAGGCGGCCACGTTCACCGAGTTCATCGACAAGATGCGCGACGAGGGCCTCACCCAAGCGCTGGCCGAACGGGACGCACCCTTCGGCGACTACCGCACCGGCGGGTGAACGCCGGGGCCGAGTGGCCCGCCCGGCCGCCCGACCCGCCGTCCGTCGCTTCGCCCCCTTCGCCGCCCACCACGACGGGGCCGGTCGCCGGGGTGCTGGCGATCTTCGTCGGCGTGCAGCTGGCCCAGATCCTGGGTGCGCTCGACGGCACGATCGTGGCGACGGCGCTGCCCACCATCTCAAGCGACCTGGGCGGCTTTTCGCGGATCACCTGGGTGATCACGGCTTATGCCCTGGCCACGGCGGCGTCGATGCCGATCTACGGCAAGCTCGGCGACCTGTACGGCCGCAAGCGCATGCTGGTGCAGGCGATCGGGGTGTTTCTGGTCGCCTCGCTGCTGTGCGGGGCGGCCCAGAGCCTCAACCAGTTGCTGCTCGCCCGGTTCGTGCAGGGCCTGGGCGCCGGCGGGTTGGGGACGCTGTCGATGGCCGTGCTCGCCGACGTGATCCCGGCCCGTCAGCTTGGACGGTGGATGGGCTACCAGGGGGTTGCCTTCGCCGTGTCCAGCGTTGCCGGACCGCTGGTTGGCGGCCTGTTCGTCGACCACCTCAGCTGGCGCTGTGCGTTTTTCGTCAACCTGCCGGTCGGGCTGATCTCGGCGGTGATCGTGGCGACCAAGGTGCCGAGCAGCCGGCACCGGGTGGTTCACTCGATCGACTGGGCGGGCTCGCTGCTGCTCGCCGCCGCCCTGAGCGCGCTGATGCTGGTGGCGACGCTCGGCGGAGAGACGTTTGGGTGGACGTCGCCGCAGCTGATCGCGCTTGCGATCGCCGTGCCGGTGCTTGGCTTCGCGTTCGTTCGGCGCCAACTCGTCGCCCCAGAGCCGGTCCTGCCCCTCAGGCTGTTCGGCGACCGGCTGATGCGGGCCAGCATCGGTGTGAACTTTGCCAGCGGCGTGCTGATCTGGGGCGGCATCTTCTTCGTGCCGCTGTTCGTTCAGGAGGTGAACGGTGTCAGCCCCACCGCCGCCGGGTTCACGCTGATGCCGTTGATGTTCGGGGCCGCCGCCGGAACCTTGGTGGCCGGTCGGGCGGTCGAACGGTCGGGCCGGATCCGGTCCTGGCCCATCGGTGGTTCGGTGCTGATGGTGATCGGTATCGCGTTGCTGGCCACGATCGGGCTCGCCACCCCGACGGCGGTAGTCGGGGCGTGGGCGCTCGTGCTCGGCCTCGGCATCGGGTTCGTCATGCAGCCGTCGCTGCTGGCGGCACAGAACGCGGCGCCGGTGGGCGACCTGGGTACGGCGACCTCGGCGGTGCTGTTGTGCAGGTCGCTCGGCTCGACGATCGGTATTCCGATCTTCGGTGGGATCCTCAATGCAGGCCTGGCTGCCAGGGGCATGGGCTCCGCCGGGTTTGCCCACGCGGTGCCGCTGGTCTTTCTGGCCGGCGTGCCGGTGGCACTCGCCTCGGTCGTGCTGGCCCTGCGCCTGGAGGACCGTCCCCTCCGTACCGAAACGGTGATCGCCGAGCGGGCCGCCCCTCAGGGGTCGTAGGGGGAGATCAGCACCCGACAGGCGCGGTGGAGTTCCTCGGTCACTGTGGCGAAGTCGGTCCGTCCGTTGGCCCACGTGATCAGGGCGGAGTACCAGACATGGCCGAGCACGGCCAGGATGTCGGCGCGGGTGTCGGGGTCGAGGTGGGCCAGGATCGGGTCGCCGACATCGGCGATCGACGAGCGCACCGCCCCGCCGCTGCTGCGCACCCCGGCGTCGGGCGAGGCCATCGCCCGCACCAGCGCCTTGGACAGCTTCGGTTGGCGTTCCATGGTGGCGCACGCCCGATCGAGCACGTCGATCATTTGCTCGGTCGGGGTGTCGCCCCGGGGCGGGCGCTGGGCCACGCGATCGCGTAGGCGTCCGGTCCACTCCGACGTCGCTGCGGCCAGCAGGTGATCCTTCGACGAGAAGTTGCGGTAAATGGTGGCGAGGGCGACGTTGGCGGTGGCGGCCACATCGCGCATGTGCACGGCGTCGTAGCCGCCCGCGGCACCCAGCTCGAAGGCGGCGTCGATCAGGCGTCGGCGGCGCTCCTGTTGCTCGGGTGTGTACCCCTGCGCATCGTTCGCCTGGCCATCTCCGGCCGGGTGGCCGGGCGGCCCCTTGTGGTCGGAATTGCGACCGTCACCTTCGGAGGCGCCCTCATCGGAGCCACGGGCGTCCCCGTCGGAGCCGGTCGACGAGCCGACAGCGACGTCAGCCACGATTGGCCGATGTGGGAACGTCGCGGAAGGGCACGTGTTTATCCTGGCGTGCCTCGGGCGGCAGGCCTAAGACCCGCTCGCCCATGATGTTGCGCTGGATTTCGTCGCTGCCGCCGGCGATGCGGATCGACGGGGCCGACAGGAAGTACTGCTGCCATTGGCCTCCCTCCGGTGCCGACGCGGCGGCCAGCATCCCCGCGGCACCCTCGATCGCCAACGCCAGGTCGGCGTTGCGCTTGCGGTGCTGGGCGGCCATCAGCTTCAGCGCCGAGGTGCCCGGCCCGGGCGGTTGGCCCTTCGCTGCAGCGGTCCGGGCCTGCATGCCCAGGTAGTTCATGATCTGCGCCCGGGAGTGGGCGGCCGCGAGCCCCTGTCGCACCCGCGGCTCGGCTGTGGCGCCGCTTCGCCGGGCCAGACCGAACAGGTCGGCCAGCCCCGGGCCGCCGCCGTGCCCGCCCATAAACGTGCGCTCGTTGGCCAGCGTGGTCATCGCTGCCGCCCAGCCGCCACCGACCCCGCCGAGCACGGCGTCGTTGGGCACCCGGGCTCCGGTCAGGAACACCTCCGAGAAGTGCGATGCGCCGGTGATCTGTCGCAGCGGGCGAATCTCGACGCCGGGCTGGTGCATGTCGATGAGGAAGTAGGTGATGCCCCGGTGCTTGGGCACGTTGGGGTCGGTGCGGGCGAGCAGGATGCCGTAGTCGCTGTAGTGGGCGCCCGAGGTCCATACCTTCTGGCCGTCGATGACCCACTCGTTTCCGTCGCGCACCGCCCGGGTCGCCAGGCCGGCCAGGTCGGATCCGGCGCCGGTTTCGCTGAACAGCTGGCACCACACCTCGTCGCCCCGCAGCATCGGAGGCAGGTAGCGGGCCAACTGATCGGCGTTGCCGTGGGTGATGATCGTCGGTCCGGCCATGCCCGTGCCCACCACGAAAGGACTGGTTGGTAGCGACCGCTTGGCCGCCTCTTCGCTGAAGATGGCGGCGTAGGCGGGCGGGGCGCCCCGCCCTCCGTAGGTCTCGGGCCAGGTGATGGCGGCCCAACCGTGGTCGGCCAGCAATGCCTGCCACGGACGGGCCCGCTCGACGAAGGCTGCGTCGTCCTCGCCCGGCCGGCGTCGAACCCGCAGGGCCTCGGGGCTCGACCGGTGCTCATCCAGCCAGGCCACCGCCTCGGCACGAAAGCCCGCTTCGTCCGGTGACTCGTCGAAGTCCATCCAACTCCCTCATGGCGTCGATCCGCTGCGCCGGCCCTACCCGGTGTGCTTCACCCGCATCGGCGCGAGAACGTGTTCTACCACTCGTCTGGCCGCGTTTCACGATGTTCCACGTGAACCCATTCTGCGAGCATCCCCTCCGAGGTCCCAGCATGTGCGGTGCCCTTCTGGTGTCGTTCGTTCGCTGCCATGGAGGGGTGGACCTGGCCAGCTACGATGTCATGTTCCAAGGAACATTGGATTAATGGTGCTGAGGAAAGGAAAGGTTCCGGGATGGCTGTCGCAGTGAGGGCCGACATCGACGGCCAAACCGACGGCACCGAGCGGCGCGCCGAGTTCTTCAGCCGGCTGGCGGTGGTCGGCAAGGCCTTCGCCAGCGCCAAGCGCCTGGAGTTGGTCGACCTGCTGGCCCAAGGCGAGCGGGCGGTCGACTCGCTGGCTCGCCAGGCGGGCATGGGTATCACGACCACCTCGTCCCACCTGCAGATTCTGAAGATGGCCCACGTCGTGTCCACCCGTCGGGCCGGCACCCGCGTGTACTACCGGCTCAGCGGGGACGACGTGGCGACGCTGTATGCGTCGCTCGGGCGGGTGGCCCGCGCCCACTCCGCCGATGTGGAGCGGGCGCTCGAGGCCTACCTGGGCACCGGTTCGCTCGACGACGTCGAGCTGATCCGGCGGGACGATCTGATGCGGCGCATCGAGGATGGCGACGTGCAGGTGGTCGACGTGCGCCCGGCCGAGGAGTTCGACGCCGGACACATCCCCGGGGCGCGCTCGCTGCCCTTCGGCGAGCTGACCGAGCTGACCGAGCGGCTCGAGTCGCTCGACCCCAACCTCGACCTGGTCGCCTACTGCCGTGGTGCCCATTGCGTGATGGCCCACGACGCAGTCCGCCTGCTCGAAGCCGAGGGTCGTCATGCGGCTCGTCTGGAGGACGGCATGCTCGAGTGGCGGCTGTCCGGTCTGCCGGTGGAGGTCGACGTATGAGGCGCGTCATCGAAGCGTTCACCGCTCTGCTCGCATGGCCCGCCCGTCGTTGGGCGACGGCGGTCGGGGCCGGCGTCGCGTTCGCGCTCGTCATCGCCATCCCCACCGCCCTGATCAAGAACCCGATCTTCGGTCGGCAGATCCCACCGACGTGGTGGTCGTGGCCGTCCCTTATCGTCAGCTCGGTGCTCGGCGGCCTGCTGGTCGCCACCTACGTGCGCGACCCGGCGGTCAACCCGCCGTCGCAGGTAGCCGGCGATTCGGTCGCCGCCGAGGGCGAGTACGACGACGATGAGGACCGGGTCAATCGTCGGCGTGGCACCATCGGTGGGGTGCTCACCTTCTTCGCGGTCGGGTGCCCGGTGTGTAACAAGCTGGTGCTGATCGCGCTGGGCAGCGCCGGTGCCATCACCTGGTTCGAGCCGATTCAGCCGGTTTTGCAAGCGGTTGCCGTCGCCCTGCTCGGCTGGGCGCTGTTCGCCCGCCTCGAGGGCGAGCGGTTCTGTCCGGTCACCCCCGCAGCCGAGTCGGTCGGCACCCGTTCGGGCGACGACCTCAGCTGAGCGTCACCGGCGCCGAGCGCCACCGTGGCGGGGAACACCCATCCGGGTACCCGTCCCACCCAATCGAGCACGCGATGGCTCACCGACACCTCGAGGCCGCTGGTGTCGCCCAGGCCGATCGCCGAGGTG
>CXWK01099013.1_pt2 | contig 16702 bp, 26 predicted proteins | sample 590851 | NCBI WGS metagenome assembly CXWK01 (sample SAMEA3498364, study PRJEB10139) | wastewater metagenome | biome: wastewater treatment plant; material: activated sludge | place: Denmark | collected 2014-08-01 | reverse complement strand
TGGCGACCTTCTTCGACTTCTTTTTCTTGGCCACTTTCTTCGGCTCTTCCTCTTCATCATCATCATGCATCGTCATCAAGATGATCTCATCTGCTGGTAGGTATGCCTGTACACTTTCAAGATCAGCCCAGCAATAAAACTTCACCACTCCGATAGCATCGCCACGATTCTTGATTTTGCCAAACTCAGCAGTCAGGCAAGCGACCTTGTCAGAGTTGATATGAAAGATTGTATTCTCGTCAACTGCATTTTTTAAGAACGATCTGAACGGGCGCAGGTCAATGGCCACGTAGGCATCTTCTGCATCTTCATTCTCGGGGATGACAAGTGAGAGCAGATTGATGGCATACATATTCTTCGAACCACGATCTCGTGTCTCGATTGTGACTCGACGGGCGACATTATCTGAGAGAATGACTACTTCATGGTTATAGTTCTTAACGAGGTTGACGAACTTACGCTTGTAACTCTTAGAGATACTACTGAATGCGATGGGCCATGTTCTTTCAACGTCACCAAAGAGTGGGCCGATACTCTTGTTCTCTGGGTTGTTCTCGGATGTAATGATTGTTTCATACTCCTTCGTTGTCTTGTTGTAGACATACATGATGATTTCATGCTTCTCTGCCATCTTCGTCCTCGATGATGATGCCCCAGAATCATCGGCGATCGGCTTGACTGCCAACTCAAACTCATAGTCATACTCTTGCTCGATCTGGTTAGCACATCGGAGGAATGAATCACAGTCGATGTAAACATCTATTGGAGACTTGCAGTAATATCTGTTNNTTATGTCCATAGTATGACATGGTCAACCCTTCTTCACCAAACGACAGCCGAATCATATCCGCATCGTAGTCACTATAGCATGTCAGTAATTTCTTGAAGATGGCTGGGCGTGTTATAAACAACTCAACGATGTGTTTGTCATCATTAGGCATATCAACGATACCCATTAGCTCAACTTCTTCATCTGTCTTCTCATACTTTNNGGCGCTTAGTTGAAGTAGTAGCTCGAGGCATATATGTATTCTCTGGGATGCGTTATCTGTGATATACGAAAGCGATCCGTCGTTGTCTCTTTTTTTGGGCAGATGTATACATGAGAAGCAATGATGATCAACCAACCAACAGAGTCATTTGACTACTACCCCGTTTCTCGAAGACAGACGCTATCGATCGGTGATCGACCAATATTCACCATGACACTCGGACAAGGATTGCCCCGTGTTATCCACCCATCATATGTCGAGTACACCGAAGACATCATCTGCCCAAAAATATCGATGAGATGTCTCAACGCGCCTCTGTCAGAGTTCATCTTCGAGATCGAAGGTACGTACGGAAGAGTTATGCAGGTCAACAATGGAGACACAGTGACTCTTCGAAGAACGACATATTTCTCGGAGACTCATTACCGTCTCGTCGCACATTACATGACAGACAATGGAGATCCAGAGACGATAATCGTCGCGAGGATCTCGATATCATGGCCATCACGAAGAAGTGCACCAAGTGTACGTAGTGACGTCATCTCGCTATTGGCCATCCAAGGTGATGAAAAAATAGCACTCCCACCAAGATCCTTCTGGGGATATTGGGCAAGGTTGGGTGAGGGGATTACGAACGAGCTCGAGGCATATCGTGAGACTGGTGTCCTCCCAAAGCTACGTGATACTGTCTCGTCAGGTATCGTCTTCCGTGGTCTCCGTGGTATCTTTGAGTCTGGCAGTGATGACCAAGTCAACATCATCATCACTCATCTACTCGGCATCGATGAAGTCACGCCAAGTCGTTTCAGAATGCTTCGTGGGGTGAGTGGCATCAACATCTCTGACATGGTGACTGATATGAACATCATCTACGGGTATGAGTATCATGTAGACCCAACCATCTTGATGTACTTTCGAGAATAGACAAAGTCATGGATGGCATCGCTTTGATGGATTTCTTTGTCATGATGTGGGTAACGATAAATCTAGCAGGAATTGGAAGTGATGAAATATACCCTTCAATCTTGATGTTAGTTTCACAGATTGCATCGACATCGACTGGGTCATGTCCGAACGCAACGGCAATGGCTGCTTGAGACTCGACTGGCGAGAATGTTAGCGACAACGAGTTGTGCAAACGACATTTTTTGAGAATGCCAGCAGTCGTCAAAAAAGGGTGATGGCCTATTTTTTGGAGGCCGTCGGCAATCTGTCTTGAGCAGTCAATCGACCCAACCCAGATGCTTTCCACCATTCATCGATCACTTTCGTATACATTGATACTGGGCCTTTACGGTCACGTTGAAGGAATGACGCCATCTCGTTCAAGAACACTACTTGACGACCTGCAGATACACGCATGTACTCTGTGATCCCGTTCTGTGCATACGCACCATCGACAAGGTCATCGGTGAAGATACGAATGAAGTCATCGTTGCGAATATCTTTGTGACATGAGATCACATCTAACGTATCAAGTGCATGTAGTTCGTACATTCTCCGCAACAACTCATCAGCACCGCGTGGTCGACGATACCCGACCCCGACGAGATAGCTCTCAGAGTTGTATGGACGTGATGTTGCAGGCTTGATCAAGTAGAATTCATCGAAGAAGTTTGCGTAGATCTCTGCCAATCTCTTTGAGTTTTCTTCGTACAACGTGTATTGCTTAGCGATGAACGTGCCACCCTCACGCAACGTCTCGAGACCGACGATGGCACATCCAAGATGGAGCTTGAAGTTTGCTCTCTCTTGATCCTCGTAAGCTTTGAAGAGGTCAGTATCGACAGTGACATCTATGCCAGCATCATGCGAGTACAAGTCGCATCCCATCGGGTGGATGCGGCGGTAACGGGCTACACAGTCATGAACGACACTCGTAGTCATCATGTCGCCATCAAAGTCACCTGCATCTTCTCGAGAAATCAACCAACGTTCTGTGTTACCAGCTAAGAATCCATACTTATCCTCCAACTGAGTACCCACGCCATCAGGCTTGAATGAACTTGCGATCCAATCCAAGGAGGCTGTCGGGTAGATAGTCTTGAAGACATGGTTCAGAGCGGCAATGGAANNTTGAGGAATGCACGGAATGGCTCTCCGACACGAACGTCGAGAACGGCTCTGCCGATGATATGCGGGATGATTGTGTACAACTCGATGTACTTCGACCAAGCATTGGTTGGGGACTGCGCGCCCATGTCCCGAGCCATCTTTAAGATGCCACGGTAGACATCGAGTGACGACGAAATCATCGTAGTCTGCGATACTCTCTCGGTTTCGAAATACTTATCTAACTGTCTCTTGGCAACATTGAGCTGTTTCTCGGAGACATTCTTGAAGGCCACGCCATCTCTACGGACAGTTGTTGGGGCACCTTTGATGCCAACGACGAGAGGAGACGATTGGATGAGCTTCATTGTATGTTTTTTGTATACACTCGACTCGTCAAAAAAAGCACTTTATTTGATGATGCATATGTCATACAAACACATGAAGGCAAACACCCCAACTGCTCGAGAAATCATCAAATATCTCTCACGTAAGTCAGGAAAACCAATCGATAAAGTGACTGATGCCTACGATAAGGCCAAGGATTTGTTGAGTTTCATGAAGGCCACATTGGCCATCGCCGCAGCCCCGTCTAGCCAACCATCCCCATCGATGGAAATGATGTCATACAAGACACAAGCAATCATCGACAATCGTGAGGCACTGATCGGCGCCCAAAAATACCCCGTGTATCTCGATCATGGATGTGGGTCTGGAGCAATCACCGCCGAGGTTAGAGATGTTGGCGGCGCAACAACCGTCTATGGTGTTGACATATATACTCACCCAAACATCCCTGAATGCATGACTGTCATTCACCCTAACCCAGACGGCCGTCTCGAGTTGGCAGACGGTAGTGTTGACTTGATTACATGTCTTCTCAGTATCCATCATGTTCCGAAAGCACTTCAGATCATGACATTGAAAGAACTCGTCAGGATCCTGTCTCCAACAGGCACTCTATTATTGTATGAGCATAACGTACAACCTCGTCATAAAGATGGAGAGACATGGGCATTCAAACCGCGCCAACCATCTTCTCACCGCCATGAGCCATTAGATCTACGAGCATATCTCGATGCTGTGCACATGACATTCGTGTTCTATGGCACAGAGAATGAGAACTCGACAGGCAATGACCCATCAGAGACGACTTATGAGGATGTGCAATGGATCTTCGATAGTACATATCATCCCGCTGAATGGTACCGTCGAATCCTATCTGAGTTGGGTATGAAAGTACGCGGCCGTAGCAGCACAAAAAATAGACAAGAGATGTACTTTGAGAGTTTCGTGAAAATTAATGCGAAGGAAGATGAGAGTTAAGAAATTCCTCCATCTTTCTCATCAGTCCCTCGAAGAGAGCACTTGTAGCTGTGTCTGCGACATAGGTACTGACGAGTGACGCGACTCCACTTTTTGCATCTGCAAGTGCCTTCATCAATCTGATGTACAGATTTTCTCGCTCTCGTAGTCTGACAATATTCGCATCGGTCTTGACTTCGGGGGTTAACTTTTTTGCGACATCATTGATGTCGTTAAGAAGATCGGCAAGAAGCATGCACAACATGACATTCTCTTCAACGCATGTATACGTCATGTGTCTGTCTTGTGATTGTATCATTCTCATCAACGACGGGAGCACGCCCGAGTCAACTTGAATATACCCGTTGACAGAGTCGATCTTTAGTTTTTGGTTGGGGTTGAGTTTGCCGATCTGCGTAAGGTTACTGATAGTTCGCTGAATGAGCGCACCGTATTTATCCATGTCGTGTATGTCGTAATCATTGAGTACGTCGAAAAAAGATGATCCACATTCTTTGGGTGGACCTAAGGCTGCGATCTGGCCATCACCTTCATATACTCGTATGTTATCGACTCAATGTATTCTTTCGAGTACAATGTGTCAACGACAATGTTTCGTCCATTCCTCGACTTGAGCGGGCCTATCTTGTTGGCTGTGTTATACACAAACGATCCTAATGAATTAGGGTTGCGAGTGCGGCTACAACACATCGTGAAGATATGACGAACGAGAGCAGTGACGAAATCGCGGATACTTACATAGTCTACAGACAGTGATGGGTACTTCGCGCCAAAATCTTCATCCCACCCTAGAAGGATTGCACGAGTGATGACGTAAATCTTACGAGAGTTATTACCCAATCTTTGGAGGATGCTACGTGGCACGTCATAAAGGATGCGTGTCAGAGTGACGTACTCATCAGATCGATCGAGATAGATTCCGTTGGAGGTACGGTAGACAGTACCCCATCTCTTACTCATGTCGGTAGACGGGGTCGGAGTGACGATGATGGTCCCGTTCTCTGGGTTGACAAGTATCTCCTCGATGATATGGCAAGTATCTTCAGTGCCCGCCGATGGACAGTTGATCGTCGTCGTCAAGTTGATGACATAGACCATCCTCATGTCTAATTCTGGTGCCAATCGATGGAAGGCTGCCCCAAATGTCTCTGTATATATGGCAGCATCATTGACATTGACAGCATTGCGTGATGCTAACATCCATTGCCCGTTGAAGAAATATGCCTTCAGTGTCGATCCATCGTAAATCGGCGATGTTGCGATCACGGCGGCTGCGGGCGGTGGAGCTGAGTACCCCAATATCTTTCGAGGCGGTGCGACCAACTTGACATGACACTCTGCAGCATAATCGATAGTGATGATTACGTCATCGAGATGTTCATCTGTTGATGTGATGTGATATACGACGCATCCATCACCATCACGATGCCATGTTGATCGACATCGGTTAAGAGTCACCGAGCCAATGAATTCATTGTGAGTCCATGGAGCGACAAGATTGAGAGTTGAGAGGATTCTAGTCAGCGTCTCATGGTAATCTGTTGTTATGACGGACATGTTTTTTCGGGTGTTGTACGAATGTCGATGCAATGCCTTCACGATGCTTTTTCGTGGGATGGATAATAATGCAAGAGATCGAAGTTATTGAGAAGACGCAAGATGTCATGGGGATTCTTGACATGGTCGCCGAGGTTCGTGACAGATTGTTGGCTGAGTATGAACCGCGATTGCCAGCGAGTGTGACGATCCCGCTCATCGAGAAGCTCTTAACAGTTACTCGGTTGACCACTAAAAGTCTCCTCACAGAGGTCAATGTTATCAATGGTCTGTTGATACTCGACATGACTCATCGCGAGTTCATCGTAGGTATACTCAACGGTACCCATGAAGATGAGGTCATTACCGTCCCTNNGTCATTTCTGGTGGTCGGATAAAGTACGACACGAATGCCCCAACTAACATGATCATCCGTCCGGTGTACATTCGCGTCGCCACTGGAGAGGATGGATTGCTGTCGAGTGGGTCAAAGACGTTTGATGTCGCTGGGCTCGGAATTGGTGCTGTCGAGATGTTTTACTCATGGGCATGCTCAAGAGCAATGGACGATCTTCGCCGTGTTGCTCCTAAAGACTTCGTTTATCCACCACGCGAAGATTACGTAACCGACGGGCGTAAGTTGATAGTCGACTCTGAGAGCGTTGCTCTGGCTAAGATTCTTGGTGGCATCGTCTCTCGTGATTTCATGTTACCCAAGGAGATATTCGGAAGCAATCTTGGTATCCTCGGGTATGGTGCATTCCGTAATGNNTTACATCCGTAATGCTCTGACGATGGGCGACGAGTACACTACCCAGCTCCAGACCCTCGAAGAGCATGTGGCCGTTCGCGAAAGAGATGATAAAATCATCGACGCCGTCTCGTCCGAAGAGTATCGTCGAGCAGTACTTATCGAGTATATCCGAGATCGCTTGCCACACACTCGTGTCGAGAGTATTCTCAGAGTCATCGGAGATATGACGCGATCATCTGACATCCTTGGCCTTCTCAAAGAGCCGGAGAGGAAGATGATTACTCAGGCCATCATCGATGATGAGAAGATACTCGATGGCATCACGAACAACCAATGTCCGCATCGAAAGAATGTCGGGCAGTTGTATCGCGCAATATCTGCTGAGGACAAGGCCGGTGTACTCGAGAGATTGCAAGAGTACATTGGAGAGACTACTGATGACATGGTTGTCTGCAAAAAATGTTCATTCCCACTGATGTGTCCGCATGCCTTGATCTACCAACGTGCCATTACTGAGATGAAAAACATGGCCGACATCAAGGCACTTCTCTCGGGATATATTTACCCAGACAAGATCGAAGGAAACTTCGTCTGTCGTGTATGTGGTGAGATCATCATCGGTATATCGGCGTTCGATGCTGTAGTCGGCGACATCTCAATAGGCTACCATGAACGTGAGGACGACCCAGATGCATCTGCACTTTGGTCAGAGATTTCATTCCTCACCAAGTACGTCACGTTTGACAATCTCGTTAACCGCTCGAGTTTTGTTCGTAGTATCCTTAACCTCATCTGGCCGATCGTCTCTAGTGCAAACGATAAGATATCGGCATCACGAGGAAACAGTCTTGACGAGATCGCTTCNNAACAATGCTGTCCACATCTTCGCTGCGTTTGTGTACTTCAGCATCATCTCGAAAACTTCCCAAGGTCCCGAAGTCGTCATTATATCACTTGCATATGATGCTGATACACCAGGAACGACTGAGACTGCGAAGATGCTTAACTTCGCTGTTCGTGTCATCATGGATACTATGGGCATCCATGTCCGTCGAGCTGGCGNNAGGTAATGACATCCTCAATGCATACAAGATTATCTCGCAGACGAAGAAGGGTGCTATCTCTCAAGTCGTTGAAGGTGATGCTGGTACTGATCTATGGATGGTGAACTCGTTTATGTGGTATCTTGCTGACCACTTGTACGGTAATGACGATGCGGATAACGTCCGTCGCATCATCGATAGAGTGGCTCCATACAAAGAGACTGCAGAGAAGTCAAAGCGAACCATTCGTGTTCGTCAGTTCGTTGGGCTGACACCACCTCCAGAGATGCGATTGAAGATGATGCCACAATCGCCAGAAGAGATCATTGGTCGATACACACCAAAGGCCGTGACGGGGGTGGCCAAAAAAGGCTCTGCCGAAACTCCACCACCACGGGGAATGATACCACTCAAGAAATTCCAGTCGCCGTTATACGAAGCCACATCTGCGCTTTACAAGACCTACCTCGACGGTGCTATGCCAGTGATGTATGAGTTGATGACACATGCCTACGAGAATTTCGGAGATGATGCTGCGAGGGAAAGTTACTTCAGTATGCCCGGGGTTGCTCTCTTGAAGGATTATGCGACGTTGGCAGTTCGTCTGATACGTTATCAATGGTGTCGCATCGTCCATCCAATCCCATTCATCCGTCGATACTACCTGCCACAGACTGCTTCCTTGGGAATGATGTATACCGATGAAGGTGACAAGAGAGTGTGGGTGCGATTTGGCAAGTACTCGCGAAGCCCAGGAAAGAAAGGGCCATGGGTATATGAAGATGCTTATGATGGTCCTGCCATCAGCTCTGGGCGACCATTGTGGATGGATACAACAGGCTATCTTCTCTCTCCATCCTCAAAGGTCACTGATGATGCTTAGATCCGCGAGGCAATCATCGAGAAAGAACGTGGAGGTAACATCATCAGCTTCTATGAATTCATCTGTCCTATCGGTGATCAACATGAGTTTGTCGACGATGTGTGTAAGAAGTGTGGCGGGCGTTTGGGTGGCGGTTCGAAGAAGGATCGTGAGACGTTCATTGGTAAGTACTCAAAGAAGTACACAGCCGATCAGTTGATGCTCAATCCACCACCAACACCAAAAAAGATCGTCGAGACGGCAGTGCCACAACGTAAGCCTGTTTCTGTCAAGCCAGTCGATTTCGGTCTCCTCTCTGAAGCAGCTAAGTACTGCAATGTCCCTCCAAACGTCATCGCATCTATCGGCGCATTCGATGGAGTAAATTACAAGAGTATCGTCGATGGTACTTATCATGCTCCCGTCATCACCTCGCGATTGTCACTTCGCCCTGACAAGTTGAGGACTGCATGCATCACGTTAATCTCAAGGTATGGCTCATTCGTCAACATCGCCAATGACCATCGTCCACTCAAAGAGATTCTCGATGTGATCGGCGATATTCGTGTGCCTCGAGGAATTATGTCTCTAGCCGACTTTGCCGACGGCTTCGTAGAGGATTACAGCAATGTCTTTAACAACAACTCCCCAAAGGATCTAGTAGATTTCGCGTTAGGCCGTTTCGTGACTATGATCCTCAAGCTCAAAGCCATCGAAGCAGCCCACAAAGAAGTCAAGGGCATTATACAGTGGATCATCTCGAGCGCACTATCCGACGAAAGATTGGCAACTAAGCCAANNCGTGGTCAAGTATCATTAAGGCGCAGAAGGATGAGGGTGATACAAACAACGATGATGATGCTGGATTGTCGCGCGAGAATGAGGATGATGAGGAAGATGGCGATGGAATGGATGTCGATGAAGAAGAAGGCGAGGGTGATGGTAGCAATCAGATAAAGTGGCATGGCGAGTAACCCACCAAAAAAGATTGCCCTCCCCACAACTCATTCGGTGGTAAGAATGGTGACATCAGCGTATGCTTCGATGTATCTGGCTGGCTTTTTTCGAGGGTCATATGTATGGTTGAAGCTCACTTGGTGATGAAGAGCCATCATTAGATCATTGGCTGTGGTCCCATTATCGACGATGAAGATTTCATCTCCAGTTTTCTTGAAGATGACAACACCAGTCTCGATGAGAGCAACATAGCTAATGAGTTCGGTGTCATTGAATCTGATCGTGACTGCGATGACCTCCATGCCGATACGTTCGTCAACAATGTGGTCGATCCTTCTGACTTCATCATCAGCATATCCACGAGCTGCTTCATTGATCATGTAGCCAATGCTGTGGGTCTCGAGTGTTGGTGATGCGGTGTACTCATAGTTCCCATCGACGATGATGTCAGGGTATCTTCGTGCAGGGAGATATTCGAACGCATACATAATCATGAATGTCTTACCCATCGCACGAAAGTAGACGATGCCCTCATCACCACCTTGCATGTCTTCATCGAAAATTAACTTGCCTTGTGTGTCGTTTATGAGATATCCGTGTTGAGCGATCATTGGTGTAATGGTCTTCGACGATCGTGAATCATTTTTGGGTACCAAAAAAGATGGTGATGATGGCGACGTCCTCGAAGCCTTTACCGATCGACTTTCGTTTGATGAGATATGCATCGTTGAACTTGCGCGTATGATACAAGATATTACAAACATCGACGATGGTCATTTCGTCAGTGATCTTGCAACCGAAGAGAATCTTCCCATACCTGATTGTCTCTATCGGGAAGATGAAAACTCCCTGCTCTGTTGGAACGACATATGATATGTCACAATTCTGGTATTGCAATATAACCTCGATGGCCTCAATGCCGAGTCGTGGAATATGTACATGAGACATTACCCGACACTCATAGTAGTACTCCTTACAACTCGCCGATGCTATGCGTCTTGAGAGTGGCCATCTTGTCATGCTTGTCATTGCTCTTGATGAGTTGAGAGGCAAGCTTGACTGGTATCTCACGGATGATACTGTCATAGAAGACATGATGATGAATGTTTGCCTCTCCATCTTCTGGAATGACATAGATGATTCCTTCATCAGTTCCTGTATGGGCAGCATCGAAGATGATGGATCCATTTTGGTCATGAGTGATATATCCATGTTGAGCGATCATTGTACTCGTCATGACGGCGAGTCATTTTTTGGCGACTCAAAAAAGTCAACAACTGTTACTCATCAATAGTCATGATGGTAACATCTGTGAGTGCTTCTGGATGATTGACATGCACACATCGGAAGTCAAAGACATCTGTGAGTGCTTCTGGATGATTGACATGCACACATCGGAAGTCAAAGACATCTGTGAAGGCAATATTATGGTGAAGGACATGATAAAGATCTTCATCATCCTTGACACGATGGCCGATCATTGATGTGTCGCCGCTACCGAACTCATCATACTTGAAGACGAAGATTCCTTGCGGTGTTATCGCGACATAACTCATCCATCTCTCGCTACTCTTGTAATAGATGCAAACAAACATCACTTCACACCCAAAACGATCATCGAATTCATGGTTGATAGACAACTCTTCACAACTTCCTACAGCATCAAGAATACGATAGCCAATGCTATATGTTTCGAGATCATTTCTTGGTTCTCTGATGGTAGTGTCTGCAAGACTCTCGAGAAGTGATCTGTCGTAGCCAAACCACTTGACAAAATAATCGACGTTTGCATACATCTCGAAGAGATCCGTTTTGGTTCCATCGATCATGTAGACGATTCCTTCATCTTCGGCGGCGTGAGCTGGATCGAGAATGAGCTTATTGTCTTCGTTGAGGGTGAGATATCCGTGGTTGGCAATCATTGTTTTTTAGTATATCACAACTGGCGACGAATCAATTTCCTCGGCCCATCAAAAAAACATCGGTCGGGTGAGGGGGTTATTCATGTGTGCAGATCATAACATCGCTAAGATCGTGATGACCAGTGAAGAGAGCTTCACGATCGTCGAAGACATCGGTAAATGGAGCATCTCGGTATAGAGCGTTCAATATCTGGTCGTTAGTTGTCTTGTCGGTGATCTTGAATGCAGCTATTGGATCATCCATAGAGATGATGATATCAACGTTATTGATAGATCTGTGTCTTGACACACCAAATGCACCCTCTGAGAAGATGAATACGCCTTGTGGAGTAGTGGCGACATATTTCAACCATCTTTTATGCTTGTAGTAGACACGGACGACGAAGGCAGTGCAATTAAGACGTTTGATAAATTCATCATCGATCGAGTGTTCATCGATAGTTGATGCCAAGACATCTTGAAGCAGATCATAAACTTCGCTGAGAGAGTCCATTGTTTTTTTAGTATATCTCGAATGGCAATGAATCAATTTCTTCGGCCCATCAAAAAAAACATCGGTCAGATGAGGAGGTTATTCCTGTGTGCAGATCATGATGTCGCTGAGAGTATCATGACGAACAATATGAGCTTCACGATCATCGAAGATATCAGTGAATGATCCTTCGTTGGATAAGACATCATATATCTCATCATCGGTCGTCTCATCAGTGATTCTGAAACAAGCGATCGGATCATCCATAGAGATTAGCACATCAACATTGTTGTTGGTAAGATGTCTTGGTGTACCGAAAGCACCACCACGGAAGATGAAAGTGCCTTGTGGTGTGTCAGCAACGTAGTGCAACCATCTATGTGGCCCTTTGTAGTACAAACGGACGACAAATGCGAAGTCATTAAGACGATCGATAAATTCAGAGTGGATGGAGCTTTCTTGATAGGTTGTTGACAAGATGGATAGAAGACGGCTGTGAAGTTGGATGAAGGAGTTCATTGTTTTTTAGTATATCATGTGAAGGTGGGAATCAATTTCAGTCGGTGACGCGGATGATGACATCGCTCAATGCACCTACCCGACGAACGAATGGTACTCGATCATCGAAGACGTCATTGTATGCATCGCGATGTGTGAGAACAGAATGAAGTTTATTGATGGTTGTCGCAGCAGTCGCCTTGTAACCCTTAATCGGAGCATCCATCGAGATTGCATCAAAGGCATCTTTCCTGAACACGAATATGCCTTGAGGAGTGATGGTGATGTAACTTTTCCAAGTTGCATTGTCATAATCAATGAGATCAATACTTATGGCTTCACATTCAAGACGGTCGATGAATTTACATGTGATGGTGTATAGAAATGAACTTGACATGCCTAGCACACCTCTTATGAGATAACCGAGAGAATGTGTTGCGAGAGTTTCGTTGTATGTGGGAGTAGTAAAATTAACTGTCCTAGGATATAGATCGTGCATCGCCGATGGGTGAAAACTGCAACTATCGAATTGGTTTCCACGATAGATATTCATATAGCCGTTCTCGATCAGACATATGATACCTTCGTCGGTTCCATATCTCGATGAATCCAGGGTGATGCGTCCGCGCGGATCGAGGGTAATGTATCCATGACGAGCTATCATTCTTTTTTGTACCGGGTGTGGATGGCGTCAAAAAAATATCTAGTCCATTGTGCGAATGATGACATCACTCAATGCGGTCACCCGACGAACGAATGGTACCCGATCGTCGAAGACATCCTTGCATACAATGCAATGAGTGAGTGCATCATGTAACTCTTGGGAGGTTGTATTGGCAGTCACTTTGTACCCAATTATTGGGTCATCCATAGAGATGAACATATCTTCGGCTAATGGACTATCATGACGTGAATGTCCGAAAGCATCTTTCCCAAAGACGAAGATACCCTGGGAAGTCACCGCAACATGACTCTCCCACAAGCCGCCGTGGAAATTAAACAGACAGACGCTCAGCACCTCGTGTCCAAGTCGATCAACAAATCTTGGCGAGATATTGTATAGAAACATCGATCTCATCCTTACCGCGGCTATCAAAAGATAGCCGAGAGAATGCGTTGCCAAAGTTTCATTAACTCTGAGTGAACGATCATGATTCGTCCGAGGAGGCAGACTCTCCATTAATTCTGGAGAGATGCCGATGCCATTGAAAACATTCCCAGGAAAGATGTTCATGTATCCATCGTTGAGAAGACTGACGATTCCTTCATCGGTCTCATGTCGCAATGGATCCATGGTGATGCGTCCGCGATGATCGAGAGTGATGTATCCATGACGGGCTATCATTGTTTTTTGCTGCCACGGACGTCATCAAAAAATATCTAGTCTGTTGTGTGTATGATGACATCACTCAAGGTGCATACCCGACGGACAAATGGCACCCGATCGTCGAAGATATCATCGAATGGTACGTCATGTATGAGAGCCTTATATAGATCCCAAGATGATGTACTGTTGGTTATCTTGTAGCCCTTTATCGGGTCATCCATAGAGATGAATCTATCGGTTCGCCCAAAAGTGTCTCCAGTGAACATGAAGATACCTTGACTAGTGATAGCGATGTAATTTGTATAGCTCAGCTTATTATTCGGATCGAAGATATCAACATATATAACCTCTAGACTTAGACGGTTGATGAATTTGGTCGTCATGATATACAGGTTGGTAGCAAATATGCATATTGCCCGTCTCAATACGTAGCCAAGACTATAATTGTCGAGAGTGACGTTTGCATCTTGATGATTTATCATGACTGGCATTGGCCGATCAGTTCCACGTGCGATATCGATCTTGCCATTGCTAATCTGGCAGATGATGCCTTCATCAGTTTCACATCGAGACTCGTCCAAGATGATGCATCCATGCTGATTGATGGTGATGTATCCATGTCGGGCGATCATTGTTTTTTGCTGTCGTTGGCCGTCGTCAAAAAAGATAAGGGTATGTCTATTCATCAGCGATGTCGATGGTGACGTCACTAAATTCCTTGGATGGGTCGATATGAGGTACACGCAAATCAAATACATCATCCATATCAATCTCATGGTGGAAGACTTCAGAGATGTCTTGACGAGTTGTCTCGGAGGTGATCTTGTAGCTATTGAAGTAGTCCTGTGCATTGTATGGCAACTCAACACCAGCACGAGTCCAGGTGGCAACATCGGTTGGGTTGAAGATATACACTCCCTGTGGAGTGACAGCAACATAACTTGCCCAAACATAGTTTCCGTCATCGATTGAAACGACGATAGCACGACAACCAATACGAGGAAGATAGACCTCATCAAACTCACGAGTTTCTTCTGGTTCATATGCAGCTGCACCTTTGATGACATAGCCGAGACTGTTGGTTCCACGAACTGATGAGACAAGATCTGACATGAGAGATTTGTTGTACTTTACCCAGTCGTCGTGGATGTAGTAGTTGTTGAAATTAGCAGCAGTAATAATTGGGGTTGGGACAGTGGTCATTTTAATATACTCTGGGGTCGCCAAGATCAATTTTGCGGGTACAGATCACGATATCGCTGTATACGACCGAAGGTTTGATGGGAGTGACCGGGTCTTGATATCGCGTCAACCGATGGGTTTCATGGTTGAGAAGCATCTTACGAATATCATGGCAACTATCGGTACTGGTGAGACGGTAACACATTCCATCCTCCATCTGTGGCATGATGTAGTACCCATCAGAGTTGATGATGACATGACTTATGTAGTTTTCGTCGGACTTGCTGACGAAGATTGTTAGATGCACCCTGAGCACCTCATGTTTGGCGCGTTCATCGAAGACATACGAGAATCGGGAAGAATGATTGCCTACACCCACCGTGAAGATTGCGCAAATGATCATGCAGCCAATACTGTGAGTCTTGAGAGTGCAATGTAATGGAATGCCCAGATCGAGATTTACCGAGATGCGGTCGATGAAATGTTGTGGGATGATGTCAAAATATCTGTACAACTCGAACAATTCGGATGTGATGATGATCGTGGTTAGTCGGGGAGAAATAACACAGACGATGCCTTCATCAACACCCGCACGAGTGTCGTCAATGCCGAGTTTCCTGTCCTTGGTAAGCTTGAGAAATCCGTGTGTAGAGATCATGTTTTTTCACGAAGCAGATGGCGTCAAAAAAACATGAGACTTAGTCGTCCATTGTCATGATTGATACATCGCTGTATTCTCGTGGGGTCTTAGTAGGAGCTACTGGATCTGTGAAATAGACCATCTTACTATAATCAATATCACCACGAAGAATGCCACTAATATATGCAATATCATCAAACTCGTTTAGTCTATAGCCATATCCGTCCTCATCTAATGGCATGATGAAGAATCCATCGGAGTTGACAATGACATAATTCACCGTAGTGATATCTTCTTCATAATCATAGTACCTAAGTTCAACCTTGATCACCTCATGCCTAACTCTTTCGAGGTAGACATGTGAGAATGTGATGCTCTCATGCTTATTGACACGATGACGGAAAGCATTCATCAACATGAAACCAATACTATGAGTTCTAAGAGTTGGATTAGTTGGAGGAGTAATATTGCTATCAACGGTAATGGTACTTCCGAGTGACTTTGGAAATATGCCATATTCCATGGCTAATTTTAGCATATGTGCTGGTATGATATCTGTACATGTTGGGGAGATAACGTAGACTATATCTTCATTAACTGTGGAGTTAGTGAAGGCAAGTTTCTTATCTTTGTTCAATTGGAGGAATCCGTGCGTAGCGATCATTGTTTTTTAATTATACTAGCCGGAATGAAATTCATTTTTAGTTGGCGGCCGATGAACGTAGTCAAAAAATTATGTCACGATATCGATATCGATGTATGCGGGCGTCGGCTTCATAAATATACCAAGCACTATCTTCGTCATCTTCCTCGGAAATACCGTCATCAACATCTGCGATATATCTACGATGGTGTCTTCCATCGATATTTTATGAGCATACATATTATCGATGTTGTAGACAGGCATCACGAAATATTCGCCGTTGATTGGGATGATATAATTATCGGATATGATGGCCTTGACGGCGAAATTTTTTGTGTAGATATAGGTCTTCAACTTGAAGACCTCTTGATGGAGTTGATCAACATAACGGACTTTCGTTGAATTGAACACATTGCCATTATCCACATGCTGCGCCGCATGATGGATAAGATACATGATGCTGTGAGTCTGCAATGTTGATGAGTTGTCTACATTC
>CXWK01000590.1_pt6 | contig 16765 bp, 15 predicted proteins | sample 590851 | NCBI WGS metagenome assembly CXWK01 (sample SAMEA3498364, study PRJEB10139) | wastewater metagenome | biome: wastewater treatment plant; material: activated sludge | place: Denmark | collected 2014-08-01 | reverse complement strand
AGAAGGTGCAACGCACTCAAGAAAGTGCGATGCACCAGGGCGGAGAAAGTGCGATGCACCGGGCTTGGCCGGGGTCCGTGGCGAAGCTACACTAGGGCCCATATGAGTGCGCCGAACTTCTATGAGCAGGTCTACGCCGTCGTGCGGCGGATTCCGCGGGGGCGGGTGACGAGCTACGGCCGCGTGGCCGCCATGCTGGGCCGGCCCAACGCGGCGCGGGCCGTCGGCTATGCGCTGGGGGCGCTGGGTGACCGGCAGCGCGGCCCCCATGTGCCCCAGGTGCCCTGGTATCGCGTCATCAACAGCGTCGGCCGCATCAGCACGCCCAACACCGACGGCGGGGCCGACCTGCAAGCCCGCCGGCTGCGCGAAGAGGGCGTCGTCGTCGGCGAAGACCTGCGCATAGACCTGAATGTCTATCTGTGGGAAGGGCTGCACCTGGTCGAGATCGACGACATTCTGGCCGGACGGTCTTAGGGCGGCGGGTTGCCAACCCACCCTACAAGCCTTGAAATAGTGCCACTTGCGGGTTAGCCGCCCGCGCCGCCACCCCTGTAACACAGTTGAAACAATCGATGGGCACAGTGTGCCGGCCGATAGCGCGCCGATAGAAGTGATCCGCTGCGTTTCAGCCTTGAAACGCCCTTGCAACGATCGACCGCTACCCTGTCCATATCAATGCGGTCAAATTGCAGTTGAGAGGTAAAAGGCGATGAACACGAGACGTAATTGGAATCGAATGCCGATGGCAATGCTCCTGGCGGCGTTGCTGGCGCTTATGACCGTGGCCGGCATGGCGGCGCAGGACGAATCCCCGCCCGCCCCCGCCGGGGAAGTCGCGCCGGAAGCGGCCGCTCCGGCGGCAATGGACAACACCACGCCCGGCACGGCGACGACGCTGGCCTGTGGGCAGGGCGACAATACGCCGTATTTATCGATCTACGACAGCGCGCCGCGCTGGTTCAAGTTCACGGCCAACGCCGGCTGGACGCTGGCCGCGGGCATCGTGTCGGCCGAGCAGGGGTGGTTACTGGACTCGAAGTTGACACTCCTGAAAAGCAATGCCACGACCGTGGTCGCCGCCAATGACAATGGCGACGGCCTGGACCCGCTGGTGCATGTGAACATTCCGGAGACGGGCACGTACTATCTTAAGGTCGAAAGGGTCAGCGGCGAGGGTGTGGCCTTCCTGTGGCTCGATCTGCCCATTTACGTCAGCATGGCCGGCGGCGGCACGGTGGATGGAATCTCGTATGGCTCAAACGATGTGCTCCGCTATCTTAAGTGCAGCGACCGATGGGAGATGCACCTGAACATGGAAAACCTTGGCATCAACGGCAATGTTGCCGGGCTAGGCATGATCGCCAACCCAGGCTCGTTTTTCGTGTCGTTCTCCAAGGCCACCACCATCAATGGTCAACAAGTCAAGCCGCAAGATATCTCTTTGCTGAACATCACCGACTTCGGTTGGGACACGGCGGGCGTGGTAGCCCCAGCGACTATCAAAGGCGTCAACATCGGTCTGACGAAGGCCAGCGAGGCCATCGACAGTATCGCCCTTGTGAAAAATCCCAATGGGGGAAGCGCGCTGCTCCTCAGCATCGCCGGCAATGGCGCCGTGCCCGGCGTTTCCGGCATCGCCGACGAGGACCTGCTGCGGTTGACTCTCCCCTCGACCTGGGCGATGTACTTCGACGGCTCCGACGTGGGTCTGGCCGGCGTGGACATTTGGGGTGTGTGGTGGAACCCCACCGTGAACGAGCTGTTCCTGAGTTTCGACAAGCCCATCAGCAGCAGCGGCGCCAACGCCGCCCAGAGCGACATCGTCGTGTGCAACCTGGGTACCACCGGCCAGAATACATCTTGCAATGAATGGTATAACCCGCCGTCGTTCGGCTTCGACGCCTCGGCCGCCGGTCTGACCGGCAAGGTCGATGCCATCGAGATTACCGGCGGCCCGAACTAGCGCGACCCCGCCAGTTATGCGTTCCAGCGCGACCGGCCGGTGGGCGAACACTCGTTCGCCCACCGGCCAGGCCTTAGACGCGATAGCTCTCCCCCTCCGCCCAGGCCATCGCCTCGGCCGCCGCCGGCTCCAGCGACATCGCCAGCCCCCGCGCCCACGCCACGTCGAAGTCCGCCCCCAACGCCGCCCGCAGGTGGGCCTCCGTCTCCGCGCTCAGGCGCAGCAGGTGAGCCTCAATGGCTCCAAAGCCTGTCTGCTCGCGCCAGGCAACGCCCGCCGCCAGCCAGGTTGCGCCGGCCGCCGGCGCGCGCGCCGCGGCCAGCGCGGCCAGGCCCAGCAACGCCTCGACGGTCATAGAGTGGATGTGATTACGGCTTATCTCCAGGGTATCCCGATAGCGGCGCAGCGCCTCGGCGCGGCGGCCATCGAGCAGGGCCGCGTGGCCCAGGTTGCCCAGCGTGACAGACAGTATCCTCAGATCACCGAAGTCCTGAGCCATCTCCTGGGCGCGGCCGGAAATCGCTGTGGCCTGGGTCATGTTGCCGGCGTTGAGGTGCAAAGCACCCAGGTTCGTTAATGCATGGAGGACGTTGGCCCCGTCGCCGGCGGCCTCGGCCGCGGTCAGAACTTGCTCGGACAACTCGCGGGCAAGGTCTAGCCTGTGTTGATAAATAAGGGTCATCGCCAGGTCGAGCATGGCCCCGTGCAACCACCGCCCGCCTTCGCCCGGCCGGTAGCGCGCGATGGTCTCTCGCAGTAGCGCCTCGCTCTGTTCCAACTCGCCCAGGTTGGTGAGCGCGTTGCCCAGATTGTGCAGGCAAGCGGTGATCAGCCCCTCGTCGCCCAGGTCACGCGCCATTGCCAGCGCCTCGGTTGCCAGCGCATGGCCTGCGTCGAGCCGCAAGTTGCGGATGTTGACATAGCTCATCTCATTGAGCGTGCGCGCCTCCTGCCGGCGGTCGCCGCGCGCCCGCCAACCATCGCGGGCGTGGGCCAGCCGCTCCAGCGCCGCCGCGCTGCGACCCATCAACTCCAGCAACAGCGCCTTGCGCCGCCACAGGCCGTAGACGACCGGGTAGCCGGCGGACGGGTCCGGGTCGCCCCGTTCGATGTGGACTTCCAGCGCGGCCGCGGCCGCGGCAAACGACGTGACGCCCTCGGCCAGCAGGCCACTGAAGCGATAGAACGTTTCCAGCGGCCGGGCGGCGGCGGCGATGGCCTCGTGCCGGCCGCTTTCCGCCGACCAGACCCAGGCCTCGCGCACGTTAGCCAGGTTGCGGCGCAACAAGGCCAGGGCCGCCTTAGACTCCGGCCCGCCCAGCGCCGCGCCGCGCTCGGCCAGCAGGGCCAGATAGTGGCCGGCGTGGGCCTCGCGGGCGGCCGTTTCGGCCTCGGGCGACGCCGCCAGCCGCTCGGCGGCATACTGGCGCAGCAGTTCGTGTATTTCGAAGCGGCCGCCGTCGGACGACCGCAACAATGACTGATCGAGCAACTGGGCCAGCACCCGTGGCGCGGCGCGGCTGACCGCCTCGGCCGCGTCCAGCCGGAACGGCCCGCGCAGGACCGACAGCGCGGCCAGCGCCGCCGCCGCCGGCGGCGAGAGTTGCGCCCACATCCCGTCGAAGATGACGCGCATACTGCGCTGGCGCGGCGGCAGGTCGCGCAGGCTGGTCGTCAGGAAGTCGAGGTCGCGGCTGATCTGCGCGGCGATGGCCGGCGCGTCCATCAGCCGCACCCACGTCGCCGCCAGTTCGATGGCCAGGGGCATCCCGCCTACGGCGTGGCAGATGTCATCAATGGCCGCCCGCTCGGCCGGGTCGGGGTCGTAGCCGGGCCGGACGCGGGCCGCGGCGCTGATGAACAGCCGCGCCGTCACCTCCTCGTCCAGCCCGCCCAGCACAAACCGCTCCTCGGCGCGGATGTTCAGCGCCTCGCGCGAGGTGAGCAGCAGGCGCAGGCCCGGCGCTTCTTCCAGCAGGCGGACGACGAGATCAGTTCCCTCGATGAGGTGCTCAAAGTTGTCGAGCACCAGCAGCGTCGTCCGGGTTCTGAGGAAGGCGGCCAACTGATCGGCCGGCTCGGCCGCGCCGCTCAGGTTCAACCCCAGTACCCCGGCCAGCGCCGAGGGCAGCAGGTCGGCCGAGGCCGTGCGCGCCAATGACAGAAAATGGAGGCCGTCGGGATAGCCCGGTCGCTGGGCCAGCGCCTCGGCCGCGGCCACGGCCAGTCGCGTCTTGCCCATGCCGCCCGGCGCGACGATGGTGTAGAGACGTTGCGGCGGGTTGCTTCCCGCCGGAACGTCTCTACCGGCGGCGGTGGGGTCGGCCAGCAGGTCGGCCAGATGGGCAATCTCGGACGCGCGGCCGAAGAAGGGGGTGAATTGGGCCGGGAAATGGTAGAGGAGCGGACGGCCGACGGACACAGCCCCAACCAGTTGCCCGGCGCGGATCTGTTCGGCCAGGCCGGTGGTGGTCACGTCCGGCTCGACGCTCAGTTCCTCGGCCAGCAGCGTGCGGACGCGGTCGTAGTGGACCAATGCCGCCGCGCGCTCGCCTTGCAGGGCATAGAGGCGCATGGCCTGGCGGTGGGCCTCCTCGCGGTAGGGGTCGAGGGCCAGTTGGCGGTGGGCGAAGATCAGGCCGCGGCCATAGTCGCCCAGTTGCTCGAACGCTTCGGTCAGCCGGTGGAGGAGAGATAGTACCCGCTGCCCCAGCTCCTCGCGGCGCATCAATTCCCACTGCTCGAAGCCGGGCGCGTCGGCGATGGACAGCCCGGCCAGCAGCTCGCCGCCATAGAGCGCCGCCGCCTCGCCCAGTTGCGACAGGCAGGAGGGGCAGAGGTGCAGCAGCCGGTGGGGGTGCAGCTCGCACATCTCCAGCAGGGCCACGAAGTGGGCCACGTCCAGGTCGACGGCCGCGCCGTTGACCTGGACCGTCTCGCGGGTGACGCCGAAGAGGTCATCGCTGAGGGCGGGAGCGGCGGCATCGAGCGCCTCGCGCAGGCGGTGGAGGGCCAGGCGCAGGTTGGAGCGCGCCCCGGCGTCGTCCCGGTCGGGCCAGAGGAGCGCAGCCAGCGTGTCACGGCGGTGGGGACGATCGGTCTCTACCGCCAGATAGGCGAGCAAGGCGCGCGTCTTGTCAGTGGCAAAGTGAATGACGGACTGCTCGCTGACACTCGCCTGGAAGGTGCCGAGTAGCGTAAGCGTCAGGCGCGACATTGTTGCCGGGCACTATAGCATGAGTTGGGCCGCAATCGCAACGGGTAATAATTACCTGAAGACCTGACAGGTGGGCGGCCAGGCTCGCCACGGCGGAAACGAGAGTTGGGGCCGCCGGCCGAAAGACCGCTCATCACCGTTCGTTGAAACGTTCTTGAAACGCCGGCCCCGTATGCTGGCCTTAGATTGCGCGGTCAACTTAGCAGATTGGAGGTATCGGCAGTGAAAACAAAACGTTTCTGGAACTGGATGCCCGCGGCGCTGCTTCTGGCGGTGCTGTTGGCCCTATTCACGTCGATGGTCGCGGCGGCGCAAGACGCGCCTCCGCCCATCCCCACCGGGCCGGACGGGGCCGGAGCCTCGGCCGCGCCCATCGCCACCGACAACCACACGCCGGGCACGGCCCCTCTGCTCCAGTGCGGCAGCATAGCCAGCGACGCCATCGGCGCGTCCGGCGAGGTGGACTATTACCGGCTGGAGCTTGGCGCCGGCACGCCCATCGTCGTGACGATTACCAACGCCGGCGCGCCGCTCGATGCCGTACTGAATCTCTACGACGCCAACGGCACGACCTTCGTGACCGACCAGGACGACTTCCACGGCGCCAACCCTCGCCTCCACTATAACACGCGCTTCAACGACCCCGGCGGCTTTGGGGCCAAGTACTACGTGCGGGTGCATAGCTTCGACGGCGCGGGTAGCGCCAATTACACGTACCAGTTGTCCTGGCGCGGCATTCAGTACGTCAGCATGACCACGGCCGGCTCGGTTGGCGGTGTGAGCTACGAGCCGGGCGACATTCTGGCCCGGACCAACTGTGGGAGTTCCGACATTCGCTGGGAGATGTTCTTCGACGGCTCCGACGTGGGTTTCGACGGCAACGTCCGGGACTTCGCGGTGCTCAACGGCTCGCCGGCCGCCCCCTTCAGGCGGGGCGCGATCATTTTGAGCACGGGCAGTGCCGAACCGCTCCCCGACATCGGCACGCTCGCCCTGCAAGACCTGGCTCTGTTCCAGCCGACGGCCGTCGGTTCCACCACCACCGGAACCTACCACCGGTACTTCGACGGCTCCGACGTCGGGTACAACGTGTTCGCCGAGTCTATCGACAGCGTGGCGGTCCATCACGCTTCCAATACGCTGGTGCTGGGCACGGCGGGCAAGGCCAAGGTCAAGGGTGGCCTGATAGCCGCCGACGAAGACCTGCTCCAGTTCACGCCCCAGAAACTGGGCGCGGCCACCGCCGGCTCGTGGTCAATGTTCTTCGACGGCTCCGACGTTGGCCTGGGCACGGTTGACCTGGAAGGCGTTGACCTATTGGCGTCTTCGACCAGTCCGGACGGCATCCTGTTTGGCAACCTGGATCGGGACATCACCCTCAACGGCATCCTGTTCACGCCCAATAAGGTGGCCGGCTGTGGTAACGCCACGTTCGGGGCGAACACCGTCTGCACTTGGGGCCAATCGCACACGGCATGGCGGTTGGGAACCACCGGGATGACCGCGCTCGACGGCTATGACTACGGAACCCACATCTGGCCGGGCAACTTCGTCCCGACCGCCGCCGAAGCCGAGACTCAGGGGGCATCAAGTAAGTAAGCTGTGGCGACCGGCCTAACACTCTAGAAACCGGGTATTGGCGACCGAAGCAACCGGTGGCCAATACCTGGTTTCTAGTGCATCGCGCGGCTGACGGGCTACAATTCCACCAGTGGTCAAGCTCATCATCCAAATCCCCTGCTACAACGAAGCCGAGATACTGCCACGGGCGCTGGCCGACCTGCCGCGGGCCGTGGCGGGGATCGACTGCATCGAGACGCTGGTCATCGACGACGGCAGTGACGACGGCACGGCCGAGGTGGCCGCGGCCCACGGCGTCACCCACGTCATCCGCCACCCGCAAAACCTGGGGCTGGCCCGCGCCTTCCAAAGCGGCATCGACGCCTGTCTGCGGCTGGGGGCCGATGTCATCGTCCACACCGACGCCGACGGCCAGTACCCCGGCCGCTATATCCCCGACCTCGTCGCCCCGGTGCTGGCCGGGCGGGCCGATATGGTCATCGGCGACCGGCAGGTGGCGACAATCGACCACTTCTCGCCGCTCAAGAAGCGGATGCTGGCCCTGGGTAGCTGGATGGTGCGCAACGTCAGCGGCACGGAAGTGCCCGACGCCGTCAGCGGTTTCCGCGCCTACTCGCGCGAGGCGGCGCTGCGCTTCACCATCCTGACCCGCTACAGCTACACGCTGGAGACGATCATCCAGGCCGGCAAGCTGGGGCTGGGAGTGATGAGCATCCCGGTGACGACCAACCCGCCGACACGGCCGTCGCGCCTGCAACGCAGCATGTGGCATTTCATCAAGGCCCAGGCGGGGACGATCCTGCGCCTCTACGCCTTCTACGAGCCGCTGCGAACGTTTAGCTACATCGCCGCGCCCTTCCTGCTGGTTGGCACGGCGCTGTGGGTGCGCTTCGGCGTCAACACTCTGCTGGGCGAGAGCGGCGTCGGCCGCTTCGTGCAATCGCTGACGCTGGGCACGGGGCTGCTGATGGTCGGGGCGCTCATCATCCTGTTCGGCGTCCAGGCCGACATCAGCGGCAAGCACCGGCAGTTGACGCAGGAGGTGCTGTACCGGTTGAAGAAGATGGAGTTGAAAAGCGAAGGAACCAGAGATGACACGGATTTGACAGATTTGGGGCAACGGGATGGCTGAGCGATTCGGACGGAAAGCGCGGGCGGCCTTGTGGGTCGCGCTGCTATTGCTGGCCGCCTGCGCGGGAGGCGACATGAACACCATTGACGTGACGCTGGACAAGAGGGATGACAGCGCCACGGCGACGACCGAAGATGGCCGCGCCATCATCGACGTGACCAGCGTCAGCGGCATCGGCGGCCTGAACGCCACGGCCGGCGAGTGGCCGGCCGAGGTCGTCGTCCGCCTGCGGCTGCGCGGGCTGGAGGGGCTGGAGATTCGCTACGGCGACTTCATCATCACCACCGGCGTATCCAGTACCGGCGGCCCCGGGCCGGAGTTGACGCTGTCAGTGGTGCGGGCCGACGGCACGGTGCAAAGCGCGTCGCCCTCGGCCGACGTCTACTACCCGGAAGTCCGCGCCGTAACGCCCGACGGGACGACGGCTGTCGGGCCGCTGGCGACGGGCGAGCGGCCGGCGTTCCCGCTACCCGAGGGTAGCACGTTAGAGATCACCCTGCCGCCCCACTTCCATCGGGACGACCATCCGTCATTCACGCTGCAATGGATTGACTTCTACCGGTAAGACAGGGGCCAGGTTCCAGGGGCCAGGGAAGAGCGCTTTTCCCTAGCCCCTGGAACCTGGCCCCTGGAACCTTCTTTTGAGGTACAGCTATGTTCCTACTCGTGATGGTTCTAGACGACACCAGCCGCCTGAATGAAGTTCTTCACGCCTGGGACGAGGCGGGCGTGCCCGGCGTCACCATTCTGGAAAGCACCGGTCTGGCCCGCACGCTGGAGCGCCACAACGCCCGCGGCGCGTACGCCGGGTTCAGTCAGATGTTCGGGGCAGGGCGCATCGGCCACAACACCCTGTTCGCCGTCATCAACGACATCGACCGCGCCGCTGCCGTCGCCACCCGCATCGAAGCCATCCTGGGCGAGCTGAACAACCCCCACACCGGCATCCTGTTCGTTGTTCCCGTCCTGGCCGCCTGGGGTCTGGGCCGGGTTAAAGAGCCCACGGCTGACGAGGAGTAGAGGATGGTCTGGCTGCTCTTCCTGGTTAGCTCAGTTGTTGTTGTCCTGGCCGCCACCAAGCTGGCCGAATACGCCGACATCATCGCCGTCCGCACCAAGCTCGGCGGCCTGGTCGTCGGCACCATCTTCCTGGCCGGGGCGACTTCGCTGCCCGAATTGATCGCCTCGATCAGTGCCTTCAGCGCCGGCGTGCCCAACCTGGCCGCGGGCAACTTCTTCGGCAGCAACATGACCAACATCGCCCTGCTGGCGCTCGTCGATCTGTTCAACCGGCAAGCGCCCCTGTTGCGATCTGTGGCCGTCAGTCACTCGCTGACGGCCGCGCTGGCCACCCTGCTGATGCTCGTCGCCGTCCTGTCGCTGGTCGCGGGGCCAACGCCGGTCATTGGCTGGGTGGGCCTCGACAGCCTGCTCATCATCGCCCTCTACTTCATCGGCATCTGGGTCATGCAGCGCGAGACGCAGACGGACGGAGCAAGCAGCGCCGTCATGGAGCCGGGCGAGGGCTTTCCCACGCTGCGGCGGGGCGTGATCGGCTTCGTGTTGGCCGCGGCCGTTCTGATGGCCATCGTGCCCCAGCTGGTGCGGGCCAGCACCGGCATCGCCGAGATTACCGGGCTGGGAACGGGCTTCGTCGGCACGGCACTGCTGAGCCTGGTTACGTCGCTGCCGGAGCTGGTGGCCGTCATCGCCGCCGTGCGCCTTGGCTCGTTCGACCTGGCCGTCGGCAATCTACTCGGCTCGAACGTCTTCAACATGCTTGGCTTGGCCGTGGCCGATTTCTTCCTGCTCGACGGCGCGTTTCTCAACGTCATCGACCCCGGCTTCATCCTAGTGGGGTTACTGGGCATCCTGTTAACCAACATGGCCCTGATCGGCAACCTGGCCCGCGTCGAGCGCAAGTTCCTCTTCTTCGAACTGGATTCGCTGGCGATTCTCGTGGTCTATCTGGCCGGGCTGTTCTTGCTCTATCAGCGCGGCATCGGACTCTAAATCAATCAGGAATTACGAATTAGGAATTAGGAATTCAGAAAGGCAACTCTTCTTCATTCCTAATTCCTAATTACCTCCCCTGCCACCAATCATTCCTCGACCGCGGGTCCATGAGCGTGCCGGAGTCGCGGATGGCGATCTGGATTTCGCCGGCGGCGGCGACGCCGAACGCCTGATGGCCGCGCAGGGCGGGCAGACTGCCGCGCCCGGCGGCGTGGTTCTGGCGATAGAGGGCCAGCAGGTCGGGGTCGGTACAGACGCCGTCGATGTGGATGACGTAGCCGGGGAAATCGTCCTCGCGGCCGATGTGGAGGGTGATGTCCGTCTCGCCGGCGTACATCACCAGATACTCATAGTCGCCGCCGATGTCGTAGCCGGAGTCGGGGGTGTAGATCGTCTCGCCCCGCGCCGTGCCCATGCCCAGCACGGTGACGGCCCAGAGGGGTGTCGGGTCGGTCTGATAGGTGGTGGTGAAATCCGGTGTGCGCCAGTCGCCGAACAGGCCGGGGAACTGCGGCGCTTTGGGGTCGTGAACGGGGCCAAGCTCCACCAGCCGGCGCGCCTCATCCACGCGCCAATAGCCGCGGTAGCCCAGGTTCACAACGCGGTTCGTCTCCGGGTCAGAGGTCAGTGGTTCGCCGATGATACTGAGCGAGGCGTAGTTGGTGTTGGGCAGATCGCAGTTGAGCGGCGGCGGCGCGGGGTTGCCGGCGGCCACGGGCAGGAAGATGCGCCGGTTGGCGCGGGCGTCGGTGTCATCGGCCTGGGCCACGGCCGCACCGGCCAGAGCCAGCAGGAGCAGCAGCGCCGGGGCCAGCCGCCGCGCGGCGCGTCCAATGTGGAATCGAAAGGTACGCATGAGAGGTACTCCTCGAAGGATAGTTTCCTCCTGTCTGCGCTGCCTCTCCCTTGGGGAGAGGGAACCGGCCCTCTCGCCCTTTGGGGGAGGGTTGGGGACAGGGTCTCTATCTCGTGGCCCGAAGAACCCTCCCCTAACCCCTCCCACAGGAAGGGGGATCGGAGTTACTTGAGTCGCCAACGCGCCGGAGTATAATCCACCGACTGGCGAGGTAAAGGGCTATGAAGCAGACGCTCATCCACGACGACCGGCTCAGACAGCAGATCGATTTCCTGATCGAGATCGACCGGCTGAAGCACGTCCTGCGCCGCGCCTATCTGCCGGGCACGGACCGCAACGAGAACACGGCCGAACACAGTTGGCATCTGGCCGTGGCCGCGCTGGTGCTGGCCGAGTACGCCGCCGAACCGGTCGACCTGGCCCGCGTCGTGCGCATGGCCCTCGTCCACGACATCGTCGAGATCGACGCCGGCGACACCTTCTTCTTCGACGCCGCCGGCGGGCTGGACAAGGTCGAGCGCGAGCAACTGGCCGCCGCGCGCCTCTTCGGCCTCTTGCCGGCCGACCAGGCGGCCGACTTCCGCGCCGCCTGGGACGAGTTCGAACACCGCCAGACGCCCGAAGCTCGCTTCGCCTCGGCCCTCGACCGCTTCATGCCCGTCATCCACAACTATCTGACCGAGGGCCGCGCCTGGCGACAGAACAACGTACGGCCGGAGCAGGTGCTGGCCATGACCGAGCGCATCGACCCCGGCGCGCCGGCCATCGCCACCGCGGCCCGCGCCCTGGTGGCCGACGCCGCCGCCGCCGGCTACTTCGACGCCGCTCCGGAGACCGCCCATGCCCCTTAAGCCCGCCATCGCCCAGGTCATCAACGGCCGCGACCTGTCCTTTGCCGAGGCCGCGGCGGCCATGGACGCCATCATGGACGGCGCGGCCTCGCCGGCCCAGATCGGTAGCTATCTGACCGCCCTACGCATGAAAGGCGAGACGGCCGACGAGATCGCCGGCAGCGCCCACTCCATGCGTCGCCACGTCGTGGCCGTCACGGTTGATGATGGCCAACCGCTGATCGACACCTGTGGCACGGGCGGCGACGGCAAGCACACCTTCAACATCTCCACCACGGCCGCCTTTGTCGTCGCCGGGGCAGGGCGGCGGGTGGCCAAGCACGGCAACCGCGCCGCCAGCAGCCGCAGCGGCTCGGCCGATCTGCTGCTGGCCCTGGGCGGCAACCTCGACCTGACCGCGCCGCAGGTGGCTGAGTGCATCGCCGACGTGGGCATCGGCTTCCTCTATGCCGTCCACCACCACCCGGCCATGCGCCACGCCATCGGCCCGCGGCGCGAGATCGGCCAGCGGACCATCTTCAACCTGCTCGGCCCGCTGACCAACCCGGCCGGGGCTACCCACCAGCTCATGGGCGTCTATGACCCGGCGCTGACGGCGACGCTGGCCGAGGTGCTGCGGGCGCTGGGCAGCCGGGCGGCCTACGTCGTCCACGGCGCGGGCGGGCTAGACGAGCTATCGACGACCGGCGTCAATCGCGTCAGCGCCCTGCGCGACGGCGCGGTGACGGCATTCGACTTTGACCCGGCGACGGTCGGCCTGCCGCGGGCGGCGCTCGACGACCTGCTGGGCGGCACACCGGAGGAGAACGCGGCCATCAGCCGGAGCGTGCTGAGTGGCGACGACCGCGGCCCGCGGCGCGACGTGGTGCTGCTCAACGCCGCCGCCGCCCTCAGCCTGGAGACGGGCGACTGGGCCGGCGGGCTGGCGGCGGCGGCGGCGGCCGTCGACGGCGGCGCGGCCCTGGCCACGCTCGACAACTGGATCGCCATGACCAACAGCTTTCGCGCCGCCTAGAGCGCCCGCCTTAAGCGCCCGCCTTAAGCGCCCGCCTTAAGCGCCCATGCCCCTGGCCCCGCCCACCTATCTGCGGTTGACCGCGCCGCCGTTTGACGGGGCTTACGTCTGCGTCCGCGAGCACCGCCCGGCGCGCCCATTGGGGCACACCGCCGGGCCGCTAGTGCTGCTGACCTTTCACCCCGGCTTCATCGCCGGTTCCCAGGGCCAGTGGGACTACTTCGCCCGCGTCTCGGCGCGGCTGTTCCGGGAGATCGGCGCCGGCTACCGGCTGCGCGTCTTCACCGTCAACCACCCCGGCTACGACCACCCGCCCGGCGCGGCCATCGACCGCTTCCGTCTAGAGCCATACAGCATCCGCCGCCAGCCGGAGGCGATGCGGGCGGCCATGCGCTGGCTGCTGGACGGGCCGCTGGCCGGGGAGGACGACGTTGTGTGGGTCGCCTATGGCCACTCGATGGGCGGGCTGGCCCTCAGCCAGTGCCAGACGGAGGCGCTGGTGGCGGAGATGGCCGCGGCGGGCCGGCGGCTGCGCCCGGCGCGCATCCTGTCCGCGCCGGCATTTTGCCTGCGGCCCCAGGCGCGAGCGATCATCGGTCAGCTCGACGCGCTGCACGTCCTGAAGCTGACCGTCGGCCGCCTGCCGCTCTATGCGCCGGTGGCCACCGGCCTCTATCGCTCCTTCGCGCCGCTGTTCTACCGGCTCAGCGCGGCGCAGTTCTCCATCGGCGGGCTGGGCGGCTTCACCGGCTTCCGGCGGCTGAACCCGTTTGTGCTGCTGGAGCAGGGGCGGGAACTGCTGCGGCTGGAGGCGGCCGACGTGTGTGGGCCGGACACCCTGGCCGGTGCCCACGTCATCCTGGGGCGGCAAGACGGCATGGTCGACTGCGCCGCCACGCAAGCCCACATCGACGCCGCCCGCCGCCAGGGCCATCGCGTTGAAGCCTACAACGTCGACAGCAGCCACCTGCTGGAACTGGACGCGCCCGACGTGGCGGCCGGGATCGTGCGACGGGTCATCGACGAAGCGACAGCGTAGCGCGATTCTCGCGAATCGCGCGATTCGGGAGAATCGCGTTACGCTGTGTTATACTGGGGACGCGGGCAGATTTAATCCTGCCTTACACGACGGAGACATATGGTCCTACCAACCATTCAAGCGCCAACACCCGTTCGCCCTTGGCCGGAGCAAGGCCAATGGACCTATGACGACTGGCTACGTCTGCCGGACGACACCTATCGCTATGAGATCATCGAAGGGGAGTTATTCGTGAGTCCGCCGCCCAGTATCCAGCATCAGATCGCTGTTTCCAGCCTTCTGTCAACGATGTATCTGTACGCCAAGGAAAACGATTTGGGCCTGGTATTGACCGCGCCTATCGGCGTTCGATTGCCGGGGAAAGAGATAATTGTACAGCCCGATCTGCTCTTCATCGGCCGCGAGCGTTTGGAGCTTGTCAAAGATGATGTGATCGACGGCGCACCCGATCTTGTGGTCGAGATTCTCTCGCCCAGCAACTGGGTCTTCGACCGCACTCGCAAGCAAAAAGCCTACGAGCAAGCCGGCGTGCGCGAATACTGGATCGTGGACTACCGCGCGCGGACGGTGGACGTGCTGGTGCTGGAAGGCCGCGAATACGTCCAGCGCGGCCAATACAGCGAAGGCGACGTCGCCCCGTCCGAAGCCCTGCCCGGCTTCGCCATTCCCGTGGCCGACATCTTTGCGCGCTAAGCGCCGACTCCAGACCACGAACGACCAACGACCAACGACTATCGACCGGCAACTGACAACTGACCTACTGAATACTGCTTACTGCCAACTGCCCATGAGCGTCACCAACCTCGCCAAACGTCGCGGCGAAATCCTCGACGAGATCATGACCCACCACCGCGAGCGGCTGCCGCGGCTGATGGCCGAAATGCCCCTGGCCGATCTGCGGGCCATGGCCGCCGTGGCCGCGCCGCCGCGCGACTTCCTGGCCGCCGTGCGCGCCCCCGGCGTGTCGCTCATCGCCGAGTGCAAGAAGGCCTCGCCCAGCAAAGGGCTGATCGTGCGCGACTATGACCCGGTGCGGCTGGCCCGCTCCTACGAAAAGGCCGGCGCGCGGGCCATCTCCGTGCTGACCGACACGCGCCACTTCCAGGGCACGCTGGAGCATTTGCGCGACGTGCGCGCGGCGGTGCGCCTGCCGGTGCTGCGCAAGGACTTCCCCTTCCACCCCTATCACCTCTACGAGGCCCGCGTGGCCGGGGCCGACGCCGTGCTGCTCATCGCCGCCGTGCTGGGCGACGGCGACCTGGCCGACCTGCTGGCGCTGGCGCGGCGGCTGGGCATGGCGGCGCTGGTCGAAGTCCACGACGAGGCGGAGCTGGCCCGCGTGCTGCCGCTGCGGCCGGCGATCGTCGGCGTCAACAACCGCAACTTGCAGACGTTCGAGGTCGATTTCACCACGACGGCGCGGTTGCGCGCCCTCATCCCGCCGGAGATCGCCGTGGTAGGCGAGAGCGGGCTGAGCACGCCCGACGACGTGCGAGCCATGCGCGAGGCGGGGGTGGACGCGGTGCTGGTGGGCGAGGCGCTGGCCCGTAGCAAGGAAGTCGTCGCCACGACGCGGGCCTTCGTCGCCGCGGGAAAAGAGTAAGAACTTCACGCAAAGATCGCTAAGGGCGCAAAGGACGCAAAAAGAACTCTTCTTGGCGAGCTTTGCGCCCTTAGCGATCTTTGCGTGAGGTCTTTTTGTCCCAGCCTATGGCAAGTCGAGCGTCTGGCCCGGTTCCAGGAGGCGGACGCGCGTGGCCGGGGCCATGTGGGCGGCGTAGTCGGCGAAGGCGCGCGGCGGGCGGTGGAGCAGGCGCGGCAGGAAGGCGCGCAGGCCCACCGGGAAGTAGGTTCCCCAATGGATGGGCACGGCCAGCGAGGGCTGCAAGATGTCCAGCGCCTGCGCGGCGCGAAATGGGTCGAGATGCCCCACGCCCAGCGTCGGCCCCCAGCCCCAGACCGGCAGCAGGGCCACGTCGAGCTTCTCGCCGATGGACGCCATGCCCTGAAACAGGTCGGTATCGCCGGCGAAGTAGACGTGGCGGCGGGCATGGACGACGTAGCCCAGGGCGCGCGTGCGCGGGCGGCCGGGTATGCGGCGGTCGGGGTGGTTGGCCGGCGTGGCCTCGATGTCGATGCCCTTCAGCGTGAAGACCTCGCCCGCGTCCATCTCCTCGACCGGGCCGAAGCCGTGGCGCGTCAGGAAGCCGGCCGCGCCGCGGGGCGCCAGCAACTGCCGGCCCGCCGCCAGCCGGCGCAACGACGGCAGATGCAGGTGATCGACGTGCAGATGGGAGATGAGGATAGCGTCTACGTCCCAGCCGGTCATGTCCGGCGGCGGCGACGTGCGCGCCAGATGGCCGACGCGCGCCGTCAGCAGCGGGTCCGTCAGCAAGCGCACCCCGTCGAGTTCGAGCAACAGGGTCGCGTGGCCGACGTAGGTAATGCGATCCATTACTGGGGATTATGCCGGGTATGGCCGCCGGCGCAATGGGACGGGCAGTGGCCGGCGGCCGGCAACAAAAAACCTGGCAAATCACTTCGCCAGGCTTTTCTTTGCGACCGAATTCACCCCGCATGCAGTCATTTCCCCAAGACTGCACACTACAAATGTATCAAATGCCCCGCGGAGCGACATCGGCTATTAGTTGAGGTTTTCTACGTAATTACACGTATGAGTAAGCCGGGGGAAACCCTGAGCGATTCGTCCTGTGGCACAGGGCCAGAGGTTGTCAGAGACAATCGAAGGATAACCGTTTCGATCGGCCTTGTCCAGTGTTCTATTCGCTAGTAGGGGCGCGACCAGAGGCAGAGTGGTATTGTTGTGGTCGCCGTGGCCGGCCGGTCGGCATGCCCAAGCTATGGTAGCAAGCCAATCACAGCGCACAGAAGCGAGAAGAAACAAGGAGAAACAGGAGTCACATGAGCAAGACCAAAGTCGCCATTGTCACCGATAGCGTGGCTAATCTGACCCCAGAGACGATTGCCGAACACAACATCTACGTCATCCCGCAGATCCTGAACTGGGAGGGCCAGAGCCTGCTCGACCAGATCGACATCACGACGACCGAGTTCTACGCCCGGCTGCCGCA
>CXWK01074091.1_pt1 | contig 16767 bp, 19 predicted proteins | sample 590851 | NCBI WGS metagenome assembly CXWK01 (sample SAMEA3498364, study PRJEB10139) | wastewater metagenome | biome: wastewater treatment plant; material: activated sludge | place: Denmark | collected 2014-08-01 | reverse complement strand
TTGGTCAGGTTGGCGTTGGTCAGGTTGGCCCCGGTCAGGTTGGCCCATCTCAGGTAGGCGTCGGTCAGGTCGGCCCCGGGAAAATCCCGTTGCCCTGCTGCGTAGGCGGACAGTAGTACGGCTGCTCTGTTCATCTTCCTTCTCCCTTTACGTGATAGTCTTTCGGTTGCGAATCTTGACGATGTTTTCTCGGTGCAGGTAGTTGTGTCCATCCTGCCCAGCTTTGGTGTGTTCTCTATGCACCCCCTTCATATTGCAGATGGGAACGAGGATGTTCCCGGCCAGATAGTGACGCTCTGATACCCACGTGTACCTGTCATTCACGTCAAGCACCTGGATGATGCGTGCTTCGCTCATCCAGGCGTGGATGTTGGCGGGTGGCAGGTCTGGTTCGTCTTGCTCCAAGAGGGGCAGACCTTCGCCGTCTGCATCCATCAGCACGGCTTGACGGCGGGGGATGTAGATGTATTCCATTACTCCTCCTTCTCTGCCCCAATCATCCGCATGAAAAACTGTGCGGCCTGGGAGTTAGGGCCATCGTGTTTGTGTGCGATAGCTGTAACCATTGCAGAGTCTAGGCTGTTCGCACCCAGTCCGATAGCCTTACCGTCGATGAAGATGGAGAAGAACGTTTCGCTTTGTCTTTGGTACTCGACAAAGGTGTACTCTCCGAGCGACGTAATGTTTTGCACTGGGCCGAGCCAGTATCCCCGTGGGTTGGCTTTCACTTCTTCGATGTTCATCATCCTCTCCCTTCCAGCTTGTCATTGGCTGCTTTGTTTGCCGCTCTGAGGGCGGCGTCTGCTTCTTCGGATGCTTCCCGTGCTGCTCTCTCTGCTGCTTTGGCCTGCTCCTCGAGTGCCTTGCGTGTTTCGTCGTCCATTGTTCAATCTCCCTTGTGTGGTGTGTGGTGGGGGAGAACCGCTCCCCCTTCGGTGTGTGTGCTATGCCTTGTGTGTCAGCTTGAATAGGACTTCGTGAAGCTCTGCGGCCAGTTGCGGGTTGTAGCGTTCGTACAACTCCGCTTTGTGTTGGAGCCGTTCAATGTCCAGCGGGCGGTCAGTGTCACGACGGTACTGCCATTCTCCTGCATTGCACCGCTCTGCTACTTCTGCCCGGTCATCCCCTTCTGTGGGGAAAATTTCAGGGTGTTCCATGTAGACAATACTCCAACTGCTATCCTCCTCGAAGGCATAGCCGTCTTGCCATCGGCCAGGGTAGGCATACCATCGGGCAGGTGCAGATAGATTCTCCTCTGCCCATTCCTTAGAGCAGAGTATCCCCCCATGTCCGGCAGTGCTGACATCGTATACATGGCCGGGTACTAGGGTCTTGGTGTGCTGTGCGTATCCCCAGGGTGTGTTCATTGTTTGCTCTCCTCTGTCTTTGCTTGTGTGTTCGGTTCGTCTGTCAGTGCTACGGTGTAGGTTCCGCCTGGAAAATTCACCCATACCAGCTTGCCATCTGGCGAATAGTCCAGAACTACGGCTGTCCCTTTGCTCTGCAATTCGGCCAGGTATTTCTTGCTGATGTGTATCATCGGGTTGTCATCCTCTCTGCTGCTATCTCCGCATCTCGCAATGTCCAGTTTTGTGCTATGCTTGTACGAACACGTAGCCGGTCTTTGTTTCCCCGCTGACGAGATTGGCGGTAGACCACCCCATCTTTTCAGACAGTGCAATAGCGGCGGCCTTGTGTACGTCTACGCCTGATAGTTCGTAGGGGTAGGGGATGGTGATGCGGTTGCCGTTGCAAGTGGCAACGATGCGAGAACCACGATTGTTTGTCGGTCCCAAGTATTTTGTCTCGATAGCTGCGAACATGATTTGTTTCTCCCCTTGTGTGTGTGGGGGGATTGCTCCCCCCTCGGTTGACTGTGCTATGCTTTCGCTTCCATCCCAGCTAAGAAAGCCTGCGCCTGGTTGTAGACTTCCCGCTTGGGCAGGTATCCGTGAGTGATGCACCGAATACCCCCGCCATCGCTGACAATCTGCTGTAACTGCCATCCACCGTATGCCCCGCTCAGTGTGTAAGCGCCGACGTTCCATTTGAAGTTGCTTGTCACTTTCACCCCCTCATCGGTCTGGGTGTGTACCGGTGTGCGGGTTACTTCCCCATTGGGGAAGCCTGCTATCCGGTTGATGCGTGCGACGACTGATAAAAGGTCTTTCATCGTGATTCGGTTGCTCATGGTCTATCTCCCTTGTGTGTGGTGGGGGATTGCTCCCCCGTGTGCTGAGGCTCTTGTCAATCCCTCTTGCCTCTGATATGATTCTAGCATGGATTCGGGCAGGTGCCAACCCCTTTTCGACCCTATTTTCAACGAGTTTTGTAGATGCGTTTCGCATAGGACTATTTTGAGTTTACAAAAGGACTAACGGAAAATGACTGACGATGAACTTTCTTCTCTGCTGGCAAAGCTGACTCCGAAACAGTATGCGTTTGTGGTGGAGTACGCCAAGTTAGATTTTGCTTACGGGAAGGCAGCGGAGGCACTGAGGAACACCGGCCAGGCAGACGACCACACCAACCCACTGAGCGTCCACATTGCCACCCATCGGATGTTAACGAACGATACCGTGAAGGCGGCGATAGCTTCATTATCACGTTCTCGGCTCCCTTCCCCAGAACAAATCATCCGTCGCCGTGCCCAGATTGCGTACTCAGATATAGCCGATGTCCTCGATGACAATGGCAAGATTGACGTAGGCAAAGCGATAGCAAATGGTAATACTCACGTAATCCGCAGCGTCAAGCAAAGACCGACGAAAGCTGGAATGGAAGTTAGCATAGAACTGCATGACCCCCAGCCCTCACTGAAGGCACTAGAGGCGGTGCATGGCCTGGACAAGCAGCGGATAGAGGTGGATGCAGGCGACAAGCTCGCTGCTTTACTGGCTGGGATGGTGGCACCGTGGGCCAAGCCAGCAGCAGAGCCTGGGGCAGAGCCTGGGGCAGAAGGCGAGTAGTTGGTATGTGACTATGCGGTCACTCGGTATAACTTGTATTATACCGAACATGGAAGGCATGGCGCAGGGTGTAGAGCGTGGGCGGCGCAGGGACTGGGCAGGTCGGCCCGGCTGGGCGGAGAGCGGCGGGGGATGGGTAGGGATGGAGTGTGGGTGTAGGGTATATTCTAGGCCAGCCAACGGCGTCTGAGGTGATGATGGTTAGAGGCGGTAATGACAGGGGTAGTATCGGGATTTGTGATAGGTTTGGTATGTGCGTCTACCCACCCAAATTCCGGGAACCCCTCTCCAAAACAATTCCAGGAGGAAGTGATGATAGGTCTGAGAAGTGATAGGGGTGAAAGGGCGACAACAGTAGGACGAGAGATGAGAATATCTTCCGGCATGACCGAGGCGCTGGATAGGTGCTGCGAGGAAGCGCAGAAGTTAGATGCGCTGGTAGCGGTACTCAATGACAAGCTGTGTCTTGTGCTTGTGCCGGAGGAAGCAAATAGAGAGAACATGGTGATGGAATCTCACCTTGAAGAGAGCCGAGGGTACAGTGCGATAACCAAGCGTATTGACGAGATTGGTGGAATGATAGGTGTGATTGCGGCAAGAATCTCCGACTTGGAGCAACGGATAGACTTGTAGAAAACAATTTCCAAAGGAGCGAGTGAATGTCAGAATCAGCAGAGATAACCGTGTACCGTGACATGAAGGCATTGTTGGCGAAGATGCGAGAGGAGAAGCCAGCAGAGCGCAGTGAGGAGTCTCGTCGGTGGGCGGTAGCGATTACCGAGATGGAGAAGGCTGTAGCCTACTTCTACACCTACGTATGGGTTATTGCGATGCTTGGGGACAAAGACACGCCCTAATTCTCCAACACAATCCCCTGTGTGTTTCGTAAGTGTTGGTTGACGGTGAATCTTACGGTGTGGGGTAAAGGCAGCGGAATTGCGGGGTTTTGCCCCAAAGTGTTCGCATAGGTATCGAATGGGGGTGTAAGGTAATGAAGCGACGGGTGAAGGGGGAGATAGAGTTGGTGCGGGTGGACGACAATCCCCGGCAACTGCGGGTAGTGCGACAGATGGAGGTGTCGGGGCCGGAGTCGTGGGAGTTACCGGCGAGAGTGCCGTCATCTACCAGTGCCCATGTAGAGGGGAGCTACACAGATAGAGCGAAGGGGTTTTCTATTTCGACGTGGCAGTTGTCTACGGTGACTGGTCTCGGCGTGTGGGTGGTGTCGGGGCTGGGGGGAACGGCGATGCTTTCGTTGACGGGCATAGCGTTCCTGGTGGGTGCGTTTTCAATGGTGTGGCTGGTAGCATTTGTAGTGCATACCTTTGTGTCGGCTGAGGGGACGGAGCTATTCAGAGCAGCGGGTGAGTATCGTTTGCTGCGGGAGGAGCAGAAGGAGAGACACCGGCGCTACAGGGAGATGAGGGGGGAGTAGATGCTGATTGAGTTTATGGAGAGGAAGCAGGGGATAGCGGCTATGGCGTTACAAGGGGGAAGGCAGAGGGCGGCGAATGTAGCGACGGAGCTATCCAGACGAGGACGGATGAAAGCGTCGGCGGAACTGTGCAATGAGGCTGTGGGTACGCTGATACGGCTGGCCTATCAGGGCGACACGAACGGGATTCCTGTCAACATTGACCCGGAGACAGGGCGCATCCTGGTTCCTGTGCCGTGGGGGGAGGCAGGGCATCGGCGGTATGGATTGCGCTCTACCGAGCAGCGGGCGTTGCGGGCCTATATGCGGGACTTGCAGGACTACGAGCCAGCGGGTGCACCGGTCTTCACGTATGATGGGCCGGGGCGTAGCTGGTATCTGAATATCTGGGACTATCCCAACGGGCCAGGGGCTTTGGCCTACTGGCAGAAGTGGGGCTTGACAGAGAAGGGCTACCGGGAACGGCTACGGTAGAAGGTACGGTGAGAAGTACGGTGTGCGGTGCGTTTAGGTACGGTGATAGGAGAGGAAAAGGGAAATGGGATACGTGATGGAAGAAGGACGGGAAGCTGCGGAGCCTGTGAAGCAGGAGTACTGGTGGAATGGGCAAGAATGGGTGAGCAGAGAAGGACGGGTGAGTAAGTCAGAAGAAATGGGCGAGACAGCCAGTCAGATAGTGACTGCCCCGAAGAAGTCTGTGTACGTGTGGATAAAGAATGACGTGCGGTATCCAACGAGACTGGCGAGACATCTTGGGAGAGAGGACTTGGAGATAGTGGGGCCGGGGTGGGTTTTGTCTGAACAATGGCGAGGGAGAGTGTTGACTGGTTTTGTAGTTGACCATGCCATGTATGACCACTATGCGCCTGGGAATCGGATTTGGCCTGCAATTGACGGGGCGAGAAGTCGAGTTGTTAGAGAGTTAGCCAGTGGATGATAGCTGGGCGCAGTACGATGAATTTCAGCGGCAGTTGTTCGGGCTGGTGGGGTATGAACCATCACCCGAACAATCTGTCTTTCATCGGGACAGGCATTTGATACGCCAGGTCATCGGTGGGGAGCGAGGGGGGAAGTCGTATTCATCGGGGATGGAAGGATTGAGCCGTGCGCCCTTCACGGTGGATGGAAAGCCAGGAGCGTACTGGATAGTAGGGCCGGACTATAATCAGGCGAGGCCGGAATTTCAGTACATTTTGGATGGATACCGGATGCTAGGCAGGGAGCCAGTCCGGGTGAGCCAGCCGCAGAACAATGCGTCTCCGTGGGTGATGGAGATGAAGGACGGCACGACCTGGGAGACACGCAGCAGCAACGATGTACGGAAATTAGCCTCTTTCGCCGTGGATGGGGTGGTGATGGCAGAGGCGGCGCAGCAGGGGTACGATGTATTCCTGAAACTAAATGGCCGTCTGGCCGAGCGGCGGGCGTGGATGGTGATGAGCGGCACGCTGGAAACTGGGCTGACGTGGTACTCCGACTGCTTTACCAGATGGCAGGGGCCGAATCGGGAGAATGCACGTAGCTTCTCACTACCCACATGGAGCAACCGCACAATCTTTCCGGGGGGCAGGGATGACCCAGCAATCAAACGTCTGGAAGCCACCTTTCCGCCTGACCTGTTCATGGAGAGGTTCGGCGCTGTACCCTGCAAACCCTTTGGGCTGGTCTTCAAGGAGTTTGACTTCACCACCCATGTAGAAGACCTGGAAGAAATGGACTTGCCCGTGGAGTTGGCCGTTGACCCAGGCTACACCGGGGCGTATGCGGTGCTGGCAATCCAGCAGGCGGGTGGGCTGGTGCGGGTGATAGATGAAGTGTACGCCAGATACGGCATTGCCCAGGACGTGATAGCCGAGTGCAAGCTCCGCCCCTGGTGGGACGCTGTACCGAAAAGTGGGATGGGCAAGAGCGCAGGCGTGATTGACATAGCTGGCAAGCAGCATCAGGGTATGGAGAGCCACACGGAAATCTGGCAGAAGGAAGCAGGCGTCACGCTACGGGCGCAGCCAGTATCCATCGAAGACGGTATCCTTGTCGTGCGAACCCTGCTAAAGAACCCGAACGATGGCAGACCCCGTATTGTCTTTTCCTCTGGACTGTCATCCCTGAAAGACCACGAAGGACACCCGCTTGGCATCCTGGGTGAGTTTGGAATGTACCGCTACCCAGAACGCACAGCATTACAGGCAGTCAACGACAGACCCATTGACAAGTACAACCATGCTTTGAAAGCCCTGGGCTACTGGGAGTACGACAAGCATGGCCCGGTCATGGGCCGCAAGGTAGTCAACCAACGCAAACAAAGGAATTACTGGCGATGAACAATAGCATATCGGAAGTAAACGTAAGAATTGATACCGTCGTGTACAAGGACGGCGAATTTGTAGCAGGCGACAACTCTCCCATCGAGGAGGAGTTTCACTTCACCCTTCCGGCTACCCACCTTTCGGATTATGCCATTGACAAGATTCTGGATGTAGTGCGGAAACACTTGCAATCCATCGGCGTAGCACTAGACAAATAGACCGTTTGTGCTACAGTAATTTGTAAAATGTGGGGCATGAGGAAACGAGGAAGCTATGAGCCTGGAAGTCGAAGATATTTTGGAGCGAGTAGAGCGGACAGAAGGCGACCGTGCTGCCTACTATGAACTGGCCGAGCAGTGGGAAAAGATGTGGATGCTGCAAGCCTTCAAGGAAACGCCAGAAGCGGCGCTCAAAGAAGGACGGGAGCAGCTTGTATTCCCTGACCCCTACAACGTGGTGAACCTTGCCCTGCGCCTCCTCTCCAACCAGCCGACAATCGAAGTGCCAAGTGAATCTGTAACCGACGAGAAGGACGACAATGCCGAGGCACGGCAGAAGTTTTTGGCGGGCCTATGGCATAGAAGCAACCGAGAGCAGCGGCGCAATGTTATCAAAGATGCAGCGTGGTACGGCGCTGTACGTGGGCGGTTCGTGTTCGATGTACGCTGGATTCGTGACCAACTACCCAAACGTCAGCAAAAGAAACGACTGCCCATTCTGGTACGTGCGCTTGACCCGCTGACCGTGGGCTTCAAGTATGGGCCTCTTGGCCCCATGTGGTGTTACCACAAGTACGAATCAGAGCGCATCGAAGCCTTGCAGAAGTGGCCGGAACTGGACTTGCCAGACCGAAGGCCACAGTACGGCTCTGCCGCCGAGGATGTCATACTCGATGTGATTGACTACTGGTGGATAGACCAAAAAACCGGCGACGTATGGAACGCTGTACTGGTAGACGACCAGTTTGCTATTTCTCCGAACAAGACCCCGTATCCCGACCTTCCCATGTTGGAAGGTTTTTGTGATTCTGCCCCTACGATGGATGAGACAAGCCGTGGTCTGTCCATCCTCCATGCGCTCAACGGCAACTGGCAGTACAAGTGCAAGCTGGGCAGTCAGATTGCCTCTGGTATGCTGTGGTACTTCTGGCCCTTTGTCACAGTGGAGAATGAGTTGGGCATGGAAGTGCCTGACTTTGAAGTGAAGCCGGGTGTTACCCAGCACGTTCCACGGGGAACAAAAGTATCGTTTATTATGCCGGAGCCAAACATCCCCCTGGCGCAATCCCTGATGGGGATGCTGGATACAGCCAACCAACAGTCAACATTTCCCGGCGTGATGTACGGGGAAGGACAGGGGCAGATGCAGTCCGGGTATGGGGTGTCTTTGCTGGCAGATGCAGCGAAGGGACGTATCAACGGGCTGCGAGAGAGTATGGAGTGGGCAGTCACCACCGTCAACGAGATTGCCCTGGCATTGGTAGAAGAATTTGCGGGGAAGGAAGGCGTAGCCATCTACGGCTACGACGAGGGCCGGGACGGCCTGGTGGAAGTGAAGGTCACCCCCGAGAATATCAACGGCTACCATGAGAACTACGTGCGCCTGACCACCAACCTGCCACAAGACGATATGCAGAAACTCATATCCTCTATGCGTATGGTGCAGGATGGTCTCATCAGCAAGCGCACCTGGCGTACCCGCTTCGCTGGAATCACATTGCCCAGCGACGAGGAGCAGCGTATTCAGGTGGAGATGGTGCTGGCTTCTGATGAGTTGAAGCAGATGGGCCTAGACCATGTGATGACCAACTACTTTGGGGCTGGATGGCGCAAGCAGTTGGGCATGGAACCACCGCCACCCCCGCCCCAGCAGCAGGGACTTCCCCCTGGCCCGCCTCCTGGGATGATGCCACCCCCGCAGGGTGGGCCACCGATGATGCCACCAGGAATGGGGCCGCCACCGGGAATGTTGCCCCCTGGCCCACCCCCCATGATGCCACCAGGAATGGGGCCACAGGGGATGCAGCCACCGAGTATGATGCCAGGGGGAATGGCGGGGATGCCCGCACTACCACCTGACGTACAGGCGCAGTTTACCCCAGAAGGATTGGGGATGCCACCAAACCCGGCGATGTTCGATGCGATGATGGGTGTACCACCCGGACAGGGAGTCAGTGATGATGAACTCCGACGTGCGGCGGCGGGCTTGCCAGCTTAGAATAGATGGTAGGTATGGGTGCGAATTTCTGATAGTTGCCATTGTCCGGCAGGCTGTACTAGATGGGGACTGGCACTACATAGAGGAGTTTGGTATCCACCTGTGCGAGAGTATCGGGATTGACCCTTCTCTCTTTCGACAGAAAATAGAGGAAAAACGTGGCAGAGCAATGTAACACCTGTACCTTTTGGGATGGCGGGCCGGGTGGCCCGGTGGAAATGGCAGAGATGGGCCTGTGCAGTCGCCTGAGTGGAGAAGGCACAGACAAAGCGTTTACCGTGGACAACGGCGACTTCATGTGCGCCGGTGACTTCTATTGTTCGGAGTACCAACCAGATGAACAACAATCCCTGGACGCAGGCAACGAAGCAGGCTTTGGCAATCAAACGTTCGGCGCTGGACGAAGTGGCGGGGCAAGTGGCGGGCCGGGTGAGCGACCAAGACCAAGCGGCACGCTACCTGCATTTTAGGCAGAACCCCCAAGACCTGATTGCATGGTCAGCAAAGTACAACGGCGCAGAACGGGCATTACCGGAAGCGACTAGATATTTGTCAGAGATGAGGCGGCGTTATGGCGACAGCTAGTGTGTACCGACCTATCGGCAATCCTGACCGGCAGCAACAGGACTTGCGTGCGTGGCAACCGCCACAGCAAACTTCGCTGATGCAGTCACGACCTGCGACGAACAAAAGCCCCTATGCAACGGGCGCTACGATGAGTACGCAGGGGCTAACGTCTCCTGGTCAGTATCAGGGTGGACAGGCTGTGCAGGGCGTCCCTTCACGCCCTCCTGCACAGCGGCCACCGGGCAACCCACAGTTGAACTCGCCGGGTAATCCGTATGGGAACCAGCAGACAACGGGTGTGGGCGGTGGAACCATTCAGCAAGGGCAGAGCCAGGGGTATGGTAGCAATTTCCAGTACCCGACCGTGCAGCCTGGGCAGTCTCCCTACTCCCAGCCTACCTACAACACTGGCTCTAGCGGCGGCGGTGGTTATGGTATCAACCCCAACCCCAACGGTGGAGCGGTAGGACTGCCGGGCAGCAACAGCGGGCCGGGGCAGTGGGTTCCCAACCCACCAAGCCCAGGGCAAGGGGGTGGGGGGACGCAGGTAACACAGGGTACGAACAACCAGTGGGCCGCTGGGCAAGTGGGTATGCCAGGGGCGATTGACTGGAACCAATGGGTGTACGGGATGGATGACACTGCACGCCAAAACTATAGCCAGTACAATGCTATGGAGTTGGCGGCGTTGCAGCAGCAGCAGGGGCAGTACCAGTACTCCCAGGACTTCAACGAAGCACAGCGACGGTACGACGAAACATCTGGGTGGCAGCAGCAGATGGACGCCTACAACATGGACTTGACCGGCCAACAGCAGGTGATGGCCGAATGGCAGGCGGCAAAAGCGGCGGAGCAGTGGGGGTTACAGTTTGACCAGACAAAAGCCAACGATACGTTTTCGCAAGGGCTGGCGAATCGACAATTTGGGTTGAGCCAGCAGACACAAGACCAGCAAAACGCTTTGGCCCAACAGCAGTTTGGGTTATCACAGCAAGAGTTGGCACAGTTGCAGGCGTGGCAGGGCGGACAGTTGGGAGTGCAAGAGGGGCAGCTAGGTCTGGCCCAACTCACCCAACAGCAGCAAAATCAGTTGGCCCAGCAACAGTTTCAGGCGCAGTACGGGACAACAACAGATCGGATGGGCAACGTAGTTGGGACTGGCTTGGAATGGCAAAAAGCCAACCAGCAGAACCAGCTAGGGCAGGGACAACTATCTGAACAGACGGCTGCACGCATAGCGGAGGAAGCCCGCCTAAGCAAAGGGCAGCAGCAGCAGTACCAGTTGGGAACAGGACAGCTATCTATTTCGCAGCAAGAGGCTGATGCCCAGGCGTGGTATCAGGAGCAGCAGGCGGCGTTGGGGAAAGGCACGTTGGCTGAGCAGACGGCGGCACGGTTGTCGTCGGATGCCCTGGCGCGGCAGCAATTCAATGCACAGTATGGGACAACAACAGACCGGATGGGTAACGTGGTCGGGACTGGTTTGGAGTGGCAGAAGGCCAACAACCAAAACGCACAGAGCCAGGCCGAACTTGCCCAGTTGCAGGCGTGGCAAAGCGGTCAACTTGGCGTACAGCAAGGGCAACTGTCTGAGCAGACCGCAGCACGACAGCAGGAGGAACAACGGCTGTATGAGCAGATGTGGTTGCAGCAAGGACTTGGGCAAGGGCAACTCTCACTTGCCCAACTGACACAACAACAGCAGAACCAGTTAGGACAAGGGCAACTTGGCGTACAACAGGGACAGCTTGCCCTGGATAAGCAGCTTGGGAAGGGGCAACTTTCCCTGGCGCAACTCACCCAACAGCAACAGAACCAACTTGCCCAGCAGCAGTTTGGCTTGGAGCAACGGCTAGGGCAGGGGCAGCTTACGTTAGACCAGCAACGGATGGGGCTGGACACAACTAATGCCAACAGGGATTACCAGTTGGCTCAACAGCAGTTTGGGTTGAGTCAACAAGAGCTACAGCAGTTGCAGGCGTGGCAGGGTGGGCAGTTGGGAGTACAGCAGGGGACGCTGGCCGAACAGACCGCAGCACGGCAAGCGGCGGATGCCCTGGCAGGAAAGCGGTTGAGCCTGGATAGCGTGACGCAAAACCGAGAGTTTCAGCTAGGCCAGCAGCGGCTTGGCCTGGAACAACAGTTGGGGCAAGGGCAACTTGGCGTACAGCAAGGCACGCTGGCGGAGCAGACCGCTGCACGGCAGCAGCAAGACATTCTTGACCGTCAACGTCTGGGCCTGGACACAACTACAGCCAACCGAGATTATCAGTTGGCCCAGCAACAGTTTGGCCTGAGTCAACAGGAGTTGGAACAGTTGCAAGCGTGGCAGGGCGGGCAACTTGGGATACAGCAGGGACAGTTGGGGTTAGCCCAAACTACCCAGCAACAACAGAACGCTTTGGCCCAGCAGCAATTCGGTTTGGAAAGTAGGTTAGGACAGGGGCAACTTACCCTGGCCCAGCAGACACAACAGCAGCAAAATGCCCTGGCGCAAAGTCGTTTGGGACTGGACACAACCACAGCCGGACGTGAGTATCAGTTGGGGCAGGGGCAACTTTCTCTAGCCCAACAGACGCAACAGCAACAGAACCAACTTGCCCAGCAACAGTTTGGTTTGAGTCAACAGAATCAGCAGCAGCAATACGGCCTTGACCAGCAGCGATTTGGCCTAGACACCACTACCGCCAACCGGGAGTACCAGTTGGGGCAGGGTTCGTTGGCCGAGCAGATAGCAGCACGGCAGCAAGAAGAAGCTCGCCTGAGTCAAGGACAGAACCAACAGTACCAGTTGGGGCAGGGCGACTTGGCGCTACGTCAGCAGACCCAGGCGCAAAATAACTCTCTTGCCCAGGCGCAGATGCGACAGGAAGCGCAGCAGTTTGGGGCGCAATTGGGCCTGGACGAGCAGGAGTTGGCCCAGCTTATGAACTGGCAGAGCGGACAACTGGACGTGCAGAACCGACAGATTGGTTCCCAGGAATCCATGCAGTCGCAACAGTTGGCGGCGCAGTATGGCTTTGAGCGGCAGAAGTTAGGCGTACAGAGCGGACTTGACCAACAACGGCTGGGCCTCGACACGACCACGGCCAACCGTGAGTACCAGTTGGGCAGTCGCAACCTGGACTTGCAACAGTGGCAGCAGCAGCAGGCGGAGAACCGCCTGTACGAACAGATGCAAGGGACACTGGGCCAGGGCCAGCAGAGCATCGACCTGCAAGCGTGGCTGAACCAACAGAACGCACAGCTAGGCCAGCAGCGGTTAGGGCTGGATTCGACGTTGGGGCAAGGTGACTTGGCGCTACGCCAGCGGACCCAAGCCCAGCAAGCATCCTTCCAGCAACAGCAGTTGGCGCAACAGCGAGAGTTGGAACTGGCGCAGATTGCCCAGGCACGGGAAGCGGCACGGTATGCTACATACGGACGGGCGCAAGCACCAAGCCCACGGTGGGTATCCAACTGGTAGGAGTAGACAATGGCTTCTAAATGGTATGACGTAGCCGAATACGAAGGGCCAATGTCCGTTGCCCCTCCACCGATGGGGCCGCAGCCCAAGAAGGATATTTCCTCTTGGATAAAAGCGGTGCAGAACCAGCAGGCACAGGCGGCGGCTGAGGCGAAGCGCATTGCAGAAGAACAGCGGCGGGAGCAGGAACGGCAGCGTGCGTTGGCCGAACAGCGGGCGAAGGTAGCAGCGCAGTTGGCGAAAGCGGCAGAGGCCAGACGAGCAGCAGCCCAACCTACCCAGCCATTGCAGGTGACACGCAGCGGGCAGGACTTGACCAGCCAAGCACCACAGATTCAGGCGTCAAGGCCGATAGCCCCGACTGTACCAACACGCCCACAACCAAGACCCATACAGGGGCCACAGCCCCGACCGCAAGAAGAAGACCGTTTCGGCGTTTCGGCGTGGATGCCTCCCAAGCCGACTACTCCCCCTGCACAGCCGTCGCAATTTGGTTTGGGGTATGGGGCGGGTGGAAGCACCCCACCCATAGGCCCGCAGCCTCGCCCACAAGCAGAGCAGACATACGGGCAGACGGTCAAGGGAAACATTGACTTTCTTGGAGACACCCTGGAGAAGTGGGTGCGCCCTGCCAACTTGCAATTCCAGGGGATGCAGGAGGAACGAGAACGTCAGCGGAAGGTGGAGGAAGAAGCACGACAGCGGCGGATTGAGGAAGAAGAACGCAAGAACAAGGCGAAAGCTGCCCTGGAAAAAGCGATAGTACCAAGCGGCCAGCAGATACCATCCACCGCAGGTATGCCAGCCTTTGATATGCAAGAGTCTGGGCAGTTGCAGGGCGATGCTTTCCGCACATCTACCAGTGAAGTAGACTTGACGAAATTCAATGCCAACTTGCGGCGCACAGTCCCCGGTTATGCGAAGGCGTCGGACGCACTGGCAAGTGGTACAGAACGAGTAGTCAGTGGTTTCTCTGACGCTTTCCAGTATCTTGACGATATGTTTCGGAACGTAGGTACAGAGGAAACGACGGCCAGCGACGTATTTGGGGCGACTGTCAAGGGGGTTACGGATACTGTAAGCGAGTGGGCCGCTGACCCACGGGCGCTGCAAATGATGGAAGAAGACTTCCGAACTAACGGCGGCGGTACGTTAGCGATGGCTTTGCGTACTTGGAACTTTGGTCAAAAGTTTGCGGACAACTATCTGCCAGCGTTGGAAGCACTGCAAAAGTCTCACATAAAGCCCGAAGGTCTTACCCCCGACCAGGCCGATGCGTGGGATATGGGCAATTTGCTTTTGTCTGAAAAAGCCCGTGGTGACTTTCACGAACAACTGGTCAGCCAAGTATTCAACAAAGATGCAGCCCTGGCCCTGATGCAGGCGCAGGCAAAGAAGCATTTGGCGGATGCCTATGCTCCCTGGATAACACCGGATTCCCCGGATGCACCCTGGCGCAAGAGCGGACTGACAGTGACGCAATGGACAGAAGCGCACGCAGCGGCGGCGGCGCATCTGGGTATGCAGGCGGCACAGTTGAAGCTATCGACCCCGGCTACTTTGTTAGAGGCCAACCGTGGCATTGGTGGTGAACTTCTTTGGGGGTTCACTGGTTTGAACGCTGCTGACATGGTAGGCGGTTTGGCAAAGTCTTTGCGGTTTACGCCCAAGCTACGTGCCTTCGACCAAGTTTGGTCTGAACTGAACATCGAGCCGGATGAGGCTGTGCGCCTGCTCCGCACGAACACCGACGAGGCCCGCCGACTGGTAGGCCAGCCGTTGATTGAGACGAACCCGCTCAAACAGCTTGTCACCCAGACCCGTTCCAGTCGGGCGTTGACGCAGGCAGACGCTTTGTTTCGTCAGACTGCTTTTCTGCTAGGACTGACTGAGACAGCGGAAGATGCGTCCTATCTTGTCAAGACATTGAAGCACAACCCGGCAGCTTTGGTGACTGGTGTACCCAGGGATGCGTTGACTTCCCCCCGCTTGCAGGCGTTGGCGGCAGAGGATGGTCTGGTACGCTTTGGGGAATGGGCAGCAGCGCCCCGCCTGCGAGAGAGCCAGAAGGTCTTGCAGGAGATTGACGACGACGTACTGGACGCTATGATTCCTGGCGTGCCAGTCTTTGACGTTGCAGCCAAGACCGAGGCCATGAGCAATGCCCGCCATAGCTTTCACGCAGCGGCCATGCGGAAGTATGGCGCAACAAAGGGCGGCGTGGCTGATGACATTCCCATGGGACTGTTCGATGCACGGACAGTTGCGGCAGAGCGGGGAACGTTTCGGGTAGAGTTTCGTGGGCCATCGGGAACGGTTGTTCGCACCAGTGAGCCGATGACAAAGGCGCAGGCCGAGGCGTTGACCAAGCGTACCGCCGAATCGGGTGAGCAGTCCCGCAACGTAGTGCAGAAATTCTCTGACTATCAGCGCAAGATTATGAGCGCAACCTACCTGAACACACGCCCCGGCCACTGGGTACGCAATGCCCTGTCTGCGACCGGGCATCTGTACATGGATGACCTGTTCAGCTTTGCCAGCAATGCCGAGATTGACAGCTACTTCCGGCGCATGACAGGCGGCGTGGAAGATGTGACATCCCGCCTTGCTGATAGCGTGGGTAGCCAGGGCGAACACATGGCGGGCGGTACGAAGAAGGGCGGCAACATCCTGAGCCGTATCAACCAAAAGGGACGGGAAGTGTGGACGGGCGACTGGGAGATTCCTTTGCCCGGTGGCAAGTCTCTGCCCTTCCCCGAAGGCAGCAACTATCGCAAGGGCCACTACCGGGGACACCGGGAATTTATGGAGGAGGGCATAGGGCGAATAGTTCGCAATGCCCCGGAGGAGTTGCGCCAAACCCCCTATGGCCCGGTGTTGTTGGCTGGCCTGAAACACGCAGCTTTGAAGGATGGAGAGAAGGGCATAGCCGACTATCTGGCCCAGGTAGAGACATTCCGTTTGCCGTTCGTTCCCCCGGCCAGCATCACGCACCCGATGGAGTCTATCCCCGACACCATGTGGAATGACATTGCCCGCCTGAACGGAACGGCGATGAGCAGGGAGGAATGGGAGAACGGGCTGGACAACATCTTCAAGAATGGTATGGACAAGTGGCAGGAGAGCTTGCGCCGTGACCCTGTGGCAATGGGGCAGCGTACCTTCACGAAGATTGACGAAGCCGAGGACTTGAACGAGCGTGTCGAAGAAGTGCGGGCGTTGGGCAGGCGGATGGGGCTGGATGACCAGACCATTGAAGCGAAGCAGGCCGAAGTGCGGGCAGCGGGCGAGGCGCAGCGGGCGCAGACGGAAGCCATACGAACCCAACTGCATGAAGCCGTGGCCGCAACCAAAGAGCCGGAAGACCTGATGCGTGCCGTGGATATGCACGAAGATGTGTACGAAGTCACAGCCAGAGCCAGGGAAACGCAGTCCTCTTTGCTCCGAGAAGCGGAACAGGCAGGCGGACGTGAAGGCTGGATGCGCTACGAAAAACAGATTGACGAAGTGTGGCGCAATGCCCACGACGAAGCGATGGAACGGATGCAAGTTGCCCTGGATGAACTGACCGGGAAAGCACCGACAAAAGTACGACCACCCCGCTACCGCCTGTTGCAACGGCTGTTGGAGACAGACGAAGCGCAGATTGCCAAAGACCGCCAGTACACCCGGCAGGTAGGCGATTGGAGCGGGGCGTTACAGAAGAAGATTGACGCACAGCGGGCAACCGTTGACCGGGCGTTGGCGAAGAACTCCTTTGTGGCCCGCCAAGCTATGAGCGCCGACACCCTGGACGAAGTGTTCGAT
>CXWK01008688.1_pt1 | contig 16785 bp, 13 predicted proteins | sample 590851 | NCBI WGS metagenome assembly CXWK01 (sample SAMEA3498364, study PRJEB10139) | wastewater metagenome | biome: wastewater treatment plant; material: activated sludge | place: Denmark | collected 2014-08-01 | reverse complement strand
CCAGCCCATTGCCGCGGAGACGCCGCCGTAGACGCCACCAGCGATCGAGCCGGAGATCGCGTTGGCGACCGTCTGGATCTGGATGATGATGTAGAAGCCGACGAGGCAGACGAAGACGAACGGCAGGATCTGGCCGACCCGCGTCTGCACGCTGGCATCCGACGAGGACGCAGCGAACGCCACGACCTTTTGTACTGCTTGCGCGTAAAATCCGAGGAAGCCGTAGGTGATGATCATCGCGATCATGAAACCGACGACGACCTTCACGAAACCGTGGGTATAGGGAACGCTGACCTTGAACAGCGCCAGGATCACGAATACGGGCGCGAGCGACAGGACGATGAACATCAGGATTTTCGACGCCATGATGATCCCGGCGGCGACGACCGTGAAGCAGAACATGGCGACGACGACGACGATCGCGAACAAGGCGCCGATGATGTCGAACATCGAGCCGACGTAGATCTGCCCGGCAAGCTTCTCGCCGGCGTCGTAGATCACGTCGAGCGAGGCCGCCAGAGCGGACACGCCGGAGCCGCTGACAGTCGCTCCGCCGCCGGCCGATTGCATGATCGCAAGCCCGACGCTTTCAGGTATCTTGGTCGCGCCGTCATAGACGAGCGTCGAAAAAGTGCCCCATTGCGTCGCGAGAACGTAGATGAAAAGCGCGCGACCGAGCCGCTTGGCGGCTTCGAGCGGCAGGATTGAAGCCTGCCCGAACAGGACCTCGTAGCCCCACCAGACGACGTAGACGAGCAGCATCGCACGGAACAGGCCCGTCACTTCGCCGGCGAGCTTCTGATAGACCGTCTGGACAAAATTGAGCCCGAGCTGGTCGATCATTTGCAGGAATGTCGAGATGATCTGCCGTGTGTTCATGGCGCGTTCCCGTCCTCCGGGTTGACTGGTACGGTCGGGCCACAGGGATCGGCTTTGATTGCGGTCCAGGGGCCTGCGGTCACGACTTCCGACGGCGCGTAAGACAAAGGCGAACAAGGCGCCGTCTTCTCGCGGTGTGCGCAGCCAGTCAGGCCGCAGGCAATCGTTGCGGCCAGCGCCGCGAACAGGATCTGACGTCTCATTGCATTACTCCCTTGAGCGTTCATCTGAACGGCGACGCGCTGTCCTGGTACTGCAGCATCCGTGCGACCATGGATTGCTGTGTGATCTTGCGGACCTGCTCGGCGTTGAGGGCTGCGACCGCGCCATTCGTCACGCCGATCAGCTCGTTCGTCGTCTGTGCGTGCTGCAAAGAAATCTGCGAGTTCTGATCGATCGACCCCTTCACGTCGTTCGACGTGCCAATCAGGTTGGCGGCGCCCGAAAACGTGCCCGATCTCTGCTGGACGCCCTGCGAGGCCTGAGCGGTCAAAGCGGCGAGCGCCGCGGCGGTGTTGACCGAGCCGCTGAAGGCCGTGTCGATCGGCGACGTCCCCTTGGCGCCGCCGTTGAACAGCGAGGCGATTTTCTTTGCGAGGTTCAGCCCGTTGATGATGTCGGAGGCGAGCCCGGTCGCCTGCGATCCGAGACCGCCGAACGACTGGACGCCGCTCATCAGGGAGCCCCACGAGGGCGCGTTGGCGATCGAATTGCCGCCGCCGAGGCCCGCCGACAGGAGACCGCCGGCGCCAGCGTCGCCCGTACGCTGTCCCGTCACGGCCTGCAGGATCTGGTTCGACAGGTTCTTGATGTCCGTGTTCGAATTCATGATCGCCGCGGTATTCGCGGCGTTCTGCGTCGCGACCGCGAGATTCTGACCGTCGATGACCGGAATTTGCGCGTGCGCAGGCATGGCGCCGAATGCGACCGCGCCGCAGATGATTGTCGCCACATATACGAGCTGCCGTATCATCGTCGCTGACCTCCTATTGGTTGCCATTGTCGGAAGACGTGTCCGGGCCGGCCGGGATGGGATCGGCTGTCTTCAGTTCCAGCGCTTTCTTCTGCGCAGCCAGCGCGGCGGCAGCCTGCATCGCTGCGAGCGCCCTGGCCGCCGCGCAGGCCGCGTCGCAGGCGATTGCGGTCCCTGAGAAGGGATTGAGGACGCCCGGCGCCATGAACTGAGCGCCGCCGTTTCGCTGAACCAGATCCTGCTGCCCGCGAAGGCCAGGCAGCTGGACCATCAGATTGACGGCCGAGAGCGCTTGATTGGTGAGCTGTGCGCCTTGCGTCCGAACGGCCTGATTGGAACCCCAGGCGGCGATGAAGAGAGCGTCTGTTCCGAGCACCGGCGCGTTCGCTTGCAGGAGGCCCGTGGAGGCCTCCGTCGCCGACGACAGTCCGCCCGAATATCCGGCGACGCCAGAGGCGACCGTTCCGCCGACGCTCGTGATGACAGGGGTCGCAGCCGGGAGCGCGGCGACAGCGGTCTTGATGCTGTTGGAGCTCTCAGTACTGGCCGAACCTGCCTGCCCGCGCGCCTTCGGCGGCGAACCGCCCTGCTGCGTAAAGTTGCAGCGAACGCCCTTCTTTGCCTTCTGCTGCTGCGTCTTGGAGTCGACGTCGGCAGTCGAATGGTCCTTATCCTCGCCTCGCTTCTGGTTGGTCAGGCCGTCGACGACCGGAAGTTGCGCCCATGCCGCGGGCGCCCATAGGGCGACACCGAGTGTCGCTGCGGAAACGACCCTACGCATCGGCGCCGTCCCATCCGCAGAAGATCGGGAGCCAGACGGCCGGATCGTCGCCATGAACAGCGATCAGCCGTTCCATCTCCTCGACCGTCTCCGGCCTGCCCGACAGAACCTTGAGGAGATCGGCTGCGCCATTGAGATCGAGTCGCACGACCGCGGAGCCGACGCCGTCTCTCACGAGGAATTGGCGGGTTTGAACCGGCGTCGTCTTGATGACGGCCATTTCCTTGACCGAGAGACCGAACAGGCCGCGATAGACGTCGTCGTCGGCTTTCGGGTTCGGCAGGAAGATGTTGAGGGTCGTCTGCTGAACGAGAGTCGACGAGATGGCCGACTTGCCCATGTCCTCGGCTTCCTGCGTGCCGATGCCGATGATCCCGTTCTTCTTGCGAATGGTCTTCATCGTGTCCTTGATGAAATATTCGAACACGCGATCGTCGAGCAGCTTCCAGGCTTCGTCGAGAAAGATGAGGGTGGGCGCGCCGTCCAGCACCTCCTCGATCCGGTGGAAGATGTAGAAGAGCGCCGCCGTTCTCAGACGCGGCGCGTCGAGAATCTCGGTCATGTCGAAACCGACGACATTCGTCTGCGACCAGTCGAGCAGATCGACAGGATTGTTGAACAGCCAGCCGTCGGCCTTCTCGTCGATCCACGGCGCGAGGCGCGCGCCGAGGCCCTCGAGCCCACCTTTGAGCTGACCGCCCAGCAATTCGCGAAACGCCTTGAGGGTGCGGCTATGCGCGGCATTCTCGAAGAGGTGATCGACGGCCTCAGCGATGACGGATCGTTCGGTCTGCGACAGGTCTCCCGTGGCCGGTCGCAGCAGGATCGCGGCGAATTCCTTCAGGAATTCACGGTTTGCGCGCGTATCCGGCAGACCGAACGGATTGAAGCCGGTCGGCTTGTTCGGTTTCAGCTCCTCGAAGCGGCCGCCGAGCGCCTTGATCGTGATCGCCGCCGACCGATCCTTGTCCACGAAGATGCAGCGCGGTTTCGGGCGCACGCGCAGAGATTGGGCGAGCAGGAAGTTCAGGAGTGCGGTCTTGCCGGAGCCGGAGGGTCCGACGACCGAGAAATTGCCGAAATCGCCCCTGTGGAACTGGAACCAGTAGGGCGTATCGGCGCTCGACATCAGAAGCGAGATCGGACCGCCCCAGTGGCCGCCCTTCTCGCGGCCGACGGGCAGGTTGTGCCCGGAAAAGAACCCGGCGAAATTCGCCGTGTCCATCATGGCGCTGCGCGCGATGTAGCTGAGATTGCCGGGGAGCTGCGCCCAGAAGGCAGCTTCGGCGTTCAGATCCTCGCGCACGCCGATCATGCCGAGGCCGTTCAAGGCGGCGACAGAGTCGCCGACGCCGCGGCGCACGCCTTCGAGCTCGTCGCTCAGCATCAGGATCGACAGGTGGCCGTCGCCGAAGGTGACGGCGTTGTCTGCAAGCCTGTCCGCGGCGGACGCGAGACTCGCGGCGGTCGCCTGCGCCGCATCGTCCGATTTGGCGGTCTGGCGCGTGTAGCGCGCCATCCGCGTCTGCGCCGCGCGTCGGTCCATGGGCTGGAAGGACTGCGTCAGGATCAGTTCGTGCGGCATGCGCAAAAAAGCGTTGAGCAGGCCGGGGCCGGTCGCGGCCGGATATTCCTTGACCGAGACCATCGCCCCGTAGCGTCGGCTTCCGTCGGGCGCGCGGAATTCCAGAGAATTGCGACCGAAGAAGATGCGATGCGAGGGCAGGTACGTGTCGAGCGGCGAGCGGGCTACGGCGACGGGACGATGCCGCCCTCCGTTCAGCAGGCGCGATACGAATTCGCAGGGTTCGGAGAACGGCTTGTTTTCGCGTACGGCGACCTTGAGCAGGCGTGCGCCATATGCGCCGAGCATTTTCGCGACCTCGGCGCATTTTTCCTCGAGGTCGCGGATCATTTCGACCTCAGGCTCCTCGCCGCCGCTGGTCACGCCGAGCGCGCCGAACATCCGGTCCACAAGCCCGATATTGCCGCGTAAAAAGGGGCGGCGGACGATGGTGATGAAGATTTCGTTCTGGAAGAGGCGCACGTCCGATATCGAGGACATGTAGCGGCGATCAAGCTCTTCTGCGAAGGGCTCGTCGAATTCGCCGGCGATCACAGGCGCGACGCGGCGCCGGACTACATGTCCGTAGATGGCGTAGCGAGACGACAGCCCCTGCCAGAGTTTGTCTCGCGCCGAATGCCAGCTGTTGACAATCGCCTGGTCGGCCGTCTCGAAATACGCTCCGTCCAGTTGAAGGACGGCCATGATTTCTCCGCCCTTCAATCGGATGATGCTGTCCGTCACATGCCGAACGAAGGGAATGTGATCGCTGATCCGCTTGTCGCGGCGCAATTCGCGACCGAACGCGAGTTCTCCTGTAGACGCCATTTTGATTCACGGTCCGTAGGACCGAGCTCCCCAGAATTGCAGGTTCGCGATGGCTCGCTTGTGATTGGCGAGCGTTTCGAGGATTTTCAGGAAGTAGGGATCACGGGCGCACAGATATGCGCCCACGAAATGCAGTGGCAGAACCAGCAGGAAGGATGCGAAGCGCGAAGTGGCGATGAAGAGGATCGTCACGATCAATCCGTTGATCGCGAAATACTCGTACTGAACGCCCATCACGGTCGGCGGCCGCGTCAACGGCACGCAGAGTTCATCGACGATCGGTCTCGCCGCTTCACCGCTCGCCATCAGCCGGCCGCTCCCTTGACGGCGTCGACGATGGTCGCTGCGCCAAAGATCAGAACGATGCCGCCGATGATGGTTCCGGCGAGATACCAGGACATGTGTCCGAACAGGGCGCGATAGCCGAAGAAGCAGACGGCGATGATCGCGAGCGATCGGGCGATCGTTCCCTGCAGCGCCTGCACGAGCTGGGACAGGATGTTGTCGACGGGCGTCAGCAGGCTGCCTGCGGTTTGCGCCAGGGCAGGCTCGCTTGCCAGCATGAGTAGAGCGCATCCCGCCGCAATCGCGACAAGCGGCGCATACAAAGCGGTCCAGTCGGTCGACCGGTATGTCATCGTGCAATCCTTCTGTTGTTGTGCTGTTTCAGTGATTTCAGGGTTTCGAGGCGGCCGACCTGGTGGGTCTGATCTTGTCGCCCTTTGCCGGTGCCGGTTGGGCGGTCGCTGTGCCCGGCTCCCTGGGCATGACGACGACGGGCGCGCCGACATCCCTGGTTCCGATGCCCTGGACGGCTTCCTTGAAGCCATCCATCGCGATGACCGCGCGCTCGCGCTTGCCGCCGCGGTCGAAAGACACGGTGACAGAGGAAGCTCCAGCGACGAGTTCGACGAGCTTGCCCTCGAACAGAGATCCGCTCGCGCATCCCGTCGCGTCGCAGCCGTCTATTGCTCCCGGCCGCTCCAGTCCTTCGACACCGATGCTGACGCCACCCTCGGGTCGGGCGTCCCTAGGGATCCGCAACAGTGAGAGCGGACGTTCGATCGCCTCGCCCTTCGGGCCGATCGCTTTGATCGGCGCGATGTCCCAGGTCACGACGCCGCCCTGATCGGTTCGCGCCGATGTCTGCAATTGGCAGACACGCTTTCGACCGAGCAACTGGTCGCAGATAAGCGACCAGCCGTTGAACGGCCGGATCGTGCGCACGAGGTCGCCAGGCGCAACCTTGTCGCCCGACTGAACCGCGCTCACGAATTCCACGCGGCTCTGAGCTTTTGGCGCGGTCGACACCGCCGCTTCGTTCGTCGCCACCGGCGCGCCTTGCGCATGCGCGACGGTCGCTACCCCAGTCAGAAGGCTGGCAATCAAGAATCTTCTCATGGTCTTCGCTCGAAATTGGTTTTGGCGATGGCAGCGAGAGCGCGGACAGACGCCCGCGCTCTCCTGTCGATCACCAGAACGTGTAGGTGGCGCCGAGGCCGAAGCCGACGTTGCGCGTATTCGGCACGTAAGCCGCATTGGCGTTGACGCGCAGCGCTTCCGTCACGTTGTAGTTGAGGCCGGTCGCGAGCGCCGTCGCTCCCGCATAATTGCCGAGGCCGAACCCGACGGAGCCGCGGCCGACCCGGTCGTCATAGCGAAGAGATGCCGTCGCCATCGCGACCGCTCCCGCGCCGCGAGCGAGAGACTTCGCCTTGTAGATCTCCTGCTCGTCCCGCGTCAGACGCGAGTTGATCGCGGCACCCATCTGGTTGAGCTGTCCGACAGTCGCAGTATCCGAGGCCGCCACGCCCGGTGCGACATTGTGGATCGCGACGGGACCTGCGCCGTTCGGGCTTGTGAGCGTAACCGAGGGCTGTGCGTCCTGTGTCGTGGCGTCGTACTTCACCGTCATCGCGCCGAGGTTCGCGATCGCCTGGCTGGCCGCATAGGCCTGCGCGGCGTTCGCGGCGGCCGTCGAGCCGGTGGGCGTCCCGGTCGTAACTGAACCCGTCGTCGTCACGCTGGTCGTGCTCGTGGAGGGAGAGCCCGTCACGAGATTGACGGTCGCGGTCGGATTGCCGTTCGCGCCTGGCGTGTACTGGATAGGGAGATCGACCGGCGTCGGAACGGGCCTCAAGATCCCAAATGGCGGCCGATCGTAGCCGGTCCTGACGTCGACGACGGAGTAGCGCTCCGACCCGTGATGTTCCATATGGCGGTCGGCTACGCTGCGCGTCGCGCCGAAATCGTCGTGGTCCCGGCCCTCGTGCCCGTGACGCGCCGGCCCCATGCGCTCGTTCGGCATGCCCGGCGACTCGTTGTGAAAACCCGGGGCCAACCTGCCGTCCGCGGTCATCGAGCCGGCGTCGACGACGAGCATCGATTGGCCAAGGAGGGGGTGAGAGCCGCCGCCGATGCCTGGCGCGATCGGCGTTCCCTGCATGACGCCGTACGTTTGCGGCCCACTTGCGACAACTGCGGGCAACAACGGAGTGTTCATGATCGGGCCGCCCACCATGGCGCCATGTCCAGCGACTTCGGGTTGCGGCGGGTTGACCGTGGACTGAAGAGGACTCGTCAGGGCATAGGCTACACCGGCGCATGCAACCGATGTCGCGTTGAACCCCGACGACGCCTCCGACACGCCTGCAGCAGCGGTCGCAACGGCGCCGAGCACGCTGCTCGTCACGTTGATCAGGCAACCCGCATTGCTGCTTGCCGTCTGCGCGGAGGCCGTCTCGATGCTCGTGAGCGCGAGCCCTGCGCATAATGCGAGAGCAAATCTGCTTCCGCTGATCAAAAGAGTCTTTTTCAACATGCCTGCTTCCTGTTAAGATGCAGCCCCCTCACAGGGCTTGGGTTGCTCCAAGAAGACGACGGCGCCGGCGCAACGGCGTCGTCGTCCAACCCACCGCTCGGAGCCGAGAGGCGGTGGGGAGTCGATGTGCTCAGTAATTGACGATCAGGCCGAGGCTTCCGGACTGGCTCACTGCATTCGTGCCCTTGAGCCCGATGCCGACGCCAACGGTCGAAGGCAGTTTCGATTCGCTGGTGCTGTATTCCACGCGCAGGCGAACGTGCTGCGTGATCTGTGCTTCAGCGCCGCCGCCGATCGTCCAGCCGGGGTTGACGCTGGCGTTCGACGCGAAGCCGGCCGCGCCCGAGGCCGATTGACGGAACGATGTCAGACGTGCGCCGCCAAAGCCGTAGAACATGACGCTTTCATGCGGGCTTACGCCGAGCCGGATGCGCGCGTCGCCCGACCAAGCTTCTCGCGCATACCCCTGGAGACCGCGCCCGCCGAGCAATTGGGCGTTGCCGCTCCCGATCGTTCCACCGGCTTCGAGACCTGCGTAGAATGCCTGCGTCAGTCGCCAGTTGTAGCCGCCCAAAAGCCGCGCCTGCGGGCGCGCAGACCCTTCATCGACGTAGAAGGCGCTGATCGCGCCGAACGGCGAGGCCGTCGCGACGCTCTGCGGCGCGCGAATCCATCCGGCGCCCAGCGAGGCGCCGGCATAGGCGCCCGCCCATCCGAGCTTTGACGCCACGGTCGGTTCGGGGGGCGGAGGCGATCGTCGCACCGGCAAATCGGCCGCGACAGCCGCTGAAGACGTCAGCACTGCCGCGGCCAGGAACACCCATTTCATCTCGAAACTCCTATCGTTCGTTTGCGCCCGCTCGCTCATCCGCGAGATTGAGCACCTGCCCTCCGGTCCATCCGGAGGCCGCAGCGATGTCAGGAGCGGGCGCATCTGCGCCCGCAACCGTCGCGGCCTTGCCGCGGAACGTTTTGGTCCGGTTCATGATGGAGACGACGTAAAGCGCCGTTTCCTTGAACGGCGGCACGCCCTTGTGCCGATAGACGGCTTTCGGCCCGGCGTTGAAGGCTGCGAGCGCATTCATCTCGTCGCCGCCGAACTCGCCAAGCAAATCCTTCAGATATCGAACGCCGCCACGAATATTCTGCGCGGGGTCGCAGATGTCGGCGACCTCGTAGGCGCGCGCCGTTTCCGGCATCAGTTGCATCGGGCCGAGCGCGCCCTTGGGCGATGTCTGATCTCGCCCTGCCCTGCTTTCCGCGTTCACGACGCTGACGACGAGATCGGGCCTGACGCCCTCGCCGTCTGCGATTTCTCGCGCGAGCCGCTCGATCTGCGCCGGCGGAATGGCGGACTGCGCGCACGAGGCCGGATAGCCGCCGATCCGCGTTTCGCCCTGCCCTGCATTGGCGAACGAAATCGGTATAGCGATCAGGGTGAAGGCGAGCGGCGCGCGATTCATGTTTGGTTAACCTCTGTTATCGCTCTACCGATAACAAACTTGAGGGTCAACGCAGGGAAATGCCGAAATCCGGCGTTTTGTGCTTATGTGTTGCAGAAAAGCCGCACAGCCATGCCGGAAGGCGCTCTATGGCATTGGATCGGTCGCTCGGAGGTTGCATTGAAGTCGCCTTCTGGTTCTCCGGTGCGATTTTATGTTATCGATAAAACGATCAAATCAGGAAAAACCCGCTATGCGATTTCTCCTTGCCCTTCTCCTCGCGACCTCGGCTTCGGCTGTACAAGCCCAGCGGGCGCCGGTCACTGTCCGAAAACCCATCCAGTTCGAGACAGGCGACACGTTCACGTCCGGTGGCCTGCGGCTTCGCCTCTATGGCGTTCAGGCCTGTCTTCGTGACACGCCCGTTCGAAGCGGCGCAGGCGCAGGCGATTGCGGCGTGGCCTCGATCGACATGCTCGCCGGTCTCATGGCCTCGTCGCCATCGATCGCTTGTCAGCCGATCGCGGACGGTATCTCGCCGGCGCCGGTCGTCTGCGCGCTGTCATATGGCGACAAAGTTCTCGATCTCGGCGCGGCTATGATTGTCGCGGGATATGCGTTCGCGGCCGTGAAGCCGGACGGTTCTCCCGTTCATCCGCCCTATCTCGTCGCCGAACTGGCCGCGAGCGAGAAGAAGGCGGGTCTTTGGGCCGCCACATTCACGCACCCCATTCCCAAACTTCTCAGGAACGAGGCGCCGCAATGAAGTGTTGGCAACGAGACCTCCATGCCGACGACAGCCTGGAACGCGCGATGTTCGGGCGACGTTGGCGTCGTGCTGAACCGTCGTTTCCGCTCGGGTCGGCCCTCTTTTTCGGCTTACTCATCCTCGCGGCGCTCGCGCATTTTGCAGGCTGATGCGCTGATCCCCGTCCTTGAGACGCATGCGCGCGAAAAATGATTGGGGCGTCGCCCCTGCGGGGGCCGGGCTCCCGGCTCCGCGGAAGCCCCTGCGGGTCTTCCCCCATGACGGGCGGCGATCCNNCGCCGCGCTCGTCGCCGTCACGCCGGATTTCGCGTGAGCGCGCCCTTGCATCCAGCAGGCTTCGCGGTTTTCGGGCGGTATCCCCGAGATGTCGGGCGATCAATTGAACGCGAGAAGGAGGCGGAGCGCTGATGGCGCGCCGCGGATGTCATGATGGAAAAGAGAGAAATCGAGAACTTGCGGGACAAGGTCTCCTGCGCCGCTCTCCTGGAAAGGGACGGCTGGAAACTCGACCGCAAGGAGAGCACGCGGCGCGCGATCAAATATCGTCGCGACGAGTGGCGCATCGTCATCGTCATTCACGGCGGGCGGGGTTGGTTCGATCCGCTCTCGGACGCCAAGGGCGACGTATTCGGCCTTGCCGAACATCTCGGCGCCGACGGGTTCATCTCTGCGGCGGCCCATGTCGCCGACCACGTCGGCTTCGTGTTCTCGCAACCGGAATGGATGCGGCCGATTCGCACGATCGCGCTGGCGCCGCTCGATAAGCGATGGCGTTCGCGTCGGCGTCTGTCGTCGGGATCGTCATGCTGGCGATATCTCTCGGAAGTTCGCGCGCTGCCGTCAGCCGTTCTCCGCCACGCCGTGGAGTCCGATCTCCTGCGCGAGGGGCCGAAGGGCAGCATGTGGGCGCGTCACACCGACGACGCCGGCGTCACCGTCGGCTGGGAAGAGCGTGGCCCGCACTGGCGAGGGTTTGCAACAGGCGGGGCCAAAACCCTGTTTCGGCTCGGCGCGCCAGACGCGAGACGGTTTGCCGTCACAGAGGCCGCAATCGATGCGATGAGCCTTGCGGCGATCGAGGGGCTGCGCCGCGACACGCTATATCTCAGCACCGGCGGAGGTTGGTCGCCGATAACCGAAGCAGCTCTTGGTGCGCTCGCCGCAAGACCCGGCGCGGAATTTGTGGCCGCGACCGACAACAACGCTCAAGGGGCAAGTTTCGCGCGCCGATTGCGCGAGATCGCGACGAAGGCGGGTTGCGCGTGGCGACGTTCGACCCCCACCGCTGATGACTGGAACGAACAGCTCAAGGCCAGGACAAGAGAAGCAGAAGGAGAAGGCGGGAAAGGCGGCTGCCGCATGCCCGCCGTCCGCATCAAGGGTGAAGCTTCGCCCGGCTGCGCCGGCCCTTGACCCGGCCGGACGGAGAGGCGGCCGCGCGGAAGGGGTCAAGCAGGGCTGAACAGAAGGAGCGTCAGCGAGAATGCGATGCGCTCCGGCCCGCTGAGCCCAAAGGAGCAAGCCCCATGAACCTCTCCCCTATCCGCAAGGTCTACCAAGGCGTCGCCGATCGCCGCCAGATGTTCCGTATGTTCGACCGTCACGCGCAGCGGCCCAATCGCTGGGAAGCCGACGACAGCGCCCTCTATCGCGGCGAATGGTTCGAGATCGCCGAAGCCGAGCACGACTACATGCTCGATGTCCTGCCGCCGCTCCGGATGCGCGCGGGCATGTTCGCGATGCGTGAGTTCATGACCGGACATGTGACGAGCGTGTTCTGCTCGATTTCGATCGACGGCCGCAAACGTTTCTTCCACGCCTATTGCGATCTTTCCGATCGTACTTCGCCCGAATGCACGAAGGCTGCGATCGTCAGGCGGGAATCGCGGCCGGTTCGCGCGATGTCGCGCGAAGAGCGCCTGGAACACGTCTGGTCGATCACCCACGACGATTATCGCGGCTACGCCGGCGAGCGCTGGCCGGAGCGTCTGCGCGGACTGCGAACCATCACGTGTTACGGCGGAGGTCTCGGGACGACCCTGAAGATCCTCGACCAGCTCACCGACGAGGAAATCTCCGCGAAACTGCCGGTGCAGCTTCGCCACCTGCCGGCCGTCTTGGCGGCCTGAGGCAGCAGACCTCCTGCAAATTGATGCCCTCCGTCGATCCCTGATCGGACGCCGCTTCCCCTTCCACATCCCGCGACCTCGACCCGCCTGCGCGCGGGCGCGATGGCGCGCGCCTTCAGGACTAAGCCAATGTCGCATGATCCCTTCACCCTCGACCTCTTTGGCTCCACTGCGCTGTCGGCTGGCCTCGGCCTCGGCGTTACCGCCTTCGGCTGTAATCTCTCGGGCGACCCGGATGATGACCCGGACCCGCCGAGCCCGGCGCCGACGCGGGCGGCCGTTTCATCTGCGCGCCGAACTCCGCCGAATTCGGAACGCGGCGAGAATTGCGTGCTCGACGGCGATCGCGGCCTCGCGGCCAATTGGAAGGAGCGCGCGCGCGACAATATCGCGGCGATCCGTCTCGCGGCCGAAATCGAAGAGCAGCAGCGCCCGGCTTCTGCAGCCGAGCAGGCCAGGCTGATCCGGTTCACCGGTTTCGGCGCCAGTGAACTTGCCAATGGCGTGTTTCGGCGACCGGGCGAGACGGATTTTCGGAAGGGTTTCGAAGCGCTCGGAGTCGAATTGCAGGATGCTGTCGGCGATGCGGACTACGCCTCACTCGCCCGCTCGACGCAATACGCCCATTTCACTCCGGAATTTATCATCCGCGCGATCTGGGCAGGCCTCCAGCGCCTCGGATGGCGCGGCGGTCGCGTGCTCGAGCCCGGCATCGGGACCGGGCTCTTCCCAGCGCTCATGCCCGAAAATCTTCGTGGCTGCGCGCACGTCACCGGCGTCGAACTAGATCCCGCCACCGTGCGGATCGTCAGGCTTCTGCAGCCCCGCGCGCGCATCGTTGCCGGCGATTTTGCGCGCACGGACCTGCCCGCGAATTTCGACCTTGCGATCGGCAATCCACCCTTCTCCGATCGCACGGTCCGCTCGGACCGGGCCTATCGTTCGCTCGGTCTCCGTCTCCACGACTACTTTGTCGCGCGCTCGATCGACCTTCTGAAGCCCGGTGCGCTCGCCGCCTTCGTGACCTCGCACGGTATGCTCGACAAGACGGACAGTTCCGCTCGCGTCCATTTTGCGAAATCGGCCGATCTCGTCGCAGCCATCCGTCTGCCAGAGGGGAGCTTTCGCGCAGACGCCGGAACGGACGTTGTCGTCGACATTCTCTTCTTCCGGAAGCGGAAGATCGGTGAGCCCGAAGGCGATCTCGCTTGGCTCGATCTCGAGGAGGTCCGGGCCGCGATGTCGGACGAGGGCGCGATCCGCATCAACAGCTGGTTTGCCCGCAATTCCGGCTTCGTTCTGGGCGATCATGCCCTTTGCAGCGGTCCGTTCGGCGAAACCTATAGCTGCCGGCCGAAAGCCGGCGTCGTCCTCGAGCACGCGTTGAACGGCGCCATCGACCTCTTGCCTGAAGCTTTGTACGACGGAGAGCCCGAGGCGATCGATTTTGACGAAGACGAGAGCCTCACGCCCTCACTCACCGGTTGTCTGGAGCACGCACGCGTCCGCGAAGGCAGCTTCATCTTCGATCCGAAGAAGGGGCTGACGCAGATCGTCGACGGTCTGCCGGTCGCCGTGAAGGTCCGCAATGGCCGAGGCGCCGATGGCGTCCCCGAAAAACATGTTCGCATCATCCGAAAACTCATTCCGATCCGCGATGCGGTGCGGGACGTGCTCAAGGCCCAGGAGCTGGATCGGCCGTGGAATGAGGCGCAGGTCCGCCTGCGCATCGCATGGGGTGCCTTCGTCCGCGACTTCGGTCCGATCAACCACACCAAAGTGTCGATATCAGAGGACGAGGCGACCGGCGAGGTCCGCGAGACGCACCGTCGTCCGAACCTCTCGCCCTTTCTCGACGATCCCGACTGCTGGCTTGTCGCCTCGATCGAAGACTACGATCTCGACACCGATACGGCCCGCCCCGGCCCGATCTTCACCGAGCGCGTGATTGCCCCGCCAGCGGCGCCCGTGATCGCCAGTCCGGCTGATGCGCTCGCCGTCGTGCTCAACGAACGAGGCTGCGTCGACCTCGAACATATCGCGGAACTGCTGCACCGGGACGCTCAGCAAGTGATCGCAGAGCTCGGCGACGCGATCTTTCAGGATCCGGCCGACGGCGCCTGGCGGACGGCCGACGCCTACCTGTCGGGCGCCGTGCGCGACAAGCTCAGGTCAGCCGAAGCGGCCAGCGCGCTCGATCCTGCCTTCGAACGAAACGTGCGTGCGCTCGTCGCCGTGCAGCCGGCCGATCTCGGCCCCTCCGACATTACCGCGCGTCTGGGCTCGCCGTGGATTCCGGCGTCGGACGTGATCGCCTTTGTGAAGGAGACGATGGATACGGAAATCCGCATCCATCACATGCCCGAACTCGCCTCATGGACTGTCGAGGCGCGCCAGCTTGCCTGGATGGCGGCTGGCACATCGGATTGGGGGACCGGGCGCCGGCACGCCGGAGAATTGCTGGCCGACGCCCTCAACAGCCGTATCCCCCAGATATTCGACACCATCAGGGAGAGTGGCAGCGAACGGCGCGTCCTCAACGTCGTCGACACCGAGGCGGCCAAGGAGAAGCTGCTGAAGATCAAGACCGCCTTCCAGTCGTGGGTCTGGTCTGATCCCGATCGCACCGATCGCCTGGCGCGCGTCTACAACGACCGTTTCAACAATATTGCGCCGCGCGCCTTCGATGGAGCGCATCTTGAGCTGCCAGGAGCGAGCTGCGCCTTCACGCTCTACCCGCATCAGAAGCGCGGAATCTGGCGGATTATCGCCGCCGGGTCGACCTACCTTGCACACGCCGTCGGCGCCGGAAAGACGATGACGATGGCCGCCGCGGTCATGGAGCAGCGTCGTCTTGGCCTGATCGCCAAGGCGATGCTCGTCGTCCCCGGCCATTGCCTTGCGCAGGCCGCCCGCGAATTTCTGGCCCTCTATCCGAGCGCACGCATTCTCGTCGCCGACGAGACGAACTTCGCGAAGGACAAGCGGCATCGGTTCCTGTCGCGCGCGGCGACCGCTACCTGGGATGCGATCATCATCACGCATTCGGCCTTCCGCTTCCTCGACGTGCCCGGCGCCTTCGAGCAGCAGATGATCCAGGACGAACTCGATCTCTACGAGGATCTGCTGACCAAGGTCGAGCGCGACGACCGGGTTTCCCGCAAGCGGCTCGAGCGCCTCAAGGAGGGATTGAGGGAGCGGCTCGAAGCGCTTTCGACGCGCAAGGACGATCTGCTGACGATTTCCGAAATCGGATTCGACCAGATCATCGTTGACGAGGCGCAGGAGTTCCGGAAGCTGTCGTTCGCCACCAACATGTCGACACTGAAGGGCGTCGATCCCAACGGCTCGCAACGCGCCTGGGATCTCTACGTAAAATCCCGGTTCGTCGAGACAAAGAACCCGGGCCGCGCGCTCGTTCTGGCGTCCGGTACGCCCATCACCAACACGCTTGGCGAAATGTTCTCGGTGCAGCGTTTGATGGATCATGCGGCGCTCATGCAGCGCGGCCTCCATGAATTCGACGCGTGGGCGTCGACCTTCGGCGACACGACGACCGAACTCGAGCTGCAGCCGTCCGGAAAATACAAGCCGGTCTCGCGTTTCGCCAGTTTCGTCAACGTGCCGGAACTGATCGCGATGTTCCGCAGCTTCGCCGACGTCGTCTTGCCGGCCGACCTTCGTCAATATGTGAAGGTTCCCGCGGTCTCGACCGGGCGACGCCAGATCCTCACCGCCAAGCCGACGGCGGCCTTCAAGGACTATCAGCTGACACTCGACCAGCGCATCAAGGCGATCGAGCAGCGCGACCGTGCGCCCCAGGCCGGCGACGACATTCTGCTGTCTGTCATCACCGACGGTCGCCACGCCGCGATCGATCTTCGCCTTGTCGACCCGGATAACGACAACGAGCCTGACAACAAGCTGAACCTCCTGATCGACACGGCTTTCCGTATTTGGGGCGAGACGGCCGGACGGGCCTATGTGCAGCCCGACGGTCGGCCCTACGAGCTGCCGGGCGCTGCGCAGATGATTTTTTCCGATCTCGGTACGATCTCGGTCGAGAAGACACGCGGATTCTCGGCTTACCGTTGGATCCGCGAGGAACTCGTCCGGCGTGGCGTTCCGGCGGCTGAAATCGCATTCATGCAGGACTTCCGGAAGACGGAGGCCAAGCAGCGTCTGTTCACTGACGTCCGCGCCGGAAAGGTACGTTTCCTGATCGGCTCGTCCGACACGATGGGGACTGGCGTCAACGCCCAGCTACGCCTCAAGGCGCTGCATCATCTCGACGTACCCTGGCTCCCCTCCCAGATCGAGCAGCGCGAGGGTCGAATCGTCAGGCAGGGCAACCAGCACGACGAAGTGGATATTTTCGCCTACGCAACCGAAGGCTCGCTCGACGCCACCATGTGGCAGAACAACGAGCGCAAAGCCCGGTTCATCGCGGCCGCGCTATCGGGCGACGCCTCGATCCGCCGTCTGGAAGATCTGGGCGAAGGACAAGCCAACCAGTTCGCCATGGCCAAGGCCATCGCGAGCGGCGACCAGCGTCTCATGCAGAAGGCGGGTTTGGAGGCGGAGATCGCGCGTCTCGAA
>CXWK01009231.1_pt6 | contig 16808 bp, 12 predicted proteins | sample 590851 | NCBI WGS metagenome assembly CXWK01 (sample SAMEA3498364, study PRJEB10139) | wastewater metagenome | biome: wastewater treatment plant; material: activated sludge | place: Denmark | collected 2014-08-01 | reverse complement strand
CGCGCAGTTCGGCCAGCGTCAGGTCGGCCAGCGGCTTGGTCTGCCCGCCGACGGGTACGGCGTCGGCCGGGGCCAGGGTGACGGTTACGGTCGCCGACGGTCCTTCGCCGGGCAGGGTCAGGGTCAGTTGAGCGGCGTAGGTGGGGGTGGGTTGTTCGGTCATCTTGATTAGAGACCTGACAGGTGGCCGAAGTTGGCGACCAACGCCGGCCACCTGTCAGGTCGGGTCGATTATTGTTCGTTTAGGAGCGTCACCGCGATGGTGCAAACGCTGCTGTCGGTCAGGCGGACGTTGTTCAGGTCGACGGCGATCAGCCGCAACTCGTACTGCCCGGCGGGCAGGTCGGTCGTGTCCCACTCGGCCAACTGGCCCAGGCGCGTGTCGCCGCGGGGTTGTGTCACCAGCGTCCAGGTGTCAACGCCGGCGGGGCGCACGTCGATCTGGTAGCGGTGGGCGTCGGGGTATTGGGCCGTGCCGATGAGCGGGACCTGCGAGGCGACAGGAAAGCCGGCGCCGGTGATGGGCGTCAGGATGCGCAGACGCGGATCGGGGCAAGTCAGGGCGTTACTCTGCGCCAGAGCCGGTTGGGCCAGATTGAGGACGGTCGTCTCCAGCAGATCGACGCGCCGCAGAAGTTGCGCGCCGGCGACGATCAAAAAAAAAGACAGGAGCAACGCCGCGGCCGAGGCGGCCAGCCCCAATTCGCGGCCGGAAAAGCGCGGCCGGCTGCTGCGCGGTAGCACGACCTGGCTTGGCGCTTCGGCCGCCGGCTCCAGTTCGTAGGGGCGATCCCAGACGGCGGTGCGCACCGCCTGCCAGGGCACAACCGACTCCGGCTGGCGCTCGCGCAACTCGTAGAAGCCGTCGAACGGGCGTAATGCGCCATCGACCCAGCCGAAGAAGGCCGCTTCCTGACGCACCGGGTCGACGACGAGGCCGGCGTGCCACGGCTGGGTGAAGGCCGCCGAGTGGACGACGACATCGTCGCTGGAGTAAAAGACGCCCAAATCGGGGTGGGTGTGGAACCAGCCGACGATGTCGAGTTGGGGATAGTGGGCGGTGCGGTCGCGGTGGAGCCTGGCCCAGGAGTCGGCCGAGAAGGTGAAGTGCACCGGCCCGTGGTCGGAGCTGACCGCCGGTAGGGCGGCCTTCACCTCGACCACGACGCCGGTCTTGTAGCGGTAGGCGTGGCCCAGCAGCGCCCCGCCCAGTTCGCAGTCCAGGCGGCTGCGGCTGTGGGCGTTGATCTGGAGCAGCGCCGTCTGGTGCAGCAGGACGACCGGCTGGCTCTCGGCCGGGGTATTGCCGTGGCGCAGCCACTCGGCCGTCGGCGCGGGCAACTGCCGAAACGGCAGCCCGGCGATGGCCTCGCGGTGGCCGTTGCTCGGCTGGGCGCTGGCTTCGGGCGGCGCTGCACTGGCCGCCGCGTTGGCAGCGGTAGACGCCGCGGCCGGGCCGGCCGGTGGTGTGCCTTCCGGCGGCTTAGCCGAACTTGATGCCGAGGTCATCGGACTCCTCGTCGCGAATGACGATCAGGTCGGCCACCGACTGCCCCTTCAGTTCGCGGCGGTCGATGGGGAAGAGCGTCTTGCGCCCCATGGCCCAGGCCGCGGCCTTGGAGTTCATCGGGTCGCGTGGCTCGTAGTTCTTGTACTGCACCATTTCGCCCAGCGTCAGCAGCAGCTCGTCGAGCGTCTTGGCCGGCCACCAGGCGCCGATGCACACTGCGCCGGTGATGTGGATGTTGGGATGGAAGATGGGCGTCATCCACTTCAACTGCGGCTGCTTCAGCGGGTACTCGGCGTGCAGATAGATCGTCACGTCGTGTTGCTCGCGGAAGATCGGCTGGTTGGCGGTATTGATGCCCTCCACGCCGCGGCAGGTGTAGCGGATCAGGTACTTCTCCGGCGGGTCGCCCTCGGTGCGGATGATATGGATGAGATCACTCCGATTCGCCAGGTCGCGCACCCGCTGGTAGTCGTTGCGCAACCGGGTTTCACGAATGTCGAAAGACATAGTTGCCTCGGTATTGTGGCGATGTCAAGTGCCCTTCGCGGCGGCGGGCCGGAGTCGCTTACCGGCGTTCCGGCGCGCCACCGGAAGGGCGCATCATGACAGCTAGAGCGGCCGTGGGCCGCGTGTTGTCGTTAGCCGGCGGTTACTTCCGGAAACAGGCTGAGGATGTCATCCTCCTTCACGCCCGCGTCCCGCAACGATTCCTCATCGCCGAGCCGCTTGCCGGACGACCGGTGGTCCAGCCGATAGGTGATCGGGTTGGCCCCTTGCGCCGTCGGCAGACCCATCTTGCTCACCAGAGCGGGGATCAGCCGGCGCATGGGGACGTCGTCGGGCAACTCGACCGGGGTCTTCTTGGACCCCGTGGGATCGTAAATGATTACCTTAGTGCTCGCCATCTGTTCAAAAGCCTCCAATTGGTTATTCGATAGACATTACGCAGAACAACCACAAGGGTTGCGGTCGAAACCCGGTTTCTTCCGAGAAACCGGGTTTCTAGCTCTTTCTGCTAGTGAAACTGCAAGAAGGTCGCTTTATCGCCCGTCAACTCGAAGTAGACGCGCTCGCTGCCGTTCCGCGCCCGGATGATACCGAGCGGCGGCACGTCGACCTGGGCGAGCGTCCGGTCGAGGAACTCCTCGTCACCGGCGATGCGATGTGTCAGGCGCATTTCGCGCTTGGCGCCACAGTTGGGGCAGACGGCCGCGTCCTCATAGAGGCGGGCCATCCGCTGAAAGACCGGCTCGATCTGACCACAGGAGCCGCACTCCATCGCCACCACCAGTTCGCTGTCGAACTCCAGCACCGCCTCCGGCCCCAGCCGTTCGCGGGCGGTGGCCAGCAGGCCGGCCAGGGTCACGCCTTCGGCCGTGGCCTCCGGCAACTCGACGATTGGCTCCAGCCTAGAGTGGCTCATGCAACCGGCCTTGACCGGGTACTCGGTCAGGTAGATGTCGTTGGTCAGGCCGTTGATCATCAGCGCCTTGCCCGGCAGCACTTCCATGTTGTGCAGCAGCTTCAGCGCCTCCTGTGTCTGGAAAGCGGCGACGATGGACGCGCTGGTCGGTGTCGTCGGCACCTTGCCTTGCAGAATGTTCTGCCGCGCCAGCAGGGGGCAGGAGTAGCGCAGGTTGATGATCTGGTAGTCGAGATCGGTCAGCGTACACTCGTAGCACGCCCCCTCGCCCGGCCGGAAGACGCGGACGATGCCCATCAGCTCCTGAATGGCTCCGTCCACCCACGGCCGGTTGACCGCCCAGGAGAAGCGGTTGATCGACAGCCGCGCTTCGCGGTTGTCGAGGCAGCCGACGATGGCGTCCACGTGACGAAAGACGCCCAGGCCCATCTCGAAGTTGATGTCGCCGTGCCACGTCTTGACCTTCACGTCGGGGTTGAGGGCCTTCACGCCGTCGGCGGCGGCGTCCACCTTGCGGCGGCCGCGGTCGTCGGCGCGGAAGAGCACCGAGCGGCTGAGATTGCTGTCTTCGATGGTGTCGAAGTCGGCGATCAGGATGTTGCCGATGCCCATCAGAGTCAGGTTCTTGATCACCTCGTTGCCCAGCGCGCCGGCACCGATGACCAGCACCGTCGCATCGCGCACCACTTCTTGTTGCCACCAGCTAATGTAACCGAAAGTGTGGTAGCGGTCGCTTTCGGGGTCGGTGATGACGATGGTTTCTATGTCCGTATCCGTCATGTATTCCCTCTGTGGCTCCCGGTGCGTCGCACTTTCTTGAGTGCGTCGCACCTTTCTCCTCTGCCCGGTGCGTCGCACTTTCTTGAGTGCGTCGCACCTTTCGGAGTAGTTGCGCCTTTATAAGTTAAGTCGATTTGGCCGGAAGGTGCAACGCACTCAAGAAAGTGCATCGCACCGCGGCGGCCGGAAGGTGCAACGCACTCAAGAAAGTGCATCGCACCGCAGCGGCCGGAAGGTGCAACGCACTCCAGAAAGTGCATCGCACCGNNTAGGCCACGCCGATGCCGACGTGGGTCCAAACCGGGTTCAGGATGTTGCCCCGGTGGTTGGCCAACCGGCGCGGCTGGTTCATGAACGCCGTTTGCACCTCGATAACGCCCCGCTCGCCGTGGCTGGCCGGGCCATAGACCACGCCGATGTTCTCGCCGCAGGCCAGATAACTGATCTGCGCCCGCTCTAGTCGTTGGGCGACGTTGATGCCCTCCGGCGTCACGTGGGCCACGTAGCGGCGCTGGAGCATGTCGGCGGCGTGCTGCCGGGCCACGGCGGCCAGGGCCGGATGCCAGCGCAGCGGCCCGCGTCCCAACCACTTGGGCAGGTGTTCGGCCCGCGCGGCGTTGACCAGGGCCAACAACTGCTGCTCCAGCGGCCCGACCACCGCCTCGCCGGCCGGCTCGAAGGCGGCCACGTCGTCGGCGGTAATCTGGATGCCGTGGCGGCGCTCGGCCGGCGGCGCGGCCGCGTCGGGAATGTCGGCCAGGCCAATGGTCAGCACCGGCGGAGCGGTGACGCGCCCATCGGTGGCGGCGATGTCCTCGGCCGTCAGGCGCAGCCGTTCCGGTTCGCTCATCAATCGTTTCCCGGAGGAGTGATCCGCAGATTTGGCAGATTAGGCAGATTCAAGAAGGAATTCTGAGGAATCTGCCTAATCTGCCAAATCTGCGGATCATTCTCTCTTTATGCCTTCAACGTCCGGTAGAACGGCAGGTCGAAGTGGGTGCGGTCGGCATTGACGGTGATCGACTTGCGCTCCACCTCGCCGCCAAAGTCGCGCGGCCAGGTCACGTCCACGTCATAGGTCAGCCCCATGTCGGCCTGCACCGGCAACTCGCACAGGAACTCGCCGTCGTGGTTGGTCGTGCCGGCCACGGTGCGGCGGATGGCCCGCGAACTGACGCGCACTTGCAGCCCAAAGAGGCCCGCCCCGCCGGGATGCTCCTGGACGACAATGCGCAGCTTGGTCGTCGTCATCGGCGCGCGGCCGCGGCGGGTCTGGCGGCGGGCGGCGGCGGTGTTGGCCGTGGCCGTGGCGCTGGGCATGACGACGTGGGCCGGCGGGCGCGGCGCGGGCGGCGGCGTGGCCGGGCGCGGCGGCTCCAGTTGCGCGGCGTCGATGCGCAGCGGCGGCTGGACAGCCGGTGCTGCCGGCGGGGCCAGGTCGGCGTCGCTGATGCTCAGCGGCGCGCTGGGCGATGGCGCGGGCGGGGTGGGGTGTTCCAGTTCGTCGGGATTCACCTGGACGCCGGGCGTGTATTCGGGATAGCGCACCGGCACGGGCGGCCGGTAGTAGGGCGGCAGGGGCGCGGCCGAGCCGTCGGGGCGCAGGCCGTCGAGGCCGGTCGGGCCGCCGGCGGCGTGGGCCAGCTTGCGGGCCAGCTTGTCGCGCTCCGTGGCGCTGCGCTGCACCTGCTGGCGAGCGAAGAAGGCGGCGCGCTTGAGCACCTGCCCGGCCGGGCTGTAGGGGTCGGGCGGTGTGGCTGGGTCCAGCCGGTCAAGCGGGAAGCCGCTGCGCCAGGCGTGGGCGGCCACGGCCAGGGCCAGCCACGAGGCCGCGGTCGGCCGTTCGGGTGGCGGCGCGCCGGCCGCGGCCCCGGCCAGGGCGATGACTTCGGCGTTGTCGGCCAGGCCGCTCTCGCGCAGCAGGTCATAGAGGGCGATGCGCCCGCCCGGCTCCGTCTCTGTCGTCTGGGTGAAGCTGTGGCGCGTCGGCTCGTCGAGCGTCTCGGCGGCCAGCAGCAGCGCCCGCGCGCGGCTCTCGGTCAGCGGTTCGCCGCGCGGGTTCAAGTCGGCGTTCAGCCAGTCCAGCAGCCGCGCGGCAAAGGCGGCCAACTGCGGCCGGCCGGGGAAGGCCTGGATGAGGCTGAGGGCGGCTTCTTGCATAGTGTTCTCCTCAGGACGACTCGCGTCATCCAACCGCCGACAACTGACCGCCGACCGCTGCCAAAAAGGCAAACTTGCGGCGGTCGGCGGTCGGCCGTCAGCGGTCGCAACTACATTGCCAGGCCGGTCTCCAGCTTGTGCAGACCGTCCCAGACGCGCATCAGCTCTTCCATGTCGGAGACCGATTCGAGGTCGACTTCGATGGCCTTGCGCAACTCCGGCTTGTGGAGGTTGCGGTCGTGCTGGCGCAGCATCGGCTTGATCAGCAGGTTGTTGAAGTCGCGCTCGCTCTTGATGGCCTCCAGCCAGAAGAGGCGGCGCAGGCGCGGCAGCAGGTCGTCGTCGCTGAACAGGTCGTCAATGATGCTGGCGAAGATGCGGTTGACCTTCACAGCGACGTTGTCCAGCAGGTCGGCGTAGCTGGTTTCCAGTTCGGCCGCGGGCTGGGCCGCCGGCTGCTCGCCCAGGAAGCTGATGTCGATGTCGGGCATGGCGTCGCCGGCCGGGGCGGTGTCGAGGATGTTGATCTCGATCGGCTCTTCGGTCGCGGGCTGGGCCGCCGGCTGATTGTTATTATTGCTGCCGGCCGCGGCCACCTGCGGCATGGAGGCGGCGATCTCGCGGGCCACGCGCTCCGGGCCATAGAGGGCCACGTCGAGTAGCCGCTCGTTGGTCGGCAACGCCAGCTCCTGCTCGCCGGCGAAGAGCCGCGAGTGGACGGAGCGGTCGGCCTTCATCAGTTCGTACATCGTCGCTTGCTGGCAGGTGGAGCGGAAGCTCCGGCCGATACGGCCGATGAGCGCCCGATAGGCCTCCGGCAGGGCGACGGTGTTCTCCACCTCGCCGGGGATAACGTAGCTGTAGGTCTGGCCGTAGCTGGCGCGCTCCAACCGGGAGAGGATCTCGTGCGCTTCCAGCGTGCGATCCAACTCGGTGGCCATGATGTCGGCCGCTTCGGGCATGAACTTCGACACGGCGTCCTGCATGACCAGTTCGACCTGGAACAGGATGCGCTTGATGGGCACTTCGATGCCGCTGGTGCCCCAGATGAGGTTGTCGTAGGTCACGTCGCGGCCGTCCCAATACTCGGTGCCGTAGTTCTCTAGCAGCATTTCCACTTCGCGCTGCACGGCGTCCTGGACCATGCCCTTGATGCCGTTGAGCGTTGGCCGGAGCATCTGGCGGAAGCGCTCGTCGCTGTTGGTGCGGCTGCTAAGCTCCAGCAGGGCGTTGTGGAAGGCGCGCGGCAACTCCTTCTGCTGGCGGGCCAGCACGTTCTCGTAGCGGCGCTCCTGCAACTGCTCCCAACTGGTGGAAAAGGGCGGCTGGACGCCACGCGCAGCCAGCTGCTTCTCATAGTAGAAGCGCAGGGCTTGCAGGGCGTTGCGGGTGCGGGTGGCCGCCTCGCGCAACTGGCTGCGGACGCGCTCGTGCTGGATAAAGTGGATGAGGCTCTCGCGCAGCAGCGGTACTTCGCTCAGCTTCAGCAGCGCCTCCTTGGTGTCCGTGTTCAGCGGGTCTTTGGTGTCCACGTTGCCCAACTGATCCTTGAAGACCTTGGCGATGCGCTCCGTCTCGCTGGCGAACTCGTGCGGCGCGTGCTCCGGGTCTTGCAGGTAGAGGGCGGGCGGGGCCATGACCAGGAAGTAGGGCCGGTTGTGGCCGCGGCTGCCGTAGCGCTCCCAGTAGTTGGGGGCGATGTAGCGGGTGACATCCTTAACTTCCAGTTCCGCTTCCGGCAGGCCGGAGTTGAGCCGGTCGAACGCCTGGCGGACGTTGCCGCCGTTAACGACGAGGAAGATCTTCGACGCCGCTTCGTCCAGGTCGCCGCCGCTCAGGCCGAACAGGCGGTTCTCCTTGATCCAGTTGACGGCCGACAGCGACTTCATCTCGTCCACGCGCTGGCGGCCGGCGTCGGTGACGAGGACGATCATGGCGTCCTCGCGCTTCATCTCTTCCAGGGTGATGGCTTCGTGCAGGCGCATGCCCGCGCCCAGGCCGGGCACGTCGACGATGCGCAGGTAGCCGTTCATCAGCAGATTGGGCACGCCCGTCCGAGGGTGAATGCGGAAGGTGGCCGACTTGATGAGGCGAATCTGGCGCTGCTGGCTGCCCTTGAAGCCGTCTTCGCGCAGGTGCTTCAGCGACTCCTCATTCTCCAGCGCCAGGCTCATCGGCGGCGGCGTGCCGGCCTTGAACAACTCTTTGTTGTTGTCGTAGGAGTCGATACAGTCGAGCAGGATGTCGAGGTACTCATCGCGCTCCGTCTTGGCCTGCTCCTTGCGCGACTCTTCGAGGGCGACGATGTCCTTGCGGGCCTGGTCGCGCTCGCCGTCGTTGGTGATGTCGAAGCTCTCGATCTCGGCCAACTGGCACAGACGACGGACGCGCTCGGCGAACTCGTCGCGGCTCCAGTAGTTGAGGACGAGCGACTCGGCCTCGCCCTCGTCGGCCTGCTCGATGTAGGCGATGGTGCCGGTGACGGCCGTCACCGCGCCGGTCGGCAGCAGGTTGCGGCCGAGCAGGGCGTTGATGAGCGTACTCTTGCCCACGCCCGTGCCGCCAAAAAAGACCAGCGTGTAGGTACGCTGGGCCAGAATCTTTTGCGCCTCGTCGATGCTGAATTGAGCCTGGGGTACGGCGCGGATGAGATAGTCGCGGGTGCGGTCGATTGTCCCTTGCAACTCGACCCACTGCTCCACCTGGGCCGGGCTGATGAACGGGAGTTCGGCCAGCGAGGCCCGCAAAGTTTCGGTGTCGTTCTTAGTCATATCTGTTCCTTCACTTGCCGGGATTCTTGTTGGCCCACGTGAACGCGGGCGCGTGATAACCTCTGCCTGTTTTGCTTACCTAACATTACGCGCGGGTTGGAGCAGGGTTGCAGCGAGGCTTTTGTTCAAACTGCCCAAACGCACGACACGTAAAATTGTCGTTTGATTTCGCCGCCGCGCTTGCTTTTGTTCGGGCGCTATGGTATCCTTTCTATGACGCAATGCGTCATTTGTAGAGGATACCTATGCCGAACAGACCTACAGTATACACCTTCAGGACCAAAACCGGCAGGCCGATTCGCGTTCGGCCGCTCGTGCCGGAAGATGCGCCCTACCTGGTTGACCTATTCGAGAACATGAGCGACAAGAGCCGCTATCAGCGCTTCTTGCAGACGCTCGACAGCATCGAGATGGAGCGCGTTTGGTCACAGGCCGAGCAGATCGCCGAAGGTACGGCCGTCAACAGCCACGGCCTGCTGGCCTTTTGTGACATGAGCGAGCGGCCGGACGTGCCCGTGGCCGCGGCGCGCTACGTGCACACTGACGCGGGCGAGGCCGAGATTGGCATCTCCGTCCGCGACGACATGCAGAACCTGGGCATTGGCAGCCAACTCCTGGGCCTGCTTCTCGATGAGGCGCGGCGGGAAGGGATTGGTCGCCTGGTGGCTCTCTATCAGAGTGAGAACGCGGCCATCCGGGCCATATTCAGGAAGCTCGATTGCCGCATGACCCGCCAGCCGGACGGCATCTACACCTACGTGGTGCTCCACGTGGCCGAGCCGCCGGACGTGATGGACGCGGCGGCCGACTTCTCACCGGAGACGCGCTTCATAGGGTAAGAGCAGCAGCGGCCGGCCGGCCAGCGCCCGCAGGTGCTCGCCCGACAGCAGGCGCGCCGCCTCTTCGGCCAGCCAGGTTGAGCCGTTAGGATAGACCGTGTAGTGGGCGCTACGCGGGTAAAAATCGAAGACCGAGACGGCGTGAATGTCGTCCACAGGCAAGGCGGCCAGTTCGGCCGCCTTTTTGATCGCCTCCAGAAAGTCGCCGTGGCTGTCCACCAGGCCGCGTTCGCGCGCCTGTCGCCCTGTCCAGACCCGCCCGCCGCCGACCGCGTCCACCGCCTCCGGGGTCAGCTTGCGCCCGCGGGCCACGACGGCCACAAAGTCGCGATACGTTTCTTCAATGCCGTGCTGGAAGATGGCCCGCTCCTCGGCCGTCATCGGCTCGCTGTCGCGATAGAGGCCGGCGTGCTCGCCCCGCGCCAGAGCGACGCGGTTGATCGCCAGTTGGTCGTAGAGGCCGGCCGGGCTGATCTTGGCCGTGATGACGCCGATGGAGCCGGTCGTCGTGCCGGCCTGGCTCATGATGTGGCTGGCCGGCGCGGCAACGTAGTAGCCGCCCGACGCGGCGACGTTGCCCATGTAGACGACGACCGGCTTGTGGGCCGCGAACAGTTCAAGCTGGCGGCCGATCAGTTCCGAGGCCAGCGCCGACCCGCCGCCCGAATCGACGTGGAGCACCAGCGCGGCCAGGTCGTCCATCTTCTCCAGCCGGCGCAGGATGCCGACGAAGGTTTGCTCGCCGGCCGCCGCCCCGCCGACAAACGGGATGGGCAGGTCAATGGGCGGCCGGCGCGATGGCCCCATGCTGATCAGCCCTTCTAGGGACAGGACGCCGACGAAGCGGCGCGTGTGGCGGCGCGGCTTCTCGCGTAGCAGGTTCCACGCACGGCCCCACGGTTTGAGGGTGGCGCGGGGTGGGTCTTGCGGAGCAGGGGGGCTGGGGGGCAGGGGCGCAGGGGAGAGGGCCGGCGGTGGGACCGTGGCCTGGTCCTTATCTCGCGCCTGTCCTAATAACTCAGCCAACTGGTCGTCATAGGCCACACTGTCGATCAATCCGGCGGCGCGCGCCTCCTCGGCCGACAGCGGCGCGCGGTCGATCAGTTCGCGCAATGTGGCCTGGGGCAGCCCGCGCCCGGCGGCCATGTCGGCGGTCAGCATGTCGTACTGGTCATCGAGCAGCCAGTCGAGTTGGGCGCGGTACTCCGGGGTGATGTCGGCCTGGCTGAAGCGGTCGAAAGCCGTCTTGTAGGGCGAGATTTGCACCACGTCGGCCTGCACGCCGACGCGGGCCAGGGCGTCCTTCAGGAACGTGACCTCGGTGTAGAGGCCCAGCACGTCGAACTGTGCCCCCGGCGGGGCGATGATGCGCGCGGCGGCCGTGGCGGCGTAGTAGTGGGCCAGGTCGAGGTAGGGGGTGTAGACCACGGCATCCTTGCCCGCCGCCCGCAGCCGGGCCACGGCGGCGCGGAAGTTCTGCAATGTGGCCAGCCCGGCGCTGAAGCCGCGAAAGACGAAGACGACGCCGCGGACGTTGTCGGCATCGGCGACCATGCGCAGTTGGGTATTCAGTTGTTGCAGGCTGAACGGGTCGGGCGGCAGCGGCAGACGGCGCTCGATGAAGCCGCGCGGCGGCCCCGGCCGCTCCGGCAGCGGCCCGCCGATGGGCAGGACAACGTAATCGACGTGGGCGCGCTGCAAGCGGCGCACCATGTTGCGCCAGTCGGCGCCGATAGTTGACAGGCTATCGGAGAAGGATTGCCGCGCCCGGCGCAGGTCGCGCCGCAGAGCCTTGGCAAAGCCTGGCGATCTCCCGGCCGGTGTGGGGTCGACGATGAAAGCAGCTCGGTTGTGCACGGACTTCACGACTTTCCCGCCGCAGGGATGAGGTTCGACCGCGACGGGAGACGGCCGACCGTCAAGAGTGTAGTCTGTAGGGCGCGGTTCGGTCAAATATCGGGGCTGGCGTTGGCGCGGCGCGGGCGGGCGCGCTACCATTCGCCTCCACCCTTCTCGCGCGGAGTAGACCCGATGGCCCAACAAGATGGCCCTGTTCTCGTTTTTGCCAACGGCGTGCTGGCCGATAGCGGCTGGGTTGGCCCTTATCTGGCGCGGGCCGCGGCTGTCATTGCCGCCGACGGCGGGTTGCGCCATCTGTTGCCCTTCGGCCGGCGGACGGACGTGCTCATCGGCGATCTGGATTCGCTGCCGCCCGGTGTCGTTGCCGAGGAGGCGGCCGGCCGGGTCATCCGTTATCCAGGCGACAAGAACGAGACCGACCTGGAGCTGGCGCTGCTCTACGCTGTGGCGCAGTACCCCGGCCACGAGGTGCTCATCCTCGGCGGCTTCGGCGGCCGGCTCGACCACATGCTGGCCAATATTCTCGTCCTGGCCCATCCGCGCCTGCTGGGGCAGCTCATCCGCTTCGTGGACGACCGCGAGTCGGCCTGGCTACTGACGGCCGACACGCCGGACGAAACGACCATCCCCGGCGCGCCGGGCGACATCGTCTCGCTGTTGCCGCTGGGCGGCCCGGCCCACGTGCTGGCCACGACCGGCCTGCGCTGGCCGCTCCAGGACGAAACCCTCTCCTTCGGCCCCGCCCGTGGCGTCAGTAACGAGATGACCGACGCTGTGGCGACGGTGCGGTTGGGGGCGGGGGTGGTTCTGTGTGTGCAGGTGAGGCAGTTGTCAGTTATCAGTTGATAGTTGTCAGTTGCCGCCGGCAACTGACAACTATCAACTGACAACTTCTTCCGGTATACTCTCCCCCGGCGGTCGCAGCTCCCGCCTAAACAAAACAAGGAGATCGAGAGATGAGTAACATTGGTTCGCCGGCCGCTGCCCCGCGCGCAGCGGCCGTGGCATTTAGTCGCGTGGCGGTCATCGTCACCGCCGCCTACATGGGCGCGCAAATGTTGGCCGATATTGCCAGCTTGAAGATCGGCGTCGTGTTCGGGCTGGCGGTGGACATGGGCACGTTTATCTACCCCATCACCTTCACCCTGCGCGACGTGGTGCACAAGGTGCTGGGCAAGCGCAACGCGCAGACGCTGATCGTCACTGCGGCGGCGGTCAACCTGTTCATGGCCGGTTATCTGGCCTGGTCGGCGCGCGTGACCAGCGACCCGTCGTGGGGGCTGGGCGCGGAGTTCAGCGCCATTCTCGGCCCGGTGTGGCGCATTGTGGTGGCGTCGATCACTGCCGAACTGGTCAGCGAGTTGATCGACACCGAAATCTATCACTGGTTCGTCACGCGCATCACGACGCGCTATCAGTGGGCGCGGGTGCTGGCCAGCAACGCCGTCAGCATCCCTATCGACACGCTGCTGTTCACCGTCATCGCCTTCGGGCCGCTGCCGGGGCTGGCCAACGACCCGCTGAGCCTGCCGTGGGCAACGGTGGGGCAGATATTCCTGTTCAACCTGGCGGTGAAGTTCGCCGTGACGCTGGTCAGCCTGCCGCTCATCTACGCCACGCCCGACCGCGACTGGTCGAGCGACCGCGACGACGCNNACGTCGATGCCGCGGCGCTGGCGGACGGTGCTGGGCAGGCCGTAGCCGGCCAGGACGGCCTGGAAGGCGCGGGCTGCCGGGCCGGCCGCCGGCTGGCCGTCGTAGCCCAGGGTCGGATTGAGGGGGATGAGGTTGACGTGGGCGTCCATGCCGGCCAGCAGGCGGCCAAGGGCGTCGGCGTCTTCGACGCTGTCGTTCTGGCCGTCGATCAGCGTCCACTCGAAGAAGATGCGCCGGCGCAACGTCGTGGTGTAGTCGCGGCAGGCGGCCATCAGTTCGGCCAGCGGCCAACGGCGGGCCGGGGGGACGAGCCGGGCGCGCTCCTCGTCCGTCGCGCCGTGAAGGCTGACGGCCAGGCGCATCGGCCGCCGCTCGGCCGTCAGCCGCCGGATACCGGGCACGACGCCGACGGTGCTGAGAGTGATGAAGCGCGGGGCAATGGCCAGGCCGCGGTGGTCCATGAGCGTCTCCAGCGCGGCCATAGTGGCGTCGTAGTTGTGCAGCGGCTCACCCATGCCCATCAGGACGATATTGCGCAGCGCCTCGCCCCGTTCGCGCAGGGCGCGAGCGACGTGGACGGCCTGGGCGACGATCTCGCCCGGCGACAGGTGGCGGCGGAAGCCCATCTGCCCGGTGGCGCAAAAGACGCAACCCATGGCGCAGCCGACTTGGGTGCTGAGGCAGGCCGTAGCCCGGCCACGAAAATACATCAGCACTGTCTCGATGGCCGCGCCATCGGCCAGGCCGAGCAGGTACTTGCGGGTGTGGCCGTCGCTGCTGTCGATGCTGCTTCGCGTAGTCAGATGGCCAATGGTTGACTGGACATCCAGTAGCGCGTGCAGCTCCGGCCGCAGCCCGGCGATGTCGGCTGGCGTCGTCGCCAGGTCGCGGTAGAGGCCCGACCAGACCAGCCCGGCGTAGTAGTCGGCAAAGCCCCACGCCGCCAACAGTTCGGCCAGTTGAGCGCGGCTTAAATCGTAGAGGTTGATCTGGTCTTGCGCGATGGCGATGGACATTGGGAACATTGTAGCCGGACAGGCGGAGCTATTCAACCTGCCCGCTGGATTCCCTCGCCCCTTGGGAGAGGGCGCTGGTTCCCTCGCCCCTTGGGAGAGGGCGCTGGTTCCCTCGCCCCTTGGGAGAGGGTTAGGGAGAGGGTCTTCCGGCCCGGTTAAACAAGACCCTCTCCCCAACCCTCTCCCGGAGGGCGAGGGGGCCGACCCTCTCCCCAACCCTCTCCCGGAGGGCGAGGGGGCCGACCCTCTCCCCAACCCTCTCCCGGAGGGCGAGGGGGCCGACCCTCTCCCCAACTCTCTCCCGGAGGGCGAGGGAGCCGACCCTCTCCCCTGCCTCCCTACGTCAATACTGCTACAATTCCCCCCATGCTCAAGCTCATCAGTTGGAACGTCAACGGCCTGCGCGCCGTGCATCGCAAGGGCATCTTCCTGCCGTGGCTGGCCGAGGCCCAGCCCGACGTGCTGGCCCTGCAGGAGACGAAGTGCCACCCCGACCAGTTGCCCGACGAGTTGCGCAACCCGCCCGGCTACCATACCTATTGGGCGGCGGCCGAGCGTGGCGGCTACAGCGGCGTGGCTCTCTATAGCCGGCGCGAGCCGCTGTCGGTGCAGGTCGGGCTGGGCTATGATGACTACGACCGCGAGGGGCGCACGCTGGTGGCCGACTACGGCGACTTCGTATTCATCAACGCCTACTTCCCCAACGGCAGCCGCGACCACAGCCGCGTGCCGTTCAAGATGCGCTACAAAGCCGACTTCCTGACCCTCTGCAACCGGCTGCGCGAACAGGGGCGCAGCGTCGTCTTTTGCGGCGACGTCAACACCTCGCACCAGGACATCGACCTGGCTCGGCCGCGCCAGAACCGCAACACCACCGGCTTCCTGCCCCAGGAGCGGGCCTGGATCGACGAGGTCGTGGCCCAGGGGTACGTCGACACCTACCGCGCCCGCTACCCGGAGCAGACCGGGGCCTATACCTGGTGGGCGCAAGTGACCTTCTCGCGCGAGAAGAACGTCGGCTGGCGGCTGGACTACTTCTTCGTCTCGCCCGACCTCTGGCCGCGGGTGCTCAACGCCACCATTCACCCCGACGTGACCGGCTCCGACCACTGCCCGGTGGGACTGCTGCTGGACGCCGATGGCGATTGAGGCGCGCCCTGGCCGGCCGTCGTGGGCGGAAGTGGCGGCCGTCGCGGCCATCCTCATCCTGGCCGCCGTCGTGCGCCTGGCCCGCCCCGATCTGACCGAGTTCAAGGCCGACGAGGGACGGCTGCTGACGCTGGCCTTGCAAGCAGCGGCCGGCGACGTGCCGCCGCACGGCATCGCCAGTTCGGTCGGCTTCCCCAACGCGCCGCTGAGCGTCTGGCTCTACGCCTTACCGCTGCTGTTCTGGCGACACCCCTTCGCACCGACGATGTTCACCGGGCTGCTGAGCACGCTGGCCGTGGCCGGCGTCTACTGGCTGGCGCGGCGCACCTGGGGTGTGCCGGCGGCCCTGGCGGCGGCGCTGCTGCTGGCCGCCGGGCCGTGGGCGATCATCTTCTCGCGCAAGATTTGGGCGCAAAACCTGCTGCCGCTGTTCGCCGTCGGCTGGGGCATCGGCGCGGCGCTGGCTTTTGTCGAGGGGCGGCGGCCGATGGTCGTCCTGCACCTCGTCTGCCTGGCGCTGGCGGTGCAACTGCACCCGGCGGCGGCCGGACTGGCCCCGGCCACACTGCTCTTTCTGCTCGTCTTCCGGCGGCGCGTCGGCTGGGGGTGGGTGGTGCTCGGCGGCTTGCTGGCNNCCCTTCTCCACCGGCCAGGCGGCGGCCGAAGTCTCGCTCGACTCGCTGCGGCTGGCGCTGACCATCGCTGCCGGCTTTGGCATCGAGCCGCTGGCCGGAGAGGGGTTCGCGCTGCCGCCCGGCGCGGCCGTGGCCCGCTGGCTGTGGCTGGGGCTGGTGCTGGCCGGCGTGGTCTTCGCCGCCGTTCGCGCCGCGCGGCGCTGGCAGCGGCCAGACTCACAGGTCGGGCTGATCGTCCTGGCCTGGCTGCTGGCTCCGGCGCTGCTGTTCGTCTGGCATCGCACGCCGGTCTACGTCCACTACTTCATCGCCGGGCTGCCGGCGGCGTGCATCCTGGGCGGGGTTGTCTTCGCCGCGGCTATCCGGCGCTGGCCGGTCTGGGGGCGGCGCACGGCCTGGGCGGCGCTGCTGCTGACGGCCGGGCTGCAACTGTTCGGCTGGGGGGCGCTCATGCGCGCCGCCGTCGCTGCGCCGGGCGAGACGGGCTTCGGCCTGCCACTGCGGACGAAGCTGGCCGCGGCCGACGCCGCCCGCCGCTTGATGACCGACACCGGCGCGACCGAAGTGCTATTGGCCGGCGACGGGGCCGACCCGGAGCGCGACGACTTCCCGGCCGAGTTTCGACCGCTGCTGCACGACGTGCCGGTACGTTATGTTGACTTAAATGCGGAAGCGCTCTTCCCGGCTGCGGCAGTGGTTGTCCTGCTAGGCCCGGCGTCGGCCGACGGCCCGACGACGGCCCGCGACATCTACACTGTCGCGCCGGGAGAAGTAGAGAGCGTCAACGCTGCGGATGGGGTCGTCTACACCCTCCACGCCCTGCCGCCCGCCGCCGCGCCGCCGCCCGATGTGGCTCTAGCCTCCCCGGCACTGCTGGCCAACTTCGTCCAGATCGTCGGCCATGACGCGCTGCGCTTCGGCCCGGAGGGCGCAGTGTGGGACTTGTTCTGGCGCACGGCCGACAATCCCGACCCGGCCGACTTCCACATTTTCAACCATCTGCTGGACG
>CXWK01019932.1_pt1 | contig 16811 bp, 15 predicted proteins | sample 590851 | NCBI WGS metagenome assembly CXWK01 (sample SAMEA3498364, study PRJEB10139) | wastewater metagenome | biome: wastewater treatment plant; material: activated sludge | place: Denmark | collected 2014-08-01 | reverse complement strand
TGCTTTTCTGAGAATTCACGCTATGGTGAGGTGATCAATCGAGTTCGGAGCGTTGACCATGACTGCCACAAGTCGAAGCTCCAGTCAGGATTCTGGAAAGCCATCCACTGATCGTTCCTTTAAGGGACCAGCCCTCATGATCACGCTGACTCTCGGCCTCCTGGCCATAGGCGGATACGTGATCTTCAACGGCCTAGGGTTATCGACCACGTTCTTGGCACCCCATAGTCAACGAACTGCATCGCTGACAGAGCATCAGTCGAACTCCAGGCCGGGAGATATGCGCCTCACTCGTGAAGGAATCGATCGGCTTCTGGGAGCTCTCGACGAGGCCGTCCGGAGAAAAGATGTCGAGGGGGTCCTCCGTCATATTTCGTATGACGCAACGATCACCATCCATCTGAAGCAAGGTCCACAACAGCAAACGGCTTTGCTGACCAGGGACGACTATCGCAAGACGCTCGCCATGGCGTTCGCCTTCCCAAGCGACCATGACTTCACGCGCATGAATACGTCGGTCTCGTTAGCTGCGGATGAACGAAGTGCCAAGGTGTCCTTCAAGTCCATTGAGACCCTCAGACCGGCCAATCACGAATTCAAGGCAGAAGGCGAAGAGACCCTAGTGTTTACGATCCGGGACGGGAAACCCATGATTACCTCTGTGGAACAGACCTTCCCCGGCGACTCCACCTAGCCCGCATTATTCATGAGCGCTTTTAGTGCAACCACCGATACGCCGCTGCGACAAGCCTGGCTGCGGTTGCGCTGCAGCTAGGCGGGCAGGCTCGCCCCTAGTGACCTCGACATACTGTTTCAAGTATGCCTCGGTCCCTCGGCGCTCCGCGTACCCGTCTCGCATAGCGTCTTGGTGGTTTCATGACAAACCGTCATGAATAATGTGGGCTAGCTGTGCTGCTACCCCCCTCATCCCCGTGAGGCAAAGCCCTGTCATCCTCTGCCCTCTTGCCTATGTCGAGCCTGTCGACGCAGGTGAATCAGGCTTTCCGCCGGCTTTCTTGAGCTCCAAGATTCATGGTGCGTCGTTTGGTATAATCAGCTCCCTGATCAATCTTTGTAGGAGTAGGTATGCGGGTGCTTGTCCTCGAAGACGAGACCAAAGTCGGTTGCTTCATCAAGCGGGCATTGGAAGAAGAAAGCTACGCCGTCGATCTCTGTGAAGACGGGGCGAAGGGGTTGGAGATGGCATTGGCGACCGACTATGATCTCCTGGTTGTTGATGTCATGTTGCCGGGCATGTCCGGGTTGGATGTGCTCAAGAATATTCGTCGTGAACGGATCCAAACGCCGGTGCTGATTCTGTCTGCTCAATCGCAGATCGATCAGAGAGTCAAAGGGCTGGATGCCGGTGCCGACGACTATCTCACGAAACCGTTTGCCATCGATGAGCTGTTGGCACGGGTTCGTGCCTTACTGCGCCGTGGCGCAACGGAAAGTCCGGGAGTGCTTCAGGTCGACGACTTGTTGCTCAATCCGGCGACGCGTGAGGTGACACGAGGCGGGCAACGCATCGATCTGACGCTGAAAGAGTATGCCTTGCTGGAATACCTGATGCGTCATACCGGTCGGGTCCTTACCAGACCGATGATCTCCGAGCACGTCTGGAATCAGGACTTCGATACGTTTACGAATGTCATCGACGTCTATGTGAACTATCTCCGGAACAAGATCGACCGAGGTCGGACGAAGAAATTGATCCATACCATCCGGGGAAGCGGATATATGCTGAAGGTCGACTAGCAGGATGCGGAGACATGTGGCCCCAGCCCACATCGCGACTCTCGTTCGCGTTCATCGGTCAGGAGGTGGCTGATGCCGCTACGTGTCCGGTTGACCCTCTGGTATGGGACCGTGCTTGCCCTGGTCTTGATCGTGTTTTCAGTGGTTCTTTATGCCATTACGGCAAGAAATCTCCGCGATACCGTTGATGAATCGTTGGAGGACACGGCGACGACGGCCGTGCGCTTGCTCGAAACGAACGGATTTCTTCCTCTGATCGATGAAGACGTACTGCTCTCTCAGTTTCCGGAGCTGACGCGAATCGATAAGTTCTTTCAGATCTTCAGCCCTTCCGGCACCATCACGATTCGATCTCCGAACATCAAACAACACGAGGTTCCACTGAGCCGGACGGCCCTTGACGCCGCGTTTGCCGGACAGAGCATTTATGAGTCGGCCAAGTATCCCAAGGAGCCTCCCTTGCGGTTGATTTCCATGCCGATCATGTATCGAGGCAATCTGTTGTATATCGTGCAGGTTGGGACCTCGATGGAGTCAGTCGGAGAGACGCTCCATCGATTCCTCGTCCTTGTTCTGGTGGCGATCCCTATTGCGTTGTCCGTGTCGCTCGCTGGGGGCTGGTTCCTGGCTGGGCGGGCCCTCCGCCCGGTCGATAGGATTACGCTGGCTGCACAGCGGATTGCCGCAGGAGATCTCAGTCAGCGACTCAGTATGCATGGGGCTCACGATGAGATCGGGCGTCTTGCGGCCACCTTCAACAATATGATCGGCCGATTGGATGCTTCGTTCCGCCAAATCCGTCAATTTACCAGCGACGCGTCGCACGAGTTGAGAACGCCCCTGACCGTGATGAAGGGCGAAACAGATCTGGTGCTCAGGAAATCTCGCCCGCTCGAGGATTACAAAGCGGTGCTGGAGAGCAACCTCGAAGAGATTGATCGGATGACCCGCATCGTGGATGAACTGTTGTTCCTCTCCCGTGCCGATATGGGGGAGGTGAAGGTCGAGTCCATGCCGGTGGCCCTACAGTCGTTAGTGGAAGACGTCCATCGCCAGGCGACTTTGCTGGGACATGAGCGGAATATCGAAGTGGTGCTTGGAACGGTCATGCCGGTCATTGTTCAAGGGGACGACCTGCGGCTTCGTGAATTGCTGTTGAATCTCGTTGAGAATGCGATGAAGTATTCGAACTCCGGCGGAAAAGTTGAAATCTCGTTATTGAAAGACGGACAAGAAGCCCGGCTTTCCATCACCGATCATGGGATTGGCATCGCCGAGGCTGACCACAAGAAGATCTTCCAACGCTTTTTCCGCACGGATGTGGCTCGCGCCCATACCAAGAAGGGAACAGGACTTGGGCTTGCCATCTGCGCCTGGATCGCAGATCTTCATAAGGGGCGGGTTGAGGTCAAGAGTGCGCTTGGCCAGGGATCGACTTTCACGGTTGTGCTGCCGCTTGCGGCTCTTCCAGCTTAGCCACGTTTAATCCTCGATTAATCTCCCTCTCATCACCGGTTGGTAGTTCTAGTACTCGATATCGAACAGCCGGCTGTGCAGTGAAAAGTTCGAAGAGCCTTGAGCACGTGATCCTTAGCGTGATGAAGGAGGGAATCATGCCATCACATCCCCGTCGTACCGTCAGCTCTATTCTCGGAATCTGCCTGGTGAGTGGCGCGTTGCTCTGGAGCGACCACTCACCGACCGTGTCCTCTGCCTCCACGGCTCTGTCACAGGGTACTCCGGCTGGTGCCGTTGTTTCACCGGCGCCAGGCTTTACAGACGTTGCGAAGCGAGTCACTCCAGCGGTCGTGAACATTACGACGGTCATGACGGAGAATGTGGCCGACGGTTCCCCTGTCCCAGACGAGCTACGAGAGCGAATGGAGGAATTCTTTGGGAAACCATTCGGACCTCGTGGTCGACGACCTGGAGACCCTTTTGACCATCGAGCACCTCGGAGAGGGCAAGGGTCTGGTGTCATCATTTCACCGGACGGCTATATCGTGACCAATAATCATGTGATTGCTCAGGCACGTGAGGTGAGCGTCACACTTCCCGACAAGCGGGAATTTAGGGGCAAGATCATCGGAGTGGATCCAAAGAGTGACCTCGCCGTAGTCAAGATCGACGCCGGCCATCTTCCCACCATGACCTGGGGTGATGCATCGAGTCTACAGGTTGGTGAGTATGTCTTGGCGGTCGGTAACCCCTTTGGGCTCAATTCCACTGTGACACTTGGAATCGTGAGCGCGCTGGGTCGTGGCCAAATGGGCATCACCCAGTACGAAGATTTTATTCAGACGGATGCTGCCATTAATCCGGGCAACTCAGGCGGTGCACTGGTGAATACCAAAGGGGAGCTGGTGGGCATCAACACGGCGATCTTTTCCCAGACGGGAGGGTATCAGGGGGTCGGGTTTGCCGTGTCGACCACGATGGCCAAGCCGATATATGAGAGTCTGATAAAGTCCGGGAAGGTTGTGCGCGGATATCTAGGGATTGGGCTTCAGGGATTGAACCAGGATCTCGCCACGGCATTCGGCCTCAAGGATGCGAAAGGCGCGTTGATCAGTGATGTGAAAGCAGGGAGTCCTGCGGACCAGGCTGGTCTCAAGCAGGGGGATGTGATCGTCAGCTATCACGGTACTTCCGTAGAAGATGGTGTCGCGTTACAACGACTTGTCACGAGGACCACCGTTGGTGCCAGAGTGACACTCACCGTCATTCGTGATGGACATGAACGTGAGGTGACCGTCAGGGTCGGTGAGCAGCCGGACGACTCCAAAGTTGCGAAGGTGCAACACGGAGATGCAGACGATGCTCTGTGGGGCCTTGTGGTTGAGGAGCTAGATCACGACCGGGCAAGACAGCTTGGATTCCAGGGAACGCAGGGTGTTGTGGTGACAAGGGTTGATCCAGACAGCGGTGCTGAGAGGGCCGGTCTTTCTGCTGGAGACGTAATCCAAGAAATGAATCGGCGACCGATCAAGTCTGTCAAAGATTTTGAAAAGGCTTTCGCAGATCTCAAGAAAGGAGCCAGCGTCCTGATTCTGATCACTCGGCGAGGAAATTCATTGTTCGTATCCGTCAAAGTGTAGAATTATGCTGTGTTTGAAGGCAGGGGGGAGGCAACATCCTGTTTCTCCCTGCCTGTGGCTCCGTTTCAAGATCTTTTAATCGAAGACCACGGTTTTTCTCCCGTACACCAGGACTCGGCGCTCAACGTGGCGACGAACAGCTCTTGCCAGCACGACTTCCTCAAGATCCCGCCCTTTCCGAACGAGATCCTCCACCGTATCCCGATGTCCCACGCGAATTACGTCTTGTTCGATGATCGGTCCTTCGTCCAGGTCTTGGGTCGCGTAATGGGCGGTCGCTCCAATGATCTTCACGCCACGGTCGTATGCCTGTCGGTAGGGGTTGGCTCCGATAAAGGCCGGAAGAAAGGAATGGTGGATGTTGATGACGGGGCAGCCGACCTGAGCTAGAAAATCAGCGCTGAGGATCTGCATATAGCGAGCCATGACCACCAGCTCGACGTGATGTTCCTTCAGCAGGGCTGCGACCTGTTGCTCCTGCTGTGGTTTGGTTTCCTTCGTGACGGGATAGACGGTATAGGGAATATTGAAAAGCTGAGCCCAGCCCGCGCAGGTGTCATGGTTCGAAATGATGATGGGAATGTCGATATGCAGCTCGTCTCGACGGTGCCGTTGGAGAAGGTCGGCCAGACAGTGATCCTGTTTCGAGACCATGAGACCGACACGAGGCCGCTGGTTGGACGAATACACTTCGTAGTGCATCTCGTACACTTTCGCGATCGGCTCAAAGGCGGACGGAATATCGCCGGGAGGCAGCTGAAGTCCATCCGTGGCAAACTCCATTCTCATGAGAAACGCGTTTGTTTCTTCGTCGGTATGGTGGTCGGAGTCGAGAATATTGCCGCCGAAATCGTGAATGAACCCCGACACGCGTGCGACAATGCCTTTGCGGTCTTTGCACCGAATCAGGAGAACGATCGAATCTTTTTTCCGTGCAGCCATGAGTGTGTACTCTCTCTGGAGTCGTAACGATCAGGGTATGACAGGGGCAGCAAGGTGCCGCACTCAGTGAGCCGTCGAGGTGACGATGTGTCCGACGAGATCGAATCCCGCCGCGTCGGTGATCTGGACTCTATAGAAGTCACCGGGTGCCGGATCGGAGGCCTTGGAAGCGGTATCGGCTGAGTCCTCGTCAACATAGACGACGCCGTCGATTTCAGGTGCGAGCCCTTCGTGACGCCCTTCGAGGACGCCCTCCGTCTCTTCGGATCGCCCGTCAATCAGGACATCAAGAATTGAGCCGATCTTCGCCGTCCCCTTCGACGCGGCAATCGTTTCCTGGATAGAGAGGATTGCATTGCGGCGGTCATCCATCACGTCCCGCTCAATTTTGTCGTCTAACTGCGCTGCCGGAGTGCCGTCCTCATCCGAGTAGACAAACACCGCGACTCGGTCGAACTCAGCCTGTTCCACATAGTCACGCAGCTCAGTGAAGGCGGCGTCGGTCTCTCCTGGGAAGCCGACGATGAAGGCCGTCCGGAAAGTGACTCCGTGAATGCGCGTGCGGATGCGATCCACGAGGCTCTCGATGACGGCTCGATTTCCTAGGCGATGCATGCGGGTGAGCATCCGGTCATTGATATGCTGGAGCGGCATATCGATATACTTGACGATCTTTTCTTCCCCTGCATACAGGTCAAGGAGATCATCGGTGACCTGTTGAGGATAGAGGTAAAACGGCCGGATCCAGCGCAGGCCATCCACCTTGACCAATTCACGAAGGAGCGACAGGAGTCCTTGGCGAAGGCCAAGATCGACACCGTAGTTGATGGTGTCTTGCGAGATGAGGTTGATCTCTTTCACTCCTTCCGCAGCGAGCCGGCGTGCTTCTGCCACGATAGAGTCCACCGGTCGACTGCGCTGTTTGCCGCGCATCAACGGGATCGCGCAGAATGTACAATTGCGATTGCAACCTTCGGCGATTTTCACATAGGCGCTGTGCTGCGCACCGAGTCTCAACCGAGGGGCTAACTCATCGTAGAGATAGGGAGGCTGACTGATCCAGAGGCGGCGTTGTCGCTTCTTGGGCGCTAGTAGCGCTCGACAGATCTCGGCAATCTTTCCGAATTCTCCCGTCCCTACGACACCATCCAATTCCGGCAACTCTTTCAGCAGGTCTCCTTGATAGCGCTGAGCCAAGCAACCGGCTGCGATCAGGACGCGGCACGTTCCTGTTTTCTTCAGATGGCCATGTTCGAGGATCGTGTTGATCGATTCCTGTTTCGCTTCCTCGATGAAGCCACAGGTATTGACGATCACCACTTCGGCTTGTGTTGGATCGCCGGTGAGTTCAAACCCTTCCGTGACCAATGTCCCGAGCATAATCTCTGAATCGACCTGATTCTTCGAGCAGCCCAGGTTGACGAAACCGATGGTCGTTGCAGATTGATTGACTCGAGTGGCCTTGGTGGAACGCGCACGCTTTGGAAGAATCAAGGGTTGTGACATGCCAGGCAGTCTACGGGAGGGTGAAAAAGGCTGTCAATGAGCCCCTTGCGGAAGGTCGAGCAATTCCCCTAGAGTGCGCATCATGATTCGTACCTTTCAAGGCATCAAACCCGCGGTTCCAAAGTCCTGTTTTGTCGAAACGACGGCCGTTGTGATCGGTGACGTCGTCATGGGGGAAGAGTGCAGTGTCTGGTTCAATGCCGTGATCCGAGGCGATGTGCACTACATTCGGATCGGTGAACGGACCAATGTACAGGACCTCTGCATGCTCCACGTCACACATGACACCCATCCTTTGATCATTGGCAATGAGGTCACAATCGGTCACAACGTGGTCCTGCACGGCTGTACCATTCACGATCGTGTGTTAGTGGGTATGGGTGCTATCATCATGGATGGGGCCATGATCGGTGAGGATTCGGTGGTGGGGGCAGGAGCCTTGGTGGTGGAAGGGACGGTCGTGCCGCCGAAGAGTCTCATTCTCGGGTCCCCGGCGAAGGTCAAGCGGCCGGTCACCGAGAAGGAATTAGCCTGGATCAAAGAATCCGCCGGAAACTATGTGCGCTATGCCAGGCAGTACATGGGGGATCCGACCAAGAAGACCGGCTTTGAACTCTGATTAATCACGATCGTCGATCTTCTTGCCTCTCACCCCTTCCTTCTTACCAACCTTGATGAAGCAGATTGGATCTCCCACAAGTGCCGTAGGATAAGATTTTCGCGATACCTGATACGGAATCCTGTGCCGATGGCACCAGTCTGCAATCCAGACCACCTCTTCCGTTGACGTTGTTACCAGACCTGGGATTGTCAATTTCGGCATGCACCGATCAACAATCGCTTGCACAATCCGCCGTTCCTTCTGAAAAGCGACAGGATTGAATGTGACCGGATTGGCGTTGCCATACGACAGTGGAGAGAGGTGCGGAAACCGCTCTGGATCGTTCAGAACGCTGACCATCCAGAGATGATCGAACCGCCCTTGTGCTAAAGAGGCGTCGCGAGCAAGGAAACGTACCGGTAGGTCACGACAAGCGCGGTTGAGAATCGTAACCTCTGATCGCCTCAGGTTATAGGGTTCAATGTGTCGTTCACGATCGATGGCTTCCACGATCAGCACCGGGAGTTCCGCTACCCCAGCACCGATGTAGAGACTCCGACCGCCACGCGGCAACGTAGGGACCAGAGCCTCGGCCACCTGCGTCCCCAACTTCCGGCACGGTTCTCGCTTCGCCTTCCAGAATTCCTCGCCGCCTTCGTAGCAGTAGACGGACTCCAGATGTTTGTAATCGAGGTGGGCGAATATCTCGGCGATCGTCTGTCGAGTTGAACCAGAAAGTCCTCTTCTCATGGTTGACCGGCTAATTCAATGACGGTGGCCATGAGGCCGTCGGCGACGGCAGCGATAAAATCGAGGTTTAATGTATCAAGGGTGTCGGTCGGTTGATGGTAATGGGGGTTTCGGAAGTTAGCAGTATCCGTGAGCATAACAGCGGGGAAGCCGTGCTCCCAGAACGAGGTGTGGTCGCTCCGTCTGGTGTCCGGGAGCTTTTCTCCGTTGCCTGGGACGATCAGCGGAACAATGGGAAGGTGCGGCTTCATGGCCTGGGCAACAGAGCTTGTTAGCTGCTGAGATCGTTCATTGCCGATGATGGCCAGAAAGTTTCCCGTTGTGGGTACTGCGATGGGGACACCAGGCGGGATTTTCTGTGAATTGGGTTGATGGCTCGCATAGCCGACACATTCCAACACGATGGCTCCATGGATGGGTTCGCCATTCTTTCGTAACAAGGAGGCATACGCCTGGCTACCAAGAAGGTTCTCCTCTTCCAGGTTAAAGGCAACGAAACGGATCGGTCTGGCCAATGTCATGGCTCTCACCTGACGCGCCATCTGGAGCATCACGGCGAGCGCGCTGGCATTATCGTCAGCGCCGGGAGATCCTTCGACGGTATCGAAGTGCGCGGCGAGGATCAGCGGCGGTGCTGATTGGAATGATCTCTTTTCCGGCAGTGCTGTTCCGATCACATTGTGGAACGTGTTCCCCAAGGCAAGAAAAGGTTGCGTGGTTACGGTCAGGCTCGCTTCAGAGAAACAATGGTGCAGGTAGGATTCTGCCTGTCGTAAACGGTTCGGTGAGGTGATGGGATGGCGTTCCCCCACCAGGACCTGAAGATCTTCTCTGAGTCGATTGTGATCGATAGGCACAGAACTGGTTTTCCAGCTGCGAGAAGGTCAGGTCACGATTTCCGTGCCGATACCCCTCCGCGTGAAGATTTCAAGGAGGACGGCGTGCGGAATACGTCCATCAATAATGTGAGCTTTTCCGACCCCGTCGCCCAAGGCGTCCAAGCAGGCATGGACTTTGGGGATCATTCCCTCTGTAATCGTCCCCTTCTTCATCATCCGCTGCACATCTTTGCGGGATACAGTCGAGAGGTGGCGCCCGTTGGCGTCGCGAATGCCTTTGATATCGGTCATCATCAACAGCTTTTCCGCCCGCAACGCCCCGGCTATGGCTCCAGCGACAAGATCGGCGTTGATGTTGTAGGTATTGCCCTCACGATCCGTGCCGATGGGCGCGATGATCGGGATATAGTGGTCTTCCTGGAGGTTCCGTAACAGGCCGGGATCGACCTTTTCAATATCCCCTACCAATCCGAAATCGCCTTTCGCATCTTCCTCATCCAGGTCGCGATCGAGACTTTCCGCCCACGCTTTGGCCGTCAGCGGTTTGCTGAGGATGAGACCTCCGTCCTTTCCGCTCAAGCCCACAGCGCTGCCTCCGTGCCGGGTGATCAGATCAGTCAGTTCCATGTTGATTTTCCCGGCCAGGACCATCTCCACGATTTCCATCGTGGCGGCGTCGGTGATCCGGACACCATGGCGGAACTTTGCTTGAATGCCCAGTCGGTCGAGCATCTTGTCGATTTGCGGCCCGCCGCCATGAATGATGACCGGGTTGATGCCGACATACTTCAGCAGGACGATATCTTGCGCAAAGCGCTCCTTGAGTGATGCGTCCGTCATCGCATGGCCGCCATACTTCACGACCACGGTCTTGCCGCGAAACGTTCGGATGTACGGCAAGGCTTCGATCAAGACATCGGCTTTTTTGATGAGTTTATTCATACTGAACTCCCAGCAATCAGCTGATAGCTTTCAGCTATCAGAGAATATATCGGCTCAGATCTTGGTCCTTGACGATGTCCTTCAACCGATCCCGGACGTAGGCGGCAGTGATGTTGATCCGCTTGTCCGGCCACCTGGGCCCCTCAAAAGAAATTTCTTCCAACAACCGTTCCATGATGGTGAAGAGGCGACGGGCACCGATATTTTCGGTTCGTTCATTCACTTGGACGGCGATCTCCGCGATCTCCTCCAGACCATCCTCGGCGAATTCGATGGCTAGCCCTTCCGTGGCCAGCAAGGCCTGATATTGACGGACCAACGCCCCCTTTGGTTCCGTGAGAATGCGGACGAAATCCTCTTTCGACAAGGGACTGAGCTCAACGCGGATCGGAAAGCGCCCTTGGAGCTCTGGAATGAGATCGGACGGTTTGGCCACATGGAAGGCCCCGGCGGCGATAAAGAGGATGTGATCTGTTACGACCGGGCCATGTTTTGTGTTGACGGTGCAGCCTTCTACGATGGGGAGTAAATCTCGTTGCACCCCCTCTCGGGACACATCAGGTCCCGACGTGCGCTCGCGACCGGCGATCTTATCGATCTCGTCCAGAAACACGATCCCCGTTTGTTCCACCTTGTTGATCGCTTCACGCGTGGTGTCGTCCATGTCGATCAACTTCTGGGCTTCCTCCTGCGTCAGGTGCTTCAGCGCTTCAGGTACCTTCATGAGCCGCTTCTTTTTTTTACCCTGGAACATCCCACCCAGCATGTCTCGGAGATTGTTCTCGAGGTCATCCAACCCGCCCACATTGGAGATGACGCCGACCGGCACTCCCCGCTCCTTAACTTCCATTTCCACGGTTCGTTCATCCATCTTGCCTTCTCGCAGTTGGAGACGGAGTTTCGACCGGGTTGCTTCGTTGGAGTCAAGCGGGGTTTGGGCAGCTGCCTCCGTCGTGCTGTCTACAAATCCAGGCCGAGGTGGGGGAGGAGGCAAGAGGAGGTCGAGCAGACGATCTTCGGCTTGCTGTTCAGCCTTTTGTTGGACGAACGCCAGACGTTGGGTCTTGACCATATTGATCGCGAGCTCGGTGAGGTCACGAATGATTGATTCCACATCGCGCCCGACATAGCCTACTTCGGTAAATTTCGACGCTTCGACCTTGATGAAGGGCGCCTCGGCCAGCTTGGCCAGCCGTCGGGCGATCTCCGTTTTTCCCACACCGGTTGGCCCGATCATGATGATGTTCTTCGGCATGACCTCATCGCGAAGGTCGGGGGAGAGTTGTTGGCGACGCCAGCGGTTGCGAAGGGCGATGGCGACCATGCGCTTCGCGTCTTTCTGTCCGATGACATAGCGGTTCAATTCTTCAACGATCTGAGGTGGAGTGAGGCTATTCAGATTCAGAGCGACGGGCTCAGTGGTGAGCGGCTTCATCATTGTGGATTATCCTCGAAGTTCTTCAACAAGAATCTGTTGGTTTGTGTAGATGTCAATGGACCCTGCGATGGTCAGGGCTTCGGTGACGATCACCGGGGCTTCCAGTTGTGAGTGGCGGAGCAATCCTCTGGCTGCTGCCAGCGCATAGGGGCCACCCGACCCGATGGCTAGGATGCCGTCTTCCGGCTCGACGACGTCGCCGGTCCCGGTAATGATGAACGACTGCTCGCGCCCGGCGACGGCCAGGAGCGCTTCCAGGCGGCGAAGTACGCGATCCGTCCGCCAATCTTTTGCCAGCTCGACCGCGGCCCTCGTGAGATTCCCTCGGTACTCTTCCAGTTTGCTCTCGAATTTTTCGAAGAGCGTGAACGCGTCCGCCGTGGCTCCTGCAAATCCAGCCAAGATCTGGTCGTGATGCAAACGCCGAATCTTCTTGGCATTGTGCTTCATGACTGTGGTGCCGACAGTGACTTGGCCGTCACAGCCCATGGCGACCCGTCCGTCGCGACGGACACAGAGAACGGTCGTTGACCGGATTTTCATGATGACTTGGGATCCTTTCCATGTGGCAGGCGAGTCGCCTGTGCTCGAGGATGGGCCCGGTCGTAGACTGCGAGCAGTTGGTCTATCGCCACATGCGTATATTTTTGCGTGGTGCTCAGGGAGGCATGGCCGAGTAGTTCCTGGATTGATCGGAGATCGGCTCCTTCGTCGAGAAGGTGGGTGGCGTATGAATGCCGGAGGGCATGGGGACTGACCGATCCACTCACGAGACGGCTGGAGTACCGGGCGACCATCTTGGCGACGCTTCTGGTGGTCAACCGTCCACCACGATGATTCATGAACATCGGAGACGACGGATGACGATTGCCAGGAGTCGGCTTCAAGGACCGGCGATACTCGCGGATGGCTTGCAGCGCTACATCGCCGATTGGGACCAGCCGTTCCTTCCTACCTTTCCCTTTTAAACTCACGATGCCGTCTGCTTCGTCCAGGTCGTTGAGATTGATCCCGACGACTTCGCTCACCCGCGCGCCGGTTGAATACATTGTTTCCAGCAGGGCACGGTCACGTTGCGAGAGAAGCGAGGGGCCAGTGGGAAATGCCATGAGAGCTGCCGCGTCATCCTTGGTGAGTACACGAGGGAGGCGTTTGGGCAGTCTCGGGCTCCTCAGCGTTTCCGTCGGATTGGTTTTCACGAGCGCTTCACGAAGAAGGAAGCGAAAGAAACTGCGCAGGCTCGCCAGCTTTCTCGCCAGGGACGCTGCCTTCTCGCCTTGGCGATCCAGTGAGTGGAGATGGGCCCGAATCTCGTCACTGGTGATCGAGTCAACCGGAATGGATGAGCTCCCCTTCCTTGTGCTTCTGAGGAACCTGGTGAACTGCTGAAGGTCTGAGCGATAGTTACGGATCGTCTCAGGGGACGCATTGCGTTCGACCTGGAGGTACATTACGAAAGCCTTGATTGCGTCTTCCATACGTCAAAATCCTCAAGGGCTCGCTGGCTCAGTGCACGACGCTTCTTCTCCTTGTCCCTCGGGGAATTCGCCAAGGGAGGGAACAGGCCAAAATTGGTGTTCATCGGTTGGAAGTGGCGAGGGTCCGATGAGGCCACGTGGGACACGAGGCATCCATGCGCCGTCGTGGGTGGCGGTGTGATCAAGGGTTGCTCGGTGAGGGCCCGCGCGGCGTTGATGCCGGCGAGGCCACCCATGGCAGCTGATTCCGTATAGCCTTCCACCCCAACGAGCTGCCCGGCAAAGAAGAGAGAGGCGCGGGCTTTGAATTGCAAGGTGTTCAGTAGCAACTGAGGCGAATTGATAAACGTGTTGCGATGGAGACTGCCATAGCGGAGAAACTCTGCCTGCTCGAGCCCGGGGATCATTCGAAAGACACGTTTCTGTTCCGGATAGGTCAGTTTGGTTTGGAAGCCCACCAAGTTATAGCAGGTGCGATGGATATTCTCAGTGCGCAATTGTACGACTGCTGCCGGTTCGATCCCGGTTCGTGGATCCTTCAGGCCGACTGGTTTCATCGGACCGAACTGCATCGTCTGACGGCCACGTTCAGCCAGCACTTCAATCGGCACACAGGCCTCAAAATAGGGCGTCTTCTCAAATTCTTTCGGCTGCACTTTTTCGGCTGCCATCAAGGTATCGTAGAACGCATTGTACTGCTCTGCCGTCATGGGGCAATTTAAATAATCATCCCCGCCCTTGTCGTAGCGAGAGGCGCGAAAGACGATGTCCATATTAATTGAGTCGGCATCGACGATCGGTGAGATGGCATCATAAAAGTACAGATGCTGCGACTTCGTCGCAGCGCGGATGGCTTGGGAGAGTTTATCTGAGGTTAACGGTCCAGTTGCAATGATGCAGAGGCAATCGGTGGGAATCTCTGCAATCTCCTCATGGAGAATGCGGATGTTCGGATGGTCTTCGAGCTCGCGGGTGATGTGTTGGGAGAATTGATCGCGATCAACAGCCAGCGCCGATCCTGCCGGCACTTTGGCTTGTTCGGCTGCTGAGATGATCAGCGAATTCAGCCGTCGCATCTCTTCTTTCAAAATGCCGGGCGCATTCAGCGGATCGAGTGATCCCAGCGAATTCGAGCAGACGAGTTCGGCCAATCCACCGGTCTTGTGCGCCTTCGTCATCTCTTTCGGGCGCATCTCGTAGAGCGTGACCTTGGCACCGCTATTCGCCGCTTGCCAAGCCGCTTCCGACCCAGCCAGACCACCGCCGATGATGACGACGTCATCCCTCATAATGGACATTCCTTGGGGGTGAAGGGGCACATTCTAGAAACCATCTTTTAGTGAAGTCAAGGAGAGAGACGACGTCCCTAATCTCTGGCTAAGCACGGGATTAGAAGAGATCAAGATTGTGTTCGACTGCATGTGGAGTGGGAACCCGCATGGCGTCAGCATTGCGTACTGGTTCACCCAGCAGGTGAACTGCCAAGCAAGGAGGGAGTCTATGCCTGAGCTGCCATTCAAGATTGCTGACCGGACTGATCCGACACTGGTAACCGCGCATGCGGGGGTACCGCTGGTGATCTAGCTGTTTTGCCCTGTCGACGCTGAGGCGGGGGCCTGCTCCCTTAGTGCTATCCCAGCTACAGGCGAGTACGGGTTAATCGGTCAGGCGTGCCTTGTAAGTAGCTGATTGTGGTGGGCGGTGTAAGGGGCGAATCTACGGCCCGCTGACTAAGATGCTGTCAAGGCCCTCTTCTAAGAGTTTGATCGGCAACGAGTTCCCTATCCTTTTGTCAATTCAGTCGGTTGCGACTCTTCCTGCAGGTTTTATTGAGTCTACAGGTTCTATGATTTTTACCCCTTCTATCACAAATTATCACAGCGAAGGCTGCCGACTCTCAATCGGAGCCTAAGAACTTTCTGGGTCTCGAACGCACACAAGCAGCAAAGGTTACTTTCGATCAGAAGGGATCGGCTGAAAGATTAACTGAGATTTTTCCCAACCATCTCTCATGGCGCTTTTCGTGAAGGCTTCTTTGTCATCGGTGTATCCTAAAACTGCGTGGCCTGTTCCTGTATAACCTAAAACTTTATAATTTGGCCGTTTTACCATTGCTTTGTTTTGTCGTGTAAGGTTCAGCTGTTCATCGATGTGTGATTTCGACTGCGCGGAAGAAAAGGAATTGTGCCGGTCGAGATTCGCCTGTTCCGACGTATCACAATTTGGTGTCACATTATAGTGAAGAGGGTCAGTTTTCCACATCGCTCCTGTCGCAGCCCAATCAACAACTAACATGGAGATCAGTCCCGAATCGATCAGGATTCCGAGAAGTGAAACTGCATCGAAACTTGTCTGGGTCTGAGCGATACCGTCAGCGCAATCCTTTTTCCGAGCGAATACCGTATGGACAGTATTGCGCTTGACGATGGCCGTACCAGAACCTTTACCGAGATAGGTGGCATCCATGTAGAGTTTGGCGTCGGGGTCACCGCTGGTCACGATAACCTCGTCATTTGTTCCGTGAAACATCGCTGCGCAACCAGTCAATTGAACCCATAAACGGCAGTTGAAGCATCGGCCTGCTCTGGGATAGCCTTGCTGGCAGCGGATTGGCAGCACATTGCCTGGCACGAAGGGAGTCACCCAATGGGTGAAGCACCACGCAAGGCCTTGGCAGGCCAGAACGGGGCGATTGCACTCGATACGTTCGGGGGGCGAATCCACGTCGAGTGGGATCCGGCCGCAGCCGTCACGCCGCTCGGCCAGTTGCCATTCTTCATCGAATTTCTCAAAGTGAGTGGCGTCTTCGAGGCATGGGTGGCCGATTGCCCGCTGGCCTACCATAGCAACCACGCGTCGGATAAACGCGCGGTGCTCGCGACCTTGCTGCTGTCGATCCTGGCCGGCCACCACCGGTATGCGCATATCACGGCGATTCGCTATGACGGGATTCACCCTGAGTTGTTGGGCGTGTCGAGACTTGTCTCGGAGGATGCCGCACGACGGGCGCTCACACGGATAGACGAATCGTCGGGCGTGGCCTGGCTTGACCGGCATCTGGCAAAGACGACGCAGCCGTTGCTGACCACGCCGTGGATCCTGGATCTGGATGCGACGGTGAAGTGTCTGTATGGCAAGCAGGAAGGCGCGGTGGTGGGCTACAATCCGAAGAAACCGGGACGACCGGCGCACAGCTATCACAGTGCGTTGATGGCGAACACGCGGCTGGCGTTGGCAGTGGACGTGCTGCCTGGCAATGAGACGGCCCCGCTGCACGGCATGCCAGGGATCTGGGCATGGCTCGATGCGTTGCCGAAAGAGGCGCGCCCTGCCGTGCTGCGTGGTGACGTCGCCTATGGCAGCGAATCGGTGCTGTGCGCGGCGGAGGCCCGCGCCCAGCCCTATCTCACCAAGCTGCGCTTGACGAAGAACGTGAAGGCCCTTATCAAAAGGGCGTGT
>CXWK01044471.1_pt2 | contig 16829 bp, 35 predicted proteins | sample 590851 | NCBI WGS metagenome assembly CXWK01 (sample SAMEA3498364, study PRJEB10139) | wastewater metagenome | biome: wastewater treatment plant; material: activated sludge | place: Denmark | collected 2014-08-01 | reverse complement strand
CCAGCATCAACCCCAATACGAGTCTCTATAAGACATCTTACATTAGGATTGGATCTTAAACCTTCTATAATTTCTTTTCTACCCTTGTCCACACATATGTATACTACTGTCGGTTGACTAAGATACCCTCTGTGCTTAATAGGAGAAAAGTAATCCTGTATAAATTGATCCTTAGTAAAGTCTTCATTGAGAAGTATACACTTCTCATAACTAGCCTCTACTTTAGACTTACCAATATCAGAATTATCATAGTTCTGATTATTAGCATTTTTTAACTCCACTGTGTCCGGGTCAAAACAAGTAATACTACTTGCTAAACCCAATCTGGCAAGGTTAGAGAGAAGCCAGCTCCCCGTAGCACCAAGTCCTATTACTAGGATTTGATACTTACTCTCAAAGGGAGCTGGATTCCATACGTCTCTTGATTTATCTAATTGCATTACAATTATTAACCCAAGAGTTCATTAAGCTCGGCTGTGTAAGCAGTAATTTCTGCTGTAGCCTCTGCAATACGTGCATTAAAATCAGCAGTAATTTTAGTTACTGCTCCAGCTTGCTGACGAGCATAACGCATAGCGTTAAGTACTTGTCCAGCAATTTGTGATGCAGTAAGATTCTCACCAAAGCTGATATTATCTTTAGCATTATTTGCTAAAGTAGCCTGAAGTTGTGCTTCACGTACAGCATCGGCTTTTTCCAATTCCAGTTGAGCCTTTTTAGACTCTAGTTCTGCTAGAGTATTTTGAAGACGTGCTACAACTTCGTTGTACTTTCCCTGTACAGAAGTATTGGATGACAAAAGCAGCCACAGCTTAGTGTTATTAGCTTGTGTAGGCATAATTTAAATAATGTTTAACATGTTAAAACGAATACAAAACCTTTACCACTACACTTTACTAATTATCTTTACTTAACAGTATGTTCAATTCCTGTTTGGGTAGTTAATCAGATTTGAACTGACATCTTCTGAAACCACAATCCAGTGCTTTACCATTAAGCTATAACTACCATAAATGCCCCGTTTCTTTACGGTAGATTATCAAGAATCTACTATAACGCATTACCTATGTTTCTAATGTTTCTGTAGGTAGGGGCTGGCCTCGTCTCACCAAATGCTTATTATGAATTAGCACCCTCTTGTCTTATAGGCCAGTCCTCGCTGGTTCATCGGATAGTTATTATTTTTATCCTATAAGAGTAGGGTCACTATAATTAAAGTCTGAAATCATCTGCCTTATGTGGTATATTAACACCTTTTGATTAACTCATGCAGAAAGTAAAGCTTTTAACTGTTATATGCAGTATCGTTAATATGAAGGATTTCTGGTGGACGCTAAATACCTACGCCATCTACTAAGTGTAGCCACTCGATTTCATGTTATAATTATATTGCCGAGAACTCCCATCGCACTGACTAGTACTACCAACCGCACTTATATTACTATAAGCCGCACGTCCCAACTAGTTTTCTTGTATATCTTTCTCAAGGATACAGTACGTTACATATTACTATGCATATCTAATTTATATACCGCCGTCAAGGTTTAGTGCGGATTATCTTAAAGTACTATTAATTCTTTTACATCATATATGTTTGCTACACCGTCTGTTTGAAGTATAGCTATATACTCTATTGTCCCGAAATTCTTAATAGTCTTCATTTCAAACTTTGAAACAAATGGAGTAGCTTCAAATGGACGAAATTCGCCTCTGTCAATAAATAAACCTTGTACTTCCAAATCAAGTGCAATCTGAACTGCATTTAATTCTCCAAGTTTTGTAGATTTTTGTTTAGATTCTTGTTTTGGAAAATGTGGTTTGAAAAATAAACCAATTCTATAAGAAAGTTTCTTTTCGTTTATCATGATGATATTGATTAGTGTACCTAACAGGACTTGAACCTGTAACCTATTGATTATGAGTCAATTGCTACTAACCATTTGAGCTATAGGTACTGTTAATTTAATAACTAAAAAGTGCATGCATAGACCCCTAAGAGTTTACACATGCACTACATCCACCTTCAAAACTTTCTAAAGAAACTAAATAGTAAGAATTCTAATTTTATGAACTAAATAAAGAACTAATTTAAGGTGGAGTTATTCTTATTTAATCTGCACCAAACTCATTAGGTTCTGGTCTTACACCAAATATAACGGTGTATTTAACTTTAGATTTCTTCTTCTTTTTCTTATCTTTGTCTTTTTCTTCTTCTTCTTTAGCGTCTATTTCTGGACGCATCTTTTTGACTTTCTTTGCCATATAATAGGTCGTCTAAATTATAGTAAAGATTAGCAGTTAACTTGAGATCAAGCATCTCCTCTGGAGATAAGCTAATCTCAACTTCATCCCATTCTAGTTGCCAAGCTGTATCTCGTTTGTATACTGCTGTAATACACCATGTAGTTTCAAGTTCCTCATTATCTATGATATTGAGAAACACATGTTCTGGAATACACACGTTAAGATATTCTGTCTGAATATCTACTAGTGTATATGTTTTCCCTTCTACTACTGCATCATAACCAACAACTCCACGTTGTCCATATGTGCAGAAAGTGAGGAAAATACAAATAAGACTAAATACTATTTTCATGGTTGTTGCTATTAATTTGTTAGTTTTATTTGTTGCGGAAAGTATCTAATAGTGATACTTTCCGCAAAGTTTTACATCTCGTAATCAAAATCAATTTCTTCTTCTCCTATGAATTGACCTACTGAATATGAAGCCATTATAATATCTTCAATATTAGTGAAATGCTTCAAGACTCTTTTAAGTAATAGATTTATATTATAATATTCAAAACTATCATCATTTTGTTGTTTAATTATATTAAACTCTTTGATGATAACAGTATCTATTAACTTAAAATTTGCACTTCGTAGTTTGTCTCGTTTGATTTTCATTACATCTGCATTGAACCAGGTCTGTGATATTGATGTCCACCACGACTTGAAGTATTCGCTTCATAGTTGTTAAGCCTGAATTTCAGACCTGTGGTGACACGTTTCCACTTACGACCAGGATTAGTAAAGGGATTAGTAATAAGATCTCTCTTAGAGCTTCCTGTGAAGCGAGAAGCCTTAATTACTTTACCTTTACTCTCCTCATCTTTGCGTTGATCAATTACTGTGTAATTACAGTAGTTAACCAAGTAGTCAAGTACACCATAAGTTTTATTACCAATAACACCATGCGGATGTTCTGGTATATATAGTGCAGCTCCTTTTGCAAAGATGCCTTTACGCCCTAATACTTTAAGAGCTTCATCGGGTGAGTTAAATCGCATAATTATGCTATTTTAATGGTTAAACATACATTTTTTGAATCAACAGTGCGGGATGTTCCTTGAACTTCATAGCCAAATATCATACGCGCATCTTCTGTAAGATATACACTTGTGATTTTGTATACGTGTTCACCACCCTTTTGAGTAAAATACTTACCTACATAATGTTGAGCAAGTTCTTTTACTTTATTAACTACGACTTGTTCGTTTACTTCAAAGATCTTATTTAGAAGTTCTTCAAAGCTAATTGAATTGCTTTTCATATTAGTTGTTATTTTAGTTAATCTCTATCACCCCAATTATCATCTAGATCACCCATTTGATAATCATAGTCGTCTTCTCTATCGTAGTATCCAACTTGACAAGGTATAGATTGTAAAGTTTCTGAAAAACTAATCTGTTCTGCTCTACCAATAGCTTCCTGAAACACAGAACTATACTGTCCACGTATAGCAAGTTCCATAATATACGGTGCTACGTTTACATATAAGCTCTTAAATTTCTTTTCAGCTTTATTGATACGCTGCTCTTTGTTTACAGTAATTCCAAGCGCAATTTGCTGGGATCTTGTATAGTTCAAATCCGTAATACCATCAATAATATTACGCTGCTCTAATAGCTGCTTGCTATATAGATTAATAATATTATTAAGATGAGACAAATCTAAACTAGCAATAGGTATTACCCTACCGTCCTTAGTTTGATGTGTAAACATGATTTTCTTGTTGTTGAATTGTTTCTAAATCTTGTTTATGTCGTTTATCTATAAGATTATTAGCCATATAAACTAATATAATATAGATACTATATAGCATAGACATAAATAGCACGTTAAAGAAAACTGCTGCTATATTGGTTAGAAAGTGATTTCCCGGATAATCTGCATGGTATTCAAACCAGTGAAATATGATATTTTCAACTGGGTTTACCATATAACAGGCTACTACTAATCCTAAGATTAGCATAGCAACATTACTTATAGTTCTTAGTAGACTGATTACTATTGTCATTTCTTTTTCTTTTTCTTGTGATTAGGATCTTCATTGTATAGACTATACCCTTCTTCTCTAAGAGCATCTATACTACGAATTACTTTTTGTCTATCTCCACTATTAGTATCTCGTGTATCTACATCAAGCCTGCCACCTAATTCATTATGGTGAGAGGGTATGTGCCACGCTTTCCATAATAAATCTTTTAGCATAGATAGAGCATTTCGTTTACCTTTTACTACCATAGCTCCAATAAGAAGTAGTAGTATGGTAATGTACCAATAAGAAAATGCAAATTTCAGCATGTATTCAAGTAGGTTCATGTTATTCATCATTTAAGTTAGTCCACCATTTATAAAAAGAAATTATGTTGTCTTTAATTATCCAAAGTATAGCTAATATCCACGTTATAGGCCAAAACATTACCCATAACATATTTTGTAAGAATTCCTTTTTTGATTCTGGACTTTCTGCAAACATTATAAATATAGTGCATAGTGCTCCTAAAGCATATCCTCCTATATAAAATACTATTGCCGCCGTCATTTTCGTAGTATTTTAAGTGTTTTATCTCTGTTTTTAATCTTAATAAGATCATCACTAAGAGTAATCTTAGCTGTCTTATCTTTTAATATTTCTTCTACATTTTCTTGTAGAAGTTTAGTATCAGATGTACCATATGCTGTGGGTAGTGGTCTACCGTATTCGTCTAACTCTTTACTGGTATAACCAGCAGAGTCACCGATAGAGCCTATTAGGCTCTTTATAAAGTCTATTATTGTCATGATTGTACTTGATTAAATATGATTTGACCTTTTTTCAATTTAGCATATGGAATAAAAACTGTTCTTTTCTTATTATTAGCATGAAATTTTAAATATTGTTTATTTTGTAAACAATATTCTATTTTACTAATAAAATCGGTAGCTTCTTGTTGTGTTAGTATAATGTCAAGAAACGTATGTTCCCAACGTATTGTAAACATCGTATTCATAATCGTTGTATTTTAGTAATAATTGCCGCAATAATTGTTGATGTTACAGTTGACATTAATATAAATAATAAGCTTCCTATAGCACCTAAAATAGATGCTGGCATTAGAGGCAAAACTACACCGCATATTGCAAAGTTTAATGTTAGTGCAATGATGCACTCCGCAATTACTTCAATTGCTATATATTGTGTTTCTTCGTCAGTATTTTTCATATTGTTTAATTTTAGTAAAAGTTTACCTACATAGCTATCTCCCCAATTACTATGTAGGTACTTCAAATGTATCTTTGAAGCTAATGGATGTGATATAGGGAGTCAAAGTAACAGGTTACTCCGATTGCAATATAGTATAAAACTAACCAGACCCCGTTGCATTACTTGGGAGTTCTGAGGTAACAGCGTGGATGTCTTACCACTTGTCTGGTTAGTTATACTCACGTCTTATCCACGTCTTTGATTACGTGGTGCTGGTGCAAATGATGCACCAGCATCAATCAAATTAGCTATAACGTGTGCTCTATCAGGAGACACATATTCTCGTTCGATAATATCATCTACTTCATCTTTTTCTATAACCTTACTTGTAAGGTTATAGATATCCTCAAGTTTGTATACTTGAGAAATTTGCTCAAGATAGCAAGTATCATAACCTTGTGTACTATACCATGAGAATCTCACAGTATCTTCGCCGTTATCAGCATATGCATTGAGTACTTGAGAATCTGTCAAGTTTGTTTGAAACGAGCCGTTAAGCTCGTCGTATTCAAACTCGGCACTGGTAGAGTAACGAGTCACACCACGAATAACGGGTCTTCCGTTAATCGTAGTAAAGTACACATCAAGACTTGTATAGAAGGCGTAATCCCCTCCATTATAACACGTCTCCGGTTTATAGTTAGAGTAGTCTTCTTCAATACGAATACTACCCATAAACTCCCATGTAGGAGCATGTACTGGTAGTACTTTATCGAAAAAGTCTTGAACAAATAGATGGTCCGATGCTAACATTAAACCACGATTCCATACTACATTACCCATTTCTTCTTGACTACATTCACGTAGCCAGTCTCCTTTAGGGGATATAAATGCACAATATAATATTTTTAGTTCAGCACTTGTTTTGTCTCTTACTTCAACAACAATATTGCTATTATTAGTAAGATATCCTTGAATCATTCTCTTTTGCATATGAGTTACCTTTTATTTGATACCTACTTTAGTTATAGTCCTGTTCGGTATGTGGACTAATAATTATTGAAGCAGAGTAATAGCTGCTTCGATTTTTTCTTTTAGATTAGGGCTATAAAACCCTATCTTTAATTCTGTTTTTTCTTTTACATTGAACACTATTACATCTATACTTAGTGTTCTTGTCAGACTTCCGTATGTTAGATCTATATAGACAATAATTTCGTCTACAACGTGTATAGATCTGTCGTATTGTGCAGGTTTTTTTAGAATTGAAGCAATTTTATTTATTACTTCTTCTGATTTTTCTTTAAGCATGACAGTATAATTTTTTAATCATTACCTACTCTCTTGTTTATACTGGATTTTCGGTATGCTCCAGTGTTAAAATGTAAAGGCTTATGTACCTTTATTGCTATACATCCACATTTGATGCTTCAATTGTATAGGCAGATAGGTTTAACTATCATCCAGCCGTACTACTAATACGACATTTATGACGACTACTATTTTACTCATAGTTGAGGTGGCTTTGAACCCACCACGATTAACGAAAACAGCTTGTACTTTGCTATTTACGGCATGATTTTAAAGTCTGCACAATACAATTATTCATTGTTTTGCCCCACATGCTTGTCTTTTTATAATAAGTTGAATTAAAGCTTGAGACGTATTGTATTTTTCTGCAAGTTCATATTGATTAAATTGCTGACTTATATATAAGTGTAATATCTCCTTTTCTATTTCAGTACTAAACTTTCTTTTCTTTTTGATTAATCCTATATTATATGCATGTTTAGTATTATGGGATAATGTACACCATTCGAGATTAGATAAGTTATTATTTAATTTATTTCCGTCAATATGGTTCATACATGGATAGTTTTCGGGGTTCGGAATAAAACATAAACCAAGAAGTCTATGTATTTTATAGTGTTTGTATTTACTATTTACATACAAGTTACAACAAACATATCCTTTTTGATTAACTCTTGTTTTTATTGTCTTATTTGTTTTAGTATTTATTATAATTCCTAGTTCGTTTATTATATAAATACTATTCTCAATAAAATGTGTTTTCATACTGTGTTTTATAATATTTGCGATTAATTGATAGTGCTTGTTATAAAATGAGTATAATAGAGGCTACACTTAATTGTGTATATATTACCACTACTTGTAATACTCAATAACTTCACAAGCTCTTCTCTTGGTGCACCTTGAGANNAATCCTCTATATCGACGATATAGTACCGAGCACCTACCCTTATTGTACTACTTTTACTAGTTGCGCTAGTAAGTACAGGTTGTTTTGGTTCTAGAATTAACTAGTTACAACATCGTACCAATAGATGTCGTCGCACACTGTATTGGAAAGGATTATACTTCCTTGCGTCAATACTACGATACTTGACTTAGTATAGCTGTTGTCAAGTAAAGGCAAGAGTTGCTAAACCTCTTGCTGCCTATACACAATTTATGAGTGGTAAACTCTCTTGCTTTTTGATATGGCAAGTTGTGTATAACGTCCTCTACATCTCTGCATGGACTGTCCTTGACTACCGTACTAGTCAAGAGAATGTTCTGGTCTTTGCCAGTTTTTTCCATCAGTATAATCTTTGAGGTATTTCAACCTCAAACGAGCCGATATCCAATATATACTAGCGACGCAATAGAATGCGTCGCTAGTAACGGTGGTTATCTGAACACCAGCTCCTCGAAGCTGCCGTCTGAGGTTATCCCCCAGGCTTCGAGCTGGACGATGTTCGAGTTCTTATCGAACCCTACCGTCCACTGCTCAGTGGTGTCCCAGTCCACCTCGTCGACTTGCTCTTGGCGAGTCGCAATTAATGCGTCCACCTCAGCAACCCGCGACTCGTTAAGGTCGCGATACTCGACGAAGTATATATTATCTTTCCAAACTCCCATGATATATTGTTTAACGTGATTAATCTTTTGTTGTTTTGTTAAGTGTTTTCACTAAATATTGAAAGTTCTGAAACTTCAGAAAGTTAATAGTTAGTACGAAGAGTTTCGTAGTTGTACTTAGTTTAACTTTCAAACTAAGTCTAACATACTAAAAATGAGCCGGTTATATCACTACAACCGACTCATTAGACCCTCTTCATCACTTAACAAAATATGACAAGCTCTGTTTCTGATGCTATTTAACACCTCTTAATTACAAGGTGACTTGCCATATATTTTTACTCTACATAGTAGAGATTTTACTCAAAAAAGTGAGTAGTACCACTACGCCAACTTAGCCCAAGAGCCAGTATTGACGCGAAATAGCACTACTCAAACAAGTGGCTTGCGCCCCCTCCAATCCAGTGTATTACTACACTAAATGTTTTGGCCAATATTTTACAACCTCTTGCCATTAACGAGGTTGGTATTGTACTCCTCATAAGACTTGGTTTTGACCATAGTCTTACTACACAAAGTTGCTATAGCTAGTCTGTTTGACTAACAGAGACTCCGTTTTGAGTACAATATAACCTAGTCAAGAATAGTCCTAATGGATTCACATAGTGATCTCACCCTACTCTTGATAGGCTACAATAAAAGCTACACTTACCATTTCTTAGCCTCACTGGACTAAGTCTGACTAAGTATAGAAGCAGTTTTATAAAGACTTGCTTAGGTCTTATTAATTAAAAAAAACAAGAACTGGCTTAACGCCAGTTCAGGTTTACATTTGCCAAGTCGCTAAGGTTGATTACTTCGCCTCCCGTGAGGGAAGTCGAAGACACCTCAACCAATGCTTCTTGGTGCAGTTCTCCCAGAATGGGATGAACTGTTGCTACGTCGTTGCGCAACACAATGTATGTCAAGCCATTTTTTTGGCTAACACTTACACGTTTCACTGTGCAAGTAGCTTGAGTTGTATCTCGTGCCATTGTCAATTTTTTTAGTCATTTGTGGCAGGGGGATATTCCCTGCCAATGTCGTAGGGGGGTGAGGTTTGGTTGCCAGATTACCTACAAGTCCCTCAAAAATAATCACTTATATATTTGCTTGTTATTTTTCTTTATCTTATCTTTGTAGTATTAATTCATTAAACTATATCAACATGGGTTGTATATACCAAATCAAAAACTTAGTCAATGGTAAACTATATATTGGTAAAACCGTTGGTTACAAGCAAAGAAAATATGATCATTTTAAATTACTGAAAGCCAAGAAACATCATGCTTTTCACTTACAAAATGCTTATAACAAATACGGAGTTAATAGTTTCGAGATGTCTATTATAGAAGATAATTTAGGCCATGATATACTATCTCAAAAAGAAGTATATTATATTAATCTCTATAATACTTTAAATCAAGAGTTTGGTTATAATAGTCAAGAGCCAACTGGAAATGCTATATCAAAATACAAATCGTCAGATACAAAACAACGAATTAGAGAATCCGTAACTAAGAACCACGCCTCCAAAGCCAAACCAGTTTACCTGCTAAATCTTAACACGGGGGAACTTACACTATATGATAAGCGGAGGGCTATATCTAAAGAGTTAGTTGGTAATAGAGATAGAAACTATATACTTGGTTATACAGTATTACCAAGCAACTTCAACTTAGACCAGTATAAACTAGCTTATACTAAGTATAACAACTACTTAGAAAACCAATTTCCTATAATTGCCTATATCAGAGTATATAACGATACGGAAGAGCATATCTTTACTAGCTACCATAAAGTATCACAGTTTTTGTATAAAACGGCTTCTGGTATACCCCAAGTCCGTAAATGTATAGAAACAGAGATTAAGATGAAAGGATATTTCATATCCCTACAGTAAGCTTAAACCTTACTACACAACTACAAAGCATATACCAGATCGGGTATAGTCTATACTAAATTTACTCTGTTTATACCCTACCGGGGGTATCTTTTCATATTATTTTGACGGGGGTATTGACTTTATAAGAACTTATACATATCTTTGCACTTATTAACTAAAACTAACTCTTATATGAAATCAGTTGGATTCTTTGGTTTACTTACACTTATCCTGATAACACTTAAACTAACTGGAGTTATTACTTGGTCGTGGTGGTTTGTACTAGCACCGTTATGGCTACCAGTTGGTATTACTATTGTAGTAGTTGCTATTATACTAGCCGTTATGCTAGCATTTAACATATCTAATAAGACGTTATGATAGAGCATTATAAAAATGGTAATGAGCCTACTCTACTTATAGTAGATGCTGATTACAGTATATTCAGAGAAGTAATTCATCTGGATAAACTTAGTAAAGAAGATTTTATATTAAGATATCCACTAACTCCAGAAGAAGCGGAGATAATATTTAAATACTATCAGGATAATGAAACTAGATGATTTTCTTAAACTATATGGTATTACACACATAGCATATGAGCATTGTCAACTAACAGAAGAGTCTATTCTTAGCTATGTAGGAACTTCGGAACAGGAGATTAAGCAAGACTTGCAAAAGACAATCAAGGGTAAGTGGAAGAAAAATAGATACTATCCTAAACATGAGATTACTACTTTTTATACAATAGAACAACTATGATACACAAAGTTAAACTTAGTAAGGAGTTACTAGAAGATGCTGGAGTAATATGGAATCTGGAAACGGATATTACATCAGAGGCTTATATCTATTATTTTTATCCTCCGAGTATGAGTAAAGAGGAGGGATATGTAGTAATGACATCCTTTTATATCCTTATAGATTCAATTCTACATTATATGATACACGAAGATATTTTCAAATTAGATGTGACAGCAGAATTTGTTAAACCATGAGAAGCCCCATACACAATAGTTTTGACATTTCCAAATTTTTTAACAACTTTCTTTTTAGTAAAAAGTGTATTTAATAGGTGCACCTATAGATATTTATAGTTATATATATTATATATATTACACAAAAAGCTAAAATACCATGATTTACCCTATAATTAGAGAAGATAAGAAGACTAAGCTGTTAATGGAATATATTCCAGAACCAAACTATGTAGTTGGAATAGATCCTTATGATACAACTAAAGAAAGTTCTTCTTTTAGTATATCTTCAACCAAGCCGGAGTTGTATAAAGAAGAACTAGAACTAAAACCACTAATACGTAAAGAACTAAGTTCTATAACCAAAGAGAAGTTTGAACCAACTCACATAACCAGATATTTCATACTAGATGATAAGACTTATGTAGATGTTAGAGTAGTATCCAATGTCAATGGAGATTTAGAATTATTCTGCATGGGTTATAAAGAAGTGTATGGAGAACCACGTCAATTTTATAGAGAAAAAGTAGTTATGACTATTGCAGCTTACAACGAATATATTGAATCAGTACTAAAACGATTTGCACTAAAAGCAATACAATTATGAAATTAAACACGATGTTTGTCAACTCCTTTGAAGAGGAGTCTTTTTGGTACAAGTTCCTAACTATAGTGGAAACTAAGTTAGATGATCCTACGAAGATGTTATCTCATAAAGAGAAGGAATTACTTAGTTATGTACTAGCAGGTGATCCATACAAGGATTACTTTAAGGGTACTAGACGACAAGAAGTGTTGAATCACTTCCACATGTCTAACTCACAACTAAGTCAAACGAGAAGTAAACTAAACAGAAAAGGCTGGCTAGACGATATGTTTTTAACCCGGTCTATACGAAATGTACAAAAAGAGTTTAAAAAATTACAACAATCTGGTAACACCGACTTGGAGATCATGCTTACATTTGTGCTAAGATTAAAATCTTAGATTCATTATGAAGGAATTACTAGATGAGTTTATTGCAAACTGTAAGCATATTGATAACTTTATTTTATCACCTGCTGGATATGCTTTACTAAAAGAGGAGTTGAATATAGATGTACTTGATGAGATACATCGTTATAAGAAGATTCCTATCAAAGTAAAAGCAGGTCAGCAAGAAGATGTATTCATAGATGGACATTGCGGATGAAGTAGCCAAGCGTACTGGACTACCTAAAGAGCAGGTAGAAGCAATTATTAATGACTTGTGGACAGGTGTTAAGTATTACTTTTACAAGCCACATGAAGCCAAGTACGGAGTTATGATAAACGGCTTGGTAAAGATGAAACTAAGAAGAGGTAAAATTGTTAAGATGTTAGAATATCTTGAACCGAAGCAAGGCGAGAGATACGATTATTTAAAAAAATATTGGACAGAAGTTCTCACAAATTTAAACAAATATGGAAATCCTAAAAGGAAAGAACAAACTTAAAAGCATTACTGCGCATGATATTGCGTATGAAGGTGTAGAAAAACCTGCTGCTATTTATTTTCAGACTCCACATGATGAGGCTATTCCTAACACGTTTCTGGAAGATGCTGCTAAGAGTATGGAAGCTGTTCAAGGTAGTGAAGCTACTATCAGGGCAAACTACAATAACAACATTACAAACTTAGACCCACGTTACACTTGTCTTATTCCCCTTACCTCGTATATTGTACGAATACATATACTTGAAGATCAGGTTAAGAAAATTGGAGAGTCAAGTATAATCTTACCTACGAATACTTGGGCACGCAAACAAACTAATGCTGGTACTATTGGTGATAAGATTATAGACCCCTTCCGATTTAAAGCTACTGCTGTTATTGTAGCTGTACCAGAATTTGAGAAACAGTTACAACCCGGTATGATAGTGCATATAGTTAAACCACGTCCTATCGTTGATGGAGATAGCATTGTAGGTTTTACTAATGAATATGTACACCCTGATTATAATGATTCCCAAGTACCGCAGACACCAACTGATATAGATTTTGGATATGCTATTATTTCACGTCAGGAAATTAAAGTTATTGTACGATGAAAATCAAAGACTTTTTATATATAATTACTATCTTCGTCACGGCTATACTAGCTATGATGAATAGTTGTAATGGTGGTAAGCTAAAAAAAGATTACTCTAATCTACTTAAAGATTACACACAAGTAGAACAGACTGCTGCCAATCTATCAGTACAATTGGATAGTGTAAAAGCTATACCACCTGATACAGTTGTTGAATACAAAACCCGTATAGTTACCAAGACTCGTATATTACCTATGTATGATACTGCATTTGTAACAAATATTGACACTATTCGTTACGATACTATTACTCAATATACTTTTTCAGAGTACAAGAATGGCGTAGCTATTGTAGATACAATTGATGTAAGGGGTGAGCTTGTATCTCATAAACAGGATGTAGTAGTTACTGATACGGTTAAAACTATCTATATTAAAGAACCTGTTATAGTAGAGAAGGAAGTAATCAAAGAAGTACCTCGTAAGTCTAGACTAGAAGTGTGGGCAGGCACTACTGTTAATGGTAACTTCAGATTTGATCCCGTACTTGGTTTCCAGTATAAAGGATTTGGTACACACATTATTAAACCGATTACACCTACATTTCAAGATGTCCAGCTTTTATTCTCAACTAAAATACGCTTTAGGTAATCCAATAACGATATATTACTATATACAAGGACATATCAACTGGTTTATACACGGAAGGGCTATCCTGAAGTGGTATAAAAAAAGTTTAGAATGTCCTGCTTGTTTTGAGAAAGGTATATGTATACATTGTGGATGTCCTTTTAACGAAAAAGCTTTATCAGATAAACCATGTGGAATACCAAACTCTTCGACTTCGGCAACGTAAAGGCTAATCAGCTTGTAAGTTGTACATTTGTATACACTGGTAATAAGAGTATGTTACCACCTAGACCTGATTGTGGTTGTACTAGTACAAGAAACTTAAATAATACAATTCATGTACAATATACTGTGCCACAGATACCGGGTCATTTACGTATACAGGGTAAGGACTTTATAGATACAAAAACTATTAAGATTCCTTTTACAGATGGTACTAGTGATTTACTAACTATTAAAATGACAGTAGTCAATGATAAAAATACTAAACGTAGTAATGATAAATAAAGGTGAGGATACACTTGATATCTTAGCACCTGACGAAGTAATAGTACCTATGCAGATTAACTTTGATAATTATCCTGCCATAGAGCTTCGTCCTGTAATTAATGGAGATGGTACAATTAATTTTAATAGGACTATGTTTATGTTTGGCTATCCTGATCTTAGGGAAAGTTATGTAGTAGATCATAGTTTTGAACAAATGTGTAATTTAAGACTACAATATGAGCACAGCCGTATTAATGATGTTTAGAGATGAAGCTGATATCCTAGATTCGTGTCTATCTCACTGGCAAAGTCTTGGTATAGATAAGTTTTATCTTTGTGACAATGGTAGTATAGACTCTTCTTTATCCATAGCTAGGAAGTATGACCCAGACACAATTAAAGATACTCGTACTAACTGGCCGGGTAGAGAAGTATTAAATAAGCTAAAGAACAAAGCATTAGAAGATGGTCATACTTGGATATTTCCTATTGATGCTGATGAGTTTCTTACACTACCTCATAACCATACACTTGACCAGTGGTTAACTAAGTATGAAGATACACCACAATACTGTTGGGGAGAGATTAAGTATCTTAATATTAGACCTAATGGTAAACTAGATTGGCAGGAACCACATCGTAAAGTGTTTGGTAAGTTACATCCAGACTGGATGATTAGTATGGGTAATCATGTAATAGAACATGTAGAAGCTACACTTGATCCGTATGGTGCTTATTATAGACACTATTCACTACGTAGCTATCCACAGTTTAGACAAAAGATGATTAACTATATGACTGCATTTGGCAATAGTCAATTTAAAGATCATCCTCATGCCAAAAGTTATCTAGAATGGAAAGTAAAAGGCGAAGATTATTTAATCGGTGTATGGAATACACTTTTAAGCATGTAATATGACGGCTCCACTTATAGCACTGGCTATTGTTGCTTTAGTTATTGCAATTGGTTTAATTATTCACGTAAAAGTATCTTCTACTGATATAGAAGATAATGAAAATCCTCCTAGGTGGTTATGAAATTTAGAGATTCAAAATTAGCACATGATTTACTGGATGGTTCTGATATAGTAATAGAGATTGGAGCATCTAGTCACAATCCGTTTAACATAGTTTGTAATAAGTATCTTAATGTAGATCTACCAGCTCATCTACGTGAAGTATATGTAGTAGAATCACAAAAGCTAGGCGAAGAACCTAGTGAGGTACATGTAGAAGCTAATGGTATAGACTTACCATTTGATAATGACTATGCAGATTGTGTAATATCCTCGCATGTAATAGAACACTTTTACAATCCTTTACTAGCTCTTAATGAGTGGTATAGAGTAGTTAAACCCGGTGGTTATATCTACATCATATGTCCTCATAAAGATAGAACTTTTGATAAGGATAGGGAAGTAACTTCTATTAAAGAGATAGAAGCACGACAAGGAGATACTTCTCAAGTAGAAGATGGTAGTCAACATTTCACTGTGTGGCGTACTAATGATTTTGTGCATATGTTACAATACTTTGGATTCGTAGTTACACATGTTCAAGACGTAGATGACAAAGTAGGTAATGGATTTACCGTAGTAATACAAGTTATTAAATGAGCCGTTTTGAGCCGTAAAACAACTATTAATGAGCTACAAATTAGTTAATATAGGAACCTTCAATATAAATCATAACTTTTGGGAACTTAACCCACAGTTGATTTATGTACAACCATTTCGCAAGCTTTACGAAAGAGATAAGACTAAAGACAAGTCTATATCTTCTAAAGAGATGTGGTGTGTATGGTTACATGAAGATCCTAACTACGAGAATAAAATATTCAGACAAGACAGTGATGTTAAACTGGAATCTATCAGATACTACTATCCAGACTTTAATATTAATGATGAAGTAATAGCGGAGTGTATAAAACAATACGATACTAAACTAGTTACTGCTGCTGCACGTGCTTTTAAGCTGGAAGAACAAACTCTTATACAACGTGCAGAATTAATTAATTCTACACCGTATAGTTTTGACCAAGTAGTAGGATATGATAAAACTGGTAGAGCACAAGTTATACCTGGTACAGTAAAGGATTTAGAAATGATGAAGAAGAATACGCTTAATATCTACAAGCAATACGAAGAAGTTAAACGTATGTTTGAAGAAGAGCAGGGTGATCTTCGTGTTCATGGTGGACGTAAAGAAACGTTAAGAGAAAAAGGACAGTTAATAATTGATGTAGAAGATTAAATTAAAACAACAATGAAACTAACAATTCTATTATTATTTTTAACAATAGCTGGATATGGACAGCGTGAGATTACTGGGTCTGGTATCAAAGTAACAGGAGTAGAAAATAAACAAGATATTATATCTAAACTTAGTGAAATAGATGGTGGTAAAGTAAATGACATGATTACAAG
>CXWK01007421.1_pt2 | contig 16844 bp, 15 predicted proteins | sample 590851 | NCBI WGS metagenome assembly CXWK01 (sample SAMEA3498364, study PRJEB10139) | wastewater metagenome | biome: wastewater treatment plant; material: activated sludge | place: Denmark | collected 2014-08-01 | reverse complement strand
GGTTAAAGAATATTAAAGATCGATTATCATTAATTTATCAGCAGGATAATTTGATGGAAGTAAAAAAGGAAAGTGGTAAATTTATCGTAAATATTTATATTCCGTTACAAAAAGTATTAGCTTAAACTATGGCAAATAAAATAAAAATAATTATTATTGATGATGAATCACTTGCACGGCAGATTACTAAAAATTATTTAGCTAATCGTGATGATGTTGAAATTCTTGCGGAATGCTCTAACGGATTTGATGCGATTAAAAGAATAAATGAATTAAAACCAGATTTGATATTTCTTGATATTCAAATGCCAAAGCTAAATGGATTTGAAATGTTAGAACTTCTAGAGGATCCACCAATAATTATATTTACAACAGCTTATGATCATTATGCAATTAAAGCGTTTGAAGTTAGTGCTATTGATTATCTTTTAAAACCATTTTCAGAAGAAAGATTTACAAACGCATTACAAAAAGCTATTTCTCAACTTGGTGATAGATTCCAACAAAATTCCGCAATCCAAAATATTATCAAACAAAGAGATGAAAAGATTGAGTTTCTTGAACGCGTTGTTATAAAAGATTCAGGTAAGATTACAATAATTCCGGTTGAAGAAATAAAATGGATTGAAGCTCAGGATGATTATGTATTAATTAATTCAGAAAAGGGAAGATTCCTTAAACAGAAAACAATGAAATATTTTGAAAATCATTTAAATGAAAACCAATTCGTTAGAATTCACAGATCATACATTATAAATTTGGATTTCCTACAACATCTTGAACAAACTGATACAGAATCCTATCGCCTAGTTTTAAAGAATGGCAAGGAATTGCCAGTAAGTAAAACTGGATTAACAAAATTGAAATCTACTTTATAATTTTATTACTCAATCAAAACTTTTTGAAAATCTTTTTATTATAATATCTGAAATCATTTCTGCGGTTTCATCATAATTAAACTTGCCAGTATTTAATATCAAATGATAAAGTGAAGGATCCTCAGGCTCTTTATAAAAATGTGATTTCAGGTATTTTCTTCTATTCTCATCTTCCTTTTTTATATAATCCATCGCTTCAGTTTTGGANNCCGCGACCAACAATAATTGTCTTACCGAAACTTGCAAGTTGCAAAATAATCTCAGTTGTTTTCTGTACAATTGTCCACTCCGAGGGTTTAACACCAAGCAATTCACTCACAGCATCAGAAATAGGATTGTACTTATTTTCGGCAATATAATTTGAAAATATTTTTGGAAGTTTAAAATCCTCAATTACTTTTGTCATCAATTCTTTATTAAAGTATGTCCAGTGATTTTCGTTATCTTTGGTTTTTAGTTGTAGCAAATTTATCAGTCGTTCAGATACTTCATATGAACCAGAACCGGTTTGGCGGGAGATTGTTATACAAGGGAAGATTTCTTTTTTGCTTTCTTGTTCGGACGAATTGATTTTGATGTACTGCTTACATTTTTCGTAAGCTCCAATGGCTAACATAGTAACACACTCCTTTCATTTTTGTTGAAATAGAACAGGTAAATGTGTATTAACCTACTAAAGTAAAATTATTATTTAATTATAAATAATTTTCTACAAAGTCAATAATGAGTAAGTACGAGCCACTAATCCCACCAATTTCCACTAATTATTTTATGTTTAGTTTCGTGAATAATTAGCGTTAATTAGTGGCAAAAATTATTTTATGAAACAGTAAACCAACTTTTAATCTTATTTAATTCCTTGCTATCAGAATTTTTATGAAAATATTCATTCTTGGTTTTATCATAAATGTAATCTTTGCTCCAATCATCAATGTCATTAATAATTTGAGCAATTCCATCAATAATAGTTTTTAATTCTTCATCAGTCATTGTTGGATGAATTGACATTCTAACCCAACCAGGTTTTTCAGAAAGATCACCTTGATCAATTTTATCAGTAATTATTTTTGAGCGATTTGGATCAACATGCAACAAATAATGTCCGTAAGTTCCAGCACAAGAACATCCACCACGAACTTGCACACCATATCTATCATTTAACAATTTTACTAGTAAATTATAATGAATGTTTTCAACATAAAAAGAAATCGCACCGAGTCTGTGCTCAATATTTCCTGCAAGTATGTGCAGAGTTGGAATTTTCTTAAGTCCATCAAGAGCATATTTAACAAGCTCTTCTTCTCTTGCTCTTATTTTACCAATTGTCATTTCTTCTTTTAACTTTATACAAAGTGCTGCTTTGATGGTTTGAAGAAACGCAGGAGTTCCGCCATCTTCTCTTGCTTCAATATTTGCAACAAATTTATGTTGTCCCCAGGGATTAGTCCAATCAACAGTGCCTCCACCTGGTAAATCAGGAACTTTATTATGATAAAGTTTTGAATCAAAGACTAAAACTCCTGGAGTTCCAGGTCCACCTAAAAATTTATGTGGAGAGAAAAATATTGCATCAAGTTTTTCTTCAGGATCAGATGGATGCATATCTATTTTTGTGTAAGGTGCGGAGCAGGCAAAATCAACAAAACAATATCCACCTTCTTTATGAATAATTTTTGCAAGTTCATGATAATCAGATTCAATTCCCGTAACATTAGAAGCCGCAGTAAAAGCACCAATTTTAAGTTTTCTGTTTTTATACTTTTCTAATTTTATTCTAAAATCATTTACATCAACCAAACCATCATCATTTGGATTTATAACAACAACTTCTGCAATGGTTTCAATCCACGTTGTTTGATTTGAATGATGTTCCATGTGTGTTGTAAACACAACAGGTTTTAATTCTTCAGGAAGATTAACATAATCTACCAGCTGCTCAGGAATTTTTAATCCAAGTAATCTCTGGAATTTGCAAATCACAGTAGTCATTCCGGAACCAGCTGTAATTATTACATCATCCTGGTTTGCATTAACATGTTCCTTAATAATTTTGTGAGCTTGATGATAAGCCAAAGTCATAGTTGTACCAGTAACACTTGATTCAGAATGAGTGTTAGCAACATATGGCCCAAAAGTGTTGCAAAGTTTTTCTTCGATAGGTTTATACAATCTACCACTTGCAATCCAATCAGCATAAATTATTTTTTTTGTGCCAAATGGAGTTTCAAAATCAGCATCAATACCAACAATGTTTTTTCTGAATTTTGAAAAATATTTTTCCAGTTCACTCATATAATAACCTTAAACTTTCTTGTTGGAAATATAATAATTTGGGCTGTTGTAAACATCAGATTTTATCAGATATTCTTTTTGATTAAATTACAATACAATTATCCAATTAAATGCTATGGAAAACTATTTAAAGATCATTATTTTTTTCACGTTTATACTTAGTTCTGCCTTTTATAGTCAGAATAAGTATGAATCATTTAAGGATATTGAGAAAGTAATTGAAAATGCAATTGATGACAAAACTTTTCCAGGTGCAGTAGTTTTAGTTTGGCAAGATAGAAAGATCCTTTTTGAAAAAGGATTTGGTCATTATACATACGATTCTAAATCACCAAAGGTAAGTACTGAGACAATTTTTGATCTTGCATCAGTAACAAAAGTTGTTGCTACAACAACTGCTGCAATGATTTGTTACGATAGAAAATTGTTTTCACTCGAAGATAAAATAATTAAATATTTACCAGAATTTGAAATTAATGGAAAAGAAAATATCACAATTAAAAATTTGTTGTTACATAATTCTGGTTTACCAGCCTGGAAAAAATTTTATGACAGAAATCTTAGTTATGATGATGTAATAAAAGAAATTTATTCTTCTAAACTTGAATATAAAACTGGAGAACAAACTGTTTACTCTGATTTGGGAATTATCACTCTAGGAAAAATTATAGAAAAAGTAACAAATAAAAGTTTAGATAAGTTTTGTTATGATGAGATATTTATTCCATTAAAAATGAATTCCACATTTTACAATCCAAATGGTTCTATAAAAAACTTATGCGCTCCAACAGAATCCGATAATTATTGGAGAATGAAAATATTACAAGGTGAAGTTCACGATGAAACTTCTGCAATGTTAAATGGAGTTGCTGGTCATGCTGGATTATTCTCTACTGTCGAAGATATCTCTAAGCTTATGGCCGTGTTGATGAACAAAGGTAAATTTGGCGAGAAGGAATTCATTAAACAAAGCACTGTTGAATTATTTACAAAAAGATTTTCCAGTGAAAGTACACGCGCACTTGGTTGGGATACAAAATCAGATTCCGGTTCATCTGCAGGAAAATACTTTAGTAAAAAATCTTTTGGACACACAGGATACACTGGAACATCAATCTGGGCTGATCCTGAAAGAAATTTATTTGTTATCTTTTTAACAAATCGTGTGCATCCAACAAGAGAGAATACAAAAATCTTAAAAGTCCGACCACAATTACACAATGCCGTTCTAAAATGTTTAGAAAAAATAAATGAGTAAAAAGGTCTTGAAGAAATTTCATCGAGGATTTTTGTTTTTTGTTATTATAGAATTTTTGTTTTTATTCTTACCAATTACAAAAAGTGATGTTTCAATAAACCTGGATAAAAAAGAAATTTCAAATCCAGCAAGCATATTTGAGTTAAGTGAAGATGATCAAGCCTGGGTTGATAGCACATTATCTGCAATGCCGCTTTATGATAAATGTACGCAGATATTTATGCCTATGTTCGCAGGAAAATGTCTTGATCAATCTTCCAAAGAATTCAAGTTTGCTATAGAACTTGTACAACTTCATGGAATTGGAGGTTTTGTCATCTCGACTGGTGATGTTGAGGAAACTGCTTCAATGATTAATGAACTTCAGAAGAATGCAAATATCCCTTTACTTGTTTCAGGTGATTTTGAACACGGTATTGGAATGAGAATGAATGCTTCAAATACTTTTCCGCATAATATGGCAATCGGATCAACTCATAATCCGGATTTTGCTTATCAAACTGGAAAAGCAACAGGCATTGAAGCTTTGATGCTTGGTGTAAATTTTAATTTTGCTCCGGTTGCTGATGTTAACAATAACCCAAAAAATCCAGTAATAAATCTTAGATCATTTTCAGAAAATAAAAATCTTGTAACAGAATTTTGTAAATCATATATAAAAGGTTCATTTGATGCTGGAGTAATTTCAACTGCAAAACATTTTCCTGGTCACGGAAATACTAGCATTGATTCGCATAATGAATTGCCTATAATAAGCGGAAGTAAAAATTATTTGATGGAAAATGAATTAAAACCTTTTATTGATTTGATTGCTGATAGTGTACAAGCGATTATGATTGGACATTTAAATGTTCCTGCTTATGAAAGTGATGAAAAATTGCCGGCTTCACTTTCGTATAACATCATAACAAAACTGTTAAAAGAAAAACTAGGTTTTAATGGTCTGATAATTACTGATGCGCTCGATATGAAAGCAGTTACGAATTATAATGATGCTGGTGAAACTTGTGTTAAAGCATTTAATGCCGGTAATGATATTTTATTAATGCCTACAAGTATTAGAGATGGAATAACGGCAGTTTATAATGCTGTTAAATCCGGTGAAATAAAATTGAGCAGACTAAACGAAAGTGTTAGAAAAATATTATCAGCCAAACGATGGTTAAAACTTGATAAACAAAATTATCTAAAAAAGGATATACCTAAACGTATAAGACTTGAAGAGCATTATTCGCTTTCAAAAAAAATTGCTGAACATTCTGTTACAATTGTAAAAGCCAGCAGCGATTTGTTACCACTTGATTCCAGTAAATATCTTAAAACATTTATTGTTGATATTACCAATAGAAAAGAAATGAGAGATGCGCATTTTTCTCAAATTTTTCACGAAAGTTTTTCTGTTTATACACATTCACTTTTAACAAGTGAATCCGAGAACTCTGATTACCAACTTGCATTAGATATTGCAAAAGATTGTGACTTGATTATTGTGCCATCTTATTTTTATATAAGGAGTGGTGCAAATGGAAAATCGCTTTCGGATGTTCAGTGCAATTTTTTTCAAAACCTACTATCACTAAATAAAAAAGTTGTAATAATCAGTTTTGAAAATCCATATGTGCTGTCAAATTTTCCTAATGCTGAAAATTATATCTGTACTTATAGTGATTCAAAATCTTCACAACGAGCAGTATTAAATATTTTAAATGGATCATTGAGAGCAAAAGGAAGATTACCTATCTCGATACCTAATACTGATTTTAAAGTTGGATATAAATGGAATCCCGACAGTTAACAATTGAAAGGAAGGCAAATATGAAAGTACTTAACATTCTTTTTACTTCATTAATTTTATTTGCATGCAATTCTGACACGGAATCACAATCAAGTTCAATCAAACTTCCTGAAGGTTTTAAAATAGAAATCTATGCTTCAAATGTTCCCAATGCTCGCTCGATGGTTTTAAGTGAAAACGGAATTTTATTTGTTGGAACAAGAAGTTCCGGAAATGTTTATGCCCTGGTAGATATTGACAAAGATTACAAAGTAGATGAAGTGATAACAATTGCATCTGGATTTGATATGCCGAATGGAGTTGATTTGAAAGATGGTGATCTTTATGTAGCGGAAGTTAATCGCATTATTAAGTTTGATGATATTGAAAATAATTATCGAAACAATCCAGATTATTCAATTGTGCGTGATGATTTTCCAACAGATAGAAGCCACGGATGGAAATTCATAAAATTTGGACCAGATGGAAAACTTTATGTTCCTGTTGGTGCTCCTTGCAATATTTGTTTGAAAGAAAATGAAGACGAACGTTATGCAAGTATAACACGAATGAACTCAGATGGAAGTGAGTTTGAAGTTTTCGCAAAGGGAATAAGGAACACAGTTGGATTTGATTGGCATCCAACAACAAATGAGATTTGGTTTACAGATAATGGAAGAGATAATCTTGGTGATAATATTCCACCTGATGAATTGAATTGTGCATCAACAGTTGGATTACATTTTGGTTATCCATTTCTTCATGGTAAAAATATTTTAGATCCAGAATTTGGTTCACAAGGTGATACAAGTTTGTATACAAAACCTAAACAGGAACTTGGCCCTCACGTTGCTGCACTTGGAGTTGAATTTTATACAGGTTCGATGTTTCCAGCACAATATCAAAATCAAATATTTGTAGCCGAACACGGGAGCTGGAACAGAAGTCAGAAGATTGGTTATAGAATTTCTATTGTTAGATTAAATGGAAATGATGTTGTAAGTTATGAAACGTTTGCTGACGGCTGGTTAAACGGTGATAATGTTTCTGGTCGTCCTGTTGATATTGAACTAATGCCCGACGGCTCAATGCTTGTCTCTGATGATTATGCAGATGTTATTTACAGGATAACTTATAAATAAACTTAATGTTGATTTTATTTAACAAACCATTTAATGTTCTTTGTCAGTTTACTGATAGCGAAGGCAGAAAAACACTTTCTCATTTTATCAAAACAAAAAATGTTTATGCTGCAGGTAGATTAGATTTTGATAGCGAAGGTTTAGTAGTTTTAACTGATGATGGAAAACTTCAGAATAAAATTTCAGATCCTGAAAATAAATTAGAAAAAACTTACTGGGTACAAGTTGAAGGAAATCCGAGTGAAGAAAATTTAATAAAGCTTCGAAAAGGAATTGAACTTAAAGATGGAATTACTAAACCAGCTAAAGTAATAATTATAAACGAGCCAAAAGTTTGGGAAAGAAATCCGCCAATAAGAGAAAGAAAAAATATTCCAACGAGCTGGATTGAATTAAAAATCTTTGAAGGTAAAAACAGGCAAGTTAGAAGAATGACCGCTGCGATTGGATATCCAACGTTAAGATTAATAAGATATTCTGTTGGCAATTGGAATATTGAAAAATTGCAACCCGGCGAATATAAAATTCTTAATTTTCTTTAGATGGTGAAAAGAATTTTTTCTTAATCATAAACGATAAATACACAATCATAATTCCAACAATCATTACAGCAACAGCTGGAATAAATATTGCAATCAGAGATAATGTTATTGAACTACCAGCTTCTGCTGTAGCCACAACCGGATTGCCAACTCCACCAGTTACAGCGGATGATTTTAATCTTATCAATCCAGTTGCTGCGTGAATTGTTCCGGCAATTCCACCTCCAGCAATTAAAGCAAGCGACCATTTTATTAGTGGAGGAAAATCTGTAACAACTGCACCACTTAAAACTATTCCTGCAAATATTGCAAGCGGATGATTGATCGCATCTAAAAAATTATCAACCCAGGGAATGTAGTAACTGAATATTTCTACAACTGTAGCAACTGCAAAAAGAATTAATGCTGGAAGTGTACCAATCCAACCAAAATATGCTGATAACTCCAGGTTTCCAGTATAAGCCGCAATTGAAGCAATAAGAAATGGAATAAAAATTCTAAATCCAACCGCTGCCGCAAGTCCTATTCCGATGAAAATGCTAAGTATTAATTCCATAATTATATCGCTAGTTATTATTAATAATTTGAATTAAGAACAAGGAATAACTATTTAAGATTTTTGATCTTATTCATTTTTTAAATTCTTCTGAGCTGTTTCAACACTTTTCACAAAGATCGAAATCAATTCATTTTTCTCTTTTAATGCTAAATTTATTTTATCTAAAGAATTATAAAGATTTGCCTTAAGGATTATTTTCAAACAAACATTTGTTTCTCTTAATTCTTTGAGAACAATTTTTAATTTATGAATAAAATCCCTTCTGGATTCACCACTTTGCGCTTCCCCATAGTTTAAAGCTGGGGCAGTCCCTGATCTAACAATTTGGCCACCCAGATGATTTCCAGCTTTTGAATTTGGTAGTCCATTCACAATTTCAATAATTAAAACTGAAAAATTTACTAATCGATCTTCCAAATCTGTTTTATTCATTTTATTCCTCCAAAATCTGTCGTTCAAAAATCTTCAATCCTTGTTCTTAAATCAATAAAAAAATAGAAAAAAGATTATTAGTAACTCATATTTGTAAGTTTTACTTTTCCTCTAAAGATCCAATAAATACTAATTGTATAAGCTAATACAAATGGAACACCAATCATCGCAATGATTAACATAATATTTAAGGTTTTTTGCGATGATGCTGAATTATAAATATTTAAACTTAATTCCGGATTATTTGATGCAAGAACAAAATTTGGAAATATTCCAAAAGCAAACAATGAAAGCAGAGCTGCTATTGATGCGCAAGAAGATAAGAATGCAAAAAATTCTTTTCTTCTAGAAATTTCTCGAGGAATATTTGCGATTGCAAGCATATTTAAAACAGCAAGAATAAATAAAGCCGGCGTTTCTTTAAAATGTTCAATCATATGTGGGTAATAAATCAATGTTGCCATTGTAGTAGTGATGTAAGATATAATGAAAAATATTATTGTATTGTTAACCCAGCTTCTAAGTTTAATTTGTAATTCACCTTCAGTTTTCATTACCCCATAAATTGCTCCGTGCATCATAAACAATGCAACTGTAGTTACTCCAACTAAAACTGTATAAGGATTTACCAAACTCCAAAATGTTCCAATAAATTCTTTGTTAGCATCAATCGGAACACCAGTTATTAAGTTTGCAACAGAAACTCCTGCGAGAAATGCAATAAAAATACTTGCAACACTAAACGCAACATCCCACATTTGTCTCCACCATTTCATCGGACGCTTACTTCTAAATTCAATTGCAACTGCACGAAAAATTAACATAAATAATAACATCATTAATGCTGAATAGAATCCTGAAAACACGGTTGCATATACGTGTGGAAAGGCTGCAAATAAGGCACCGCCGCCGGTTACAAGCCAAACCTCGTTTCCATCCCAAACGGGGCCAATTGAGTTAAGCATAATTCTTCTTTCTGAATCATCTTTTACCAGAAGGTGAAGCGCCCCAACTCCAAGATCAAAGCCATCAAGAATTGCATAACCAATTAATAATATTCCTATTAAGAAAAACCATATTGTATTTAAATCAAAAGTAAATTCCATAGATCACCTATTTGTTGTCATGCTGAACTTGTTTCAGCATCTTAAATTCAATTGTTGAAATCAACAGATAAATCTTTCCAATCTTTATTTACTGATTCTATCAAATTTATCTTCCATTCACCATGCCAGTTTTTTAGTTGTTTTTCTCTCCGAATAGCGTCTTCGATTGAATTAAAAAGTTCAAAATAAACTAAATTTGTTATGTTATATTTTTTAGTAAAACCATCAATCATTTTGTTTTTATGCTCATAAACTCTTCGTTCAAGATCACTAGTTACCCCAATATATATTGTCTTTGTTTTATTACTCATTATGTAGATATAATAACTTTTCAATGAGTTCAATTCGTTCTTTGCAGATTCCGAAACAAGTTCGGAATGACAATATAATTTTTCCTTTAAGCTTTAGGATGTCCTATTTCAGATGGAATAGAATCAACATCTTCCGGTCCGTGTTGAATTTTTTCATTAAGTAAATAAATAAAAAGTATAAATAAGCCAGCATAGATTATTGTAAACAAAATTAAAGAAAACCATACTTGCCCGGCTTCAACAGCTTTTGATAATCCCTCTGATGTTCTAAGTAATCCATATACAATCCAAGGTTGTCTTCCAACTTCTGCTGTTATCCATCCAATTTGGTTTGCTATTTGCGGAAGTAAAACTGAAAAAACAAAAACCCACATTAGCCATTTTTGTTTGAATAAAGTTCCTCGCCACCAAAAAAATACTCCAAGTAAACTCATTGCGATTAAAGCAAATCCAATTGCAACCATTAAATGATAAGCTTGAAAAACAATATTTACCGGCGGTCTATCTTCTTCTTTGAATGAGTTTAATCCTGTTACTTTCGTATTAGTATCAAAGCCAATCAAGTAACTTAGCATACCAGGAACAGCAATTCCAAAGTTCACTTTTTGATTATCACTATCAACCCAGCCAAATAAATATAAGGGTGCATTAGTTTGATCATCAAAAACAGCTTCCATAGCCGCAAGTTTTGCTGGTTGATTTTTACTTACACCAACCGCACTTCTGTGTCCTGTAAACAATTGAAATAAAGAAGCAATCATAACAACAACTAATGCAATTTTAATTGATGCTTTTGCAAATCGAATATGCCTATCTTTTAAAATGTAGTATGCACTAACACTGATAATTAGAAATGCACCGGCAAGCCAGCAACCAGAAAGTACGTGTGATAATCTATCCACAGAAGATGGATTAAAAACCATGGCCCAAAAATCTGTAATCTCTGCACGAGCATTTATTCCTTCACCAACAATTTTAAATCCTGCAGGAGTTTGCTGCCACGAATTTGCAACCACAATCCAAACAGCACTAAACATTGAGCCGAGTGAAACCATAAGTGTTGAGAAGAAATGCATTTTGGGGCCAACTTTATCCCAGCCAAAAACTAAAACTGCAAGAAAACCTGATTCAAGGAAGAATGCAAAAATTCCTTCAGCCGCTAAAGCACTTCCAAAAACATCACCTACAAATCTTGAGTATGTTGCCCAGTTAGTTCCAAACTCAAATTCCATTACAATCCCTGTTGCAACACCAACAGCAAAAGTTAAAGCAAAAACTTTAACCCAAAACTTTGTCATATTTTCATAGAATTTATCTTTTGTTTTAAGATACATGCCTTCCATAATTACCAGAATGATAGCGATGCCAATACTTAGCGGGGGATATATATAGTGAAATGCGATTGTGAAAGCGAACTGAATTCTGGACAGTATTTCAACATCCATTTTGAACCTAATTTTTATTTTAATAACAAAAGCAAATTAGTAAAAAGAAAAATTGATATAAAGGTTAGTGAAAAAAATGTAAAAATATTTTAGAGGTTAATTGATTCAATTACGTTTTAAAATCGAAATATTTTTAGCAACTTTTCAGCGGCTAAAGTTGGAGTGATTTTATCTTTTGTTATTTCATCTTTTAATGTTGTAATAGCTTTTTGAACTTTATCATTATTATAAAATTCATCTAGTAAAGAATCTTCAACCATTCTATAAACCCATTCAATTGATTGATCTTTTCTTCGCTGATTAAATACACCAGAATGTTTTATCGTTTTTTCAAATTTCTTAATTACATCCCATAATTCTGGGATTCCTTTTCCCGATAAAGCAGAAACAGCAAATGCCTGGGCATTCCATCCTTTAGTTGCAGGCTGTAGATAATGAAGTGCATTGCTGTAATCTGATCTTGCAATGTTTGCTTTCTTTTCATTATCACCATCAGCTTTGTTGATAAGGATTGCATCAACAAGTTCCATTATTCCACGTTTTATCCCTTGCAGCTCATCACCGCCGCCGGCAATTAAGACTAGTAAAAAGAAATCAACCATTGAACGAACAGTAACCTCACTTTGTCCAACTCCAACAGTTTCAATAAGGATAATATCAAATCCGGCTGCTTCACAAATTGTAATTGTTTCTCTGCTTTTTCTTGTTACTCCGCCAAGCGTTCCTCCGGATGGGGAAGGACGAATAAAACAATTTTTTTCTTTGGAAAGATTTTCCATCCTTGTTTTATCACCAAGAATACTTCCTTTGGTTACTGTGCTGCTTGGATCAACTGTAAGTACAGCAACTTTGTGTCCTTGCTTGATAAGATACATTCCAAGTGATTCAATCAAAGTACTTTTACCTGCACCAGGAACTCCAGTAATTCCGATGCGCAAAGATTTGCCTGAGTAGGGAAGTAATTTTTTTAAAACTTCTTGAGCTGTAATATGATGAGTTTGATTGTTACTTTCTATTAATGTTATTGCACGAGCTAAAATATTTCTATCAAACTTTAAAACTCCGTTTACATAGTCATCAACAGAAAGATTTTTTCGTTTAACTTCGCTTGAACTTAAACTTGTGCTTGATCTTGAACCTGCCTTGCCGGTAGGTAGGCTCTCCTTTCCTTTAACAACACGCACAGCAAATTCATCACCTGCATTTTCCGGGGTCCAGTCAGGTTTGTATGTATTAGATATTTTTGAAGATTGTTTTTTCATAATGCTAATATAAAAATTATTCCCATTTCCATTTTTCTGGATTCCAATTATTCTTTGTCTTAGAATCAAAAATAGGTTGGATAAAAGATTGGATTTGAGAAACTATTTCAGAAAAACCAATGTTTTCTTTCAGTTTATTAAGTTGCAGAAAAGCTTGCCACTGCTTTTGTTTTTGAATATCATTTCTAAAATTTTCACTGAAAATTATATCACTATCCTCAAGACTAGTCTCCCGATTTTCAAAAGTCCTACTTATAGCATCATGCAATATTGTCATATTGAATGAATTTATCTTAGCAATAAAAATAAGATCATAAAAATCTTTCATTCTACTCGTGACAAAATTAAGGGTTACTATTGCCTCAAATTTTTCTGCAACTGCTGATTCGAGTGAGTAAACCAATATTTTTGGGGAAGGGAAATCAAGTAAAACGGGAAACTCAATTTCATAAGGTCCGTTAGTTATTATATCACCATATCCAATATCAATTGAGAAGTAACCTTTTATTGTATCCATTTTATATGGGACATGAACTCTAACTCCTTTAATTTCCGAATCTTCTTTTATTTTTTAGCTTGTAATGTTTTTCGTGATAAACTCAACACCATCATCAACATTAATTGAAGCTATCTCTTTTACTATCTCTGTACATTCTTCAATTTTACTTGATAGAGAAACTCCCAAAAAATCTATATCCTTTGTAGGACGAAATTTTGAGATGTCTTTTGTCATCAACAAAAATGCACCTTTCAGCACTAGACTTGATTTATACGGCGAGATAGAAACTCTATAAAGAAAACGTTCCTGAAAGTAATGACGCAAGATTGCATTGTAATCCCTTTTGCTTTCATTAGATATACTCATCAATCTATTTCTGACAGATACTGCTATATTTTTCAATTCTTTTTTCATTATGCAGTAAGACTTTTTATAATCGGTATCATTACAGTTTTAACTTGACATATCTCAGCAAATTTTATAAGCATAGCAATACTTTTCTTTTTTTGCCCCAGATAATTCTTAAGAGCTTGCATTGCAAGTTCCTCTCCAAGTTTATTTCTATATCTGAACATATCACACACAGTTTTTTCTTTATTATAGATTCTTATTTCACCGTATTTTGTTTTAATAACCTCAATACCCGGTTTATAAAATCTTTCTCTAAAATAAAACGTTTTTACTGGTGGAGTAATTATTGTTTTACTTTTTTTAGAATGTGGAATTGCATAGTAGATTTCAGAAGGATTAAAATCAGTCATTTCATAAAAATCAAGTGCTGAGATAAGACATATAACAGCCTGCGGTTCTGCTTTACAAACTGTAATAAGGCTAAGATTTATATCTTTAAAAAACTTATAATCTGAAAGCCGATAAACACCTGGTTTAATTTTTTCAATTACGTTTTGTCTGACAAGATTAGCAATATCTCGTGTGTGAAAATTTGCATGTTTAAGTTCTTGCATTGTTGCAAAACCACCGTTTTGTGCTATGTATGATTTTATTTCTTCCATTTTATATAATGTTCTATTTTACTGCCAATAATATATATTGGCAGATGTTTAGAACCAAGAATTATTAAAAATATTTTGTTTGTTCTGAATCGAATACAAGGTAAGTAGAACAAATTTACCTTGAAATCGAACCAAGTAAAGGAAAATGTTTGAAGGCGAGTCTGAATCATTTCTTAGGCAGATATAATAAATCTGCCTAAGTGTGCTATTAAATTAAAAACGTTCTTTAACTAACTCCATAATCTTAATTCCTGCAACAGGAATTTTTGTACCTGGACCAAAGATTGCAGAAGCTCCGTGCTCGTAAAGAAAATCATAATCCTGTGCAGGAATAACTCCACCGCAGATAACAATTATATCTTCTCTGCCAAGTTTTTTTAGTTCTTCGATAAGCTGTGGCAATAAAGTTTTATGTCCCGCTGCAAGCGAGCTCATTCCAACAACGTGAACATCGTTTTCAACTGCTTGTTGTGCAGTTTCTTCCGGAGTCTGGAATAATGGACCAACATCAACATCAAATCCCATATCGGCGTAAGCAGTTGCAACAACTTTTGCACCGCGATCGTGTCCATCCTGTCCCATCTTCGCAATCATTATGCGAGGTCTTCGTCCTTCTTCTATTGCAAATTCATCAGTCATCTTGCGAACCTGCTCAAATAGTTTGTCATCTTTTGCGTATTCGCTGCTGTAAACTCCGGATATTGTTCTTGTCACGGCTTTGTACCTTCCGCTTACTTTTTCAATTGATAATGAAATTTCTCCAAGTGTTGCTCGTGCCCTTGCTGCAATGATTGAAAGTTCAAGTAAATTTCCTTCACCTGTTTCTGCACATTTTGTAAGTGCTTCAAGTGCTTTCTTAACATCTTCATCGTTTCTGTTTTGCTTAACCGATTGCAATCTTTTTATCTGAGATAATCTAACTGCAGTGTTATCAACTTCTAAAATTTCAATCGGATCTTCTTTATCTAATCGATGTTTATTAACCCCAACTATAGTTTCTCTGCCCGAATCAATTCTTGCCTGTCTCCTTGCTGAAGCTTCTTCAATTCGCATTTTAGGAATTCCAGCTTCAATTGCTTTTGTCATTCCACCATAAGATTCAACTTCAAGAATATGCTCCCATCCTTTTTTAAGAAGTGCATCAGTTAGTGATTCAACATAATAAGATCCACCCCATGGATCAATAACTTTTGTGATGTAAGTTTCATCTTGCAAATAAAGCTGAGTGTTACGAGCAATACGTGCAGAAAAATCTGTTGGAAGCGCAATTGCTTCATCCAAAGAATTTGTATGAAGTGATTGTGTATGTCCAAGCGCAGCAGCCATTCCTTCAATACAAGTTCTTACAACATTGTTAAACGGATCTTGTTCCGATAAACTCCACCCGGAAGTTTGGGAGTGAGCTCTTAACGACATTGATTTAGGATTTTTAGGATTAAACTGTTTTATCATCTTTGCCCAGATCAATCTAGCAGCACGCATCTTTGCAACTTCCATAAAGTAGTTCATACCCTGTGCCCAGAAGAAAGAAAGACGAGGTGCAAATTCATCGATATCCATTCCAGCTTTTATTCCAGTACGAACATATTCCAAACCATCAGCAAGAGTGTAAGCCATTTCAAGATCAGCAGTGGCACCAGCTTCCTGCATATGATATCCTGAAATTGAAATGCTGTTGAACTTAGGCATGTTTTTAGCTGTGAACATAAAAATATCAGCAATGATTCGCATAGAAACTTCTGGCGGATAGATGTAAGTGTTACGAACCATGTATTCTTTTAAAATATCATTCTGAATTGTGCCTGTTAGTTGTTCATGTTTTACACCTTGTTCTTCGGCAGCTACAATGTAAAATGCAAGCACAGGAAGAACTGCACCATTCATCGTCATTGATACAGACATTTTATCAAGTGGAATCTGATCGAATAGAATTTTCATATCAGCAATTGAATCGATAGCTACTCCTGCTTTTCCAACATCACCTACAACTCTTGGATGATCTGAATCGTAACCACGATGAGTTGCAAGATCGAATGCAACAGAAAGTCCCATTTGCCCAGCAGCAAGATTTCTTCGATAGAATGCATTGCTCTCTTCAGCAGTAGAAAATCCTGCGTATTGTCTAACTGTCCACGGACGCTGAACATACATTGTTGAATAAGGTCCGCGCAAAAAGGGAGGAAGTCCGGATAAATAATCTTTGTGTTCAAGATTTTTTAAATCATCTTTTGTGTAAAGCGGCTTAACAGGAATCTTTTCCATTGTTTCCCAGATAAAATCTTCAACAGATTTTCCTGTTTCCTGTTTAAACTTTTCTTCCCACTCTTTTTT
>CXWK01002972.1_pt3 | contig 16847 bp, 15 predicted proteins | sample 590851 | NCBI WGS metagenome assembly CXWK01 (sample SAMEA3498364, study PRJEB10139) | wastewater metagenome | biome: wastewater treatment plant; material: activated sludge | place: Denmark | collected 2014-08-01 | reverse complement strand
CGTAGGTCAGATACGGGTCGCGCTCGCCCAGATCGATCCAGACGCGCAGATCGCCCAGGTCATTGACCACGCCGGTGACGACCGGGTCTTCGGCCGGCCCAGCGAACGAATCGACCAGCGCCGGACTGTGTCCGCCCACGCTGTGGAACAGGTCGGGCCGGCGAAAGGCCATCATCAGCGACCAGTAGCCGCCGCGCGACAGGCCGCCCACCGCCCGCCCTTCGCGCGCCGGCCAGGCGCAATAGGTGGCCTCGACGTGGGGGATGAGTTCGCTCAGGATGAAACCCTCATACGACGCCGGGCCGCTGGTGGTGTTGTTGGCGAGCCAGCCGTTGTCGGGCATGACGATGAGCAGCGGCGCGATCCTTCCGGCGCGAATGGCCGCGTTGGCCGCCTCGTCAATGCCTAGGCTGTCCCACAGCGACTCATCGTGGATGTTGCCGCCGAACAAATAGAGGGTCGGGTAGCGGCGACCGTCCTGGCCGTAGCAGGGCGGCAGGTAGACGCGGTAGGACATGAGTTGCCCGGCGACGACGCTATCGACCACGCCTTGTTCGACGCGGCCGGGGGAGGAGCAGCGGGGCGGGGAAGCGGAGGGGTCAGTGTTCGGTGGGTCAGTGTTCGGTGGGTCAGTGGTAGAAGGTGGGGTTGCCGTCGGTTGTTCGGCTGTGGTCTGTGGTCTGTTGTCTGTGGCCCCTTCCGCGGTCGTGGTCGCGGCCAGTGTCGGAGAAGGCACGATGACCGGCGGCGTGGGCGGCACGAAGGCGACGGCGGCCACGGTGGGCAGGACGTCGGCCGCGTGGCAGGAGGCCAGCAGGGCCGACAGGGCGACGAGAAGCAGAAGGAAGGCGCGGGGGCGGGGCAACGGGCCGGGCATGGTGAACCGCGATGGTTGGCGCGGGGCGGGTCAGAGGCCCACCCTACAGGCCGAAGGGGGAAGCAGGCGGCTCAGTCAGTAGCTTGCGATAGAACCCGCGCCACTCGGTCGGTTTGCGGGTCAGAGTTTTGATCTTGATGTCGTCGAAGTGGGGCGACAGGTCGGCCAGTAGTTCGGGCAACAGATCCCACGCCTGGTGGCGGATGACGTCGTCGATGTTGGCCGCCACTTCGGGAATCCACTCCCAATCGCGCACAAAGCGCTCGACCTTCATCCAGTAGCCGCGCTTTTCCCAGGCCGCGGCCGACTCGTCGATGGTGGCCTTGATCTCGTGCAACAGGAAGACAAGGGCGGCCGACATATCGAGCGCCTCATCATCGATTTGTCCCTTGCGACTCAGGTAGCGCAGGATTTCGGCCACCGACCGCCGCGCGGCGTTGCGTCGCTTGCCGGGGTTGTCTACGTTTACGACTCGACTCATCAACACTCCTTGACCGGCCGGGCCAACCGGGCCGTCTTGCGCGCGCCATAACGAAAGCCGGCCCTTCCGCGGCCGGCCCATCGGCGCAACAGGATCATAGCATGGCCCAGGGCTTTTCCAAATCTGTGTGCCAAATCTAAACCGCGCGGTATAGTAGATTCACAATCCACAGCCGGCGGGCGAACCACGCGATAACCGTCATCAGCACGAGAGGAGGCACTATGCCCTACATGAAGGATGTTCTGGGTTTGATCCTGGGCGGCGGGCAGGGCACGCGGCTCTATCCCCTGACCAAAGAGCGCTCCAAGCCGGCCGTGCCCCTGGCCGGCAAGTACCGGCTCATCGACATCCCGATGAGCAACTGTTTTCACGCCAACATCGAAAAGATCGCCATCCTGACCCAGTTCAACTCGGCCTCGCTCCACCGCCACATCTGGAGCACCTACACGCGCGACCAGTTCTCGCCCGGCTGGGTGCAAATCCTGGCCGCGGAACAAACGCCGCGCAATGTGGACTGGTATCAGGGCACGGCCGACGCGGTGCGCAAGCAGTGGATCGAGATCAAGGAAGCGGGCACCAAGTACGTCCTCATTTTGGCCGGTGACCACCTCTACCGCATGGACTACCGCAAGTTCGTACAGCATCACATCGACAACAACGCCGACATCACCGTGGCCGTGCAGCCGGTGGATCGCGAATCGGTCTCCGGCCTGGGCATCGTGAGGCTGGGCAACGACAACCAGATTACCGCCTTCGCCGAAAAGCCCAAGAAGCCGGAGGTGCTCAAGGAATTTGAGAACGTCGCCAACCCCGACAAGCCGTTCCTGGCGTCGATGGGTATCTACGTCTTCAACATGGACGTGCTCCAGGCCGTGCTGGAGGAGGATCTGGTGGACTTCGGCCGCGACATCCTGCCGCAGTCGATCAAGAAGCGGCGCGTGTTCGGCTACGTTTTCGACGGTTACTGGGAGGATATCGGGACCATCCGGCGCTTCTTCGAGGTGAATCTCCAGATGGCCAAGTCCGACGCGCCGTTTGACTTCTACGACGCCCACGCGCCAATCTTTACCCACGCCCGCTTCCTGCCCGGCTCCGAGCTGCACAACACGCGGCTGGACGAAGTGCTGCTGGCCGACGGCTGCCGCATCTACGACGCCAACGTGCGCGAGTGCGTCGTCGGCCTGCGCTCGATCATCGGCCAGGAGGCCAGCATCCAGTCCTCGGTGCTTATGGGCGCGGACTACTACGAGACCGACGCCGACAAGGCCGAGAACAGCCGCCTGCGCCGGCCGGACATCGGCATCGGGCCGAACGCGGTCATCAAGGGGGCGATCATCGACAAAAACGCCCGCCTGGGCAGCAACGTGACCATCCGCTACATCCCCGACCGGCCCGACGAGGAAGCCGATTCCTACGTGGCGCGCGACGGCATCGTCATTGTGCCCAAGAGCGCAGTCGTGCCCGATGGCACGGTGATTTAAATTACGAATTAAGAGAGAAGAACCTCACGCAAAGAGCGCCCTTTGCGCTCTTTGCGTGAGGTTCTTCGTCACTCGTCACGCTGGTAAGCGGCTTAGGTTGATAACTGGTCGAGATGCTTAGCCGCCGTCTCGGGCGTGGCGAAGCGTTCGTTGAGGTGGGCATAGACCAGCACGCGGCCGGCGGCGGGGTCGATGATAGCCGGGTACCAGCCATGATTCGGTTCGGCGGGGTGGACGGCGCCGCTATGGCCGCCGTCGCGCTGGCGCGGGAACTGCCAGACGACCCAGGTGTAGAGTTCGTCGAGGGGGANNGTGGGCATGGTTCCTCCTCTTAGCGCGCCGGCGGGTCGAACATGGCCCGCAGCACTTCATCAGTGGCCGATAGGTCGTGAAACAGATAATCGGGTTGGCAGCCGGCCAGCACCTCGGCCGGATAGGGGCCGGTGGCAACGGCGATGGCCCGGCTGCCCCCGGCGCGGGCGCAACCGATGTCGGCCGGGGTGTCGCCCACGATGATGACATCGCTCGCCGCCAGGCGCAAGCCCAACGTCGCCTCGGCCCGCGCCAGGGCAATGGCGAACAGGTCGTTACGCTCCAGACTGTCGGAGCCATAGGCCCCCACACGAAACAACTCCGGGTCGAGGCCGGCCGCGGCCAGCTTCAGCGGCACAGTATGGCGGATGTTGCCCGTCAGCAGAGCCAGCACTACGTCCTCGCGCCGCGCCAGGGCGGTCAGCAGCGGAACAACGCCGGGACAGGGGCGGATGCGCTCTGGGGTGAATAAGGTTGCTCCGGCCGCGGCCATGCGCTCGTCGAATTGCGGCATCAGGGCGGCGATGTCGGCGTCGGCCCAGCCCTCGGCGGCCATCAGGTCGCGGACGATGCGCCGGTCGGTCTTGCCGGCGAATTCGTAGCGGTGTAGCGCGCCGGCCGTGCCGAATACGTCCTCCAGCGCCCGCCCCATCGCCTCGCGACCGACACGGCTGCTGTTGATGAGCGTGCCGTCGATGTCGAAGAGTAGAAAGAGCATGGTTTTCAGTGATCAGAAAGCAGTGGTCAGTAGTCAGTGATCCCCAAGCTGTAATTGCCTCTGCAACTGACGACTGACTACTGCTTGCTGCTTCCCAGTATCTCCGCTGCGCGCGGCCAGAGCGGCGCGTCGGTCGCGTCGAGCGTGGGCACGGGCGGGCCGACGGGGATGCCACGCTGCACCAGGATGGCCTTGATGCCGCCAATACGCGCGCCGCCCAGGACACCCAGCAGCCGGTTGATGCAGCGCTGCCAGGCGCGGGCCTCGTCCAGGTTGCCGGCGGCCACGGCGCGGGTCAGGGCCACGAACGGCTCCGGGATGGCCGTACTCAGGCCGCTGATCAGCCCGTCGGCCCCCAGGGCCAGCGACCCCAGGGCGGCGCTCTCGTTGCCGGCCAGCAAGATGAGGTTGGGCGGCAGGGCGTCGATGAGCTGACGCACGATCTGGATATCCACCCGGCTGGTCTTCAGCCCAGCCAGCAGCGGCATCTCCCCAGCCAGGCGGGCCAGCAGCGCCGGGCTGATGCCGTTCACGGCGAACTGGGGGATGTCGTAGAGAAACAGCGGCGTGTCCGGCGCGGCGGCAGCGATGGCCTGGAAGTAGCGGGCCAGCGCGTCGTCGCTCATGCCGTAGAAGGTCGGCGTCATGGCGACGAGGGCGGCCGGACGCAGCCCAACCGCGTGGCGGGCCAGGGCCACGGCCGCCTCGGTGCGCTGCGCGCCGACGTGGAGCAGCACCGGCACGCGCCCGACGGCAGCAGCCACCGCCGCCTCGTGCAGCGCCCGGCGCTGATCGTCGTCCAGTTGCGTCCCCTCGCCCGTCGTGCCGCCGACGAACAGGCCCTTGACGCCGGCGTCAATGAGGAAATCGACCAGTTGGGGCACGACGGCCGTGTTGACCGTGTGCGTGCCCGCCACCAGCGGCGTGGCCATGGCCGGCGACACGCCGCCGCGCAGCTTCGCTTTCAGTTCGCTGATCCGTTCTTGTGTCATAGTCTGTCGCCTGGGATTAAGAAGTTAACGCAAAGACACAATAAAGAACTCTTCTTTTGCGTCTTTGCGTCGAGTTCTTTGAGTCGTTGCGTCTTTGCGTTGAATTCCTCAATTAAGATGGTGCGCCTCGGCCTCGGTCAGGGCCTGCTCGAAGATGTGCAGCCCTTCCTCTACCAGCGGCCGGTCGATGTTGAGCGACGGCGTCAGCCGGACGGAGTTCGTGCCACAGGGGATAAGCAGCAGGCCCATCTCGAAGGCGCGCTGGATGATGTGGTCGCGCAACTCCACGGCGCGCTCTTTGCTCTGGCGATCCTTGACGAACTCGACGCCCAGCATCAGACCCCGGCCGCGGATCTCGCCCATACTTGGATGGCGCGCTTCCATCTCAGCCAGCGCGTCGAGGATGAATTCGCCGGTATCGGTGGCCCGCGCCAGCAGCCCTTCTTGCTCGATGACTTCCAGCGTCGCCAGGGCAGAGGCGGCAGCGACCGGGTTGCCGCCGTAGGTACTGCCGTGGGAGCCGCGCTCCCAGGTCATCAGCTCCTCGCGGGCGATGATGCCGCCGATGGGCATACCGCTACCGATGCCCTTGGCGAAGCAGACGATGTCCGGCTCCACGTTCTCGTGCTCCACCGCCCACCACTTGCCGGTGCGGCCCGCGCCGCTCTGGATTTCATCGACCATCAACAGGATGCCGTAGCGGTCGCACACGTCGCGCAGGCGGGTGAAGAAGCCGGGCGCGGGCAGAACGTAGCCGCCCTCGCCCTGGATCGGCTCGACGAGGATGCCGGCCACGTCGGTGGGCGAGAGCATGGTGCGGAACAGTTGCTCCTCGATGTAGTCCACCACAATGTCGCCGTAGCTCTCGTCTGGACGACCGGCCAGCACGGGCCGGTAGGCGTTGGGGTAGGGCACGTGGTAGACCTTGACGCCGGACAGGTAGTTGGCGCGCTGGACGGCCTTGCTGGCCGTGAAGGACAGTGAGCCGAGCGTGCGGCCGTGGAACGCGCCCATGAAGCCGATGAAGCGCGTGCGGCCGGTGTTGTACATGGCCAGCTTGATGGCCGCCTCGACCGCCTCCGTGCCGGAGTTGCCGAAGTAGACTTTAGTACTCTCGTCCATCGGCGCGATGCTCTGGAGCTTCTCGGCCAGAGTGACGGCCTGAGGATAGAAGAAGTCGGACAGGCAGATGTGCCAGAACTTGTTCATCTGCTCTTCGACCGCGGCCTGCACGTAGGGGTGACGGTGGCCGACGTTGAGCACGGCCACGCCGGCCATGAAGTCGACGTAGCGGCGGCCGTCCACGTCCCACACCTCCGACCCCTGCGCGTGGTCGACGACGAGGGCGTATTCGCGGCTATAGGACGGGGAGAGGCTGGCGATGTCGCGGTCGATCCAGCTATGGCCGATGGGGCCAACGCCGTTGAGGCTGAATTTCATACTGTCTCCTTGGCCGGGTTACTCCGGCTCGATGGTGAAGGTCAATGGGTAACCCTCGAGGCCGGCGGCGAAGTGGGCGCGGCCGACGCGTCGCTCGGCTTCGGATTTTGGCAGCGTGGTCACGTAGGCCACGCCGCTCAGATGGGCGATGAGCGTGACGTGCTCGGCCGACAGCGGGTCCAACTCGAAGAAGCGCTGCAAGACGATGACGACGAAGTCATACGGGGTGACGTCGTCGTTGTGGATGAACACCTTCGCCCGCGGTTCGAGCACCTCCTCGGCCGCGGCCGAGGTCTCGCGGCGGGTGTCGGTGTCGTGAAGAAGTTGGCTGTCAGACATAGCGCTCTGCCGGTTAAGAAACCGAGTCGGCCAGGAGGAATGCCCTCTGCCAAACTCGGTTCCCAGATTCTACCAGAAACCGATTTTCTGCTATAATCCGGGTCATGCGAATGCGACTTACCTTGATCCTCTTCGCGGCCGGGGCCGCGCTCTTGTTGTGGAGTGGTCGTGCTCAGGCCGCGGCCAGTTGCTACGTCCTGTCCGACGACGTCGGCTACGTCTGCGACACTAACCCGCCGCCGTCGCCCTTCTCCCAGCCGGTCATGCGTCACGATAGCATCCTGCCGGGCATGAAGTTCGGCAAGCTGGCCGACAACATCAACGTCTACGCCGAGCCGAACATAGGCAGCGCCATCGTCCGCAACGCCGGCGACGGCTTCCTGTTCCACACCATCGAGGACACGGCCAACAACAACGCCGAGGGTCGCCTGTGGTACATGATCGGCCCCGGCGAATGGGTGCGCGGCGAGGACATCGCTCTGAAGTCGGTGTCGGACTTCACCGGCGTCGAACTACGCGCCCAGCCGCAGCGGCCGTTCGGCTGGGTGATCGTCGACTTCGCCTATAGCGACGCGCCCGGAGCCGAGCCGAGCGCGACGGCCATCAAAGTGCCGCGCTATACATTCATCGAAGTCTACGACGCCGAGGTCGACGAGCAGGGCTGGATCTGGTACGACATTGGTCACGGCCGCTGGATGCGCCAGACCTACGTCAGCATTATTGACGTCAACCCACGCCCGGCCGAGGTTGCCCCCGGCGAGTACTGGGTCGAGGTCGATCTCTACGAGCAGAACTTCGCCGCCTACGAGGGCCAGCGCATGGTCTACGCGGGGCTGCTCTCCAGCGGCCTGAACCGCTGGCCGACCTATGAGGGCATCTTCCAGGTCTGGGAGCGGCACATGATGACCAATATGGTCGGGCGCGGAGGGCAAGGTCGACTACTACGTCGTCGAAGACGTGCCGCACACGATGTACTTCAACGTCGATATCGCCCTGCACGGGGCGTACTGGCACGACCGCTTCGGCTACAAGCACAGTCACGGCTGCGTCAACATGCCCCTGCGCGACGCCGAGTGGATCTTCTTCTGGTCGGAGAACGCGCCCAACGACCTGTGGGTCTGGGTGCACACCTCCGACCCACACAGCTACTTCGACCGCGCCGACGCGCAAACGGAGTTCGCCGGCCCCTAATCAATGACGGATTAGGAATTACGAATGTAGAGACATTCTTGATTCCTAATTCCTAATTCCTCTATGGCTGTTCACTTCGATTTAGCCGACAAAGTCGCCCTCATCACCGGCGGGTCGCGGGGAATTGGGCAGGCCATCGCCGAGGCGTATGCCGCGGCGGGGGCGAAGGTGGTGCTGGCCGGGCGCAAGCAGGCGGCCGTCGATGAAGCCGCGGCGATCATCCGGCAGCAGGGCGGTACGGCGCTGGCCGTGGCCGCCCACACCGGCGACGCGGCGGCCGTGGCCGGGCTGGTGGCCCAGGCCGTGGAGACCTACGGCGGCATCGACATCCTGGTCAACAACGCCGCCACCAACCCCCACTTTGGCCCCTTCCTCTCGGCCGACGACGGCCACTGGGACAAAATCCTCGATGTGAACGTCAAAGGCTACTTCCGCGTCGCCCAGGCGTGCATCCCGTACATGAAGGCCCGCGGCGGGGGCAAGATCATCAACATGGCCTCCGTCGCCGGGCTGGAGCCGCAACCGATGATGGGCGTCTACTGCGTCAGCAAAGCGGCAGTGCTGATGATGACCCAGGTGCTGGCCGCCGAAGTGGCCGCCGACAATATCCAGGTCAACGCCATCGCCCCCGGCTTTGTGAAGACCAAATTCAGCCAGGTGCTATGGAGCACCGAGGCCATCCACGACCAGCTCGTGAAGGCCATCCCCCAGCGCCGCATGGCCGAGCCGGAAGAGATCACCGGCATCGCCCTCTACCTGGCCTCGGCCGCATCCAGCTACACCACCGGGGCGACGTTTGTCGTCGATGGCGGGCAGTTGGCGGCGGGGCTGAACGTCGGCTAGGTGTTAAGGGGCGGCCAGCTCCTCACACGCCCCGGCCAGGGTGATCCCCTCGACCGAAAAGCTCAGGTCGCGACTGTCGAAGTGACCCGGCGTCTGGTCGGCGGGGCGGAAGTTACCCGCTTCCAACGCCACGACGAAGGTGTTCCAACCCGGTTGCAGCGTGGCCTCGACCCGCGCCGGTTGGCCGGCCTGCGCGGCAACGGCGGTCGCCGACCCATCCGGCAGGGTGACGCGAAATACGCCTTCGTCGCCCAGGCCATCGCTCGCCGCCGGATCGTGTAGCGCTGACGCAACCCATTCAACGCTTGCGGTCTGCCGCCGCCCGGCGTGGACAAAAAAGAAGGCGGGCGAGGCGGCCCAACGCCAGTGCGCCTCGCCGGCCGACTCGGCATCGTACCAGCCCGCGCCGAATTGTGCCGTCAACTCGCCCGGCGCGACCTCGCGACAGACCACATGGATATCGGCCGGCCGTAACGCGGCATCTTCCGGCGCCGAATCGGTCGCGAGGGTGATGATTCGTGTGTCTTCGATGATCGCCCCGGCGCGGGTTGTCTTTGTGGCGATGAACTGGATGGCGCCTAGGCTCTGACCGGCAGCCAGGTTGCCGGTATTCACGTCCAATTCCACGCGTAGAGGGTCTGGCCCGATGAAGGGCTGGCGTAGCCGGCCGACCTGTCCGCCGGCCGGCAGAGGGTCGAGGTCGAAGGCGAGGGTTGACTCCTTCTTCAGCGCCACCCGACCGGGCAGGCGCACCGTGATGGCGATGGGATCGTCCGTCGTGTTACCGAGCAGGAGGGAGAACGGCTGTGGCTCTCCGTCGCCGGTCGCAGCAAAGATGCCGGCCTCCGGCGTGACCGTGAGAAGGTTCTTGGTCAGACCGCGCAAGAACTGGAGATCGGACCAGTCCCAGATGCGTTCGGTGTGCTCGTGAGCCGAGACGGGCACGCTGTTCCAGGTCCACGTGGCGTGGGACGTAGCGCCCCGGGTGTGGATGGCGACGCTGAGGGCCAGCAACACGCCAAACAACCCGCCCAGCGCGACGCGTGCGCGCCGTTGCGTGCCTGACTGGACGGCCAGCAGGACGGGGATCAGCAGGAAGACGGCGTAGGGCATTACGTCGGCGAAATAGCGTGGGCCGAAGGCGAACCCTGCCCACCAGTGGCGAAACGACGCGATGAGCAGCCAGTGCAGCAGCAGGATGAGCGCTACGGCCACATCCAGTGGCTCCAGGCTGCGACCGCGTACCTTCAGAGCGATACCTGCCGGCATCAGCAGCAACACCGGCGAGAAGATGAACAGTCCCCGGCCCGGACTCAGCAGCGTCCCCAGCAGGCCCTCGCCCAGCGTCGCCAGGCTGAGCGAACCGGCCATGCCGGTGAAGTAAGGCGGCAGGAACGCGCCGTAGAGGGCGAAGTTGGACAGCACGAAGGGCACCGCCACCAGCAGCGCCAGCAGCAGGAAGCGGACGGCCTGTCGCCGGTAGCAGATCAGCACATAGAGGGTGATGACGGCCACAGAGAGGCTGTTGGTCGGCCGGATGACGTAGGCCGCCGCCAGCGGCAGAGACGCGAACGGGATCAGATTAGGCCGCCGGCGGGCCATGACTAGCAGCCACAGGGTCACCGACAGCATCAGCATCGATGGCCCGTGCTGCCACATGGCGCGGCTGGCTGTAGAGTAGGCCGCCGTGCCGAAGGCGTAGGTGGCCGTCAGTAGCAGGGCGTAGGGCATGGTCAGAGTGTGACGGCCGATGAGGTACATGAACCCGGCCGACACGGCGACCAGCAGCGAGGCGTTGATGAGCTGGAACCTGAGCACGGCGGGATCGGTTGGCGGGTGGAGGAGCAGGTACTCGTGCAGCGTTGTATTGCGGAACTCGGGCAGGAGCGCGTCCAGCACGTAGGCCTGGGGCATGATGAGCACCTGACCGGCCAGGGGATAGGTAGAGTGAACCTTACCGGCGTCGTCCGCGTACAGGGCGAAGGAACGCCAGTCGGCGAACCACGGCTCGAACTCGTTGAGATAAGGTTCGCGCTGGTAGATCAGGCTGGCCGTGATGTGGGGCGCCCAGACGAAGTCAGAGGCGTAGCGCAACGTGGAGTTAGTCAGATAGAGCGCGAAGACCACCGCGCTGACCAGCAGCGGCGGCCCAACCGAGAGCAGAAAAGAGCGAACCTTGAGGCGCATGGCGAGCGCCGCTAGGCCCGGTTGCGATAGAGCTGCGGATCGACCACCTCGCCCATTCGCTGCGTGTCCAGCTTGCCGCCCAGGAAGGCGTTGACGCGCGCTACCTGCGGCAGCGGGTCGCCGAGCATGTCGCTGTAATGGACGTAGAGCGTCTGGATGTTGCGCTGGCCCGCCAGCCACGTCTCCACCTGGCGCACGTGCTTCTCGAACAGCACCTTCATCTGCGCGTCGTCCTGCCTGTCGGGGTCTTCGCCGCGGTGGATGAGCATTTTGCGCTGCGAGGCCAGAATCTCATCGATGTTGCGACGGATGAAGATGACGCGGTACTTCTCCTGGGCCGGCAGGTGTTTCAGAAGGGCAGAGATAACCTTGACCGCCTTGCCGCGCGCCTCCGGCAGCCAGGCTGTGTCGCCCTTGTCCATCTGCTTGACGCGCTCGAACTCGTAGTAGCCCTTGGGGTTGTCTTCGTCGGCCGTGCGCAGTTCGTCGGTCAGCGGCGGAATGCCGCCCGCCTCGACCATCTTCATCATCATCGACGTGCCGGAGCGCGGCAGGCCGGAGACAATCGTGATGAACGGGTCGTCGCCCGACCGGGTCAGTCGTTGGAATAAGCTCTTCATAGGGTTGTGATTCTACCTGAGAAGAGTTCATCGCAAAGAAGAAGACCCTCACGCAAAGAGCGCAAAGCACGCAAAAAGAGACATCTTCTCTGCGTCTTTTCTTCTTTGCATCTTTGCGTTAACCTCTTTTGCCTATGAGGACGATACGCGAACTGGCTGAGAACGAACTGGACGAGTTGTTCCGCATCACCACCGAGGCGTTCCCCGGCATGAAGGTCGGCGGGCCGGCCGAGCGCGAGCAAGTGCTGGTGCGTCTGCGGCGGGTGCGGCGTGATGGGTTCGGTTTCTTCTATGGTCTGTTCGACGACGACCAGATGGTTGGTGTCATGCGTGCCTATGACTTCACGATGAAGTTCCACGCGACGACGACGCTAGTCGGCGGCGTGGGCGGCGTGGCCGTCGATCTGCGCCACAAGAAGGAGCGCGTCGCCGCCGACATGATCCGCTACTTCCACGACACGTATCGGGAGAAAGGTGCGGCCCTGACCGCCCTCTACCCGTTTCGGCCCGACTTCTACCATCGCATGGGTTATGGCTACGGCGTCAAGCTCAACCGCTACAGCTTCCGCCCCGACGCCCTGCCGCCGCGGCCGGCGGGGTCGCGCGTCGAGTTCCTGACCGCCGGCGACATAGACGCCGTGCGCGCCTGCTACGACCGCTTCATGGCCCGGACCAACGGGCTGCTGGCCCTGCTGCCCCACGTGCTCGATGGCCTGTTCACGGACCCAGCCATGCGCCTCGTCGGCTATCGTGAGGGCGACCAGTTGCGCGGCTACCTGCTCTTTCGCTTCGAGCCGGTGCGCGAGGACAACTGGCTGGCGAACAACATCCTGCTGCGCTCGCTGGTCTATGACGACCCGGCGGCGCTGGCGGCCCTACTCGGCTTCCTGCACACTCAGGCCGACCAGGTTGAGCGAATCATCTACGAGACCCAGGACGACACCTTCCACTACCTGCTGAGCGACCCGCGCGACGGCTCCGGCAAGCTGCTGGCCGGGCTGTGGCACGAGACGAACACCCAGGGCGCGGGCATCATGTACCGGGTGGTGGACGTGCCGCGGCTGTTTGAGGTGCTGCGCGACCACGACTTCGGCGGCCAGACGGTGACCCTCGGCCTGACGATGGCCGACAGCTTCCTGCCTCCGAATGCCGGGCGCTACGTGCTACGGGTCGAGGACGGCCGGGCGACGCTGGATGAATCGGCTCCGGCCGATGTCGAGATCGCCCTCGACATCGCCGAGTTCTCGTCGCTCATCGTCGGGGCCATCGACTTCGCGCAGCTCTACGAGTACGGCCTGGCGACCGTCTCCGACCCGGCGCGCCTGCCGCTCCTTTCGCGCCTCTTCCGCGCCGAGCGGCGGCCGTGGTGTTTGACGCACTTTTAAGAGGATTAGGAATCGAAGAACGCTCTTCGATTCCTAATCCCTGCTTTCTAATTGCTCTTCCAGCGCCTTCCCCTCCACAACCGGCCGCAGGCAAACAAAGCGCCGGCAGACGTAAGCGGCGGCGCGGCCGTCGACGCGCTCACGCCCGGCCAGCAGGGGGACGGCCGCGGCCGCGTCCTCTTCGCCCGCGGCCACGACCAGGTTGGGCCGGTAACGGGCGAAGACGGTCGCCAGCAACGCCCGCGTGTCGGCCGCCGCCGGGTCGCCCACGACGGCCACTTCGCGCGGCTCGCCCAGGATGAACGCCGCCGCGCTCAGCCAGTGGGCGAAAGCGCTGGGGTAGCGAGCCATCGGTTCGTAGAGGCCGGCGACCAGCGGTTCGGCCGCGTCCCAGTAGCGCCCGTCGCCGGTGGCGAGGCCGAGGCGCAGCAGCACCTGCGCAGCCATGGCGTTGCCGCTGGGCGTGGCGTTGTCCTGCACGTCCTTGGGTCGGTGCAGCAGTGCCTCGTGGTCGTCAGACGTGTCGAAGAAGCCGCCCTCCGGGTCGCTGAAGTGGTCGAGCACTGTGTCGCCCAGCTCGCGCGCCCAGGCGAACCAGCGTGGGTCAAAGGTCGTCTGGTAGAGGGCCAGCAGCCCGTCGGCCAGAAAGGCGTAGTCTTCCAGGTAGGCGTTGTAGCGCCCGCCCGCGCCGGCCGACCAGGAGCGCAGCAGGCGGCCGTCGTCCCGGCGCAGGTTGGCCCACAGGAACTCAGCGTTGGCCACGGCGATGGTCGTGTAGTCCGGCCGGTCGAGCGCCCGCCCCGCCTCGGCAAACGCGGCCAGCATCAGGCCATTCCACGCCGTCAGCACCTTGTCGTCCAGGCCCGGTGGCACGCGGCGACGGCGCAGGTCGTAGAGGATGCGCCGCGCCTCAGCTAGACCTGACAGGTCTTTCTCGCCTGTCTGATCAGACACGTGCAAGATGTTTTGCCCCTCCCAGTTGCCGCCCTCGCTGACGCCATAGACGGCCATGAAGCGCCCGGCGGCCTCGCCCAGCGCGGCGCGAATCTCGGCCGCCGGCCAGACGTAGAACTTGCCCTCCTCGCCCTCGCTGTCGGCGTCGTAGCTGCTGAAGAAGCCGCCGGCCGCGTGGCGCATCTCGCGGGCGACGAAGTCAAGCGTCTCCTCGGTGATGCGCCGGTAGAGCGGCTTGCCGGTGATCTGCCAGGCGTGGAGGTAGACGCGGGCCAGCAGGGCGTTGTCGTAGAGCATCTTCTCGAAGTGGGGGACAAGCCACTGCTCGTCGGTCGCGTAGCGGGCGAAGCCGCCGCCGAGCTGGTCGTAGATGCCGCCGTGGGCCATCGCCTCCAGAGTGCGCTCGGCCATGTGGAGCGACATCGCGTCGCCGCGCTGGAGGTGCATCCGCAGCAAGAACTCCAGCGTCATCGACGGCGGGAATTTGGGCGCGCGGCCGAAGCCGCCCCGCCGCGCGTCGAAGCTGCGCACCAGCGCGTTGAGCGACTGGTCGAACAGGTCGGGGTTCAGCGCCGACCCGCTGCCCAGCGCCTCGGCCAGGGCCGTGTGCCGCAGATGATCGGCGATCTCCCCGGCGCTGCTTTCGATGGCCTCGCGTTGCTCCTGCCACGCCTGGGCCAGCCCCAGCAGCAGTTGCGGAAAGCCGGGCAGGCCGTGGCGGGGCGTGGGTGGGAAGTAGGTGCCGCCGAAGAAGGGGCGGCCGTCGGGCGTCAGGGCCACAGTCATCGGCCAGCCGCCCTGGCCGGTCATGGCGACCACGGCGCTCATGTAGATGCTGTCCAGGTCGGGCCGCTCCTCGCGATCGACCTTGATGTTGATGAAGTGGCGGTTCATCAGATCGGCCGTGGCCGGGTCCTCGAAGGACTCGTGGGCCATGACGTGGCACCAGTGGCAGGCAGCATAGCCGATGCTCAGCAGGATGGGCCTGTCGGCCTCGCGCGCGGCCCGCAGCGCTTCCTCGCCCCAGGGGTACCAGTCCACCGGGTTATCGGCGTGCTGGCGGAGGTAGGGGCTGGTTTCGGTGGCGAGTCTATTGGTCATGTGGGGGTCTCTCCGTCAATTGCATGGGGGCAGGGGCGCAGGGGGAAGGGAGATCACCCCTGCACCCTTGCCTCCCCGCTCCCCTGCGCTTCAAGCAGCGACCGCACAAACACCTCAGCCGCCGCCACCTTGTCCTCAGCTGCATCCACCGCATTGATCAGCGCGCTGCCGACGATGACGCCATCGGCCAACTTGCCGATGGCCGCGGCCTGGGCCGGGGTGCTGATGCCGAAGCCCACGGCCAGGGGCGTCTGTGTGCGCGCCCGGACGCGGCCGATGAAGCCGGCCAGATCGGCGTGGAGGCTGGCTCGCGCGCCGGTGACGCCGGTGACGCTGACCAGGTAGATGAAGCCCTGCGCGGCTCCCGTCACGGCTTCGATGCGCCGGCCGCTGCTGGTGGGGGCCAGGAAATGGACGTAGGCCAGCCCTTCGGCGGCGGCGGCCGCGGCCAGTTCGTCGGCTTCTTCCGGCGGCAGGTCGGGGATGATGAAGCCCTGCGCCCCGGCCGTCCGCGCGTCGCGGGCCAGCGCCGCCAGCCCATAGGCCAGGAACGGGTTGTAGTAGCCGAACAACAGGATGGGCATGGTAACACCGCGCCGCCGCAGTTCACGCACCATCTCCAGACAGCCGGCCAGTGTTGTCCCCTTTTTCAGCGCCACCTGCGTGCTGTGCTGGATGGTTGGGCCGTCAGCCAGCGGGTCGCTGAAAGGCACGCCCAGTTCTAGCAGGTCGCTGTGTGGGGCGATGGCGGTGATAATGTCCAGCGATGTGGCCCGGTCGGGATAACCCAGGGTGTAGTAAGGCATCAGTGCCGCCGTGCCGCGCGCCCGCGCCGCGGCAAAGGCGGCGGCGATCTGTTCCAGGCCGGTAAGGGTTTCAACCATGTCGGGTCCTCTTAATGTGTCGGGTTCGCAACGGTGGCATTATAGACCATTGTCGGTGCGACGCACTTTCTGAAGTGGGCATCGCAGGGCAATCGCATCTACCTTAACAGCCTCGGAATGGCACGCAGATGACGTCGATGACGCCGATCATCAGAAGGGGAGCCGCGAGAAACATTTCGACCCCGGTTGCGTAGTGTGTTTCGATCCCATTCAAGCTACACTTATGGAGAGAGGAAACTATGAGCGTACTCGGTAACATCATCTGGTTAATCTTCGGTGGCCTGATCGCGGGCCTGGGCTACATCGTGGGCGGGCTGGCCCTGTGCCTGACCATCATCGGCATCCCGTTCGGCGTGCGCGTCATCAACCTGGGCATCGCCACGCTGGCCCCGTTTGGCAAGGCCGTGGTCGCCCGCGAGCGCGGCGACGGCTGTTTGCCGCTGGGTTTCAACATCATCTGGATTGTGCTGTTCGGCTGGGAGATCGCCCTGGCCCATCTGGTCGGCGCCGGCCTGCTGGCCATCACCATCATCGGCATCCCGTTTGCCAGGCAGCATCTAAAGCTGATCCCGGTGTCGTTCGCGCCGTTCAGCTACGACCTGAACTAACCCCATGACCACGCCAGGGTCGCCTCTCTCGACGCGCCGGGCCACGCTGCTGGCCCGGCTGTCGGCCGAGCGGGCGGCTTTGCTGCAACAACTGGAAGGCGTCGGCGAAGCGGCGCTAACCCATGATCCGGTCACCGGGGGCTGGACAGTCGCCGCCCTGCTGGCCCATCTCGCCTACTGGGATGCGTATACCGCCGGCCGGCTGGGCAAGCTGGCCGACGGCCGGCGGGCCGAGATCGCGACGATCGACAATGAGTTCCGCGACGCCCGCAACGCCGACATGCTGGCGCGCTTCGCCGGCCTGCCTTTCAACGAGGCGTTGGCCCTCTGCCTGAAGGAGCGGCGCGGCCTGCTGCTGGCGTTGGAGCGGCTGCCTGACGTGGACATCGACCGCCGCGTCCAGATACAGCCCGGCTGGCGCGTTGCGCCCGGCC
>CXWK01008024.1_pt1 | contig 16860 bp, 17 predicted proteins | sample 590851 | NCBI WGS metagenome assembly CXWK01 (sample SAMEA3498364, study PRJEB10139) | wastewater metagenome | biome: wastewater treatment plant; material: activated sludge | place: Denmark | collected 2014-08-01 | reverse complement strand
GGCAGCCCCGGCCATGCGGCCGAAAGTTAGGCCTTTGGCAAGGAATTGGGCGGGACACTCGCACGAGAGTCGCTGCCCTTCCGCGCAAGGGCCGCCCGGCCGGAACGGCGTCCCCCGGTACAGGCCAAGAGGCGCTCTGCGTTGAGGCGCTCTGCGTTCGCGTTCGCGTGTTGAAAAAGCCGGCAGGAACGCCCATTTCCCCACCGATGCGGGGAGCGCTTTCGGGCTCTGCCGCGAGAACGTAGGATCGAAACTGGCGCGAATCGTGCTGGGCGATCGGGCGTTCGGCTCCGGACCGCGCCGTCTCGGGCGGTCGGGAGACAGATCAGGACAGGATATGAAATGACCGAACAGAAGCGCGCACTGCCCAAGCCCGGCTCCATCGAGAGCTATCCGGTGCTCCCGCTGCGGGACATCGTCGTCTTCCCGCACATGATCGTGCCGCTGTTCGTCGGTCGTGACAAATCGATCAAGGCGCTCGAAGAGGTCATGCGGTCCGACCGCTACATCCTGCTCGCCACCCAGAAGAACGCCGCCGAGGACGATCCCTCGCCCGACGCGATCTTCGAGACGGGCACGCTGGCGACCGTCCTGCAGCTGCTGAAGCTGCCCGACAACACCGTCAAGGTGCTGGTCGAGGGCGTCTCGCGCGCCCAGGTCCGCAAGTACACCCGCACCGACGAATATTACGAGGCGGACGCCGAATCCGTCGCGGACGCCGACGAGGACCGCGTCGAGGTCGAGGCGCTCGCCCGCTCGGTGGTCTCGGAGTTCGAGAACTACGTCAAGCTGAACAAGAAGGTGTCGCCGGAAGTCGTCGCCGCGGTGACGCAGATCGACGATTATTCCAAGCTCGCCGACACCATCGCCCAGCATCTCGCCGTCAAGATCGGCGACAAGCAGGCGGTGCTGGAGACGACATCGGTCGCCAAGCGGCTGGAGAAGTGCCTGCAGCTGATGGAAAGCGAAATCTCGGTCCTTCAGGTCGAGAAGCGCATCCGCACGCGCGTCAAGCGCCAGATGGAGAAGACGCAGCGCGAGTACTACCTCAACGAGCAGATGAAGGCGATCCAGAAGGAATTGGGCGACGAGGACGGCAAGGACGACCTCGCCGAGCTCGAGGAGCGCATCAAGGCCACCAAGCTGTCGAAGGAAGCGCGCGACAAGGCGCAGGCCGAGCTGAAGAAGCTCCGGCAGATGTCGCCGATGTCCGCCGAAGCGACCGTGGTGCGCAACTATCTCGACTGGCTTCTGTCGATCCCGTGGGGCAAGAAGTCGAAGGTCAAGCGCGACCTCGCCGCGGCGCAGGACACGCTCGACAACGATCACTACGGCCTCGACAAGGTCAAGGAACGCATCGTCGAGTATCTGGCCGTCCAGAGCCGCGCCAACAAGCTGACAGGCCCGATCCTGTGCCTGGTCGGCCCGCCCGGCGTCGGCAAGACCTCGCTCGGCAAGTCGATCGCCAAGGCGACGGGGCGCGAATTCGTGCGCATGTCGCTCGGCGGCGTGCGCGACGAGGCCGAGATCCGCGGCCACCGGCGCACCTACATCGGCTCGATGCCCGGCAAGATCATCCAGTCGATGCGCAAGGCCAAGACCGCCAATCCGCTCTTCCTGCTCGACGAGATCGACAAGATGGGCATGGATTTCCGCGGCGATCCGTCTTCCGCGCTGCTGGAAGTGCTCGACCCCGAGCAGAACGGCTCGTTCAACGACCATTACCTCGAGGTCGACTACGACCTGTCGAACGTCATGTTCGTGACCACGGCCAATACGCTGAACATCCCTGCGCCGCTGATGGACCGCATGGAGATCATCCGTATCGCCGGCTACACCGAGGACGAGAAGGTCGAGATCGCGCACAAGCATCTCGTGCCGAACGCGGTGAAGAAGCACGGCCTGCAGCCGAAGGAATGGACGCTGGACGACAGCGCCCTGCGCGAACTGGTCCGTCGCTATACGCGCGAGGCCGGCGTCCGCAATCTCGAGCGCGAGATCTCCAACCTCGCCCGCAAGGCGGTGAAGGAGATCCTGCTGTCGAAGAAGGCCAAGAAGCGCGTCGTCGTCACCGACAAGAACATCGCCGACTATCTCGGCCCGCAGAAGTTCCGCTACGGACAGGCCGAACTCGAGGACCAGATCGGCGTCGTCACCGGCCTCGCCTGGACGGAAGTGGGCGGCGAACTGCTGACGATCGAAGGCGTGATGATGCCGGGCAAGGGTCGCATGACCGTGACCGGCAACCTCAGGGACGTGATGAAGGAGTCGATTTCCGCGGCGGCGTCCTACGTCCGCTCGCGCGCCGTCGATTTCGGCATCGAGCCGCCGCTGTTCGACAAGCGCGACATCCACGTCCACGTGCCGGAAGGCGCGACGCCGAAGGACGGACCGTCGGCCGGCGTCGCGATGGCCACCGCCATCGTGTCGATCATGACGGGCATTCCCGTGCGCCGCGACATCGCCATGACCGGCGAGATCACGCTGCGCGGCCGGGTGCTGCCGATCGGCGGCCTGAAGGAGAAGCTGCTGGCCGCGCTGCGCGGCGGGCTGAAGAAGGTGCTGATCCCGGAAGAGAACGCCAAGGATCTCGCCGAGCTTCCGGCCTCCGTGAAGAACGCGCTGGAGATCGTGCCGGTGTCGCGGATGGACGAGGTGCTGAGGCACGCGCTCGTCCGCCAGCCCGAGCCGATCGTCTGGGAAGAGGCGACGGCCGCTCCGGTGGTCGGCGTCGGCGACGAGGATGCGTCCGGCGTCATCGCGCACTGAGCGCACGCAACGTAACGCCAACATGGCCGCAACTCCCTTGGAGTTGCGGCCTTTTTGCGTTCCCGTCGCCCGGAACGCCCTGATTCGTATGGGTTTGCCGCTGGCGCTTGTCCGCGATCCCTTGCAATTGCAGCGATTCGGGAACAACAGTCTGGAGCCCCGACACGGCGATTCGATCCGGCAGGCGAAAATTTTGCGGCGGCGGGGCGATGAATGGACGAGCGCGTAGGACCACACGCGCGATCAAGGAGTTGTCCCATGAACAAGCAGGAACTCGTCGAACACGTCGCGAGCGCGCTGGACCTGTCGAAGGCCAAGTCGGCGGAAGCCATCGACGCCGTCCTCGACGGCATCACCAAGGCCGTCAAGAAGGGCGACGAAGTGCGCCTCGTCGGCTTCGGCACCTTCTCGGTCAAGAAGCGCGCCGCCGGCAAGGGTCGCAATCCGGCGACCGGCGCGGAGATCAAAATCCCCGCTTCCAAGAGCGTCCGCTTCAAGGCCGGCACGGCGCTGAAGTCGGCGGTCAACAAGGGCAAGTAAGCCCGGATTGGGCTTGATGCAGGGGAGGGCGCGGGCGCGCCCTCCGGACAGGGGGCGCTTCGGCGCCCTTTCGTTTTGGCGCCTCGTTTCGTAAAGAGAGGGCGCGGGCGGTTAGCTCAGTTGGTAGAGCATCTCGTTTACACCGAGAGGGTCGGCGGTTCGAGACCGTCACCGCCCACCATTGCCCTGCGCCCGCCCGCATTTTCGGCGGCCATCTTGTGCGCGCGCGTCGGCTTGCTACAGTCGGCGCGGGTGCTGGCGCTGTGAGAGATTCCGGAATGCGCTTGAAATTGCTGTCCGCGGCGGCCGCCGGCTTCGCCGCTCTCGCCGCCCTGTCCGCGCCCGCGCGCGCGGAAATGTCGTTCAGGATCGTGTCGATCGGCTCGGACGCCTGCGGCGCGCGCTGCGGAACCGCCATCGCCGCGGACGGCGACATCACCGATTCCACGGCCGACAGTTTCATCGCCTTCGTCCAGGCCAATCCGCGGCGCGACCTGCACAGCGTCGTGCTGCTCAATTCGCCCGGCGGCAAGGTCCTCGGCTCGATGGAATTCGGCCGCGTCCTGCGCCGGATCGGCGCGCTGGCGATCGTCGCGCGCGCGGTCGAGCAGGACGGCGCCACCCGCATCGCGCAGGGCAAGTGCTTCTCGGCCTGCGTCTACGCGCTGATGGGCGGGCGCAAGCGCATCGTGCCGACCCAGAGCCAGGTCGGCGTTCATCGCATGTTCGCCATGGAATCGTCCGTCGATCCCGCCGGCGGCCAGTTGCGGCAGCGCCGGTTCGACGACGGCGCGATGCGCAACGTGCTGGCCCGTTACTCCAGCGAAATGGGCGTCAGTCGCGAACTCATCAACAAGGCGGAGACGGTGTCGACCGATTCCATTCACGTGCTGTCGCCGAAGGAAGTTGCGCGCTGGCGGCTGGGGTCGTCGCGTTTTTGACGCGGGCGCTTTCGCAGCTTGACTTGAAGCTGCGATAGTCATATTTCGCACCTCGTTCCGCGCTGCGCGAGCAAACGCGGGGGAGTAGCTCAGTTGGTTAGAGCGCCGGCCTGTCACGCCGGAGGTCGCGGGTTCGAGTCCCGTCTCTCTCGCCATTTTCCAAGGCAGATTTAACCAGCGTCGCCGCACCAGGTTGAGCCGCATCGTGACTCGGCCCAGTCTTGCCGGCAAAACGTGAGGGGGCTCGGATGATCCGCATCGCGGCCGCAGCCACGCTCGCTGCGGCGCTGTTCGCGCCGTCGGCGGCCGGGGCGCAAACGCCGTCGCCGCTGGACGTGGCGCGAAGCTGGGGGCTGCTCGGCCGCTGGAGCCTGTCCTGCGGCCAGCCCGTCGGCGACGCCAATCCTCTCGTCGTCTTTTCCGAACGGGAAGGGCGGCTGATCGAGGAGCGCGATTTCGGCGCCAGGAAGCTGCTCGGGCAGGTGCTGAAGCTGGCCCAGAGGCCGGACGGCGCGCTGCTGATGGAGATCGCCTATCCCTCGACCACGCGCGAGCGGATCGAAATCCGCTACGGCCCGCAGGGCCGCAGGATCGTCTCGGACCGCGACCTCAAGACCAACGAGGTCACGATCCGCGACGGGCGATTCCCCAACAACGAGCTGACGCCCGTCGAGCATCGCTGCCCCGACGCCGCTCAGTAGGTCGCCCGTCCTCCCGACAGGTCGAACACCGCGCCGGTCGTGAACGAGTTCTCGGCCGAGACGAGGAAACCGACCATGGCCGCGATCTCTTCGACCAGAACGAATCGCGCCCGCGGAATCTTCGACAGCATGTAGTCGATGTGGGTCTGGCTCATCTGGTCGAAGATCGCGGTGCGGGCGGCGGCCGGCGTGATGCAATTGACCGCGATATCCATGCCCGCCAGTTCCTTGCCGAGCGACTTGGTCAGCGCGATCACGCCCGCCTTGGCGGCCGAATAGGCGGCCGCGTTCGGATTGCCCTCCTTGCCGGCGATCGAGGCGACATTGACGATTCGCCCGTATTTCTGCGCGACCATGGCCGGGACGACGGCCTTGCAGCCGTAGAAGACGCCGTTGAGATCGAGGTCGATCACCTGCTTCCAGCCCTCGACGGGATAGTCGGCGACCGTGGCGTTGGGGCCGGAAATGCCGGCGTTGTTGACGAGAATGTCGATGCGCCCGAACGCTTTCAGCGTCTCCTGCGCGGCGGCGCTCACGGCCGCGAAATCGGTCATTTCGACAGCCTGGGCGCGAACCTCGCCGCCGGCCGACAATTCCTTCGCCGTGGCGCTCGCCAGCGGCAGGTCGCGGTCCCAGATAGCGACTTTCGCGCCGGAGGCGACCAGTCGCTCCGCGACCGCGCGCCCGATGCCCTGCGCGCCGCCGGTGACAACCGCGATTCGCCCCTTCAGATCGTATGAATTCGCCATATGGACCTCCCGGCGCCGATGATGCGCGGGCCGGCAGCCCGCGTCCAGCGGCCCCGTCCCCGCAGGCGCGCATTCGACTTTGATATGGATCAGCCAAAGCCGTTCGGGCTGCCCTTTCGGCTTGCGCCCCAATGTGCGCTGCGATACGGATCGCCAGCCTCGCCGCCTGGGGGCTCCCACCCAGACGCGCCGGGGCCAGCCCCGGAAGCCTTATGACCGGATTCTTGGAACAATATCTGGCGCTGATCATCTTCGCGGCGCTGTCCGCCGTGATCGCGATCGCGCTGCTCGTCGCGCCGTTCCTGCTCGCCTACAAGTCGCCCGATCCGGAGAAGCTGTCGGCCTACGAGTGCGGCTTCAATGCCTTCGACGATGCGCGCATGAAGTTCGACATCCGCTTCTACCTGGTGTCGCTGCTCTTCATCATCTTCGACCTCGAAGTCGCCTTCCTCTTCCCGTGGACGGTCGCCTTCCACGAGGTCGGCTGGCTCGGCTTCTGGTCGATGATGGCGTTTCTCGGCGTGCTGACCATCGGCTTCGTCTACGAATGGAAAAAAGGAGCGCTCGAATGGGATTGAGCGATCGTGGATCGACGCTCGTCGCGCAGGCGCCGAAGGGGATCATCGACCCCAACACCGGCAAGCCGGTCGGCGCCAACGATCCCTACTTCCTCAAGATCAACGACCAGCTCGCCGACAAGGGCTTCCTGGTCACCTCGACCGACGAGCTGATCGCCTGGGCGCGCACCGGCTCGCTGATGTGGATGACCTTCGGTCTGGCCTGCTGCGCGGTCGAGATGATCCAGCTCTCGATGCCGCGCTACGACGTCGAGCGCTACGGCTTCGCGCCGCGCGGCTCGCCCCGCCAGTCGGACGTGATCATCGTCGCCGGCACGCTGACCAACAAGATGGCCCCGGCCATGCGCAAGGTCTACGACCAGATGCCGGAGCCGCGGTACGTGATCTCGATGGGATCGTGCGCCAACGGCGGCGGCTACTACCACTATTCCTATTCGGTCGTGCGCGGCTGCGACCGGATCATCCCGGTCGACATCTACGTGCCGGGCTGCCCGCCGTCGGCGGAGGCGCTGCTCTACGGCGTGCTGCTGCTCCAGCGCAAGATTCGCCGCACCGGCACGATCGAACGGTAAGCAACGGCCGGGCGCAGGCCGCCCGGCGACAGGACATGGGCCCGGAGTTGGCATGGAGACCGATCTGAAATCCCTGGGCGACGCCGTGGCTTCGGCTGTGCCGGGCGCCGTGCTCGCCGTGTCGGACGCCTATGGCGAGCTGACGCTCGAAGTGGCGCGCGAGCGCTGGCTCGACGTGTTCGCCCACCTGCGCGACGCGCCCGACTGCCTGTTCGTCAACTTCACCGATCTGTGCGGCGTCGACTGGCCGCAGCGCGAGAAGCGTTTCGACGTCGTCGTTCACCTGCTGTCGCCGCGCCACAACCGTCGCATCCGCGTCAAGACGCAGACCGACGAGACGGCGCCCGTCCCCTCGCTGAGCGGTCTCTACCGCGGGGCCAACTGGTACGAGCGCGAGGCCTACGATCTCCTCGGCATCGTCTTCTCCGGCCATCCGGACCTGCGCCGCATCCTCACTGACTACGGCTTCGACGGGCATCCGCTGCGCAAGGACTTCCCGATGACCGGCTACGTCGAGCTCTGGTACGACGACGAGCAGAAGCGCGTCGTCTACAAGCCGGTGAAGCTCAGCCAGGAATTCCGCACCTTCGACTTCCTCTCGCCGTGGGAAGGCCCGGACTATCCGCTGCCCGGCGACGAAAAAGCGACGAAGGGTTGATCGAGATGAACGCTCCCGTCACGACCCCGTCCGACACGCAGAACCTGCGCAATTTCACGATCAACTTCGGTCCGCAGCATCCCGCGACCCACGGCGTGCTGCGCCTTGTGATCGAACTCGACGGCGAGATCGTCGAGCGCGTCGATCCGCATATCGGCCTGCTGCATCGCGGCACCGAGAAGCTGATGGAGGCGCGCACCTACCTCCAGAACATCCCGTACTTCGACCGCCTCGACTACTGGGCGCCGATGAACCAGGAGCACGCCTTCTGCCTGGCGACGGAAAAGCTGCTGGGCATCGAGGTGCCGCGCCGCGGCCAGCTCGTCCGCGTGCTCTATTGCGAGATTGGCCGGCTGCTGTCGCATCTGCTCGCCGTCTGCGCGCTCACCGCCGACGTCGGCGCGCTCACCCCGCAGCTCTGGGGCTACGAGGAACGCGAGAAGCTGATGGCGTTCTACGAGCGCGCCTGCGGCTCGCGCGTTCACGCCAACTACTTCCGCTTCGGCGGCGTCGCCCGCGACATTCCGGAGAAACTGGTCGAGGACATCGGCAAGTTCTGCGATCCGTTCCTGAAGGTGCTCGACGATCTCGACACGCTGGTCCTCGGCAACCGCATCTTCAAGCAGCGCAACGTCGACATCGCCGTCATCACGGCGGAAGAGGCGTGGAACCGCGGCTTCTCCGGCGTGATGGTGCGCGGCTCGGGCGTGCCGTGGGATCTGCGCAAGGCGCAGCCCTACGAATGCTACGAGGAAATGGATTTCGACATTCCCGTCGGCAAGCACGGCGACTGCTACGATCGCTGCATCGTCCGCATGGAAGAGATGCGCCAGTCGGTCCGCATCATCAGGCAATGCGTCGAGAAGCTGACCGTCGAGGCCGGCCGCGGTCCGGTCCAGACGCCGAACCACAAGTTCACGCAGCCCAGCCGCGGCGACATGAAGCGCTCGATGGAATCGCTGATCAGCCACTTCAAGCTGTTCACCGAAGGCTTCAAGACGCCGCCGGGCGAGGTCTACGCCGCGGTCGAGGCGCCCAAGGGCGAATTCGGCGTCTATCTGGTGTCGGACGGCGGCGACAAGCCCTACCGCGCCCACATCCGCGCGCCGGGCTTCGCCCATCTGCAGGCGATCGACGACATGTCGCGCAAGCACATGCTGGCCGACATGACCGCGATCATCTCGACCTTCGACATCGTGTTCGGAGACGTCGACAGATGACGATTCTCGAATCCCTCAGGAAGCGCGCCGGCTTTCTCCTCGCCGGCGCCGCCTCTTTCGCCCTGGCGCTGGCGTTGACGCGCTGGAGCGCCGGCGAGCCGTTCGTCAAGCCGCAGACCGATATCGGCGTGGTGCTCGGCATCCTGCTCGTCGCCGTCTATCTCGTCATCCAGGACACGCGTACCAGCCCGGAAACGGGCCACGCCTCGAAGACAGGTTTGAACTGACATGTCCGCTCGCCGCCTCGCCGAGGATCAACCGCTCAGCTTCGAGATGACGCCCGAAACCAGGGCGAAGCTCGATCGCATCATCGCCAAATATCCGCAGGGCCGTCAGGCCTCGGCGGTGATTTCGGCGCTGTGGCTCGCGCAGAAGCAGCACGACTACTGGCTGCCGCGCGCCGCGATCGAGAAGGTCGCCGACATGCTGGGCATGCCGTACATCCGCGTGCTGGAAGTCGCGACCTTCTACACGATGTTCAATCTCGAGCCGGTCGGGAAATACTTCATCCAGATGTGCGGCACGACGCCCTGCATGCTGGCCGGCTCCGACACGATCAAGGACGTGCTCGACAAGCGCGTCGGCCCGCAGCGCAAGGTGACGGCCGACGGCGTGTTTTCCTGGCTCGAGGTCGAATGCCTCGGCGCCTGCTGCAACGCGCCGATGGTGCAGATCAACGACGATTATTACGAGGATCTGACGGCCGAGAACTTCACGAAGCTTCTCGACGATCTTGCCGCCGGCCGCCCCGTGAAGACCGGCTCGCAGACCGGCCGCGTCTCGTCGGAGCCCGCGGGCGGCAAGCTCTCGACCCTGACCGAATTCTACGGCGAGGACGGCAAGTCCGGCCCGCTGTCCGTCGCAGGAAAGTAGCCCCATGCTCGCGGACAAGGATCGCATCTTCCAGAACCTCTACGGTTTCGGCGACGCCGGCCTGAAGGGCGCGCGCGCCCGCGGCGCCTGGGACAACACCAGGGGCCTGATCGAAAAGGGCAAGGACTGGATCATCAACGAGATGAAGGCGTCCGGCCTGCGCGGACGCGGCGGTGCGGGCTTCCCGACCGGTCTCAAATGGTCGTTCATGCCCAAGGCGACCGAGGCGCGGCCGTCCTATCTCGTCGTCAACGCCGACGAATCCGAGCCGGGCACCTGCAAGGACCGCGAGATCATGCGCAATGATCCGCACCTGCTGATCGAGGGCTGCCTGATCGCTTCCTTCGCGATGGAAGCGCACGCCTGCTACATCTACGTGCGCGGCGAATACATCGCCGAGCGCGAGGCGCTGCAGCGCGCGGTCGACGAGGCTTACGAAGCCAGGCTGATCGGCAAGGACAACGTCCACGGCTGGCCGTTCGATCTCTACGTCCACCACGGCGCCGGCGCCTATATCTGCGGCGAGGAGACCGCGCTGCTCGAAAGCCTCGAAGGCAAGAAGGGCATGCCGCGCATGAAGCCGCCGTTCCCGGCGAACATGGGCCTCTACGGCTGCCCGACCACGGTCAACAACGTCGAGTCGATCGCTGTCGCGCCGACCATCCTGCGCCGCGGCGCGGCCTGGTTCGGCGGCTTCGGCGCCAAGAACAACGCGGGCACGAAACTGTTCTGCGTCTCCGGCCACGTCAACAAGCGCTGCAACGTCGAAGAGGCGATGTCGATCCCGTTCCGCGAACTGATCGACAGGCATTGCGGCGGCGTGCGCGGCGGCTGGGACAACCTTCTGGCCGTCATCCCCGGCGGTTCGTCGGTGCGCTGCGTGCCGGCCGAGCAGATCATCGACTGCCCGATGGACTTCGACTCGCTGTCGAAGCTGCGCTCCGGCCTCGGCACCGCCGCCGTGATCGTCATGGACAAGTCGACCGACATCGTCCGCGCCATCGCGCGCCTGTCGTATTTCTACAAGCACGAGAGCTGCGGCCAGTGCACGCCGTGCCGCGAAGGCACCGGCTGGATGTGGCGCGTCGTGTCGCGCATGGCCGAAGGCCGCGCCCACAAGCGCGAGATCGACATGCTGCTGGAAGTCTCCAAGCAGGTCGAAGGCCACACGATCTGCGCGCTCGGCGATGCGGCAGCCTGGCCGATCCAGGGCCTGATCACGCACTTCCGGCACGAAATCGAAAAGAAGATCGACGCCTATTCGGCGCTCGCCCCGCACCAGCCGGTCGAGCGTATTCGTACGGCGGCGGAGTAGGATTCATGGCGAAACTCATCGTCGACGGCATCGAAATCGACGTCCCCGCCGAATACACGCTGCTGCAGGCGTGCGAAGAGGCCGGCAAGGAAATTCCGCGCTTCTGCTATCACGAGCGCCTGTCGATCGCCGGCAATTGCCGCATGTGCCTGGTGGAAGTGAAGGGCGGTCCGCCCAAGCCGACCGCCTCCTGCGCCATGAGCGTGCGCGACCTGCGCCCCGGCCCGAACGGCGAGCCGCCGGTCGTGCTGACCAATTCGCCGATGGTGAAGAAGGCGCGCGAAGGGGTGATGGAGTTCATGCTCATCAATCACCCGCTCGACTGCCCGATCTGCGACCAGGGCGGCGAGTGCGACCTGCAGGACCAGGCCATGGCCTATGGCGTGGATTCCTCGCGCTTCGCCGAGAACAAGCACGCGGTTCCCGACAAGTATATCGGCCCGCTGGTCAAGACCTCGATGAACCGCTGCATCCATTGCACGCGCTGCGTCCGCTTCACCGCGGAAATCGCCGGCACGTCCGACATGGGCGCCATCGGCCGCGGCGAGGACATGGAGATCACCACGTATCTTCAGACCGCGATGAAGTCGGAACTGTCGGGCAATATCGCCGACATCTGCCCGGTCGGCGCGCTGTTGCCGAAGCCGCAGAATTTTCGCGCGCGGCCGTGGGAGCTGAACAAGACGCCGGGTGTGGACGTGATGGACGCGGTCGGCTCGGCCATCCGCATCGACACGCGCGGCCGCGAGGTGATGCGCATCCTGCCGCGCGTCAACGACGCGGTGAACGAGGAGTGGATTTCCGACAAGACGCGCCAGATCGTCGATGGCCTAAAGCGCCAGCGCCTCGACCGCCCGTATGTGCGCGAGAACGGCAAGCTGCGTCCGGCTTCGTGGTCCGAGGCGTTCGCCGCCATCGCCGCCAAGGCGAAGAGCGTCGTGCCTGAAAAGATCGGCGCGATCGCCGGCGATCTCGTCTGCGTGGAAGAGATGTTCGCGCTGAAGGGCCTGGTCGAGGCGCTCGGCTCGAAGAACCTCGACTGCCGCCAGGACGGAACCAAGCTGCATCCGCAGTTCGGCCGCGCCTCCTACCTGTTCAACACGACGATCCAGGGCATCGAGGAAGCCGACGCGCTGCTGATCGTCGGCGCCGATCCGCGCAAGGAAGCGCCGGTGCTCAACGCCCGCATCCGCAAGCGCTGGCGCGCCGGCAATTTCATGGTCGGCCTGGTCGGCGAGCGCGCCGACCTGACCTACGACTATACGTATTTCGGCGCCGGCCCTGAATCGATCGCCGAGTTCCTGTCGAAGGCGCCGAAGGATCTGGCCAAGCCGATGATCCTCGTCGGCCAGGCGGCGCTGACGCGGCCGGACGGCGCGGTCATCCTCGCCGCGCTGGCGAAGGCCGCCGCCGAGATCGGCGCGGTCAAGGACGGCTGGAACGGCTTCAACGTGCTGCACACCGCGGCGGCGCGCGCCGGCGGCCTCGACATCGGCTTCGTTCCGGGCGAGGGCGCGCATTGCGCCACCGCCATGACCAACGGCGGCGCCGACCTGCTGTTCAACCTCGGCGCCGACGAGATCGACGTCGCGGCGGGCGCCTTCGTCGTCTACATCGGCACGCACGGCGACCGCGGCGCGCATCGCGCCGACGTCATCCTGCCGAGCGGCGCCTACACCGAAATCTCCGGCCTCTACGTCAACACCGAAGGCCGCGTGCAGCGCTCCGACCGTGCGGCCTTCCCGCCGGGCGACGCGCGCGAGGGCTGGGCGATCTTCCGCGCCCTGTCCGAGGTTCTCGGCAAGACGCTGCCGTACAACTCGCTCAGCGCTTTGCGCGCCGCGCTCGTCGCCGCGCATCCGCATTTCGCCGAAGTGGACGAGATCGTCGCCGCCGACGCCGGCGCGCTGAAGGATCTCGCCGCCCTGTCCGGCGCCTTCGACAAGGCGCCGTTCGGCCGCGCGGTCTCCGACTTCTATCTGACGAACCCGATCGCCCGCGCCTCCGCCGTCATGGCGGAATGTTCGGCGGTCGCGGCGGGCGGCTTCGCCCAAGCCGCCGAGTAAGGACCGAGAGAAATGGACCTTCTTCTGTCGATCCTGATCATGGTGGGCAAGAGCCTCCTGCTGATGGTGGCTCTGCTCCTGTTCGTCGCCTACGTCCTCTACGCCGATCGCAAGATCTGGGCGGCGGTCATGCTGCGCCGCGGCCCGAACGTCGTCGGCCCCTTCGGCCTGCTGCAGAGCTTCGCCGACTTCACCAAGTTCGCGCTGAAAGAGCCGATCATCCCGGACAGCGCCAACAAGGGCGTGTTCCTGCTGGCGCCGCTCGTCACCGGCACGCTGGCCATCGCCGCCTGGGCGGTGATCCCCGTCAATTCCGGCTGGGCGGTCGCCAACATCAACGTCGGCATCCTCTACGTGTTCGCGATCTCGTCGCTCGGCGTCTACGGCGTCATCATGGCCGGCTGGGCGTCGAACTCGAAATACGCCTTCCTGTCGGCGCTGCGCTCGGCGGCGCAGATGGTGTCCTACGAAGTCTCGATCGGCTTCGTCATCGTCACCGTGCTGCTCTGCGCCGGCACGCTCAACCTGACGCAGATCGTCGAGGCGCAGGACACGAAGTACGGCTTCCTCGGCTGGTACTGGCTGCGCCTGTTCCCGATGTTCATCATCTTCTTCATCTCGGCGCTGGCCGAGACCAACCGTCCGCCGTTCGATCTGGCGGAAGCCGAATCCGAACTCGTCGCCGGCTTCATGGTCGAATATTCGGCGACGCCGTACGTGCTGTTCATGCTCGCCGAATACGTGGCGATCGTGACCATGTGCGCGCTGATGACGATCCTGTTCGCCGGCGGCTGGCTGCCGCCATTCGACATCGCGCCGCTCAACTGGATCCCGGGCGTCGTCTGGTTCGTGCTGAAGGTCTGCTTCTTCTTCTTCTTCTTCGCCATGGTGAAGGCGCTGGTGCCGCGCTACCGCTACGACCAGCTGATGCGTCTGGGCTGGAAGGTCTTCCTGCCGATCTCGCTGGTGGCCGTCGTCGTCGTCGCCTTCGTCGTCAAACTGGCCGGGCACTGAGGGACAAGTCATGAAACTCGACGCCGCCGCCCGCGCGCTGTTCCTCACGGAGTTCGTGAAGGGTTTTGCGCTGATCACGCGCTACTTCTTCGCGCCGAAGCTGACGCTGAACTATCCGCACGAGAAGAACCCGATCTCGCCGCGCTTCCGCGGCGAGCATGCGCTGCGCCGCTATCCCAACGGCGAGGAGCGCTGCATCGCGTGCAAGCTGTGCGAGGCGATCTGCCCGGCGCAGGCGATCACGATCGAGGCCGGTCCGCGCCGCAACGACGGCACGCGCCGCACCACGCGCTACGACATCGACATGATGAAGTGCATCTACTGCGGCTTCTGTCAGGAAGCCTGCCCGGTGGACGCCATCGTCGAGGGCCCGAACCAGGAATTCGCGACCGAGACGCGCGAGGAACTGCAGTACGACAAGCAGCGGCTGCTCGACAACGGCGCCCGCTGGGAGCGTGAACTCGCGCGCAACATCGCGCTCGACGCGCCCTATCGCTGAAGGTTGAAGCCATGACCGCGGCCGCCGCATTCTTCTATCTCTTCTCGGCGATCATGCTGGCTTCGGCCTTCATGGTGATCGCCGCGCGCAATCCCGTTCATTCCGTGCTGTTCCTGATCCTCGCCTTCGTCAACGCGGCGGGCCTGTTCCTGCTGGCGGGCGCGGAATTCCTCGGCATGATCCTGATCGTCGTCTACGTCGGCGCGGTCGCGGTGCTGTTCCTGTTCGTCGTCATGATGCTCGACGTCGACTTTGCCGAATTGAAGCGCGGCTTCCTGCAGGTGCTGCCGATCGGCGCGCTGGTCGGCGTCGTCGTCGCCATCGAGCTGATCCTGGTCGTCGGTTCCTGGGTGATCGCGCCGGAAGGCTCGGCGCCGCTCGGCGCGCCGATGAAGGCGGGCCTCAGCAACACGGCGGCGCTCGGCCAGGTGCTCTACACCCAGTATCTGCTGTTCTTCCAGCTCGCCGGCCTCATCCTGCTGACGGCGATGATCGGCGCGATCGTGCTGACGCTGCGCCACAAGAACGTCAAGCGCCAGAACATCCCCGATCAGAACGCGCGGACGCAGGCGGGCGTGGTCGAAATCAAGAAGGTGCCCTTCCGGGCGGGCGTGTGAGGCTGACATGGCGGTTTCCCTGACCAACTACCTCGTCGTCGCCGCGATCCTGTTCACGATCGGCGTCGCCGGCATCATTCTCAACCGGAAGAACATCATCGTCATCCTGATGTCGGTCGAGCTGATCCTGCTCTCGGTCAACATCAACCTCGTCGCCTTCTCCTCGGCGCGCGGCGACCTGACGGGCCAGGTGTTCGCCCTGTTCATCCTGACGGTGGCCGCGGCGGAAGCCGCCATCGGCCTCGCCATCCTCGTCACATATTATCGCAACCGCGGCTCGATCGCGGTCGAAGACATCAACGCGATGAAGGGCTGAGATGTACAACGCGATCGTCTTCCTCCCGCTCCTCGGCTTCCTCATCGCCGGGCTCGCGGGCAATCGCATCGGCCCGCGTCCGACCGAGATCATCACCACGGGCCTGCTGTTCGTCTCGGCCTTGCTGTCGTGGGCGACCTTCATCGACATCGGGCTCGGCCACGGCCACGGCTCTGCGCCGGTCGTCGCCAACTGGATCACGTCGGGCGGCCTGAAGGTCGACTGGGCGCTGCGCGTCGACTCGCTGACCGCGGTCATGCTCGTCGTCGTCACCTCGGTGTCGAGCCTCGTGCATCTCTACTCGATCGGCTACATGCACGAAGATCCGAGCCGTCCGCGCTTCTTCGGCTACCTGTCGCTGTTCACCTTCGCCATGCTGATGCTGGTGACGGCCGACAATCTCGTCCAGATGTTCTTCGGCTGGGAAGGCGTCGGTCTCGCCTCCTACCTGCTGATCGGCTTCTGGTACGAAAAACCCTCGGCCAACGCCGCCGCCATCAAGGCCTTTGTCGTCAACCGCGTTGGCGACTTCGGCTTCGCGCTCGGCATCTTCCTCGTCTTCGTGCTGACCAAGTCCGTCTCGTTCGACGCGATCTTCGCCGCGGCGCCCGGCGTCGCCAAGACGGTGAGCGTGTTCGGCTCGACCTGGGACACCTGGACCATCGTCTGCCTGCTGCTGTTCATGGGCGCCATGGGCAAGTCGGCGCAGTTCCTGCTGCACACCTGGCTGCCGGACGCGATGGAAGGCCCGACGCCGGTCTCCGCGCTGATCCACGCCGCGACCATGGTCACCGCCGGCGTGTTCATGGTGGCGCGCCTCAACCCGCTGTTCGAACTGTCGCCGACCGCGCAGGCCTTCGTCGTCGTCATCGGCGCGACCACGGCGATCTTCGCCGCCACCGTCGGCCTCGTGCAGAACGACATCAAGCGCGTCATCGCCTATTCGACCTGCTCGCAGCTCGGCTACATGTTCGTCGCGCTCGGCGTCGGCGGCTATGCGATCGGCATCTTCCACCTGTTCACGCACGCCTTCTTCAAGGCGCTGCTGTTCCTGGGCGCGGGCTCGGTCATCCACGCGATGCATCACGAGCAGGACATGCGCAACATGGGCGGCCTGCGCAAGGACATCCCGTTCACCTTCTGGATGATGACGATCGGCACGCTGGCGCTGACCGGCTTCCCGTATTCGGCCGGCTATTATTCCAAGGACGCGATCATCGAGGCGGCCTATGCCGCGGGCGGCCATTCCTCGGCCGCCACCTACGGCTTCCTGATGACGCTCTTGGCCGCGGGCCTGACCTCGTTCTACTCGTGGCGCCTCGTGTTCATGACCTTCTTCGGCCAGCGCGCCGCGCACGCCGGGCACGGTCACGACGCGCATGCGCACGACGACCACGCGCACGCCGCTCACGACGACCATGCGCATGGCGAC
>CXWK01016283.1_pt1 | contig 16861 bp, 14 predicted proteins | sample 590851 | NCBI WGS metagenome assembly CXWK01 (sample SAMEA3498364, study PRJEB10139) | wastewater metagenome | biome: wastewater treatment plant; material: activated sludge | place: Denmark | collected 2014-08-01 | reverse complement strand
CAGCATCTCGCCGTTGTGGAGCGGCAGGGGCTCGCCGCCCAACAGGCCGTAGACCAGCATGATGCCGCCCGATCGCAGGCAGCGCAGGGCCAGCGCCCCGGTCGCGCCGCCGACGGCCTCCAGCGCCCCGGCCGCGCCGCGGCCGTCGGTCAAGGCCCGCACGCGCTCGACTACGTCCGGCTCGTCGGTGCAGAAAGCGGCGTCGCCTCCCAGGTCGAGCAGTTCGCGGACCTGCTCCGGGCGGCGCACCAGGTTGATGGTACGATAGCCGCGCAGGCGGGCCAGTTGGATGACCAGGCGGCCGAGCGTCGAGCCGGCGGCGGTCTGTACCACCCAGTCGCCCGGCATCAGGGCCAGCTCCTCCTCCAGCATCACCCAGGCCGTGACCGGGTTGACGACGAATTGCGCCGCGGCCTCGTCGCCGACGGCGTCGGGCACGGGCAGCAGGCGCGCGGCGTCAACGACGACGGCTTCCCGCCACGTGCCGCCGCCGGCCGAGAGAGGGATGGCCCGGTCGCCGGCGCGCCAGCCGGTCACGCCCCGGCCCAGCGCCGCGACGCGGCCGACGCCCTCCAGACCCGGCGTGGCCGGCAGGCGCGGCAACCGGCCATAGTCGCCGCTGATGGTCAGCAGGTCGGACGGGTTGATCGGCCGGTGGGTCAGGCGCAAGCGAACCTGGCCTGGCTCCGGCTCCGGCTCCGGCTGCTGTTCGAGAGTAAGAACCTCGGCCGGGGGGCCGAAGCGGTCAAATCGCAAGGCGCGCATAGGGATAGGTGCTCCTCGAAAGACGGCGGTTTATGGCTGGGCGGCCAGGAAATCGACCGCCGCCTGCACGCTCTCGTCCGGCTTGACCTTGATACGCAGGTCTTCCAGCGTGCCGTCGGGGCCGATGATGGCGTGGCTGCGGATGATGCCCATGTAGCTCTTGCCGTAAGCCTGCTTCTCGCCCCAGACGCCATAGGCCTCGGCCACGGCATGGTCGGGGTCGGAGACGAGCGTGTAGGGCAACTTCTCCTTGCGCCGCCACTTCGCCAGCGCCGCCGGCTCGTCGGGGCTGAGGCCGATGACCGTGGCGTTGCCGGACTCGATGCGTGGGAACTGGTCGCGGAAGCCGCAGGCCTGGACAGTGCAGCCCGGCGTGTCTGCCCGGGGGTAGAAGAACAGCACGACGCGCCGGCCGCGCAAGTCTGACAGGCGCACGGGCGTACCTTCGTCGGATAGTAGTTCGAAGTCAGGCGCGGGATCACCGATTTGTAACATAGCAGGGGTCTCCTTGAATTATGGAATGGTGGGATTCGATTGCCGGTTGCGGCGCTCGTCCAGTTGGCGGCGAATGGCCTCGTGGGCGGTGCGGTCGAGCGGGAAGCGCCAGGCCAGCAGCATCGACAGCGCCAGGGCAAGGGCCGGGATGACCGTCACCAGGAAGCGCATGGCTCTCAGGGCGCTGGCCGGCTGCTCGATAAAGGCGCTGCCGGTGGTGGAACTAAGGTAGCCGGTCGCGCCCAGTAAGTGACCGACGCCGAAGACGAGCAGCCCGGTGGCGAACTTGCGCAGGAAGACGAGATAGCCCGTGTACAGCCCTTCGCGCCGCTCGCCGGTCTGTAACTCGTCCACGTCCACCACGTCGGCCATGATAGCCCAGGGAATGATGCTCATGGCCGCGAAGCCGATGCCGGCCAACGGCGCGCCGAGCAACAGCGCGTATTGCCCGCCGGGCCTCACAAAGGCGGCCACGCTCAGGACGACAACCATGAAGCCGATGCTGATCAGATAGGCGGCGCGCTTGTTGGTGCGGCGCATGAGGGCCAGCACCAGCGGGATGCTGAGCAGCGACGTGCCCAGAATGGCGACCAGCACGACGTTGTCGAAGCCGGGCACGACGCGCACGTAGTCGATCAGATAGCGCACGAAGACGACCAGGATCATGTCGCCGGTGGTGAAGCAAAGCAGGTAAATGAGCGCCGCCAGACGAAACGGCCGGTTGGCGAACACCTCGCGGAAGTTGGCCACCAGGCGAATGGGCGAGCGCACCGGCTCCTGATCCGGCTCACGGATGACCAGTACCAGCAGGATGAACGGTAGGGCCATGCTAGCAGCCCACAGCCCGGCGGCCAGCAGATAGCCCAGGCGCAGCCCGTCCGGCCCGCCGCCAAACCAGGGAGCGAAGACGTGCTCGGCCAGCAGTTTGAATGCCCCGGCCGTCACCAATTGGGCCAGGAACGACATCGCTGTGCGCCAGCCGGTCAGGCTGCTGCGCTCGTCATACTCCTGCGTCAGTTCGGGCACGAGGGCCAGATAGGGCACGTTGACGATGGTATAGAGCGTGTCGTAGAGGAGGAAGACGACGGCGTAGTAGAGCACCAGGGCTGAACGGCTCTCGAACGGCGGCACGACAAACATCAGGAAGAAAGTGAAGGCGAAGGGGATGGAGCCAAAGAGCAGGAACGGCCGCCGCCGCCCCCAGCGCGACTGGAGCCGGTCGCTCAGGCTGCCGATAAGCGGGTCGTTAACGGCATCCCACAGCCGGCCAACCAGCCACACCCCGCCGGCCAATCCCGGGCCAAGCCCAACCACGTTGGTCAGGAAGACGAACCAGAAGATGTTGCGCGCCGTGGCCGCGGCCGACGTGCCCCAATCGCCCAGACCGAAGATGAACTTTGTCGCCGTTGTGAGCCGGGGTGGTGAGGACAACTAACTCCTGCCATAGACGGGCACGGCCGCGCCGTTGATGTCTTGCGCCAGGTCGGAGGCCAGGAAGAGGAGCACGTTGGCCATCGACTCCGGCGTTACCCAACGGTCGAACGCCTCGCCCGGCCGGTCGGCGCGGTTGGCCGGGGTGTCGATCGTGCCCGGGAGAATGCAGTTGACGGTGATGCCCCGGTCGGCCAGTTCCGCGGCCATGCTCTCAGTCAGGCGGATGACGGCCATCTTGGAGGCGACGTAGGGGCCGGACTCGGCCGTGCCCTGCAACGCGGCGCGAGCGGCGACGCTGATGATCCGGCCGCGGCCGCGTTCGAGCAGGTGGGGGATGACCGCGCGCGACATCAGGAAGACGGTGCGCGCGTTCAGGTTCATCATCAGTTCCCAGGTATCCAGCGGCGTGGCGTGCAGCGGCGTGCCCGCGCGGTGGCCGCCAGCGACGTTGAGCAGCACGTCGATACGGCCGAAGCGATCCATCACCTCGGCCACCATCTGCCCCACCGACGCTTCGTCGAGCAGGTTGCCGGTCACGTAGGCGCAATACTCGCCCTCCGGCACGTCCTGGCCCAACACCTCGACCGTGGTCTCACGCTTTCGGTCGAGCACCGCCACGCGCGCCCCGGCGCGATAGAAGGCGCGGGCCGCCGCCGCGCCCAGGTTGCCTGCTCCACCGGTCACCATGACCACTTGATCTTTGAAGTCGAACATAGCGCCTCCGGGATGTTGCGTCTGAATGCTATCACGCCCGCCGTCGCCTTCCAACTTCATTGTTTGCTATCCGGCCCATCTCACAGTATGATCGCGATTCACCCCAACGCGAGGGCAACAAAGCAGCATTCAATGTCTGACACTGTGAAACCACTTTCACCAGACAAGCTACGTCTGGTTTGCGATCCGGCCGGGCTGTCGTTCGAGACGACGGCCGAACTCCAGCCAACGACGGCCATCATCGGCCAGCCGCGGGCGACCCGCGCTCTGGAATTCGGCATGGGCCTGAAGAGCAAGGGCTACAACATCTTCGTGACCGGTTCGCCGGGCACGGGGCGCAGCATGGCTATCCGCCACTTCCTGCAGCAGCGTTGCAGCCATGAGCCGACCCCGCCCGACTGGGTCTACGTCCACAACTTCGAAACCGCCCACCGTCCGCATGCCATCCACCTGTCGCCGGGAGAGGGCGCGGTGCTGGCCACGCGCATGAAGCAGCTCATCGAAAGTGTCCAGATCGCCCTGACCCAGGCCTTCGACAGCGACACCTATCGCCAGGCAGCCCAGACGCTGGAGCAGCAGTTGAGCGAGCAGCGCGAGGAGATGCTCGGCGGGCTGGGGCGGCGCGCCACCGACCAGGGTTTCGATTTGCACGAGACGCCGGCCGGACTGGTCGTGACCACGGCCGACGAAGACGCAGCCGAGGGCAACGGCGGCAACGACGACCACCAGGCCCGCCGCGACGCCCAGCGCGCCCTGCAGGTTGAGCTGCAAGACATCCTGCGCGAACTGCGCCGGCTGGAACGCGAGGCGCGCGACGCCCGGATGAAGCTCGACCGCGAGGTGACCGAGGCGGCCACGCACGACGAGTTCGACAGCCTGCGCGAACTTTACACCGACCAGCCGGCCGTCGTCGCCTATCTGGACGCCGTGCGCGACGACGTGCTCGACCAGGTCTCCCGCGCCGCGCCGACCTGGGAAGACAAAGACCTCGACGACTTGATCGACCTGCGCCGCTATGAGGTCAACGTCCTGGTCGACAACAGCGCCGCCGAAGGCGCGCCGGTCATCGTCCAGCTCAACCCGACCTACGAAAACCTCTTCGGCCGGGTGGAGTATGAGGCCCAGGGCCACGCCTTCACGACTCACTACACCCAGATCAAGGCCGGCGACTTGCAGCGGGCCAACGGCGGCTACCTGGTCGTCTACGCCCTGGACTTGATCCGCCAGCGCGAGACGTGGGAAGCGCTGAAGCGGGCGCTGAAGGCGGGCGAAATCGAGATGCGGCCGCCGCAGTCCGACGGGCCGGTCATCACCAACACCCTCTGGCCCCAGCCGATTCCCCTCAATCTCAAGGTCATCTTGCTGGGCAGCGGCGGCCTGTACTACTCCATGTTCGAGAACGACGAGGAGTTCAGCGACCTGTTCAAGGTACGGGCCGACTTCAGCGACACGATGCCGCGCGACGGGCACGAACAGTCCTACGCCGAGTTCGTGGCCGCCCGCAGCCAGGACGAGAAGCTGCGGCCGTTCGGCCGCGCCGCTGTAGCCAAGATCATCGAGCACGGCGCGCGTCTGGCCGAGCACCAGGCCAAGCTGAGCACGCGCTTCGGGGCCATCGCCGACCTGGTGCGCGAGGCCGACTTCTGGGCCGGCTACGGCGGCCGCGAGGTCGTCACCGCCGAGGACGTGCAGCAGGCGCTCCACGAGCGCACGCAGCGCGGCAACCAGGCGGCCGAGAATCTGCGCGAGGAAGTCTTGGAAGGGCTGCTGTTCATCGCCACCGAGGGCAGCATCGTCGGCCAGGTCAACGGCCTGTCGGTCAGCGAGATCGGCGAGTTCACCTTCGGCCAGCCGGGCCGCATCACCGCCCGTACCTACATGGGCGACAACGGCGTCATCCACATCGAGCGCGAGACGGCCATGTCCGGCCCCATCCACGAAAAGGGGGTGCTGACGCTCAACGCCTACCTGGGCGGCACCTACGCCCAGCGGCAACCCCTGTCGCTTAACGCCAGCATCACCTTTGAGCAGACCTACTTTGGCATCGAGGGCGACAGCGCCTCTTCGTCGGAGCTATACGCGCTGCTCTCCAGTCTGAGCCAGCTCCCGGCACGACAGGGCGTCGGCGCGACCGGCTCGGTCAACCAGCGCGGCGAGATTCAACCCATCGGCTCGGTGAACGAGAAGATCGAGGGGTTCTTCGATATTTGCCGGGCGCGCGGGCTGGACGGCACGCAAGGGGTCATCATCCCGGCCACCAACGTCATCAACCTGATGTTGCGCGAGGATGTCGTGGAAGCGGTGTGCGCCGGGCAGTTCCACATCTGGCCGGTCAGCACCATCGACGAAGGGTTGCATCTGCTGATGGGCATGCCGGCCGGCACGCCCGACGAGCACGGCGACTACCCCGAAGGCACTGTCCACCACGCCGTGATCAAACGTCTGCACGAACTGGCTACGGAACTGAAGCGCTTCGGCGACGAGCACTCACACGAAGAAGGTTCGTAGTCCAGCGCTTTAGCGCTCAACTACCAACCTTCAGATACTCCATCGCCCGCAACACGCCGACGACGCTCTTGGCATCCTCCAGCCGCCCGTCCAGGGCCATCGCCGCCAACTCCGACAGCGGCCACGTCTCCGTGGCGATCTGCTCGTCCACGTCCTGGGGCAGCGGGTCGTCGGTCAGCCCGCCGGCCAGAAAGAGCGCCATGCGCTCATTGGACAGCCCCGGCGCGGCCCAGACCTCGCCCAGCGGCGTGAAGGTCGCGGCACGGCGGCCTGTCTCTTCGCGCAATTCGCGCTGGGCGCAGGTCAGCCACGGCTCGCCCGGCTCGCGTGTGCCGGCCGGCAGCTCCAGAATGGTGTCGCCCAGCGCGGGGCGGAACTGGCGCAGCATGATTACCGCCGGGCCGGCCGCGCCGCGCAGCAGGGGAACCAGCACCACCGCGCCGGGATGATCGATGACGCCGCGCTCATAGAGGCGGCCGTCGGCCAGCCGGAACGTGTCCACGCGGACGCGCCACTTGCCCTCCCAGACGATGCGGGATTGCTGGAGTTGCATGGCAGGAGACCTGTCAGGTATCAGAATACCTGACAGGTCTGAACCTTACCGGGCGGGAATCCTGATCTCCTGGCCCACGTCAATGCGGTCGACGTTGACGATGTTGTTATAGGTCGCCAACTCCTGCACCGTAAAGCCATAGCGCAAGCCGATGCGGAACAGGTTCTCGCCGGCCTGCACGACGTGGATCTGCTCGCCGGTGACGGCGGGCGCGGTCGTGGCCGTCGGCGGGATCGGGGCCGGCGGTAGTGGCGTGGGCGAGGCCGGGGCCAGCGTAGCCGCGGGCGGCAGTGGTGTGGGCGAGGCCAGGCCCAGGTTCGGGTCCAGGCCACCGGGCGCCAGCGTCGCCAGCGGCAGGGTGGGGTTCACAATCAGGCCGGGCGTAGCCGTCGCCGGCGCCACATCCTCGGCCCCGGGCGCGGGCCGGACACAGGCGCTCAGCGCCAGAACCAGGGTCATCGCCGCCAACAGCAGTACAAAGGTCGTGCGTTTCACGCGCATCCTCCTACAGTTCGCCTCATCGGCTGCGGAGCGCATCCGGCTCAGCAACCGGGCCGCCAGGGATTTGCCGGCGGCCTCACTATGTAAACATAATGTACTCTATCATAGAGCCGGAGCGAGGGCAAGATGTCGAATGGGCGGATGATCGTATAATTGCGCGATGCACAGGGCGGCCGCGCCACATCGACCACATCCCGAATCGCACGTCACCATCGGCATCAATGCCCACCTCCTTTCCGGCGAGGCGGGCTACCGGCGCGCGGGCATCCACCAGTACATCGACCAGGTGCTGCGCCACTTGCCGCCGGCCGATGACCGGCGCTACCTCTTCTATACCCGCCAACCGGCCGTCGGCGGCGGGCGGGCCGACGGCTGCGTCGTCGGCTCGCGCCTGCCAACCGAGCGCCGTGCGGCGCGCATCCTGTGGGAGCAGGTCGTCTGGCCCTGGCGCGCGCGCCGCGACGGACTAACCCTGCTCCACAGCATGGCCTTTGCCCTGCCGCGCCTGGCCCCCTGCCCGGCTGTGGTCACCATCTATGACCTGAGCTTCCTGCGCTACCCCGATGCCTTTCCGGCCCTGCAACGCCGCTACCTGAGCGCGGAGACGGCCCACGCCTGCCGCCACGCCCGGCGGCTCATCGCCATCTCCGAATCGGGCCGGCGCGACATCCACGACTGCTACGGCGTGCCGCTGGAGCGGATCGACGTCGTCGTGCCCGGCGTCGATGCCGCTTACCGGCCGCTGCCGTCCGACGACGTGGCCGCCTTTCGCCGCCGCCACGACCTGCCGGAGCGCTTCCTGCTCCACGTGGGCACGCTCCAGCCGCGCAAGAACATCTCCGTCCTGCTGGCGGCGCTGGCGCGGCTGAACCGGCCCGATCTACCCCTGGTGCTGGTCGGCGGCAAGGGCTGGCTCTACGAGACGCTGTTCGGCCAGGTGGCCGCGCTCGGTCTGGCCGAGCGGGTGCGCTTCGCCGGCTACGTGGCCGATGACGAATTACCGTTGTGGTACAACGCCGCCGCCGCGCTGGTCTTCCCGTCGCTCTACGAAGGCTTCGGCCTGCCCATCGTCGAGGCGCTGGCCTGCGGCACGCCGGTCATCGCCGCCAATAGCTCATCGCTGCCGGAGGCGGGCGGCGCGGCGGCGATCTACTTCGACCCGGCCGACGCCGACGCGCTGGCCGGCTGCCTGGCCCACCTGCTGGACGACGACGCCCTGCGCCAACGCCTCCGCCGCGACGGCCCGGCGCAGGCAGCGCGCTTCTCCTGGGCGCGCGCCGGGCAGGAGACGGCCGCGGTCTATGAGCGCGCCCTGGGCCGCCCCACGCGAGACGACGCCCCATGAAAAACAACATCGTTCACTGGGCGACCATCGTCACCGACCTGCTGCTCATCAACGTGGCCTTTGCCCTGGCCTACGTGGCCCGCTACGTCTGGCAATGGTTCCTGCCGGTGACGTTCCTGGAGCCGTACCGCGACTATCTGGGCCAGCAACTGGTGCTGACCGTCTTGCTGGCGCTGACATTTCGCTATACCGGCGTCTGGCGGCGGCGGCGAGGCGAGGCGTGGCTGGAAGAGGTGACGCGGGCGGGCACGGCCACGGCCGCGGGCATCACCCTGATGATGGCCGTCACCTTCTTCCTGCAGCCCGCGCCCTTCTCGCGGCTGCTCATCTTCTGGGCGTTGCTGTTCATCGTCGTGTTCATCGCCGTGGCCCGGCTGGCGCGCCGCCTGCTGCTCAACGCCCTCTACCGGCGCGGCATCGTCACCGACCGCGCGCTGGTCGTCGGCGTGGGCGAGACGGGCCGCGGCCTCATTCGCACCCTGCTGGCCCGGCCCGACCTGGGCTTCGAGGTCGTCGGCTACCTGGACGACGGCCACAACGAGAGCAACATGGGCCTGGGCCGCATCCCGCGCCTGGGCCACTACGACGACCTGCCGGCCCGCCTGCAAGAGTTAGCGCCCATCCATACCGTCTTTCTGGCCCTGCCCGGCGAGATGCATCGCGAACTGCTGGACCTGCTCCAGGAGTGCCAGCGGTTCGAGACGCGCGTCCAGGTCGTGCCCGATCTGCTGCAACTGAGCCTCAACCGCGTGGAGTTCACCAACATGGCCGGCATCCCCGTGCTGGGTGTGCGCGACATGGCTGCCTTCGGCCACATCAACCGCAGCGGGCTATTCCTGAAGCGGGCGCTCGACCTGGCCGTGGTCATCCTGCTAGGCCCCCTGGCACTGTTGCTCATGGCCGCCGTCGCCCTGGCGATCTGGCTCGACACGCCGGGACCTGTCATCTACGCCTCGCCGCGCGTCGGGCGCAACGGGCGGCAGTTTATGATGTACAAGTTTCGCTCGATGGTCGTGGACGCGGAGCGGCAGAAGCCGGCCCTGCTGGCCCTCAACGAGGCCGACGGGCCGATGTTCAAAATCCGCGAAGACCCTCGCCAAACGCGCGTCGGGCGGATCATTCGCCGGCTTAGCCTGGACGAGTTGCCACAGGTCGGCAACGTCCTGCTGGGGCAAATGAGCTTGGTGGGGCCGCGGCCGCCGCTGCCCGAAGAGGTGGAGGCTTACCGGCCCTGGCACCGGCAGCGGCTAGCAGTCGTCGGCGGGCTGACCGGCCTGTGGCAGGTCTAGCGGCCGGTCCGACCTGACCTTCGATGAGCTGTGCCTGCTGGACATCTACTACATCGAGAACTGGTCGATTGGGTTGGACGTGCGGATCTTATTGCAGACGATACCACATCTTTTAAGTCGACGTGGGGCTTATTGAACGCGACTACTCGCCATCCTCATCTGTAGACACCGCCGGCTGATCCAACCGCACCACATCCCCATGCAGGTTGATCACCACCCGAAAGCCCATCATTCCCAGCATCTCGCGCGCCTGGGCGGGCACGCCCTGGGACATGATCTGATCCATATTGATGTTGCGTAACGAGGCATCCACGGCCGCTTTCGTCAACAGGTCGTCGCTGCCCAACATCTGTAACGCCTGCTGCACGGCCAGATCGCGGTTCTGCTGGAGTTGCTCCAGGAAGAAGGCCACCACCTGCCGGTCAACCGCGTCGGCGTCGATGTGGCGGCGGAAGCCGTCGTCGTCGATCACGTACTGAGCCTCGGCGCCAATGACGGCCGTGGTCGCCAGATTGTCATCCTCGTCATAGACGAGACCTTCAAACATCGCTTGTTGTGCCATTTATCGCCTCGTGTATTAGTGGCGATCATACCATGTTTAGACCTCTGAGGTTGGCGGCAACCCTCAGAGGTCAACAAATACTCAGCTAACCCATTGCACACCCGTGTTGCCGGTGATGACCCACTCGCCATCCTGCTGCTCCAGCACGTAGGTCTGGCCGCCCGCGGCCAGGTTGGCGACGTAGATGCTGCCGGCCACGTGTACCTTACCGCCCGCCTGGGGTTGAATGTTGCCCAGCGTCAGAACCACGCCGCCGTCGGCCAACATACCCGACTCACCGAATTCCAGTTCATCGCGGCTGTCGATCCAGACGATTGCCGATGGCATGCCGGCCAGCGCGGCCGTAATGCCTTGCTGAATGTCATTGGACAACACGACCGGCTCGTCGCCGGCCTGGGCCGGGTCGCCGGCCGCGTCGTCGGTACGGCGAATGATGTAGAGGATCGGCTTGTCGAGCGTACCGCCAAAGGTATCGTCCGGCCCGGCCAGGCGGCGGATGACGGCGGCATAGATGGCGACCGTGTCCGGCTCGCCCAAATCATCGGCCGAACAGCCGGTTAGCAGTAGACCCGCTATGATAACAAGCAAGAGAACAGCGACACGTTTGATCGTTCACCTCGTTTCGCGATAGATGTTGCCCACAACTATGACCGACGCCGCGCGAACTGGCAATAGGCGGTCTGAACCGGGCGGTCTGAACCAGAGATGAGCGACATTTGGCCCTTCGTGCCGGCTTGTCGCCATATGCTATAATGGATAGGTTAATAAGGTGATATTACATTGTTCAGACCTCTCGACTGGCTACTCGGCATATTCTCGCTCGATATCGGCATCGACCTGGGCACGGCGAACACGCTGGTGGCCGTGCGCGATAAGGGTATTGTCATCAACGAACCGTCGTGGGTAGCGATCAACAAGCGCACCCGCCGGCCCCTGGCTATCGGCGCGGAGGCGCGCGAAATGGTCGGCCGTACCCCCGGCGACATCGTCGCCATTCGTCCCCTGCGCGACGGCGTCATCTCAGAGTTCGAGATCACCGAAGCGATGCTGAAATACTTTATCGACAAGGCCCACGAGCAGATGCTCGTGCCCTTCCCGCGGCCGCGCGTTGTCGTCGGCGTGCCCAGCGGCGTCACCGAGGTGGAGAAGCGCGCCGTCTATGACGCCACCATCTCCGCCGGCGCGCGCGAGGCGTATCTGATCGAAGAACCTATGGCCGCGGCCATCGGCGCCGGCCTGCCCATCATCGAATCGCGCGGCAGCATGGTCGTCGACATCGGCGGCGGCACCACCGAGGTGGCCGTCTTCGCCATGGGCGGCATCGTCGTCAGCCGCTCCATCCGCGTGGCCGGCGATGAGATGGACGAGGACATCATCGCCTACGTCCGCAACAAGTACAACCTGCTCATCGGCGAGCGCATGGCCGAACGCTCCAAGATCGCCATCGGCTCAGCCTTCCCCCTGCCGGAAGAGAAGACGATGTCGATGCGCGGCCGGAACCTGATCACCGGCCTGCCCCAGGTCGTTGAAGTTAGCAGCATCGAACTGCGCGAAGCCATGTCGCCGTCGATCAACGTCATCGTCGATACGGTGCTGGACGCGCTCGACGAGACCCCACCCGAACTCGTTTCCGACCTGATCGAGACTGGCGTCTGTCTGGCCGGCGGTGGCGCGCTTATCCAGGGCCTGGCCGACCGCCTGGAAGACTCGGTGAAGATGCGCGTCTGGGTGGCCGAAGACGCCATGACCTGTGTGGCCCGCGGCGCGGGTCGCGTGCTGGAAGACCTGGACAATTACGAGCGCGTGCTTGTCGGCCTCCACCGGGGCAGCACGCGCCACTAGCGGCCCCGCCCCGGCGGCCGCGGCCGGCCCTTGCCTATGAACCTTGGGCGCACCCAACAGCGCATTCGCTGGCTGACCCTGGCCCTCCTCGTTGGCAGCGCCGTGCTGCTGACCATCCTCGACGGCACGGGCACGCTGTCGGGCGTCATCGGCTTCGTGCGCGATCCCCTGTCGGCCATCAGCGCCTGGACCTCGGCCCGCACCGACACGCTGACTGACGTCGTCGCCGGGCCGCGCAATCTGACCGTCGCCCTGGACCAGATCACGCAACTGGAAGCGCGCGTTGATGAGCTGGAGCGCGAAAACGAACAACTGCGCGAGATTCAGGGCGAGTACCAGTTACTGCGCGAACTGTTCGACCGGGCGGCCGAAACGCCTGAGTACGGCCGCGTCATCGCCGACGTCATCGGCCAGGATACCAACCCGGCCATCCAGAGCATTCTTATTGACGTGGGCCTTGACGATGGCGTGCGCGTCGGCATGCCCGTCGAGGCAGCGCGCGGTCTGGTGGGCCAGATCTATCGCTCCACCAACAACGCTGCTCAGGTCGCCCTGCTGACGGAGACGGCCAGCGCCATCCCCGTCCGCCTGGGCGAGACGCGCGCCACCGGCATCCTGCGCGGCGCGGGCCGCGGCGCGCTACCGACCATCGACTGGATCGACCTTCAGTATCAGGTCGAGGTCGGCGAACTGGTCATCACCTCCGGGCTGGGTGGCAACTTTCCGGAGAACCTGGTCATCGGCCGCGTCGTCGAGGTGGAGCGCAACGAGGCGGCCCTGTTCCAGCGCGCCGTTGTCCAGCCGGCGGTCGATTTCCAGTCGTTGGAGATGGTCTTCGTCGTAACCGAGTTCGAGACGCCCGACGTCGAGATGTTCGACGAGGAGCCGTAGTCCGTGGCCGCCCGCTACTACGTCGCTATCCTGCTGTTCGGCGTCCTGGCGATCATCCAGACGGCGGTCCTGCCCGCCCTGCCCGTCGCCGGGGTAGAGCCGCAACTCCTCTTTCTGGTGGCCCTGGCCTGGGGCCTGCTGCGCGGGCTGGACGAAGGGCTGATCCTGGCCTTCATGGCCGGCATCTGGGTCGATCTCTTCTCGCTGACGCCGCTCGGTCTTTCCGCGCTGGCCTTCATGGCCGGGGTGGCCGGGCCGCTGCTGCTGCGCCAGCTATTGCCGCCGCGCCGGCTGCTCATCGCCGTCCTGTCCGCCGCCCTGGGTACGCTCACCTATCTGCTGTTCTACGCCCTGGCGTTGCGCGTTTTCGGCCACGCCATCACACCCGGCGGCCTGATCGACCTGCTGCCCATCGTCCTCATGCACGCCGTGCTCATCACGCCTATCTACCTGTTGGCGCAAACCGTTGGGCGCGCCTTCCAGCCGCGGCGGGTGGAGTTCTAAGGTGTGTAGTGTCTGAAGTTTCTGGCGTTTGCCCGGCGCGCCTGCTATAAGTTAGCTTCGTCATGTCAAGCATCGGATGGAAACCCCCTGAGGAGCGAGAGCCGGACATCCAGGAGATCCCCGGTATCGGCGGTCGCCTGCTGTTCATGCGGTTTATCATCGGCCTGATCCTCTGCCTCCTCGTTTACCGCGTCTACGTCATCCAGCAGACGAAAGGCGCCGACCTGCTCGTGCGCGCCCAGGAGAACCAGTTTGCCGATCTGACGACCGACGCCGCGCGCGGCGTCATCCTCGACCGCAACGGCAAGCCGCTGGCCATCAACCAACCGAGCTTCAACGTCACCATCACCCCCGCCTTTCTGCCCATCGACAAGGACGAGCGGCAGGCAGTGTTTGAGCGGCTGGCGCTGCTGACCAGGGTGCCGCTGACTAACACCCTGGAGCAGGAGACGCTCATCGCCTCGGCCAACCCCGAACTGGTCAGCACCTATAGCCGTCTGGCCGAGATCTATGGCGCGTCGGTGGCCGAGACGCTGGACGAAACCCAGGTCGTCGACCTGCTGCCGGACAGTATCGAATCCATCGTGGCCGAACACAGCTTCGCGCCCTACGTGCCGGCGGTCATCACCAGCGGCATCTCCATTTCCGAAGCGTATCGCATCGAGCAAGAGAGTATCTTCCTGCCCGGCGTGCGCGTGCTGCCCGAACCGTTGCGCGAGTACCCTTCGGGCGAACTGACCTCCCACATCATCGGCTATATGGGACCGCTGCCCCACGAGGGGTGGCTGACGCTGCCCGGCCTGACCTATGAGCGCGACGACCGTGTCGGCTGGGCCGGGCTGGAGTCGTCGATGGAGATCGAACTGGCCGGCCAGAAGGGCCTGCGCACCATCGAGCAGGACTGGACCGGCCGCGAAGTGCGCCAGGTGGGCGAGGGTCAGGAGCCAGAGGCCGGGCTTAATATGCACCTGACGCTCGATCTGGAACTGCAACAGGTGGCGGCCGACGTCATGGCCCAATTCATGGCCGCCAACCGCAACACCGTCCGCACCGAACCGATCACCGGCGAGCAAAGCTTCCCGGAGATCGAACAGGCGGCCGTCGTCGCCCTGAACCCTCAGACGGGCGAGGTGCTGGCGATGGTCAACTACCCGACCTTCGACAACAACCGCTTCCGGACCGAAGTACCGGTTGACTACTACCTCGGTCTGGCGCGCAACGAGTATACGCCGCTGGTCAATCACGCCATCAGCGGCACCTACCCGCCCGGCTCGACGTTCAAGCTCGTGCCGGCGGCGGCGGCGCTGCAAGAGGTGGTCATCTCCTCCGAGCGCTTCCTGTTCGACCCAGGAACCATCACGATCCCTAACCGTTTCGCGCCCAACGACCCCGGCCGCGTCCAGCCGTTCGTCTGCTGGAATCTGGACGGCCACGGGGCAATGAACATGCGCCTGGGCCTCGCCAACTCCTGCGACGTGTACTTCTACAAGATCAGCGGCGGCTTCGACCAGGACGGCGAATTCGTCGAGGGCCTGACCGTTGACCGCATCGGCATCTACGGCCGCCAGTTCGGTTTCGGCCGCGTCCAGGGCATCGAACTGCCGCTGGAGGCCGAGGGCAACCTGCCCAGCCGCGCCTGGAAGCGCCAGACGCAGGGCGAACCCTGGTCGACCGGCGACGACTACAACCTGGGCATCGGCCAGGGCTTCATGACCTCCACCCCGCTCCAGGTGGCCCAGATGGGCGCGGTCATCGCCAACGGCGGCTACCTCTACCGGCCGGCCATCGTCCACCACATGACCGACGCCGACGGCAACATCGTCTTCGTCGACGAGAGCAGCCGCCCCGTCATGCGCGCCCACCTCGACCGCAACGGCCAGGTTGTCGTCACCGACGCCGAAGGTACCCCCATCCCCAATCCGGGCATCGCTATCGAATTTGACGCCGAGGGTAACTACATCTTCCAGCCCGAAGTGGTCGATACCCTGGCCGTCGATCCGCAATACATCGAGGTCGTGCAAGAGGGCATGGAGATGGTCAACAACCGGGTGAGCGACACGGAGTACTTCACCGGCGCGACCTACGTGGATTGGGAGGAACTGGAAGCGCAGGGCATCCCCAGCGCGGGCAAGACAGGTACGGCCGAGTACTGCGACAACATCGCCATCGAGCGCGGTTGGTGCCGCTTTGAGGACATCGCCCAGCGGCGCGTGTTGCCCACCCATGCCTGGTATGTCGGCTATGCGCCTATCGAGGACCCCCAGATCGTCGTGGCCGTCTTCGTGTTCAACGGCGGCGAGGGGTCGGCCTGGGCCGCGCCGGTGGCCTGCCACGTCATCGCCGCCTACTTTGGCGCCGGCCAATACGCGGCCATTACCGGCGACCTGACGGCCGAGGAAGCGGCCGAGGCCGCGCTGCCGACGGTCTGCGAATCGTTCATCTTCAACCCCACGCCGCCGCAAGTGACGCCGGAGGGTGACATCGAAGCCATCCCCCTGGACGAGACCCAGCCGACGCCCAAATCCGTGCTGCCCCTGCCGCCCAGCGGCTAAGCGTCTCGGCGCGCAACGCAGGTTTTTGCAATTGACACCAGTTTGACGAAAGACCTGACAAACGGGCGGCCGAACGCTCTCTACCGGGATTGAGCCTTCAGGCCGCCCACCTGTCAGGTCTGGGTGCGACGATCACAACGCTGACGACCCTCGGTGTTTGTGCTATCATCCTCGTCATGGGAACGATTATCCTCGTGCGCCACGGCGAAAATGACTGGTCGAAGAAGCATAAACTCGCCGGTTGGCTGCCGGGCGTCCATCTGAACGAGACCGGCCACCGTCAGGCGGCGGCTCTGGCCCAGCGCCTGGTCGCGCTGCCCATCAAAGCCATCTATAGCAGCCCGTTGACGCGCTGTGTGGAGACCGCGGCCTACATCGCCGACACCCATCGCCTGAACGTCCAGCACCTGGAAGAGATCGGTGAGGTGCATTACGGAGACTGGGAAGGCAAGAAGATCAAGAAGCTGGCCCGCAAGCCATTGTGGCAGGCGGTGCAGTTCTTTCCCAGCCGGATGCGCTTTCCCGGCGGCGAGGCGTTGCGCGACGTGCAGGCGCGGGCCGTGGGCGCGCTGGAAGAGACGGCCGCGCGCCACGAGAAGGAGATGATCGTCGTCGTCTCCCATGCCGACGTCATCCGGCTCGTGCTGGCCCACTACCTGGGCGTCCACATCGATCTGTTCCAGAGGCTGATCATCTCGCCCGCCTCGGCCAGCATCATCGCCCTGAGCGCCGAAGGGATGGTGCGCGTGCTGCGGATGAACGACGACGGCCCGCTGCTCGCGCCCGACGCTGCGCCGCCCAAAGCGCAGCGCCAGAAGAAGGGCGACAAGCCCCCGCGCGGCCAGGCCGCCGCGTCACCGACGATCCTTTCCGGCGACGGCCACCAGCCGGCGCTTATCATTGCCC
>CXWK01004688.1_pt2 | contig 16863 bp, 7 predicted proteins | sample 590851 | NCBI WGS metagenome assembly CXWK01 (sample SAMEA3498364, study PRJEB10139) | wastewater metagenome | biome: wastewater treatment plant; material: activated sludge | place: Denmark | collected 2014-08-01 | reverse complement strand
CGGTGACATTGATGGCGACGGCGACGCCGACCTGCTGCTGGGCGCGACCTGGTTGGAGAACGACGCGCCCGGCTGGACCGTCCACACTCTGGCCGAGCCCAATCACCATGCAGACCGCAACCGCCTGGCCGACATGGATGGTGACGGCGATCTCGACGCGGTTGTCGGCTTTGAAGGCATTAGCGTCTCGCGGCCGATCGTCTGGTATGAACAGCCGGCAAGGCCGACCGACCTATGGCCCGAACACCCCATCGGCAACGTCATCGGCCCCCAGAGCCTCGACGTGGGCGATCTGGATGGCGACGGCGACATGGACGTGGTCGTGGGCGAGCACAACGTTTCCAATTCGAACAACGGCAAGGTTTACGTCTTCGAGCAGAGTGGCAACGGCTGGGAGAGGCACACCGTGGCTACCGGCCACGAGCACCACGACGGCACGCAACTGGTCGACATCGACCATGACGGCGACCTCGACATCATCTCCATCGGCTGGGGCCACGACAACGTGCTGCTCTATGAGCACGTCAGTTGCTCCGTCCCGCCCACGCCCGCGGCGACACCGACCCCTTCCCACACGCCCACAGCCACCCAAACCCAGGATCCTGAGACTACCCCCACCGAAACGGCCACGCCATCGCCCACCACGCCGGCGATTGACACGCCCACGCCTAGCGCCACGCCGCCAGGTCCAGGCTCAGATACCCCCGCTTACCTACTCAGTTCAACGTCCGGCGGCACGGTCGGCGACGTGACTTTTGCCGATGAGGACCTGTTGCGGCTCGACGCGACGACCGGCCAGTGGTCGCTCTACGTCGACGGCTCCGACATCGGCCTGGCCAAGCGCGACATCGACGCCGTCCACCAGTTGGGCGATGGCTCGATCTTGTTGAGTGTGGAGGGGAAGCTCAACGTGGCCGGCCTGGCCGTCAACGACTCTGATATTCTGCGCTTCACGCCGACCTCGCTAGGGGCAAACACCGCCGGCACGCTCTCGATGTACTTCGACGGCTCCGACGTGGGCCTGACGACGGACGGCGAAGACATCGACAGCCTGACCCTGACCGGCGACGGGGCGCTGCTGCTCGGCTTCCTGAGCACAGCCAACGCCAACGGCCTGGGCGCGCGCGACGAAGACTTGCTGCTCTTCCAGCCGGCGACTTTGGGGGCGAATACAACCGGGACGTGGTCGTTCTACTTCGACGGCTCGGACGTGGGCCTCGACCAGGATGTCGAAGACGTGTGGGGCGCGGCGCTGGAGGCCTCCGGCCGGCTTTTGCTGACCAGCCCCGGCACGACCTCGCTGGGGACGCTGACCGTCGGCGCGGCCGACGTGTACCAGTGTCCCCTGAGCAATATCGGGACGACGACGGCCTGCGAACCAGCGCCAAGCGCCATCCTGCGGGGTGCCAACCACGGTTTCGGCGCCGAGATCATCGACGCGATGGCCGTCGTCAACGGTTCCGCGCCGCCCCTGCCCACCGGCACGCCGCCCTCGCCGACGGCCACGGCCACGCCGCCGGCCTGTGTCCCGACGGGTGGCATCGGCGAATGGCAGTGGCGGCGCCACGTCATCGACCCGTCGCGGCCCGGCCGGGCGACCTTTGTGTTTACCTTTGACGTGAACGGCGACGGTCGCGCCGACGTGCTCACCGGCAAGTTCTGGTATGCCAACCCCGGTGTGCCGGGCGGCAACTGGTCGCGCACGCAACTACCCGCGCCTATCGAAGACGTTATCGCCGCCTTCGACTTCGACGGCGACGGCGACCGCGACCTGCTGGCCTCTACCGGCGCGACGGAGCCGATGGACCAGAGCTACTGGTGGCCGTTCGTCTGGGCCAGGAACAATGGCGGCGGCGTGTTCACCGTGTTCAACAACCTCAACGTCAGTGGCATCAACATGCCCAAGAACGACCCCGTTCAGGGCGTAGCCATCGCCCGTTACTCGCCGGGCGGGCCGCTGGAGGTTGCCGTCACCTGGGACGACACCGAACGGCCGAAGCGCAATCCCTATGGCGTGCAGATGTTCACCGTGCCGGCCAACCCGGCCGAGGGCACGTGGGCGCGCCGCAAGCTGTCTGACACGTCGACCGGCGAGCAGTTGTCGGCCGCCGACCTGGACAACGACAACGACCTGGACCTGTTCATGGGCAGCGTCTGGCTGCGCAACAACCACCCCGCGGCAACGTGGACGCCTATCACAACGTTCACCGTGGACGCGGGCCAGGCCAGCCGCCACGAACTGGCCGACGTCGACGGCGACGGCGACAGTGACGCCTTCATCGGCTATTCCCATAACCCGCAGGGGCGCCATGTGTCCTGGCATGAGCGCGGCAATTCGCCCACGGCCATCTGGCCGGAACGCCGCATCGAGACGCTGAATCGGGGCTATGCCGAGAGCTTGGACGCGGCCGACGTGGATGGCGACGGCGACCCGGATGTGATTGTCGGCGAGTACAACATGCGCCAGGGGATCGAGTATCCGTCGTCGCTGTGGATCTTCGAGAACCGGGGCCAGGGCGACAACTGGGCGCAGCACCTGGTCTACCACGGCGACTCCCACTACCAGTCCAGCCAGGCGTTCGACATCGATGGCGACGGCGATCTCGACATCCTATCGAAAGGGTGGCACCATTCGCGGGTGCATCTGTATGAGAATCTGGGCTGCTCGCCCTAATCGTTTGTAGGGGCGGGTCTGAGACCCGCCCCTACTCCCCTGATCGTTTGTAGGGGCGGGTCTGAGACCCGCCCCTACCCCCCTAATCGTTTGTGGGGGCGGGTCTGAGACCCGCCCCTACTCGGTGAAGAACGCGCTCCAAGCCGTGGCCCGGAAGTGATCTTTGAGTTCAGCGTAGTTGGCGATTTGTGAGGTCAGACTGCGGCGCGGCCGTTTCGACGTGCCCGGCTCCACCGGCTCATAGGGCACGCCCAGGAACGTCTGGATGGCCCGCAACTGGCCGGGTAGGTCGCGCGTCAACTCCTCATAGACAACCTCGTGGCGCGGGTGGCCGGCAAAGAGCGCGTCGTACTCGGCCTCCCAGGCGGTCATCTGGACGAAGAACGCTTCGGCCTCGGCGCAGTCGATAGGCACGGCCACGTCGGCGTCGGAGTACTTGATCCACTCCTCTGTCTCGCCCGCCTGCTTCACCGACAGCAGCGTCTTGAGCATGTTGCGCCGCCGCAGGTGCAGGACGCGCAACTCCGGCTGGGCGGCCAGGTAGTCCCACACCGCCCCGCCCCAGGCTGCGTCGCGCGGCGCGTGGTCGCGCGGCGCGTGGTCACGCGGCGCGTGGTCGTAGAAGATCTTGAAGCCAACGGCGGCGATCTCCGGCGGGTAGCGGCGGAAGACCTTCGTGCTCAGAAACATCGCCGGGTCGCGCTCGAAGAGGGCCTGGCTGTTCTCGAACTGGTGGTAGTGGTGGGGGTAGCGGTCGACGTGCTTGACGATCTCGCCGTAGCCGATGATGCGGCTGTGGCTGTCCAGCGAGCGCATCAACAGCGTCGAGCCGGTGCGGGCGTAGCCGACGCAGACGAAGCGCGTGTAGTCGGCCGTGCCCGGCAGCAGACCGGCATCCATCGCCCGATGGCGCAGCGTGTGAACGGCCCGCAGCGTGGTGCGCGTCAGGCGTTTGCGTAAAGAAGGTTGGGCCATTGCGACTTATCCCGGTTGCGGCGCGGCCGACCATTTGCGGCGGAAGGCGGCCAGCTCGTCGGAACCGTAGAAGTGGCGGGCCAGGCGCGTGCCGTAGACGCGGTCGAGGTAGCTTTCCGGCAGGGCCAGCTCACGCCGGAAGGCGCGGTAGAGGTCGGCATAGGCCTTGTCCTCGGCCGTGTTGCTCTCAATCAGTTGGAAGTCGTCCAACCCCATGAAGTCGCGGAAGGCGTCGGGGGCGCTGCGGTTCAACGTCTCTAGCTTCAGCAGCAGCACGTCGGCGTAGTCGCTGTGGTAGATGGCGTAGCCGCGGGCAGGGTCGAATGTCTGGGCGTAGACGTCAACGCCGTAGAGCGTCCGCAGTTCCATGTCGAACCACGTCTCCGGCACGTCGTGGGGGTAGCTGTTCAGGAAGTAGTCTTGCAGCGCGTCGAGGCAGGCGGCCGACGGCGCGGCACACAACGCCTTCACCTCGGCCGGCCACCACAGGTAGTTGTGGAACAGGCCGGAGACATTCGTCGCCACCGGATCGCGCACCATGGTGATGACCTTGACCCGCTCGCCCTCGGCCCTCAGGCGCGCCAACTCGTCGCACAGGGCGCGGTTGCGCAGGAAACCGGCCCGCTCCTTCTTCACCAGCCGGGCCCAGCCGCCGTTGCCCTCCGACGCCAGCCGCTCGGCCAGCGCCCGCCCCTCGTCGCTGACAAAGTGGGGCTGGTACATGAGCATGGTGCGCCGGATGCCGCGCGCCTTCAGCGAGGCGGCGACGCTGGTCGAACCCACCTTACCCATCGTGTGGACGAGCAGCAGGCCCAGGCCAAGCTGGCGGCGGCGGCGCAACTGGTGGGCGGCGCGGGCGCGCAGAAAACGGTCTTCGCCCAGCAGCGAGATGAACGTCTGCTTGCCGAAGCGGCCCAGGCGGCGGCCGAGACCGCGCTTGCCACGCGAGCCGCGGCGCGCCGGGGTGGTCGTGGGGGTCGCCATGCTCAACTCTCCTAGACGATCCGTGGCTCCGGGATGGGGACGATGAACCGGCCGCCCGCCTCGCGATAGGCCGATTGCTGGCGCATGATCTCCTCGGCGAAGTTCCAGGCCAGGATGAGCACGTAGTCGGGCTGGTCTTCCAGCAGCTTCTCGACTGGGTAGATGGGCAGATGGTTGCCGCCCATGTAGCGGCCGTGCTTGAACTTGTTGAGATCGACGACGTAATCGACCAGCGACTCGTCAATCTCGCAGTAGGCCAGCATCGTCGTGGCTTTGGCCGCCGCGCCATAGGCAGCGATGCGGCAGCCCTGGGCCTTCAGGTCGCGCAGGATGCTCAGCAGGCCGTCCTTGACGCTCTGCACCCGCGCGGCGAAATCGCGGTAGTAATCGATGCTGTCCACCTGGCGCGCGCGCTCCGTCGCCAACAGGCCCGTCACCACCTGGCTGACCGCCTCGCGCGGCTCCACGAACAGGCGCAGCGAGCCGCCGTGGATGGCCGTCCGCTTCACGTCGTTCAGGTACAGGCCGTGCTGCCGGAAGAGCTTGTCCAGCGCGGTGATGGAGAAGTAGCACAGATGCTGGTGATAGATGGTGTCGAACTCGACGTGATCGACCAGATCGACCACGTAGGGGCACTCGATGACCGCCACGCCGGTCGGCTTGAGCACGGTCTTGATGCCGGCGACGAAGCCGTTCAGGTCGGGCACGTGGGCCAACACGTTGTTGGCCAGGAAGACGTCGGCCGACTTGCCCTCGGCCACCAGTTGGCGGGCCAGGTCGTGGGTGAAGAAGGTGATCATCGTCGGGATGCCCGCTTCCTGGGCGGCCGTGGCCGGGGCCACCGACGGGTCAATGCCCAGCACGGGGATGCCCCGCGCGGCGAAGTTCTTCAGCAGGTAGCCGTCGTTGCTGGCAGCTTCCATGACCAGGCTGTCGGGGCCGAGCGGGCGCGTGTCCATCAGGTACTCGGCGCTGTCGCGGAAGTGCTTCAGCAGCGAGGGCGAGATAGACGAAAAGTAGGGATACTCGGCGTAAAAGAGGATTTCGGGATCGACCGTCTCGCGGATCTGGGCCAGCGACGAATCGGGACAGAAGACCAGCGTCAGCGGCGCTTTCAGATCCGGCTCGGCCAGTTGGTCGGCGCGCAGCAGCCGGTCGGCCAGCGGCGTCTCGCCGAAAGCAATGATCGTTTCCAGGGTGGGCGAGCCGGTGATACGGTCGCCGGTTTCGTTCTTGTAGATCGACATAACTCTCTCAAAAGGGATGAAGGATGAGAAATGAAGGATGAAGAGATGCGCATCCCTTCATCCTTCATCTGTCATCCTTCATCCTTCAACTCAGGCGGGAATGGTTTCCTGCCAGCGCAGGCGATTGTCCAGGCGACCGCTGGCGATCAGCATCTTGATGTGATCGATGCGCCGGTAGCGCGGCCCTTCAAACTCCTCCAACTTGAGGCCGACGCGCTGATAGGCGTCGTAGAGTTCCTGCGCGCCGCGTCGCGCCGTCCACTGCGGCTTATACTCCGGCAGCGTGCGGGCGATCTTGGTGCTATCGACGCGATAGTTGCGCTTGTCGGGGCTGGCCCCTTCGGCGAACTCGACGCGGCTATTGGGCACAGTCTCGGCCACGATCTCGGCCAGTTCGCGGATGCGGTAGTTCTCTTCCGGGCGGCCGACGTTGAACGCCTCGTTGTGGATCAATTCGCGCGGCGCGTGGAGCGCGGCGACGAAGGCCAGGGCCATGTCCTCGATGTGGACGACCGGCCGCCAGGGCGTGCCGTCGCTCTTCAGGTAGACCAGCCCGGTGGTATAGGCCCAGGCGGTCAGATTGTTGAGCACCAGGTCGAAGCGCAGCCGCGGCGAGACGCCGTAGGCTGTGGCGCTGCGCAAGAAGGTCGGGCTGAAGCGGTCGCCGGCCAGCTTGGCTACGTCCTGTTCGACCATCACCTTCGATTTGCCGTAGGGCGTCACCGGATTGAAAGCCGACTCCTCGTTGAGCCAGTCATCAACCCCCGCGCCGTAGTTGCTGCACGACGAGGAGAAGATGTAACGTTCCACGCCCAGTTCTTTGGCCATCTCGGCCATGCGCACCGAGGCGCGGTGGTTGATCTCGTAGGTCAACTCCGGGTTCAGATCGCCCAACGGATCGTTGGACAGGCCGGCCAGGTGCAGGATGGCGTCGAAGCCATCGAGGTCTTCATAGGTGACGTCGCGCACGTCCCGCTGAATGGCCGGGATGGTCTGCGTCGCGTTCTCTTCGCCAAAAGTCGCCGCCTGATAGAGGTTGCTGTCCAGGCCGACGACGTCGTGCCCCGCGTTGAGGAGCATGGGCACCAGTACCGTGCCCACATAGCCGTTATGACCAGTCACTAAGACGCGCATGTTGTTGTATCTCCACTCCTACCAAGTCTTCCACGGGGCTTCCCCGCTTTCCCACAGCTTCTCCAGCACGTGTTTATCGCGCCGGGTGTCCATGCACTGCCAGAAGCCGTCGTGTTTATAAGCCATCAGTTCGCCGTCGGCGGCCAGGCGCTCCAACGGCTCCTTCTCGAACTGGATGTCGTCGCCGTCGATGTAGTCAAAGACTTGCGGCTCGGCGACGAAGAACGCGCCGTTGATCCAGCCCTCGGCCGTCTGGGGCTTCTCGGTGAACTCGCGGATGCGGTCGCCGTCGAACTCCAGATGGCCATAGCGGGCCGGCGGGCGCACGGCAGTCATGGTGATCAGCCGGCCGTGGGCGCGGTGGAAGGCCAGCAGCCGGGCCAGATCGACCGTCGAGACGCCGTCGCCCCAGGTTAACATGAAGGTTTCGTTGCCGATGTAAGGCTGGAGGCGCTTGATGCGGCCGCCGGTCATCGTGTGCAGGCCGGTGTCGATCAGTTGCACCGTCCAATCCTGGATACCCTCACGGTCGTGCAGGTCAACGCGCCCGGCCTTCAGGTTGACGGTCAGGTTACTGTTCAGCGAGCAGTAATCGACCATCCAGCGCTTGATGTACTCGCCCTTATAGCCCAGGGCGATGACAAAATCCTGGTGGCCATAGCACGAGTAGTGCATCATGATGTGCCAGAGAATGGGGCGGCCACCGATCTCCACCATCGGCTTGGGCTTGATCTCCGTCTCTTCGGCCAGGCGCGTGCCGTAGCCACCGGCCAGAATGCCAACTTTCATACGTTTTCAACTCCTTCAAAGATATCCCAACCGGCCTGGGGCCGCCCGAGGCGGGGAATCGCCGCGCTCTCGCCGCGATTCCCCGTCCCGCAAACCACCAATCTTACCTAGCGAATGACCGTCGGCAAAACGATTGCCATGCCGCGTACGGTGATCGTCACCGTTGTGCTGCCCTGGCCGATGCCGTCAGATCCGATGAAGGTGATGGTATACTGGCCGGCCTGTGTTATCGACGGCCGCCAGGTGAACGTGCCGTTGCCGTTGCCGTTGTCGGTGAAGGTCGCGCCCGGCGGCAGATCGGAGGCCGACAGGGTGAGTGGTTCGCCCTGCGGATCCGTGGCGTGCACCGCGAACGTGATCAAGGTAGTGATATTGGCCGTCTTGTCGGCGATGGCGTCGACTGTGGGCGGCGGGTTGTTGGTGAAGGTGGCCGTGACGACCATGTTCTTTTCAATGGCGAACGTCAGCGGATTCTCCGCGCCGGTCAGGTCGCCGCTCCAGCCGGCGAAGAAGTTGCCCGGCGCGGGCACGGCGTTGAGGGTGATCTCCTCGCCGCAGGTATACTCAGCCTGGCTGGGGCTGATGGCGACATTGCCCGGGCCGACTTTGTTGACCGTCAAGGTGTACTCGTTTTCCGTGAACAGCGCGGTCACGTCGAGGTCGTCGGTGATGGTGACGACCTCGACCGGATTGCTACCGGTCAGATCGCCGCTCCACTGGTTGAACGACCAGCAGGCGTCGCCGTCGGCCACCAGGGCCACGACATCGCCGTGGAGATAAAACTCCTTCTGCGGATCGAGCGTGACCTCGCCGCCGGCCCCGATGACGTTGACGTTGACCTCGTAGTGGTTCTGGTTGAACGTCGCCGTCACGGCCGTGTCATCGGTGATGGTGACCTGGGTCTCCAGCTCCGAAGCGGTATGGTCGCCGCTCCAGCCGCCGAACGTCCAGCCGGGGTTCACCGTGGCCGCCAGCGTCACCACGTCGCCATAGACGTAGTTGCTCTTGACCGGGGTGATTGTCACCGTACCACCGGTGCCGATGCCGTTGTGGAACAGGTTCACGTCGAGATCGTAGTGCTCCTGCTGGAACGTGGCCGTCACCGTCTCGCTCTTGAGCATGGTGATGGAGATCGTCGGCGAGGTGCCGGCGACCGCGCCCGTCCAGCCGAGGAACGTCCAGCCCGGCGCGGGCACGGCCGTCAGCTCGACCACGTCGCCATAGACGTAGGTCGGCTTGTCGGGATTGCGCGTAACGGCGTTCGGCGCCCCGGGCACACCGCCGTTGTTGAGCACGACGTTGAGCGTGTACTGGTCCTGGGTGAAGGTGGCCGTGACGTTCTTGGGGCTGTCGATGGTCGTCGAAATCGTCGGCGCGTCGCCGGTCAGGTCGCCGCTCCAGCCGGCGAAAGACCAGCCAGGCACGGTGCTGGCGCTCAGGACGACCTGTTCGCCGCACAGATACTTGCTCTTGTCCGGCAGCTTAGTGACCGTGCCGGTGCCGACGACGTCAAGGTTGACGCTCATTGGCGCGCCGTCTTCGGGGATGATCGGCAGGTCGGTGTTGAAGAAGTAGTCGACGACGGCGGTGTGGCCGGGGACCGTGCCGCTGGCGCCGGAGGTGGCGGCGAAGAAACCAACCTTGATGGGCGTCATGACCATCGTGTAGGGCGAGCCGGTGAACTTCTTCCACAGGTTATTTTCCAGGTAGTACCAGTCGAAAGCGTCGCCCGTCCGCTTGACGCGCAGGGCCGACGGCACAGGCGTGGGCGACACGAACGTCTTGCTGAAGCTCTTCAAGGTGGCCCCGTCCTTGACGAAGCGGACAAACATGATCGGCCCCTGGGCCGAGTTCTCGAAGCTGACTCGAACGTAGGTGTCGGCGTCTTCCTCGACCAGGATGCCCTGCGCCTGTCCCAACGTGGCGATGGTCGACTCGAACTTCGCTTCGACCATGAAGTCGCTGTTGCTGGCCAGTTGCATGAAGCGCGGCGGGCCGCCGGTGGTCCAGTCGTGGGCCGTGCCGGCCGGCACGTTCATCGTCAGCGTCTCGCCGCTGAGCGTCCAGGTCATATCCCCCTGCGGGTCTACTTCCTGCCATAGTGACGTGTCGAGGGCGCAGGTGTTGAAGTCGTCAGACAGGATGCTGCCGAATTCGAGCGTCCTAAACGTGTCGTCGTTGATCTGGGCGGTGTTGCCCTGTTCGTCGGCGCCGCGGATGCGGAAGTGGTAGAGCGTGTCCGGCTGGAGGCCGCGAATCTCGGCCGTGTGGCTGGTCTTCAGCGTCGTGTTCTCGAAAGGCCCCAGATCATAGCTGGTGGTCTTGCCGTAGTCGACGATACTGGTGGCCGGCTCGTTGGTGTTCCAGGTGATGTTGGCCCCGTTGGGCAGCGTGACGACGACGACGTTGCTGATGACCGGCGGCGTCTCGTCGGCCGCGGCCGTCGTGAAGCTATAAGTCACCGGCGACATGCAGTTGCCGACCAGGTCACAGGCCTCGATCTTCACCGTCTGTGACGTGGCGAACGGCAGATCGCCCGGCGGGTCATAGACCAGGCGATAGTCGCCCATGACGCCCTGGACGCGCGTCTGGTTGGTCACGTCCGCGCCGTTGAAGCTGAACTTGATCGTCGTCCAGTCTACGCCGAACTGGTTATCGCCGAGGCGGGCGACGACGGCGCTCTTGACGTCAATGTTGTTGGCGTTGGGCGCGGGAATCTGGCCGCTAACCGCCGGCGGCGTGTTGTCGGCGCCGGCCGTCGTGCGCCGGAAGACGAACATCGGGCCGGGGTACTCGATGAACTGACCGATGCCGCCGTTGTAGGTATAGGTGATGCGGTTGTTGCCGGTCAGGAAGTAGGACATGTTCAGCGGCTTGATGCCCAGCGCCCAGTCGGTCGCGCCGACGGGGCCTGTCGGGCTGCTGTTGATGGAAAAGCCGGGGTTGTTCCAGTAGGCCCCGACCAGATAGCCCTGGTTGAAGTAAGTGGTAACGGTGGCCGGCAAGGGGAAGTCATAGAACGTCGAGTCTGGCCGCTTGCCGTCCATGTGCAGGCCAAAGTCCTTGAAGCCGTGGATGACGTAGGCGTTGACGCCGCCGGCGCGCATCAGCTTGAAGTCGGCCGAGATGCCGCCCGCGCCCTCGCGCACGTTGCCGTTGACGTCGACAACGCGAATCTTGAAGCGCATGACCGGCTGGTTGGTGACGTGGGCCAGATTCCAGGTGATGGTGGCCACGCCGTTCTTGGGCTTGACCGTGCCGATGTGGTTGATGATGCCGCCGGTAGCCTGTGCGCCGCGGCCGCCGGGGAACCAGTTGTTGCGGCCCAGGTTGTGCCAGTCGCGGAACACGCCGTCGTTGTCCTCGTCGTACCCCTCGTACCAGGCGTGGAACTCGACAAAGGCCGTGTCGGCCGACGCCTCGGCGATCAGCTTCAACTGGTCGCCATTGACCATCAGCGTGCCGCCCGCGTCGGGCGATACCGGATCGCCGTCGTCCTCAATGGAAATAAGCTGGCCGGTCGGCGGTTCCACGTCGCTGCCCGGCCCGGGCAGCAGCGGGTTGTCGTTGGTGTGATAGATGCGAAAGGCCACGTCGTGGACGTGAGTCGGCCGGTCGGCCCAGAAGGTGATCGTGTTGGGGCCGCTGTCGAGTTCCGACTTGTCGACCTCCAGCACCCAGGGCGTGCGGCTCCAGTCGTAGCCGACGGGCGAGACGTAGACGGTCGGGCCGTCGTTTAGCTTGAATCTGAAGCCGCGGTCGGCATAGGCCCGCCACAGGTCCAGATAGACCTCGACCTTCTGCGCATTGCTGAAGTCGTCGGGCAGCTCGAACTCCATCGTCTTCGGGCATTTCTGCAGCGTCCACGGCTCGGCATAAAAGGTGCCGCCCGGGTGGGTCGGGGTGCCGTCGTCGTTGCAGCCGCCGGTGAACTCATCGTGGTGTATCCAGTACTCTTTGTAGGTCACCTGGTTATTGGCATCCAGGATGCCCGCCTCGGCGGCGGGCGGTTGGGCCAACAGCAAGCTCCCCAGCAAGAGCAGACCCAGGATGAGCAGGGAATAGCGTGTCTTGCTCCTTAACATGATATCCTCACTCCAAGCATGGTCGTGTCAATCCAACAACAGAGACTCAGGCCGTCAGCCGCTTGCCGGAAATAAGATGGTCTACCGATACGGGCGGTGGGGTGTGTGCCGGCCGGCGTGTGGCCGGCCGCGGCTCCTGATACTACATAGGTATGCCGGTGATACTGAGTCCTACATGGAAAGGTCGCCGGCGGGCCTGTGGCGGGCGCGGTCGCCTTTTTCGTTCACTGCCATCAGAGTACTGAGGCACACTTACGAACCCGCTTAAGTGACGACGGCCGCCCATCCACGCGGGATGGGCGGCCGTCGCCCGCCTCCTGCCGGCTACTTAATGGTGGCCGGCAGATAGAGGCGGAAGCCGCTCAGTGGCACGAAGGTCGCCGTGATGGTGTGCTTCTTGCTCACGGTCAGAATTTGCACCGGCGAACTGCCGTTCATGTCGCCGCTCCAGTTCAGGAAGCGCCAGCCGTTGGCCGGGGTGGCCCGCAGTTCGACCTGCTGGCCGCAGCGATAGGCCGCGCCGGCCGGGTCGCGAACCACGGTACCCTGGCCGCTGGTGTTCACGACGATGCTGGGTGCGTTGGCATCCTCGGGCGCGATGGGTAGATCTTCGTTGAAGAAGTAGTCGAACGTGGCCGCGTGGCCCGGCGCGGGGGTTGCCCCCACCGCCTGGCTGCCGACGAAGACACCGACGCGCGCCACGGCTATGCCGCCGTAGTTGAACTGGCCGATACTCTGCCACGAGTCGGCGCCGTTGTTGCGATAGAACAGCTTCCAGCGGTCGCCCGTGCGCCGGACCAGAATGTGGGATTCCGCCCCGGCCTCGACGACCGTGCTGACGCGGACGCTACCCTTGTTGCCATCGACGATGCCCGCGAAGAAGCGCACTTCGTCGCCGTCATGGTAGATGTCGACGCGGATGAAGTGGTTTTCGGCGGCCTCGATGAGGATACCCTGGAGCTGGCCGGAAGCGACGGCCGAATCGATCTTGGCCATCAGCGAGAAGTTGCTGTTGCTGACCTCTTGCATGAACCGCGCGCCCTTGTTGCCGTTCTTCCAGACCTCGTAGTTGGCCCCCTCCGGCACGGTGATCCTCACGCCGGTGCCGGTCATCTCATAATCGGCCCCGCCTTGCGGATCGACCCATTCCCAGCGCAGGTCGATGTCGCCGCAGCCGTCAAAGTCGTCGGACTCCGGCGGGTCGGACTCGGTGAAGTTGCCGACGATGGTCTTGTTGCCGTCCATCATGAACACGTAGGGGTTCTTCAGGCTGGCCACGTCACCGCTCCAGCCGGCGAAAGCGAAGCCGCTGCTGGCCGTGGCTGTCAGCGTCACCATCGTGCCGTGGGTGATCTGCGGGCCGGGCGGAGTGGCCGTCACCGTGCCGTTGCCGCCGGAACTCAGGCTGAGCGTATAGATGGGGGCCTCCACGAAGGACGCCGAGACGGTCTTGTTGCCGTCCATCGTCAGCACAAACGGGCTGGTCGTGCCGCTGGCATCGCCGCCCCAACTGGACAGGATGTAGCCGAAAGCGGGCGTGGCCGTCAGCATCACCTGCTCGCCGGGCGCGTAGAGGGCGCGCACGGGATCGGCCGTGATCGTGCCGTTGGTCGGCGGCACGATGGTCAGACTATAGATCCCCGCCGCGCCGAAGGTGGCCGTGATGGCCATGTCTTTGGTCACGGTGATGGTGGCCGGGTTCTCGTTGCCGGTCAGGTCGCCGCTCCAGCCGACGAACTCCTGCCCCGCGCCGGGGAAGGCCGTCAGGGTCACCTCGTCGCCGAAGTTATACTCAGGCTGTTCGGGGTCCTTGATCACGGTGCCGTTGCCGACTTCGGTGACCTCGACCGTGTAGCTGGCGTCCACGACGAACGTCGCCGTGACGGTGCTATTCTTGGTCATGACCAGCGTCGCCGGGTTGGTGTTGCCGGTCAGGTCGCCGCTCCAGCCGCTGAACTTATAGCCCACGGCGGGCACAGCCGTCAGCGTCACCTGTTCGTCCTGGTAGTAGGCGGGCTTGACCGGGTTGGCGTTGATCGTGCCGTTGGGGTCGGGCGTCAGCGTCAGGGTGTAGATGTTGTCGGCAAAGGTCGCCGTCACCGTCTTGTCGGCGTCCATGATGATGGCCGTCGGGTTGGTCGCGCCGCTCAGCGCGTCGCTCCAGCCGATGAAGCTGGCCCCGCTGCTCGGCACGGCGGTCAGGGTGACGCTCTCGCCGTGGAGATAGGTCGCCTTGTCGGGGAACTTGGCGACGCCGCCGTTGCCGACGGCGTTGATCGTCAGCGTGCGCGGCGGCGCGGCGGCGAAGTTGCCGGCGACGGTCATATTTCCGGTGACGACGACCGTCACCGGGTTGGTAGAGCCGGTCACGTCGCCCGTCCAGCCGGTGAAGAGGTTGCCAATCGCGGGCGTGGCCGTCAACGTCACCGATTCACCGGCGCTGTAGCCCGGCTTGTCGGGCGACTTGCTGACCGTGCCCGGCCCGCTGGCGCTGACGTTGACCGTGAACTGCACGTCGGTGACGAAATGAGCGGTGACACTCTTAGTGCCGTTCATGATCAGCGTCGCCGGGTTGGCGTTGCCGCTCAGGTCGCCGCTCCAGTGATCGAACTTGTAGCCCGGCGCGGGCACGGGCGTCAGGGTCACCGGCTCGTCGCAGGCGTAGTTCTCCTTCAGCGGATCGCGGGCCACGGTGCCGGCATCGACCGGCGAGCTGGCCGTGGTCAGCTTGCGGTCGGTGTCTTCAGGCACGATCGGGCTGCTGGTGTTGAAGAAGTAGTCGATCTGCCCGGTCATGGCCGGGTTCTTGCTGGAGTTGCCGACGTAGGGGCCATAAGCATCGACGACCAGATCATACTGGAAGCCGGCGGCAAAGGTCCAGGTCGTGCCTGTAGTAGAATGGTAGAGGTTCCAGACGTTGCCGACGCGCTTGACCTTCAGGTACATGGGCGGGGCGATGGTGATGGCCTGATTAACGCGTTCGGTCGGCGCGCCGAGCGTAAACGTGTAGGCCTGGATGCGGTAAGTGCTGCCGTCATGGAGGAAGTTATAGCGCAGGAAGTTCTGCGCGTTGCCCTCCACGAGCACGCCCTGGGCCTGGTTCTTGCTGCTCATGGCCGAGTCGAATTTGACCTCGAACTCGAAGTTCTCGTTCTCGGCGTACTGCATGATGCGCGGCGCGTTGACGCCGCCCGTCCAGATGTCGTGGCCGGCGTTGGCCGGCACGGCGATCTGAACCTGTGATCCGGTCATGGTTAGCGGCGAGTCGTCGGCCGGATTAATGTAGGTCCACAGCCCCGTATTCAGTTCGCAGTCACTGAAGTCATCGGAGATGGGCGTCTGGACGTTGGGGTTGACGAACAGGGCGGCCACAGAGCGATTGCCGAACATATCCAGCGTGGCCGGGTTGGTGTTGCCGCTCAGGTCGCCGAGCCACTCAACGAAGGACGAACCGCCGTCGGGCGTGGCCGTCAACGTCACGTCTTCCCCAAAGCGGTAGGTGGCCTGGGTCGGGGCAACGTCCACGTCGCCCGTCCCGGTGCCGGTGGTAGTTACTTGCAGGGTCGGCGGCGCGGCGACGCTGTCCAGATCGACGGTGACGTTGCCGAACTTGGCATCGACGTGGTGGGCCAGCAGCAGGATGGACCCACTGCGCGGCTCGCCACTGTTACCCAGTTGCTCAATGTCCCACGTGGCCGGCTCGGTCTGGGCGGCTTCCCAGACCTTGAAGCGGTAGGTGGCCGGCTTGCCGGGGCTGGCGTTGGAGGTGACGTTGATCTTGAACATGTAGGTCGTGTTCATGCTCAGCGTCTTGGTGCTCTCGCCCAACAGCAGGCCGCGGTGGCCCAGGAGTTGCAGGCCTTCCGAGGGCACGGGGTTGTTCTTCCAGCGATACCAGCCCAGCGCGCCCAACCGCCGCCAGCCGGTGCGCGGCTGGCCGTCGCCGTCGGCCGTGAAGTGGCCCTGCCAGCGCACCATGACGCCCACGCCGGGGCCGTTGCTCGGCCCGGGGAAGCCGGCGGGGTCGATGCTCAGAATGGTGATGGGCACGGTCACGGTATAGTCCCGCCACGACAGGTCGCCGATGGCCAGCAGCCGGTCGAAATCGAGGACGGCCGGCCGCGCCGTGCCGCCGTCGATGACCCAGTTGCCATCCACGACCTGGGCCACGTCGGTGACTTTGGCCGCCCCGGCCCAGGTATAGGTGTAGGTCTGCAACGGCCACGGCCCGTGAGCGGCATAGGCCACGGTGACGACCGCCTGGCTGGTGCCCAGGGCGTTATCCATGGCCGTGATGACGATCTGGTTGTTGTCGGGCAGCAGGTCGGTGTAGTCCAGTTCGATGTTGAAGTCACCCGCCAGGGCCAGGCGCATGTTGTCCGGGCCGAAGGAGAGGGCCTGCGGCGCGCCACCGTTGACGGTGTAGGTCAGGCTGCTGAGCGGCGCGGCCGAGGCCACGTTGCCCACGATGTTGACCCACTTCTGCGGGTCACCCTTCACACCAAACTGCTGGCTGTTGCCATACCAGATGGTGATGACGGGCGCGTTTATCGCTTCCGGCGCGTCGCGTTCCGGCGTTTGCGGCACGACGTTCTCCGGCGTCTTGGGCGTGCCGCCGACCAGGGGCGGCATCTCGCTCTCGGAAGGGTAGCCGGGCGCGGCCCGCTGGGCCACACCGTCGGCGTCTTGCGCTCCCGCCCTGAGGCGCGCCGTGCCGGCCGGTGACAGCGCCACCAGCAGCAGCAGGCACAGCAGCAAGAGCATCTTGGCTTGTCGGTTCATCTTTCTCTCTCCTAAGATTCCTCCGCCGGCGCGGCATGCGCTGCCGGGCAGCAAGGGCGCGCCCGCGGCGAACCCTCCTTCAGACCCCACCCCCGGCACGGAGGTGGAGATGGCCGACGCGACCCGGTTGGGCCGTGCGACCATCGCTATGGATACATAGGTAGGGGCCACTGTCGCCTTGGGACGCGACCTC